>Ga0160423_10002910_pt1 | contig 14266 bp, 11 predicted proteins | sample CRUFie14St8metaG_FD_108191 | JGI IMG/M metagenome (GOLD analysis project Ga0160423, IMG submission 108191) | Marine microbial communities from the Costa Rica Dome - CRUD Field 142mm St8 metaG | ecosystem: Environmental > Aquatic > Marine > Oceanic > Photic zone | place: Costa Rica: the Eastern...
TCGAGATAGACCGTGCCGAGTTGGGCCCGGACGGCAAACATGCTGGATACGCGGTAGCGTGCGAAGACGTGCGTGGACAATTTGGTTTGGCCATAGTGCAAGTCAGCCGCAAAATCTTGACGCGTCAAGTTGTCCCCTCCAATGTCCCCGAGGTAATTGGCCGTGCCAATCGCAAAGCCATAGTCCAAGGCGTATTGCGCCGAAGTCTGGGTTTGCGTTGCACCCGCAACAAGCAGGGTGGCCAAAGTGAAGGTTTTGAGCAAGTTGAATTGCATGGGGGCAAGGTACAAACGGCCGTCCAAAAAAGCGCGGCTTGTTTTCGTGTACGAAGATTTGCTCGTTTTGTTCACATGTGTCTACCGCCTCGAAGACGCAGTTTATTTTTGCGCCAAATGAACGCAACCTCCACCGCCCCCGCCGCTGTTGCGGCTGCCGATGCACTTCAACTCGACCCTGAAGTCGCAGCCCTCGTTGACCGCGAACGCGTCCGTCAAATCGAAGGCGCCGAGCTGATTGCCTCCGAGAACTACACCAGTGAAGCCGTGATGGCCGCTCAGGGAAGCATTTTGACCAACAAGTACGCCGAAGGACTGCCTCGCAAGCGCTACTACGGCGGATGTGAGTTCGTGGACCAAGTGGAGCAGCTTGCCATCGACCGCCTGTGCAAATTGTTCGGCGCCGCGTGGGCCAACGTGCAGCCGCACTCAGGCGCCTCCGCAAACTCCGCAGTCATGCTGGCGTGCCTCAAGCCCGGCGACACGATCCTCGGGTTTGACTTGGCGCATGGTGGTCACCTCACGCACGGATCTCCAGTCAACTACAGCGGCAAGCTCTACCGTCCCACCTTCTACGGAGTGGAGAAGGAGACCGGGCGCATCGACATGGACAAGGTGGAAGCGACGGCCAAAAAAGAGAAGCCCCAAATGATCATTTGCGGTGCTTCCGCCTACGCCCGCGAGTGGGATTACGCGCGCTTCCGCGCGATCGCTGACGAGGTCGGAGCGATCCTCCTCGCCGACATCTCTCACCCTTCAGGTCTGATTGCGGCGGGCTTGCTCGACAACCCGCTTCCACACTGTCACGTGGTGACCTCCACCACGCACAAGACCTTGCGCGGACCACGCGGTGGCATCATCATGATTGGCAACGATTTCCCCAACCCTTGGGGATTGACCACAATGAAGGGCGCTGTCCGCAACTTCAGCTCGTTGCTCGACAGTGGTGTCTTCCCAGGCATGCAAGGCGGACCCCTTGAGCACGTCATTGCCGGAAAGGCGGTGGCCTTCGGAGAAGCCCTTCAACCCAGCTACAAAACGTACTGTCAGCAGGTCATCAAGAACGCCCAAGCCATGGCCGGTGCGTTTGTGGAGCGTGGCTACGACCTCATCAGTGGTGGAACCGACAACCACCTGATGCTCATCGACCTCTCGAACAAAGGCGTCACAGGCAAGCTCGCCGAGCAAGCCCTGGGACAAGCACACATCACGGTGAACAAGAACATGGTGCCGTTCGACACCCGCTCGCCGTTTGTCACTTCAGGCATGCGCGTCGGCACCCCCGCCGTCACCACCCGCGGCCTCGTGGAGTCTGACATGGTGCAGCTCGTTGAGTGGATGGACGCCGTGCTTCAAGCGCCTGAAGACGCTGCGGTGATTCAGCGTGTGGGCGACGCAGTTCGGGCCAAGATGGGCCTGTTGCCGCTCGTCAAAGAATGATTACACCCTGGAAGCACTTGGATTTCTCCAAGACGTGACCAGCCAATGGACTTGACCAAAATGACAGCAAAAAAGGTTGTGCTGCTCTACACAGAGCTGGCTGGGTACACGGTGGAATGTCTCAATCATGCTGCCAAGCATTTGCAAGACGTCCGCCTCACTGTGGTGCGATATCCGATCAACCCTGAGGCCCCGTTCAAATTTTCATTTCATCCTTCAGTCGAAATAGTCAGCAAAGCGGAGTTTTCAGCTTTGAAATTGCAACAGATGTCCCCTGAACTCGTCTTGGTTTCAGGTTGGGCAGATCGAGAATACAACCAATGGGTGACGCAGTTGTCACGCAACACCAAGAAGGTCGTGATGTTCGACAATTTTTGGGAGGGCTCATGGCGACAACGACTCGGTCAACACGTGCTCAAGCCTTTCTTGCGTCGCCGATATAACGCGTGTTGGGTTCCTGGGGTCAAGCATTTGGAGTATTCTGATCGTTTAGGCTTCTCTCGAGAGAACGTCCAAAAGGGCATGTACGCCACCGATTTGGAACCTTATTTGAATCTTTTCAGAACCCGACAAAATCGACAGGATGGGCCTGGCAAGTTTCTCTACGTTGGACGCTATTTGGAACTGAAGGGGGTCAAAGATTTGTGGACGGCATACCGTGGCTATCGCCAACGGGGCGGTGACTGGGAGTTGCATTTGGCTGGAACTGGGGAACTCTGGGATGAGCGACCCAATGTGGCGGGGATGAATCACCACGGTTTCATGCAGCGGGATGATTTGATGGATTTGGCCAAATCGTGCGACGTCCTCGTGATGCCAAGTCACTACGACCATTGGGGCGTGGCGGTTCAAGAAATGGCGGCTGTAGGACTGCCGCTGATTTTGAGTGACCAAGTGGCTTCAGGGACTGACTTTCTCAAGGATCATGAAAACGGTCGTGTTTTCGAGGCCAAAAACGCGGAAGCTTTGGCGAACGCCTTTTGGGACGTTTCTTCGTGGACGGAAACACGCTTGGCCGAAGCTGCTCAAAAGAGCCATGATCTGAGCCAGACGTACAACACGCAAACTTGGACGGACACCTTATCATGGTATATCGACAATCTATCCTAGTCACAGGGGGTGCCGGAAATGTAGGGGGAGCGCTCGCTCGTCGCTTGACCGAACGGTCAGACACGTTTGTCGTCATTGTGGACGACTTGTCTACGGGAAGTTTGGAGAAATTGCCGCCTCCGACAGCGAAGAACTGGCGTTTCATCCAGGCCGACGTCAACGATTACGATGCCATTTCGGCCATCATGATTTCACATCAATTTGACCACGTTTTTCATTATGCGGCGGTCGTCGGGGTTCAGCGGACCCAGGAAAATCCTGTGTCTGTCTTGAACGACATCAACGGCATTCGTAACGTGCTCGAATTGTGTAAAAACACGGGTGTGAAGAAGGTCTTCTACGCCTCTAGTTCGGAAGTATATGGGGAGCCGGTGGTCATTCCTCAGCACGAAGAGACCACGCCGCTTAACAGTCGAGTGCCTTATGCAGTGGTCAAGAACATCGGCGAGGCGTTCCTGAGATCGTACCACAAGCAGTACGGATTGGATTACACGATTTTCCGATTCTTCAACACCTACGGGCCCCAGCAGAGTGAGGACTTCGTGGTGCCTCGCTTTCTTCGCCAAGCCCTCCAAAACGAGCCCATCACCATTTATGGGAAAGGAGACCAAACGCGAACCTTCTGCTATGTGGACGACAACGTAGACACGTGCCTCGCTGTTTTAGATGGTGCGGAGGTGCCAGGCAACGTACTCAACATTGGCTCCGCGGATGAGATTTCCGTGCTGGAATTGGCCAAGCTCGTCATTCAGCTTACCGATTCGCAGTCGGAAATTGTCTTCTTGCCTCCCTTGGAGGAAGGAGACATGATGCGCCGTCAGCCGGACAATTCAGCCATGCTTTCCATCCTTGGCCGAGATCTCGTTCCACTCACCAAGGGCCTGCAAAGCATGTTGTCCTCGTAGAAGCGCCCTTGGCATGGAAGAAAAGGCATCCGTGACTGCGATTGACACCTTGCTCTCACCTCATGCGAGGCCTTGGCGGTTGGATGCCAAATTTGTGCTGATTCAAGGACTTTGTGTTGCGGGAATTGTGTTGCTTCAGCATGTCGTGGCGAGTGTGATTTTGTCGGCAGTGTTTTTCTTCTCTTGGCAACGAAGGTTTGGTCGCAGGGAAGCCTTGATTGCATTGTTCTGTCTGAGTTGCGTGTTGGCGAGCTCGCGCCTGCCCGGATTGGCCATATGGAAGACCTTGCGACTCGTTCCAGCGTCTTTGCTGATGCTCGAGGCCATGAACATTTTTCGCTCGGCGGACCAGGTTTTTCGTCGACGAATTCTAAGATGGGGCGCTCTTATCGTTGCCTTGACCGCGCTGCCGGCCTTGGTTTCAGAGTTCGTTTTGGAAGGTTTGAAGGAGACTTTGCTGCTCGCCACGATGTGGCCCATCATGGCTACGGTCGCGCTTTCATTGGATGAAAGTGAGTTCTTGAAAAGACGGCATTCTCTCATTCATCTTGCAGCGGCTGTGCTTTTGGCAAGCATGCTGGTTCACCTCTTGAATGAAGACATTTCAATGCTCAAAGGAAGGTTTCGTGGCGTTTTCGGTAATCCCAACGAACTGAGCCACTGGCTCGTGCCTTTTGCTTTGATAATGTTGGCTCCCGCAATAGGTGTGCCAAGAATGGTCAAATGGGGGGCAATTGCAGGCACGTGCTTCTTGTTTTTCGTGACAGGAACGCGAGGTGCCATGTTGGCCCTTGTTCTCGCTGTGCTTGGGGCTTGGCTAATTCATGCCGCGGCAAAACGCTGGTTGGCAAATGTTGTTTTGGTTGCGGGGTTTGCTACAGTGATCGTGTCTCAACTCAGCGATTTCAGCGCAATCAACCAATTTGTGCCTGAACGATTTGTTCGCAATGAATCGATGATGGAAGGTGGTGGGAGAATGATTGCTTGGAGCCATGCCTGGGGTGAGATCCAAAGGCGCCCTTTCTGGGGCGGCGGCGGCGGATTTGAGCATCGCTATTTTTCGGAAAACTACAGGTATTTCTCAATGCTCGATCACGAGGGGATGAGTCACAACAGTCTGTTGGCCTTTGCCATGGATTTTGGAGTGCTCTCGAGCTTAGCCCTCGTTTTCTCTTTGTTCTCAGTTCTGGGTTTGTTGAAAGGAGACTTAAGGATATACGCCGCTCCAGCATTGTTGTTTTCGTTTTGTGTTGAGGGATGGCTGACAGCACCGATGAGTGCAATTTCCCCAGCCTTTTTTATTGTTGTTGGCGTTCTAAGTTGGTGCCCTCGCAGTCGGTGAATCAACTTCCTCGCGATTGAATTGAGAGAAGAGCTTTACCTTCCATGCACTTCCGCATCACGATGCCAAATCAAAAAGTCATTTTGTTCGAACTCAACGAAGTTCCGGTTAAAATTCTGGATTACTTCGTCAAAGCAAGGCCGAACAGTTGGTTGGCGAAAAGTGCCCCTTTCCGCAAATCCTATTCGACCTTCGTTCCGAACTCTGGTAACCTCAGCTCTCTTTTGGTAGGATGAAGGTTCTGTTTTTGTGCGATGGCTTGGCGCCCTTTGTGATTGGAGGGATGCAACAGCATTCAACTATGCTGGTAAAGCATCTCGCCCCTTTGGTCGACCACATCACGTTAATGCACTGTGGTAAAGTCAATGAAGAACCACCCACTAAAGCGGATGTTTTGCTCAGTCTTGGAAGGCCGTCCAATGTGGAGGTCATCGGTGTGAAATTTGAAGATCGAGGGAGTTTTCCAGGTCATTATTTAAGAGCGAGCAAGCGGTTGAGCCTGTCTTTTTTACGACGAGCGGGTGCGCTACATGAGTATGAGGTCGTATACGCTCAAGGATTAACAGGAAATGCTTTTTTCGAAAGACACAATCGGGTAGTTGTGAATCTTCACGGACTTAACATGTTTCAGCCAAGTTTTAGCCTGTCAGATAGGCTAAGGAAAGAGGTCCTAAAGAGATCATTCCGCACGCAAATTATGAGGGCGTGGAGGGTTGTTTCGTTAGGAGGGGCCTTGTCTGATATTCTTGAAAATGAGGGAGCGCAACCCGCGGCTGTGATTGAAATTCCAAATGCAATTGAAACGAAGTGGATTCTTCCGGAGGAGGCACGGCGTGATAAACTCTTAAGAAAGAAGGGTTGTAAAACGCGTTATGTGTTGATTGGTCGGTATGATGTGTGCAAAGGGTTAAGCGTTTTAAAGAAAGCTTTGGATCGAATCCCAGACTCTATTGAGGTCCATTTCATCGGGAACTGGCCGCTGTGGAAACAGAAGCGACATACTTTGATTTTTCATGGAGAGATAAGTGATAAAGAGGAGGTCATGGCAAAACTTGATTGCTGCGACACCCTGTTGGTTCCGAGCTTAAGCGAAGGTGCTCCAACCGTTATTCTCGAGGCGGCAGCACGTGGATTGAGCATCCTAGCGTCAGACGTTGGAACAATTAGCACGTGGATAAATAAGTCAAATTTGTTGCCTCCAGGAAATGTAGAATCTCTAACGGACGCAATGCTACTTGGGAAAGCAGGAGAGATAGATGATATAAGTCTGTATACGTGGGAAGTCGTTGCCTCTAAAACATTTGAACTTCTAAGCACCTTTAAAGAATGACAGAGGTAGTGAATTTTGTCCATCCACGAATGCGTGAGGAAGGATTTGAAAAGTCAACTGTGGGGAGGCAAATCCTCTATTATTGTCAGGCGTTGTCAGAATTAGGCATAGTGTGCCAGGTAAATGGTTGTGATGTCGACGTACTGTTCTCTACCCCCCCAGCATCAAATAAAAGAGATTTCTTTTTGCAATCCTTGTCAGATGGATTGACGCCCAGATTTAAACTGTTTGTGCGTGATTTTTTCCGAGTTTTTAATCCTAAACAATGGAGTTCGTCAGATTTTGTGCGAGACGTCCCAAATGTTGTTTTTCAGTCCCCGTTCATGTCAAGTGCAGATTGGTGGAGTCAATTCAATGTTGTTCTTTTATTCGACGAGCCTCCTGTAGTCGGTGTAAACGTGAGCAATTTTGGATTTGAAGCGATTTGGAAACACAGATTGCGTCAGACCGTTCGCAGATCTCAGGTGGTCTGGTGCTACCACGATGCGGCGCATCGCTACATCAGCAATTTGGATGACCAAGCGTCAATCAAAAAGCTTCCGTGTTTCATGAGAAATCAAGCCACGCCGCCCTTTAAAGCATCCAAATTTAAAAATCTGGAAATCGGAGATTACCACATCGCAATCGTCAGTTCGTTTCTGCCTTGGCACGGAATTGTAGAATTTGTTGAAAGCTTTGCCTTAAGTGGAAGGGGAGTTCTTCATCTTATCGGAGATGGTGTCACCAAACAGAGGTGTGAGCGGATTGCAAATGGATACGAGAATATCAAATTTCACGGCGCCCTTGAACAATCAGATTTGGACAAAGTCTTGGAAGGGTGCCACATTGGTATTGTGCCTCAAATTCCATGGTTCAATTGTCCGTTAAAAATTCACGATTACGGTGCGCATGGGCTGGTTTGTATTGCACCACCATCCCTTGGAATAGTTAGTCTCTACAATGAGGATGAAGTTTTGTTTTTTGATGATTCGGTCGGAGTGATGCAAACCTTAGAACAAGTCATGGCTTTAGAGGAAAATGCTCTCAGTAGATTTGCTGAACGACTACACACCAAGATTGCCACTCGCTTCAATCAGGCAGAATATTCGCGAGCACTGAGATCACTTATTTTTCTGGCCGACAACGAGAATCAGACACTATGAAAATTGGTTATGTAGTTCTGGCCTTTTCAGAGCTCGATAATCTTTCCCTGTTGTGCGAAGCCCTTCTCAAGGATGAAGAATCCTATGTCTACGTTCACTTAGATCAAAAAGCCCAAGTAACGAAGGATTACCGGGAAGAGTTGGGTTCACATAAGCGTCTGATTTTGGGAAAGTCACAGAATCTATCGTGGGGAGATTGGAGCCTGGTTGAAGAGACTATAAGAGGGTTTCAGAGGTTGGCAGACGAATTCTCAGTCGACTATTTCTTTCTGTTGAGCGACAGCCATGTTATGCTTCAAACAGCGTCTCATTTTAGACAGGTCCTGTCTCGACAAAGCCCGCTTCCCGCCATGTTAAACTCTGTAGGTATGCCTATTGAACTCGAGGGTAGACTAAAGTTTCATTTCCGCTTTGCGAATCGTCGAACCTACACAGGTCTGAAGACAAAACTTTTCGTAAAACTGGAGAGCTTCATACACAGTTTTCAAAAACCCCCGCGGCATTTGAATTGGATGTGGGGGTCCCAATGGTTTGGGATGTCCGCGCACCACTTCAAGAAGCTTCAAGGTTACATTTCATCTCATCCTGATGTCATGAAAATTTTTGAAAGCAGCTTGATTCCAGATGAGCATTTTTTTCACTCCATTGCCTTGGAATTAAACTTTTCAAATCTGTCCGTCGAGCACACATCCATGAACTGGATTGTTGGCAATTCGGGGCCCGAGTATTTGAGTCTGGATCAGTGTCAAACATTTATGCTTTCAGGATCTTTTTTTGCGAGAAAATGTGAGGCAACAGTTGCCGAAAAATGGTATCAAAGCCGAGGGTGGATGGCTTGAATGTAATCGTCACGAATTGATGTGAGCTCTCGAAGTGTTTTTTCCTGGTGGTCTGTAAAGTTTGTTTTCAGTCTTCCTTTGACTGTAGTCCCAGATGGAATATCCATTTGCTTGAAAAGCAAGTCGGATTTGAGATCTTTGTTTAAGACTAACGCGATTTTAGATAAAGTTTTTTCAGGGAAATCTAAGAGATCAGAATAATGTACCATTAGTCCATTTTTTAGTTGATGCGCTGCGACAATGTCTAAGCTGCACTGTAGTGCAGACAGCGATATAATCTTGTCGTCATCTTCTAGACATTCTTCAAGAACAGGGTCCAGTTGGATTTTTAAGTCTGCCGACTTCCAAATCGCTGAATGGTCCAATTGAAGCAACTCTTTTCCCCAATCGAAGCTATTAATTATGCTATCAATAGTTTCAAGTGAATCCCTATATATGTGAATGACAGGGCAGTTGATTTTGTCGAGAATAGCGTGAGCGTTACACAGCTTGATGCAGAATTGTGAGGGGAACAAAAGATGTTTGCCACTACGATTTCTAAACATCTCATAATCAGAGAAGCTAATGCTTGGAAGCTTCCCTTCGTTGATGCGGTGAATAAATGTTGAGTTTTTGGGTTGATAATAATACCAACGACGGTCAATGGCTGTATTGACACCCTCGAAAAAGGAATGAGCACATTCGTAATTATATGCAGTGTCAAGTGGTTCAAAAACTTCTTTGAAACTGAAGAGCTCTGTGATTAATCTGGAAAGGAATGTGGTGCCTGTGCGACTAAACCCATTTACAATTACAATCTGGTTTCGCAATCCGAGTTTCGAGTTAAACGTAGCGCAGATGGTGGTCAAACGTTGTATTGCTCTTGCGTATAACATAGTCTTGATTTAACCATAAGAATCACATTGACTCGCGGGATGATGGGTGAAGCGAACGGACGATTCACTTTTCATACTAAATTCGAAAACGGCCAAATTTTTGTAGTAGTTACCGGCGTGTAATTGACAAGGGATACCAAGCAGGTGACAAGCTATCGAGACATGAAGCCTGTCTGTTCGAACAGCTTCGCACTTGTTGATTTCTTGTAAAAGTCTAAGCCCTCTTTGATTCATCAAATCGAAAGTGTAATGTCCGTCGCTATCGAGGTTAGCTATAATTGCAGAGGGAAGATCAATATTATTTAGAGGGGGCTTAATCCCAGAGCTCTCTGAGTCATACCTGAAAATGTTGGAAGTCCCTTGCCATAGGTGATGAGAGTACTTTGCGAGCGTCGCTCGGATTCCAGAGTAATTAATGAATGTCTGTGGCGCCTGGTAAGTTATTAGGGTTTCTTGAGCATCAATAAAAAAGGCCATATCGTGACACTTTAGCACGTGACAGTTGTTTGTCCGTAGACTTGATCGAACAGTCTCGAACGAAACTTCTTCTCGACAAAAAACGTAGACATCTTGTTTCACTCTCTCTAGTGAAGCAAAGATTTTCTTTGAAGAAATGGTGCAAGGCATAAATAGTATGTCCGCGGAAGTATTTTTAATGGCAGACACAATTTTTTGGCATGCGTCAGGATATTTATCAATAAAAACACCGCTACCAGCAAAGCACAATAGGGATTCTTGAGATTGTTTTTTTATTCTCGGAATTAGTTCGATGGAATCACGATGGAGATAGGTTATAGAATCAAGCTCACAGCTATCAAAAAACTTTTTGATTCCGAGTTGAATCAAGCCGTCTCCAGCATTTCCCTGTCCATAAACAAGCGTCACATTGCGATATTGCTCAATGATACCTTTTAGGATTGTGTAGTAGGAGCTTTTCGATTGTGACATGGGATAGAGCTACACTTGTAGATTTGTTCGATAAGTTGACACAATTAAGGTCAGAAATATAGTACTTCGGTCAATCTCCTGCCCGAGAGAAACGTTGCTGCCGGTACAAGATTGTCACTAGAAGCAACGAACGATTTTCAACCTTTTTGATTCTCTAAGTCCAAGATTGAGTCACACCAGCTCGCTAAAGTTGGGTCGTGAGTAACCAAGATGACATTACAGCCGCTTTTGGCTCTGCTGGAGAGTTGACGAAAGACTGCTTGCTTGGATTCTTGATCGAGCGCGTTCATTGCTTCGTCCAATATCAGCACAGAAGGAGTTGTTTGAAGGGCTCTTGCCAGCGCTATCCTTTGCTTTTGGCCGCCGCTCAGATTACCGCCCCCTTCTTGAATGGAGAACGATAAAGGGTTGTCCCCGAGGCAGTCGGATAGATTGAGACTGTCGACGAGGTTGTGAATTAGATTGAAGTCAACATGCCTGTCTGGTACGCGTAAGGTGAGGTTGTCATGAAAGCTACCTTGGAATAAAAAGGGACTCTGACAAACGTATCCAACGTTAGAAATCCAATCGTCAAAGTCTAAATCATCCCCGAGTAGAAATTTTTTCCCTCCTTGTTCTGTAATTTCTATGCATCCACCTTCTGGGGAGTGCAATGACAGCAGGGCATTAATGAGTGTCGATTTCCCAGAGCCGGATGGTCCAATGATACAATTCACTTGGCCGCTTTGGAACTCATGTGAAAGTGAGCTTATGATAGGTGATGTAAGCTCCTTATAGGTGACCGTCAGATTTCGAAACCGGATATCTATTCGATTGAGCTTTGATTTATGTTTTGAAAATGACTTACACAGGTCTGACTGGGTTTTACTAGTTTCAATAGCTGGTAGTACATACTCCTGACTCTTCATTTGAAGGATGATGCTATTCAGTCGACTCAGTGACGGCATTACCCGGTAAGCGCCTATGGCCATGAAGGTCAGGAGATTGAGAAAGCCATGTTGAGGTTCTTCTTTTTGAAGAGAAATGATTATGGCGAGTGAAATACCTGAAACGGCGAGAACTTCGTAGAATTTCGCTGGTGCTAGCGCAATGACAGCAGTGTTTCCTTGAATTTGGTAGACCTCTTTTAAGTCTTTGAGATAGCTACCACGAATCGTTTCTGAAGCCCGAAAAGTTAGGATTTCAACGAATCCTCTTATCGCATCGCTGATTAGCTCATTGGTCTTTGGTTCAAGCTTGCCTCTTATTTCGCTGTATTTGGTGAGAATTCTAGAAGTTAGGCGTTGTACAACTAGGGTTCCTGCCAATAGAACTGAACCAATCGTTGCGAAAACAAAAGGATTGTAGTAGAGTAGGCCCCCAATGATAACTGCCGTAATAACGGCTTCTGTAATAATCATTAAGCCTCCTAACATAAATACCTTCGCAAAAATTAGTGGCCAAATATTGATTTCAGTTAGAATGTGACCGGTACTTGATGCCTTTAATTGTTCTAGGGATTTTGAGAAATGGTGCGACCACATGAGTCCCGAAAGTCTATGAGCAACCTTGAAAGAAAATCGTGCCTGGAGGTACTGAATTAAAAGGCCGAAAACAGCTTTGAACAAGAAGGCGGATACGAGCAGGATACAAAGGCATGTCAAGAATTCGCTCGAATCGGATATTCCAAACAATCCGAGGAACTCTTGCAATGTTTTGAGATACTCGTTTGATTGAATAAGTGTCGGGTCAATAACAAGACTGATGACAGGAACTAATGCTGAGAGTCCCAGGATTTCCACGAATCCGTTTGCCAAAACTCCTAGCAACAACAGCCAAGCTTTTCTTTTTTCAGAATTGCTTAAGAGGTTATATATCCTCGGTAGGTAATATTTTGCGGAGCTTGATTGAGTCAAAATCGAAGTCTTCAGTGGCCCAGGGTCGTAATGCCAAAAGTTAAGGCTGTCGATAAATCTGTTAACCAACCACACCGGCTGCCACCGTAAGGTGCGTGGACGGATCCACAAGGATGAAGGATCCGGTGCTGCGGTTGTCCTTGTAGCCGTCGGTGAGGAGGGGGGAGGCCGTTTTGATACGGACCCGTGCCATGTCGTTGACGCCAATGGTGACGTCGTCTTCCACACGGTGGAGGGTGTTGATGTCAATGCGGTACAATACCTCCGTGATTTTCGCTTGGACGTCGCGCGTGGTGTGGCGCAAGACGTAGCGCGTTGCAGGGTTGAGAGGCGCTTCGCTGAGCCAGCAAATGCGTGCGTCGAGGGCTTGGGTGCTCTCGGGCTGGTTGTTGGCACGCACGAGCATGTCTCCGCGGCTCAGGTCGATGTCGTCCGTCAGGGTCATCGTGACGCTCAAAGGCGGGAAGGCCTTGTCGAGTGGAGCGTCGCCGACGAGGATTTGGTCGATGGTGCTTTCCTTGCCACTGGGCAAAGCCACCACCTTGTCGCCGGGTTTCCAAACGCCTGAGGCAATGCGTCCAGCGTATCCGCGGAAGTCGCGGTGGGCGTCGGTTTGGGGGCGAATCACGTATTGAACGGGGAAACGACAATCCTGGAGGTTGCGGTCCGCACCCACGTGCACCGTTTCGAGGTGGTGAAGGAGGGTGCCTCCGCCGTACCACGGCGTTTTGTCCGAACGGTCCACCACGTTGTCGCCGTGAAGCGCGCTGATCGGAATGAACTTGATGTCCGTGATGTCGAGGCGAGAGGAGAAATCCTTGTACGCAGCAACGATTTCGTTGAAGCGCTCCTCGCTGTAGTCCACGAGGTCCATTTTGTTCACGCAAACCACGACGTGGCGGAGTCCCAAGAGGGATGCGATGAAGCTGTGGCGGTGGGTTTGCTCGAGCAGACCGTGACGGGCATCGATGAGGATGATCGCGAGGTCGGCGGTGGAGGCACCGGTCACCATGTTCCGGGTGTACTGAATGTGACCTGGGGTGTCCGCGATGATGAATTTACGCTTGGGCGTGGCGAAGTAGCGGTACGCCACATCGATGGTGATGCCCTGTTCGCGTTCGGCCTTCAAGCCGTCGGTGAGGAGGCTGAGGTCGGTGCCGTCAATGCCTTTTTGGCTGGAGGCGGATTCAACCGCTTCAAGCTGATCCTCAAAAATGCTTTTGCTATCGTACAACAAGCGCCCGATGAGGGTGCTTTTGCCGTCGTCGACGCTGCCTGCCGTGGTGAAACGGAGGAGGCCGTTATGGTCGGGGGTGGTTGCTGCTGCCATTGCTTCGTGCCTTCGCGTATTCAACGTCACTGTTTAGAAATACCCTTCTTTTTTGCGGTCCTCCATGGCGCTTTCGCTGCGCTTGTCGTCCATGCGGCCACCGCGCTCAGTAATGCGGGTGGCGGCGACCTCGTCGATGATTTGTTCGAGGGTGTCGGCGTCACTTTCGAACGCTCCAGTAATGGTCAAATCACCCAGCGTCCGGAACCGAACATGCATCATTTCTGGTGTTTCGTCCGGGCGGAGGTTGAGGTGGTCGGAGTGGGCGAGGATTTGGCCTGCGCGACGAATGCACATGCGGTCATGCGCGAAGTAGAGCGAGGGCAGGGCGATGTTCTCGCGGAGGATGTAGTTCCACACGTCGAGCTCCGTCCAGTTGTTCAGCGGGAACACGCGGAAGTGCTCTCCTGGCGCGTGCATCCCGTTGAAGAGGTTCCACAGCTCGGGGCGCTGGTTCTTAGGGTCCCACTGGCTGAAGTCGTCGCGGTGGGAGAAGAAGCGTTCCTTGGCGCGGGCCTTTTCCTCATCACGGCGTGCGCCGCCAATGCACGCTTCGAACTGATGTTCTTCGATGGTGTCGATGAGGGTCGTGGTTTGAAGTCGGTTGCGGCTTGCGTTGGCGCCGGTTTCTTCTTGCACCTTGCCAGAGTCGATGGTGGCCTGAACGCTGCCGACGATGAGGCGGGCGCCGAGTCTTTCGACCAGGTTGTCGCGGAACTCGATTGTCTCAGGGAAGTTGTGGCCCGTGTCAATGTGCACCAGCGGCATGGGAATGCGGCCGGGAGCGAAGGCCTTGGCCGCGAGGTGGGTCACCACAATGCTGTCCTTTCCTCCA
>Ga0160423_10002913_pt1 | contig 14262 bp, 8 predicted proteins | sample CRUFie14St8metaG_FD_108191 | JGI IMG/M metagenome (GOLD analysis project Ga0160423, IMG submission 108191) | Marine microbial communities from the Costa Rica Dome - CRUD Field 142mm St8 metaG | ecosystem: Environmental > Aquatic > Marine > Oceanic > Photic zone | place: Costa Rica: the Eastern...
CATCTTGGCTTCAGCGCGAGAAAGATGGATCCGCTTGGCCAAGCGCTTGGCCAAGGGGCGGACTAGGCGACCATATCGATCAGGCGTCGGTCATTTTCGTCGGCAACCTGCAGCAGCTTGGCCGCGATGGCGGATTCCTGCACGGACTGAATACGCAGCTTGGCCGCCTCCACCGGCGGTGCGCTGACAGACTCCCGGAGGTGGCTTAGCGACGACTGGTAAAGATTTACTGCCGAGGGCAATACGGAGGCGACTTGCATGACCATGCCCAGTATCGGCACGACCCGCCGAAACTTGAGTCGTTTCTCCAGCCTTGGCCGGAGGCGACACAGCGGTAAACTGCCGGCGTGCTCGACACCGAATTACTTCCCGCCGCGGAAGCGGACTCAAAATGGCTGATGGTCGTGCTGCACGGACTCGGCGACAGCATGGAGGGCTACCGCTGGTTTCCCGGCATCATGGAAAACCCGAAGCTAAACTACATGCTGGTCAACGCGCCGGACGACTACTACGGCGGCTTTTCGTGGTACGACATTTACGACAACCCCGCGCCGGGCGTGGAGCGCAGTCGCAATCTCCTTTTCGAGTTGCTGGATCAACAGCGCGAAGCCGGCTTTGCCACTGAGCACACCTTCTTGTTTGGGTTTTCGCAGGGCTGCCTGATGACGCTGGAGACCGGGCTGCGCTATCCGTATCGTTTCGCCGGGCTGGTCGGGGTCAGCGGCTACGCGCATGAGCCTCATGAACTGGTCAACGAACTTTCCCCAGTCGTGAAGGAACAGGCATTCCTCATCACCCACGGGACAGCCGACCCGCTTTTGCCGCTGGAAAAAACCAAGTCGCACATCGACCAGCTTTGTGCCGCCGGAGTGAACATCCAGTGGGAGGTGTTTGAGAAGGAACACACGATTCAGGGCGAGGCGGAGATGAGTGTCATCCGGTCGTTTGTCGAAAATAAAATGACGGTTGAATAAGGAAGAAGGGTGAAGGATGAAGGTTAAATTCTTTTGTTCATTGGCGCTTGGGCTTTGTCCGGCGCTTGGCCAAGCGAACGTGCGCGATTCAATCAATGTTCATGACGGCTTTGAGGCCACGCTGTTTGCCGGGCCGGAGTTGGCAGATGACATTTACTCGATGACGCTCGACGCGAAAGGGCGCGTGGTCGTCTCGGGGCGCGGCTACATCCGCACGCTGCACGACACCGACAGTGACGGCCGCGCGGAAATGGCGGTGCAGTTCGCCAAACTGGATCACGGCACGATGGGCATGCTGTTCGACGGACCCCACCTGTGGGCTGTGGCCAACCGTGCCCTGCTCCGCTACGACGATGCCGACGCCGATGGCCGAGCGGACGGGCCGCCCCGGCAGTTCCTGCGCCTGGCCAACGGCGAGCACGGAGCACACGCGATCCGCAAGGGGCCGGACGGCTGGCTTTATCTCGTCGGCGGCAACGACACCGGCTTCACGCCCGACCAGTTTAATTCGCCGCAATCGCCACTCAAGAAAACCGAAGGCGGCGCGATCATTCGATTTTCGCCGGACGGCAAAACCTTTGAGGCGTTGTCGTGCGGCTTTCGCAATCCATACGATTTTGATTTCAACTGGAGGGGCGACCTTTTCACGTACGACAGCGACACTGAGCGGACGTTTTACCTGCCGTGGTACATGCCGACCCGGCTTTATCACGCGGCCATCGGAGGGCATCATGGCTGGCGGATGCCTGGCTACAAGCGCAGCTGGGCGCGGCCCGGTTACTACGCCGACACCGTGCCGATGCTGGACAAGATCGGACGCGGCTCACCCACCGGCGTCGCGGTTTACAGCCACCGATTGATCCCGAAGGAAATGCAGGACGGGGTGTTCCTCCTCGACTGGACGTTTGGCAACGTCTGGTTTTATCCGCTGCGCCCGGCGAACGCCTCCTACCAGTCGCCGCCGCAACTGTTTATCTCCCCGGTGGGCTCGGACGGTTTTGCGCCAAGCGACATCGAGGTCGGGCGAGATGGAGAGATTTACATCTCGATCGGTGGCCGGGGAACGAAGGGGTCTGTTTTTCGTGTTGTCCCTAAGCCGGAAAATCGTAATCACCCCAACAACCGCCCACCGGCGATGGACACTCCGCTCGACAAGGTCCTAAACGCACCGCAGCCGCTGGCCGAGTGGTCGCGCGCGCGGTGGCAACCGTTGGCCCGGCAGATCGGTGCCGGCCATTTTGTCGAGGCCGCCCTCAACCCTGCGAGCAAAACAAAACCCCGCGTCCGCGCGATCGAGGTGCTGACGGAAATGTTCGACGGACTCGAAGCGGAGACCGCAGCCCGGCTGACAGCCGATAGCTCCCACGATGTCCGGGCGCGAACCGCGTGGGCGATCAGTCGTTTCCCCGAACAAAACACGGCCCAACTGATCGCCCGGCTGGCACTGGATCCGGAGGACTATGTGCGCGTCAAGGCACTCGAGGCGATGCTGCACCTGCTCCCGACCGACCCGGCGCAGTCCGCGAAATGGCACAAGGCACTGCAGCAGAATTTCAATAGGCCGAGCATTCGCGTGCGACTGATCAGCGCCCGATTGGCCAGTCAGTTGCCGGAATCAAGTTGGCAGAAAATCGATCACAGAACATTGACAATGCAGGGGAAAATCACGGCGGCTACGGCGGCGATTTGGCGCAGCCCGGCCACTGAACTTCACGCAGGAGTCGTCCGACGTTTACTGCCGTTAATTGACATCAACCAGCCCGCGAGCCTCAACCTTGATCTCGTCCGGACGATCATCCTCGCGCTGGGCGACTATAATCTCGAGCAGCCAAGCCGCGAGTCGTTCACCGGCTACGAGGTGCCATTCTCGCTTGCGGCCCATCCCGGACTGGCCAGCGCTATCGCCACTCAGGCTGCGCCATTGATGGACTCGCTGCACCGGGATCTCCATCGTGAAGTCGGGCGCCTGCTCGCAATGGTCAACGTCGATCAACCCGAACTGAGCGTGAACCTGCTGGGCACCATTACGCCTGCGACAGATCCGTTGGAGGATTTTCACAAGTTGATCGTCACAGCCAAGCTGCCGTCGACCGTGCCCGATGCTGACCTGCCCCGACTGGCCGACGCATTGATGGGGCTCGATACCAAGCTGCAAAGTGGGGGGACGCGGCCCAAGCTAAACTGGACGATGCGTTTTGTGGACATCGCCCAGGCGCACGCGGTCAAGCAGCCCGGCTTGGCCAAGCGACTGATTGCCCACAACAATTTTCCCAGCGGCAGTCACCTCGCCTACGCCCGATCGCTGGACGGCGATGAACGATCCGCAGCAGCCAGGCGCTACCTTGATGCCGTGAAAAACGACACGGAGTTCGTCTGGTCGACTGACCTCATCGATTTGCTCGACGCCCTGCCGCCCGGGGACACCCTGCCGGCGTTGCGCCAACAGTGGGCCAAGCTTGGCCTGCGCCCGGCGCTCTTGCAGCGCTTGGCCAAACGCCCGGCAGCAGAGGATCGGCCCCTGTTTTTGGATGCCCTTCTTTCACGCGACAACAACGTCGCGAACAAGGCGTTGGCTGCGCTGAAACAACTCCCGGCGAGCGATAGGCCAAGCGACTGGGCGCCGCTGTTGCGCAAACTGCGCCGCGAATGCGGCCCCAAGGGAAAGGCGGGAACCCGAAAGGAAATCGCTGCGCTGCTGGCCAAGTGGAGCGGTCGCGCCATAGCAAAGGTGCAGGAGAAAAGCAAACATACGGCCGATCTGCTCGCAGCGTGGCAGCCGGTTTTCGACTTGTTCAACGAGGTACATCTGGAACTCGCGACGGCCGCCGCCGGCGCCGGACTCGTCGATGACGCCAAGTGGGAGGCCATCCTCGCCGAGGTGGACTGGGAAACTGGCGACTTTGCCAAGGGGCAGCGGATCTACGTCAACCGCGCCTGTCAGGGTTGTCACTCGGACTCCGGTGCGCTTGGCCCGGTGTTGAGCGGTGCGGCCAAGCGCTTTTCCCCGGAGGATTTGTTCCGGGCGATTTTGTTCCCGAACCGGGACATCTCGCCGCTGTACCGGTTCAACGAATACCGGCTGCGAAACGGCGACGTGCACGTGGGACGCACGGCGTTTTACGCCGCGGACGGAGTCGTGCTGCGTACCGGAGCGGGGATCGTGCGACTGGATCAGGCGGAAATCATTTCACAACAGGCAAGTGAACGCTCGATCATGCCGGAGGGCCTTCTTGAGGGGTTGAGCGAGCGCGATTTGGCCGATCTGTACCAGTACCTGAAATCACTCTGAGCGGAAAAGCAGCCGGGCGATCGCGGGCAGCAGGACGATGGCGCAAACCATGTTCATCAAAAACATGAACATCAGCAGGATGCCCATATCGACCTGGATTTGCAGCGCGGAAAACGCCCACGTGCCGACGCCGACGGAGAGCGTCAGGCCGGTGAACACGATCGCGCTGCCGGCCTGGTTCATCGCGGCATCCATCGCCTCCGTGAACGCCAGCCCCTTTTTGCGCTGCGCCAGAAAACAACTGAACAGGTAAATCCCGTAGTCCACCCCCTCGCCCACGCCCAGCGCCACCACCGGCAGCGTCGAGGTCTTCAGGCCGATGTCCATCCACAGCATCAGCGTGTGCGCGAGCACCGACACCAACGCGAGCGGAAGCACGATGCAGATCACGATCCTGACCGATCGGAAGCTGGCGTAACAAAGCAGGATCACCGCCGCAAAAACATAAATCAAAATCGGGAACTGCGCCTCGCGCACAACCTCGTTTGAGGCGGCCATGACGCCGGCGTTGCCACCGGCTAGGCGGAAGCGAATCTTCTCCCGACCGTGCGCGGTATCGAACGCCTTCACTGCGGCGACCACCTGCCGGAGCGTCTCCGCCTTGTGATCCTCGAGGAACACCATCACCGGAAGCACGCTGCCGTCGAGGTTGGTCAGGCCGGTTGAAGTCTCCACGCGGCCCACCGACTGCGCCAGCATGGCCTTGTTAAACGGAAGCACCTGCCACTTAAGACTACCCTCGCTGTAGCCGGAGTTGATTTTACGCGCCATACCTGCCAGCCCCAGCACGCTCTTCACGCCCTCGATATTTTTCAGGTGCCACTCGAAGCGGTCGAGCAGTTCCATCACCTCGTAGTCGACCGAGCCGTCCTTCACCGTCTCGGTAAACGCGACCAACACATCGACGCCGAGGTTGAAGTTCTCCGTGATCACCGCCGTGTCCCGATTGTAGCGGGATTCGGGCCGCAACTCGGGCACGCCCTGATGCAGGTCGCCCACCTCGACACGGGCCGCCTGATCGAAGCCAAGCACAAAAAGAATCGTACCGACGATCACCAAACCCTTAGCCAATCGCGGCCGCGTGACCAAGGCCACCCTGTGCCAGAAGACTACCGTCTTTTCCTTGCGCCTGGCCACTCGCTCGCGGTAGCCGGCCCTTGGTTTGAGGTAGGACAACATCAACGGCAGCAGGATGAGGTTGGTCACGATAATCGCCGCCACGCCGACGCTGGCCGCGATGGCCAATTCACGAATGGTCGGCACAGGGATGAGCAGGATGGTGATAAATCCGATGGTATCGGTCAGCAGTGCCACCCCGCCGGGAACCAGTAGTTCGCGAAACGCGGAACGCGCTGCCTCAACCGGATCCACGCCCTCAAACAATTGATTGCGGAACACCCGCACCATCTGCACTCCGTGACTCACACCAATGGCAAAGACGAGAAACGGCACGAGGATCGACATCGGGTCGATGCCGTATCCCATCAGGTGCAGTGTACCAAGCTGCCACACCACGGCCGCCAGCGAGCAACTCATCGGCAGTACCGAAAAAAGGAATGACTGCGAGTAGAGCCAGACGAGCAACGCTGTGATGACTATCGTGATGCAAAAGAACGTGATTACGTTGAGCGCCCCATCACGAACATCGCCCATCACTTTTGAAAACCCGATGATGTGCACCCCGATTTTATCGTCCTCGTACTTGCCTCGCAGCGCCTCCAGTTCGCTGGCCACGGCAAACGTGTCCAGCGGCTCCTTGGTGTCAGGATCGATCTCGAACAGATTGGCCATCACCATCGCCCCGTTGAACGAGTCAGTCACAAGCCGGCCCATATAGTTAGACTTCAGCGCGTTTCCTCTCACCTTGGCCAGGCCCTCAGAGGTAGTCTCAAAATCCGCCGGCACCACATTGCCCCCGGTGAATCCATCCTCCACCACCTCGGTAAATCGGACGTTGGGCGTGAAGAGTGACGTCACACTTTCCTGTCTCACCCCGTGCATGGCATATATTTCATCCGTTAACGCCTCGAGCTTGTTAAAATAGTCCGTCGTGAAAATGTCACCCTCCTTCACGACCAGTGCCACGATCACCCGATTGGCTCCACCGAACTCATCCTGATACTCGCGAAACGTCTCGATATACTCATGCTGCTGTGGCAGTTGTTTTTCAAATCGTGCATCGACCTTGGTCTGTGTGGCGAAACCGAACAGCACCGCGGTCATCATTAGGAACAAAATCAGGAATCCAAGCCGATGACCGAAAAGCCACAGCTCGAGCCGTGACGTGAAAGTGGGGGTCGTCATTTCTTGCCCTCTACCGCAAGATCATCTGGCTCCAGTCGAATCACTCCACGATCAGTGGTGACTAACAGGCCACCGTCGCCCGCCTCCCAAAGGCTGATCGGCATCGCCGCCTTGTCTGGTAGCGCGACAGGATTGAACGACCGCCCCTTGTTCTCACTCAGCAACAGTTCACCGGCACCGGCGGTTAGAATCATGCGCCCGTCTATTAGCTCCACACCGCCGTGCAACAGCGCATTTGTCGACGTTTCGATTTTCTCCCAGACGGCGCCGTCCTCGCTCCTGAAGATGTTGCCACGCAATCCAAACACCAACGCCCCGCGCTTTGCTAAGGGCAACGCCCCAAAGAAAGTGCCTTCGTACAGCGCGTCCAGCGACTCCCACGCTTGGCCAAGGTTATCACTGCGCCATACCGTACCGAACTCGCCGATCAACCACAGCGCTCCGTCGCCGGCACTCGCGATCTGGTAAAAATGCGGGTCGTCGTCCTGAACCACTTCCGACCACTTTTCACCACTGTCGCTCGTTGAAAAAAGTTTGCCGTACGACCCGACGATGAAGCCGTTTTTCGGATCGACGAACAGGACGTCCAAAAACGCCGTCTCGGGGTCGTCGAGCACCGAAATCTTGGCCCATGTTTTCCCTCCGTCCTGCGAGCGCAGCACAACCGACTGATGGCCCACGGACCAGACTATTCTCGAGTCCACCCAATGCACAGCGTTGAGTGTACGCCGGGTGGGAGCCGGTTGCTGTGTCCATGTATTGCCGTGGTCAACGGAAAGGAGGATGTGACCGCGCTCTCCGACCGCGATGGCGCTGGCCGACCGGCCGTGAATGTCGTTAAGCACCGAGAAATTAGCCAAGGGAGCCAACACCGCTAGTCCATCAACTGGATATGACTGCTTAAGTTGCTCACCCTTGGGCAAATAAAGACCACAGAGCAACAACGATAAAAGTAAATAACAACGGAACGAGGATCGCCTCGGCCCGTCTTGGGGTTGATTAAAAAGGTGAAGCACTGAAGAAGAACCGTACTTTAATCTAGCGACGCCCCCTCCTTCGCAATGCTGCAGGCGTATAATCACTTGGCTTTGTTTGATACTGAAAATCATACATTTCATTTTCATTATCCAGTCCATGTGCAAGATATCTGCCTGACAATAGGTCATAATGAACGTCTAAAGTTGAATGAAAAGCCGGCAGATCATAATAATTTATACAATGCGACTCAGAAGCACGCCACAGTCGATCTTGATTGTCGTATTGGTCAACTGCGAGAATACTCCAACTGTCTTCATCTACGTAAAAACGTCTTTTCTTATATATATGACGTTTACCTTCTTTAAGAACAGCATCAACGATCCAAACTCGATGAAGTTCATAGCGAGTGTATTCCTGATTTATATGGAGGGGCTTAATTATGTCTGAGATTTTCAAATTATCACTATGCAATTTATATGCGTTATAAGGCACATACATCTCTTTTTTTCCTATTAATTTCCAATTATATCTGTCTGGAGACCCATTAAACATATCTAATTGATCCGCAGTACGCATTCCGTCAGAAGCTGTACCAGGATTATCATATGCAACATTTGGAGCGCGCCTAACACGACGCTGCCCAGTATTATAAATCCAAGCCTTGCGCGGTTGCATAACCTGATCAACAGTTTCGTGCACCATTAGTATTGTCCCTGCAAGACGAGCCGGCGATGTAATTTTCTGTTCAAAATAAGCAAGAACATTGTTTTTTTCATTCACTCTTTCACCAGTGTACTGGAAAGTCCAAAGCCAACTCTCCTCAAGTTGAACAACTGTATACTTACCCGAACGTGTTGGTGCAACCTGACCTACTTTGCGAAGACCTGTTACTCCCCTATACCTTAAGACATGGTTCCATATAACCTCAACTCCACTTTTCGGTATAGGGAAAGGGATACCGCCTGTTAACATGCTTATTCCGTTGCCATTGTTTGTCAGCCCGTTTTTTGCGCAATTATTTCTCGTGTTTTCTTCAATGAACTTTGGAAACGATGCACTACGCCTTGTTGGATAAACAGGCATCTTATATGTGCCAGAATATTGCTCGAGCAACCTTTTATTTGCATCGGTCAATTTATCGGAATACTGGCTCATATTTTCAGAGGTAATAGTAAATATAACCTTATCATTAGCATATGGATCAGGGTGATGATCTCCAACTTTATATCCCGGCAAAGGCTTAGTAATACCGCCTTCATACTTAGGTATTGTACCATCGGCATTACCCGCCATCTCGCCACCCAATGGAGTGAGGTCCTTGCCCAATCTTGCGGCTTCTTCCTCTGTGATCTCCGCAGAGACGGTGGACAACCCGACGGCAAAAACGGTCGAGCTAACAAAGGTGTAAACTGAATATCGTTTCATTCTTTAAAAAGGTTTCCGGTTTAGAAGGAGTACTGGATCATTGCAGACAGGAAGTCGCGATCCGCCATGAGGTTGTAGGCTTTGTTTCCGAAGTACTCCGTGTATTTGATCGAACCCTGCCATGAGTTTTGGTAGGTCGCAGTGACACCAAAGGTCACGCTTTTTCGATCTTCCAAAAAGTTACCGATCGGCCCGGGTGTAATGCCATCGACATCGTGCGCGAACGCAATTGCGGGCGAAAGGTTCACGCCACCGAATACGTTTGTGTAATCAAATCTCGCCGCCAAGCGGTAGCCCCAAGAGAAGTCATCCGCGAATGCATCAGCGGACTCGTAGCGATCTCTGGAATGACCTGCCCCGGAGAGGATCGTCGGAGCAAGCGGATTGCCGCTGAGTGACGTCCCCGGGGCGTCAAAACGCAGTTTGTTCTTGCTTGGTAATTGCGGAACAATGGTAGCTGCTGCCTCGCCCACTAACACCCATTGCGACGCACCGGCTGTTGGCCCAAACAATTTGGTGGCCGCGAACTGCGGCTGCCAAACATCGAAGCGTTCGTGACCTTTGACGTAGCTGTTAAAATCCTGATAGCCAAGCTGTGTCATGCTGACTCCCTTCCAAGCAGGATTACCCATGTCGGGAACGCTGTCCCCGTTGGTGTCGACGACCGGAATGATGCCGATGTCAGAGAGCGTTGGGTTGGCCGGTGTCAACCCGGCGATCAGCAACTCTACATCATCAATCTGCAAAGGCATATCGTTGCGATAAGAAAGTTCGCCCTGTACTGAGATACCAGTGGCGCCGAGCTCGGTGTTGAAGCTGATGCCGTACAACTGAATGTCCTCGGGGTACTCGAAAAAATACCGGGCCGTACCGGCGTAAAGCTGTGGCAGCGACGACTGCAGACTGGCTAGTTGCCCGGTCAGTTGAGACTGCTTGGCGTCCAATTGCGCCTTCGAGCCGTTTAGCTCGGCCTGGTTGGCCAAGAGCCCCTGCTGTTGGCCAAGCGCAGCAGCATGTTGGGCGCGAAGTTCAGCCAACTGATCGCTACTCGGATCAGCCGCCTCCAACTGGGTGATCGCTCCGTTCAACTGGGCCAAGTCGGCCTCCACCTCAGTCAATCCGCCGCCAACCTGCGCGAGACCACCGTTGACTTCAGCCATCAGGCTATCCACTTGGCCAAGGCCTGCCTTGACCTGCGAGATCGCCGGCTGCAACTCGGCCAAAATATTTCGGCCGGTGGTCGCGCCAAAATACGGCAACCGGCTGTGGTAGTTGATAAAGTAAAAACCAAACTCGGTCTCGTTCAGTTCCTCGGCGAAATAGCGTAGAGCGAAGCCAAACTGGCCATCGTCGCTCGCCCTTCGGCTGCTTGCCTTAGGGATACCCGCTGCATTCGACGGAAGGAACGGAGCATTCGCAGCACTCGGCGGCAGCGCCGGGTTGAAGCCCGGGTTGGAAATCGTCGGCAACTTGGCCGGCACCCCTTCCAGTAACCCATAAAGAGGGTTGTCCACCATGCTCTCCCAATTCGGCTGGCCAAAGCTTCCGAAGCCGATCATCGCGTGCGTTGCACCCGGGCCGACGGTATCCTTGAGACTGAAATAGCTTCCTGATGGGTCGATCTCCATCTCCTCCTGCTTGAATTGATAAAAGCCCTCGAGCGTAAGATTATCCGTCATCTGAACCGAAGCCGAAAGCAACGGCACCGGACGAAGCGCCTCACGCAACTCCGAACCGGGCACACGATACTTGGTCAGGTCAATCGGGTTGATGACGTTGATGCCATTTTGGATGAACGTACTCTCACCCCAGTTGATCACCTGATTACCCAGACGAATGTTCACCGGCGCAGAGATCGGGAGATCGTACGAGAGATATGCGTCAAGCAGTTCTATGTCCCGGCCCACCTCGCGCTTTGCCGAGTCGCTCAAGGGGCTGTCGCCACGGATGTTTTCAAAGTCGATGAAATATGTGCCGCGCAAGAAAAGGCCAAGGTCCGGCAAGTTCTTGAAGCCAAGCTCGAGGTCGTGCGTGCCCTTAGCCACGTTGGAAAAAAGGCCGGTATCGTAGTTCAGGTTCGCGTCGTCCCCGTTGACGGAGTAACGATTGCCACCGTTGGCGATGCCGATATTGTCGAGTGACGCGCCGGTTGTCCGGAAAGACGCACCGAAACTCAGCGTAGTGTCCAGACTCCCCTCAATGGTGTCGTTCTCGAACTCCACCGCTAACAAGGACGCTGTTGCCGCCAAAAATGTGGGCGCAAGATAACGACCGAAGCCAAGGGTTCGGCCGGGGTTGCGTTTGAGTGACTGTTTCATTGGTTCGGCTGTTGGTAACAGATCCCAAGTTGAATGCACGAAAAAAACCCAGCAAGTTGGATGTTTTTTCGAGTCCGGCAATTAACGCCCCAAGACTTATTCCCATTCCTTGCATAAATACCATTTACAAGTAACATGCAACCGCATGCCAGACAACAAGTCAGCCTTCAAATACAAGGCATTCATCAGCTACTCCCATCGTGACGAAAGCTGGGGACGCTGGCTGCATCGCAGTATCGAGGGCTATCGCGTGCCCAAGGGCGTGATCGGCCGCGAGACGATTTACGGGCCGGTCCCCGAGCGGCTGTTCCCTGTTTTCCGCGACCGGGAGGAACTCCCCACCGCCTCCGACTTGAGCGAGATGATCCACGATGGACTCGTCAACTCCAGCCACCTCATCGTCATCTGTTCCCCCAACTCCGCCAAGTCCAAGTGGGTGAACGAGGAGATAAAGACATTCAAGAAACTCGGGAAGCAAAACCGCATCGTCTGCCTGATCGTCGATGGGGAACCATACGGCAACGAGAAACCGGGGCTTAGCCTAGAGGAATGCTTTCCGCCGGCGGTCAAGTTCGTCGCCGACGAAAACGGCGACCTGACCGACACCGCCGCCGAGCCGATCGCCGCCGACGCCCGCCCCGGCAAGGACGGCAAGGCCAACTCGTTGATGAAGATTTTATCCGGCCTGCTCGGCGTTGGCTTCGATGAAATCAAGCAACGCGATCTCGCCCGTAAAAACCGGCGTGCCGCCATCATGGGTGCCAGTTCCCTCGCGCTCGCCGCCGTGATGACCCTGCTCTCCATTTGGGCCGTGGCCAACCGCAACGAGGCGGTCGCCGCCAAGAACGAGGCCGAGGAACGGCTCTACCGTTCGCAGGTACTCCAGGCCGCCAACTACGCGAAGGAGAAAAACTACAGCTCCGCCACACAAGCTTTGCTGGACGCTCCGGAACGATACCGCAACTTTGAGTGGGGCTACCTCCTGAAGAAGGTCAATCCGCAACTGACCGTGCTGGAGGGGTTCAACAAAAGCATCTACTCCGTCGCCTACAGCCCGGACGACTCCATCCTAGTCACCGGCTCGGAGGATGCCATCGCACGGATTTGGGATTCCAAAAATGGCAAACTGCTCCACGTCCTCAAGGGACACGACGACGTGATCGAGGCGGTCGCCTTCAGCCCGGGCGGTGAACGCATCGCCACCGGGTCCGGTGACAAGACCGTCCACATCTGGAATGCCCAGGACGGAAAAAACCTCGCGGTACTCAAGGGGCACGAGGACGAGATTAACTCTCTCGTGTTTGATACCACCGGCGACCGGCTCGTCACTACCTCCTTTGACAAGACCGCGCGCATTTGGAACCTCGCCGATGGTCGTGAAACAGCCATGCTCGTCAGCCACGATGATTTTCTCGAGAACGCCATTTTCAGCCCGGACGGCAAACAAGCCGCCACCATCACCGAAAACCTGAAGGTCCGCATATGGGATGCCACAAACGGCAAACTCCTCAAAACCATCGAGGATCATTTGCCGCCTCTTCAGGCCGTGTTTGCCAAAGCCGCAACCGATACACCCCCCACCGTTCCGCCCGACGAGGCGGATCTCGCTGTAGAGCCGCCCGCCATCCTTGAGGAATTCGACGCCGTGCTGGAATCCGAGGCATTTACCCCGGATGAGAGCCGAGTCATTACGGTATTTGAGGACGGCTCTGCGCGTGTTTGGGATCAATCCAAAGCCCCGGCCGGGAGCGTGCTCGAGGGGCACACCGGCCTGATTTACGCAGTCGCCATCAGCCCGGACGGTGCCCAGGCGATCACCTGTTCCGTCGACAAGAGCCTGCGCATCTGGGATCTCACCCGCGGCAGCCAAACCCGCGCCATCGAAAATCTGCCAGCCGGTGTTTGGTCGGTTTCCTACAGCCGCGCCGGAAAACAAATCGCCATCGGACTGCACGACAACCGCGTGCAGATTCGGAGCACGGACGACATGGAACTCATCACCGAGTTCAAACAGGATGCCATCGGCTGGGTCTACGCTGTAAGCTTTAATCACGATGGAACAAAAATCGCCTCCACCTCAGGGGTGTCCGGATGGATTTGGTCCACTGCAGACGGAAAAGAGTTACTCGAACTCAAGGGGCACAGCGATGAGGTGACCTGCATCGACTTCAGCCCCGACGGCTCTCGGGTCATGACCGGCGCCGGCGACAACACCGCCCGCCTTTGGAACGCCGCTAAAGGAGGCGATTCACTCAAAATCCTCCAGCAAGACGCACGCGTGAACTGCGTTCGCTTCAACTCCGATGGCACCCGTGTTGTGACCGGAGGCACAGACAACATCGGGCGAGTTTGGAATCTCAACACAGGCGAAGTCCTGTTCACCCTCGAGGGCCATACCGAGGCGATCACCACTGCGGACTACAGCCCGGACGACACCCGCATCGTCACCGGCTCAAACGACTTCACCACCCGCATCTGGGACGCCTCCAACGGACAGCAACTTGCTACGCTCGAGGGGCACACAGACGAGATCAACTCAGCCGTGTTCAGCCGAGACGGCAAACGCATCGTCACCGGCTCGCGGGATCGCACCGCCCGCATCTGGGAAGCTGCCCCATGGCACATCAGCGACTACCCCGGCGAAGACTCCCAGACCCACATGCAACGATTCAACCTCTGGAGCCACCAGCGACAGAATGATTGAGACAGCCAGCCCATCACCGCCAAGCCGGCCCTCTCCCTCGTCACCCGCTCCCGCCTACTGCTGGCGGCCACCCTTCGACCCTCTTGCTGCTGCTCTGCTTCACACTCGCCGCCGAGCTAAGCGCACTGGAAATGTTCCTCGTGAACGACGATCACCCGGTCGAGGTGGCCATCATCGATGATTTGTTCGACCCACCCGACCTTGGAGTACGAGGCCTGCTGAAACACAGCGGCGGCGATTCCCTGCTGATCCTGGTGAACGAAGACGACC
>Ga0160423_10002915_pt1 | contig 14260 bp, 35 predicted proteins | sample CRUFie14St8metaG_FD_108191 | JGI IMG/M metagenome (GOLD analysis project Ga0160423, IMG submission 108191) | Marine microbial communities from the Costa Rica Dome - CRUD Field 142mm St8 metaG | ecosystem: Environmental > Aquatic > Marine > Oceanic > Photic zone | place: Costa Rica: the Eastern...
AAACCAAGGGCAAAGGCAAAAACTAAACCCAAAGCACCTGCTAAACCAAAAACTTCAACTAAACCTAAAGCACCTCCAAAATCAAAGACTCCAACTAAACCTAAAGCACCATCTAAACCAAAAACAACAGATAAGATAGATAAAAAACAAGAACTTATCAATTCTGGATTTGTTGGTCATGAAGACTCATCATTTCATGAGACATTTCCTATAAAGTTTACACATAAACAGAAAAATATGAAAGAGATGAAGGTATGTTATTTTCAATGTGAAGAACATATGAAAAAATATATAAAACGTTATGGATTGAGAAAAAATGCATATAAAATTAGTAAAACACCAAAAAATTGGAGATAAACAATGGGTCAATTTAATCCAGCAGAAATAGTGCTACATAGCACTGCTAAAATGTTTGAATATGAAAGGTTATCACGTCAAATTGAAGAATGTGATGACATTGACATGCTCCGAAACATGGCAAGATGTTGGATTAAATTGTATATGAAACAACAAGAAACTATGAGATCTATTGGATTAAGTTCAATGGATGATGATCGTTAATTTAAAAATAAAGCAGTCAATGTCACTCATGATCAAATTATGGGAAATATGGAAGTATTCACTAGGGAGTTTCTCCGATGACAAAACAAAACCATATGATAACTACGTGGCTGGCATACGTACTATTATATTCATTTCTTATATGGTTACTAATTGCTTTATTGTTAGCGGAGTAATTCGTCATTGGGACAATAATGTGCCAGATCAAAAATCGCACATTACGAACTCCAGTTAGGAAGTTATTTGATATAATACTATTATAGAAACTCATTCAAATGCTTTCTGACAACATTTATGATTTTGTAATTGAAACAGCAAAGTCGTCACCATCAAAAAAGAAAGTAGGTGCAGTTTTGTTGAGCAAGAATAAAGTCGTTGTTTCAGCGACTAATCTTGAAACAAAATCACATCCACTTCAAGCAAGATTTGCCGAGAGAGTTGGTCTTCATGAAAAGATCTTTCTTCATGCTGAAATTGCTGCCCTTGTCAAATGCAAGGAAGAGTGTGATACAATTGTTGTTGCAAGAGTTAATCCTCAAAACAAACTTAGGATGGCAAAACCATGTCCAATTTGTGCTCTTGCATTAGAAGAAGCAGGAATACATAAAGTTCATTATACTACAGACAATGGATTTCTCTATGAATATTAAAATAGGTGACACAGTTGGGTACATTGGATGTACCAAAGAACAAGTCTTGTGGGGCAATAATGATTGGCCTCCATGTATTGTGGGAAAATTCTACACAATAACAGATGTTGAAGTACATTCTCAACATACAAAAGTACAATTAAAAGGAATAGATGGTAAATTTAACTCAGTTTGTTTTGAAGTAGTTGATCGCATGTTTTGCGACAGCGATGATAAATCTGAAATTTGCCAAAACCATTGGAATAAATTTTGGGAGGAAGATGATGCAGAGTGAAAGACTAACATATGAAGAAATTGTTCTTCTTCAAGAAATTTTAATAAAAATTCAAGAAGAGGACTTCATAATACAAGATTATGAAACATTTGATAGTCTCTACAACAAAGTTATGACGTATTAGCAGATTCTTGACATCAGAACCAATCTACACTAAACTACAAAGGTAATTTACACGAACCAATGACTCAAAAGTTTCTCTACGTCGTTAATCACTTCATTCCATTCCCCAGATCTGAATATGGTGGTATCTGGAACGTTGTTGCAGAAAGTGATAATGAATGTTTTGATTTAATTGCTGATGAAGATGAAGGAATGAATGACGATTATTATGGTCGTCTTCGTGAGAACATTATGAAAGCACCGACATATGCACTTGCAGAAGATGTTGAGTCTAAAATTGTAGAACAATTCACCACCTGATCATGTTTAAAGAAAAAACCTCAATCGAAGTCGAAAGTTATCTTTGCGAAAGAATGATTCATTTATTGGATCTTGGTCTTATAGAAGAGTCTGATTCTTTACGTAAAGAATTTCATTTGGATGATTCTGAGTTATTTGAATAAATACTCAAAAGATCATAAGACCCAATGAAGTCTTTTAAACATTTTAAGGAAGATTCAGACTCTAATGATAAAGAGTCTGAATCTGTTTCTAAGTTAAAATCAAGAAAAGAACTTGCAAAACAAAAATCTTTAGACAACTTGGAAAAGTTTAAAGAACGCTCCGCAGAGGTAGATAAAGATACTGAATCTGAAGTGGAAGCAGCAGCAGAAAAGAGATCCAATGATGCTAAAGTAGCGAAGGCAAAAAAAGAACGTCATATAGAAAGAACCAAACAACAAAGAGAAAAACTAGGTAGTGCTGCATATAACCTTGTAAAAAAAGGAGTTAAGCGCACAATGGGTAGAAAATGACCAACTCTTTTCAAAATTTTAATGATAAAAGTGATATAACTGGTCGAAGTAAGCGAGGTGGAATTAAAAGAAGAGGAAGTTTCTTAACACGTCAAAGAGAAAAGTTAAAACAACAGCGTGGGGAATCAGAACAAGAGGAATTAACTCTTACTAGAATGGAAACTCTTCTGAGTAATCTTGCAGTCAATATGGATTCAAGATATTACATGAATGAGTTGATTGAAGTATTATCTAAAGAAGACAATATTCATGTACCAGAAATTAAAAGTTACCCAGTTCCAGGAGAAACGTATACCTTCATCTATGAAGCAAGAACACCTGGACTTCTTTATGATTATCATCCAGTCACTACAGTATTAGATTTTATTGAGAATGGATTCATTGGATACAATATGCACTTGGGTTCAATTAGAAGATACCGTGCTGATGATGGTAGAGTAAAAACAAGATTTTATCGAATCTATGACGATGAAATTGAAAGTGTTTTGCAAGTTCCGTCTGAATTTTTGCGGATTTCCTACGGGTGAATGTAAATATAATATAAAAAAAATTGTGTTTTTGTTGATTCCCTGATAAAATACTAATAGTTGAACATTCTATTATGACTCTTCCAAAAGAAAAGAAAATTAAACCAGAAGAAATTAACTCTATTGAAAATGCCATCAAAGATTCTGGTATTAGAGCAGTTCATCCTGACAAAATGGAAGACTATGCAGAGCATCTTGTACGGAAACTGAAAGAAAATAAAAATAGTGAACCAGACTAAAAACTGTCACACTGACCCTTTACAAAACCTGTGAAGGGTTTTATATTTGTAATGAATCGAGGAAATCATGACCACCACACAAAAACTTCTTTTCATTGGATCATTTCTATGGTTGATGAACTGGGGTGTACGTATTTCCCAAAAGGTAATCGATTATGCTCTTTCTTGATATTAGCGGCCACAAGGCACCTAAAAGGCGCTGTAAGGACGCTGTTATGTGGTTTATGGCAAAATATATGCCTAGGCATAAAATAGACCTTGAAGTGCATCATCGAGGACTTTTGCGGGAAGGAGTATATGGATGGTGTAGTGTGAGAGATAACGATTATCGACCTAGATGTTTCTTGATTGAGATTCATAATAGACTTGATATTGAACAATACTTAAGAGTTTTGTTTCATGAATTAGTTCATGTTCATCAACATGTCAAAGGTGATTTAAGAGACAAAGGTTCACTACGTCTTTGGAAAGGTGTAGACTATACTGAGAGTGATTACCAAGATCAACCATGGGAAATTGAAGCGCATCGTACCGAAAAAGTTCTTTATGAACACTATTCTAGGTCAAAATTATAAATTCTAAATATTTTCTTTGAATATAAGAATTATGTGCATCTTACAAAAAACTGAATACTTATCTGTTCCCTATCCCCATCAAGTATGACTTACGAACAAAGCTCTATGTTTTACCAACTCCACCGAGAACTTGAAACTCTCAGGTTTGAAATGGATAAAAAAGATGAGACGATTAAACATCTACGGGAAATCATAGACAAAATGGAGAAGTATCAAAAGGGACTTATAGACAAAAAATAAACCGTCCACACCACCTTGACTGATCGTCATCTGATCTGTATAATGACTAAGTAATCAATCTTGCAGATCTGATGACGATACACCGCAACCTAATCATTGCCAGAGTTATTGGTAGTTTTTTAGTAGTTTCGGCGTATTTTGTTATCCTTCATGTTAATGTCACTACTGGAGTGATCATGAACTTTATTGCAGATATGATTTCAATCCCATACTTCATTAAAAACAAGTCTTGGGATGTTGTAATCATGTTAGTATTTCTTCTAACAATTTCTTCCACAAAATTAATTTCATCATGATTGACTCTGATCTCCTCATGCGTTACGAAAACGGAGAACTTTCTGAAGAAGAATTTTTGGATCTCTTTCAACAAATTTTCGACACTAGAGCATATCAGTGGTTGCAAGGTCATTATGGACGCACATTGTCCATGCTTGCTCAACAAGGTCTAATTGACCTCAAGTGATGAACCAGTTGGTAAGGTGTCCACCATCCTCCTACAGGGTATCAAAACCATGTATTCTATAGGAGTCAAAGGAACCCCACCATGAAACCTTATCCACTTGGCATCGACAATCCAATCAAGGTCAAAGCAGTTTGGGGTTCCACTAAGTGGGCACTCTACTGGAAAGATGACTTCACTAAGATTGCAACTTTCCCAAATCAGTTCGTTGCCTACGAAGTACGTCGTTCAATTATTGATTCTCTCTGATGAAAAGCACAACACAAACGTATCTTGTTCGACTCTACGATGAGTTCACAATGATGCAGACAACTCGCACCATGCCCACCAAACCAACATCACAGAAAGGTATCAAAGCACAGAATAAGAGAGTGCTTAAGTGGGCACAGGAAACTTATCCTAATCAGATTCGTTATGAGATTGAACCATTAAACAGTTAAAATCATTCTTGTAAATCAATGTCATTCATCATGAGAGATCCATTTGAAGATCTTGTTGCAGAGATGTCAAATGATCCAATGTTCATTGCACACTGTGAAGTAAACAATCGTCAATGGGACGAGGAAGCATCTGCTGAACTTGGCATGACAGTTGAAGAACTTCACAACCATCTAAAATTGGTCTAATGCAACTCACTACATTCGTCACTACTATTGACTTTTTTCCCGAAGCATTTATTGCTGAGGAGTCTGGCACTGTTGTCAAGCGTTTCATGAAACGTGTTACTTTCAATAAGAGTGGTCTCAAGAGTTATAGTGTTGTCACTGCTTCTACAGCGCATAAGGAGTGGTCTGATCGCATTTCCAATGGTGCCAAGGTTACTGGTTACAATTTAGAGAAGATGCCTTCTTAAACCAGTTCAGAAAGTGGCACACCACCACTTCCACACCATTGAGTTTAGATTATAGTAAGTTCATCAAAGGAATTCTTCTCATGACCACCACTACATTCGCTGAATACGCAGAATCTGCTGAAGCACGAAAGCAGATTGAGAAAGCAGTTCTTGCACATACACTAGCATTGTGTGAAGCACTGCGTCAGAACTTCATTGATTACAGTATCAGGATGCACCAATTGAGCATGAGTGTTGATGATGGAGATCCTACTGGTTATCATGCCGAATGTATTGATAAACTTGAGAAAGGTATTTCTGAGTATAATTTTGTGATTGAAACTGGTCGAAAGTATCACAAGATTGTAATGGTGAATAATCAACGTTCTTCTCATGCTTTCGTTGATAAGAAGACTGGTGGAGTTTACAAAGCAGCATCATGGAAAGCACCTGCCAAGGGCGTTCGTTTTAATCTAAACATTATCAAGGAACGCGAATGGTTGTTTGAAAACGCAGATTGGGCAGGATCTTATCTCTATGCAAGATAATCGTTGGATACCAGTAGCAATGTTTCTGGGAGTGATATTTGTCACTCTCAGTGTAATTGTTGCTGGTTATTTTGTTAGTGGTATGGATGTTACCAAAGTCTATCGTTACATTATTTCATCATGACAATTGTTGATTTACAAACATTGATTTTACTTTTAGCACCTGGGATGCTATTCTCAGTGTTAATTCTTTGGACATTTGCTGCTGGAGGTTGATTATGCCACGTTTCACTGCACAAGTATGGGTTTCAGGTGATCATCCTTATGATGCTGAGATCAATGCTCAAAATGTATTTCAAGCAAGAAAGAACATTGCACGACGTGAAGGCGTCGATGAAAATGATGTTCAGAGAGTATTTTTAATTCAAGAGGATGATGATCATTCAAATTCATCATCTGGTGGTGGTATAGATATTGGTAGTTGGGGAGGAATTGCAGTTGCTGCGGTTGTTCTCTTTTTATTGATTGAATTCACTCCTTGGATTTTGATGTTTGGTATGGGTGCAACTGGTGCATGGTTTGGTGAAAAGATCACTGGACAAAGTATTGAAGAATATGCCGAATCTGATGATGATAAAGGGCATGGTGCCATTTCAGTGGTACTGATATTAAGTTTAATTCTTGGTGGTATTGGATTTGTGAAAGGGAATGAAATCAAACAATCAATCAACAACGATACAACAACTGAGGTACAGGAATGAATTTCTACAAGAATGAAGAAGGTGATGTGATCTTTGCAATGACAGAGAAAGTCTTTGCTGATCGTGTCAAAAATGTAAAAGAAGAGGATCGTAGTCAGTATACCAATATTGATGAAGCACTTGATATTTGGGAATGCTTAGACTTTGCAAAATTCTTTGATACCATCTATTCAGAATTTGGAAAAGGAACATATCAAATCAATGTAACAACACATCAGGAGATTGTTGTTGATAGTAAGTATATGAATGAAGATTTCCTTGTTGCTGTTGAAGGATCATGTGAATTAAAATTAGAGGAAGAGAATTTTTATTTGACAACAATTACTGATGTGAAACCGTATGTGTTTTTACGTCAACAGGAAGTTTATTTGACATTAGATGAATGGCGTGATAGAGTGAATAATAATGGTGAATTGGATAGTGATGTAAGAGAAACGATTTACATGTTAATTGATGGTGTAAATCAAAGTGTAAGAAAGGATTATATTGAAAAGAATATTATTCATCATATGCCAGTATGGGATAAAGTCAGTGCTATGAAATTAAAATGAAACAACAGTTAAATCATATTGAAGTATATCAAAATGCACTTACGAGTGCTGATTGTAAGAAAGTAATTGAAAGATTTGATCATGATGAAGGACGCTTGGCACCTTCATTTGAACCATTATATTATCAATTACCATTGAATATGATGGAAGATAAAATCTTATCTGAACCTGTAAAACAAAGAATCACACAGTATGCTCAAAAGCACACTTTTTTAATTCATACACCAGTTCAATGGGCAATTGATAAAGATGCTAATTTACAACATTATAAACCAGGAATGGCGTATAATGGAGAACATATGGAAACTGGTTATGATGAAGTCAGTTCAAGAAGAATGTTAGCATGGATGATTTATCTTAATACGGTAAAAGATGGTGGTGGTACAAGATGGTTACAACAAAAGGTTTATGCAAATGCAACTGAAGGAATGATGGTTGTATGGCCTGCTGGTTGGACACATTCACATATGGGTATTGTATCAAATACTGAACATAAGTACATTGTAACTGGATGGTGTAGTTTTGTTCCACAATGGATGCCCAATAGTAAGAAAGCACCTCCAAAAGGATTTAAGTGAATCATATTCAACAATACCCACATGCGTTCAATCAAGAACAATGTGAGTATTATATTCACAAGTATAAGAAGAATTCTAATAAAGATAATTGGACGGGGTTTTATACTGGTATTACGATTGATGAATTAGTTCCAATTGATGATAAAATTAAAGAATATGAAAATAAATTTCCCCAATTAAAATCAATTCGTCATCGACAGTATCAATATAAGAATATACAACATTATCAACCAAATCAATGTTATTCTATACCTCATATTGAACATCAATACTATACAGAGGATATGTCATTATATCGTGTTCTTGTATGGATGATTAATCTTAATACTGTAACAGATCAAGGAGGAACTTATTTCCCAGAACAGAATACAATGATTCAACCAATACAAGGTAATCTTAGTATATGGCCTGCTAAGTTTCCATATGTTCATCATGGTGTTAATTCACCTACACAACATAAGTTTATTCTTACTGGTTGGAATGTGTTATCTGATGTATTGTCTTCTTCAAACCATAACGGTTGATATATTCAGTTAATGATGCTTCAATCATAGAATGATAAAAGTCATATTCATTCGGAACTGGTACACCTTTCTCTAAACAAGCACGATGTACTAATTTAATATAATCAGATATATCAGGAGAGAGTATTAAACTATCATTATCAATTATATTCTTATTACTATCATATACACGCTTAGGTGTCCATTCTAAGTTATCAATATGATTATTATCATGATCATCATTCTTATGTCTAACTCCCCAACTATCAGTAGGGTTAGGTATGAATGCTTCTGCAACTAATCTATGAATATAAAGAATCTTTCTTTTCTTCTCTGTATCATATAACTGTATTGCTCTATATTCACCAGGGCAATATGTCCAGTATGGTTTTAATACTCTAGGTGTTCTACCCTTATAAGATATAACATAACCATCGGAATCTATCTCATATTCAGAGAATAGTTCCAGTCCTTTGATGTCACTTAGTTTCTTTCTCACCTCAAAAATACCCCTTTGAAAACCTTATAAATAGACTTCATTTTTTAATATGTAGGAGAATCATAACATTAAAAACATTTAAAAGTTTTTTTATGGTTTTATGTTTTTGATGGACAATTAGTTTTTCTTATTATTACCTTCTGATTCTTTCTCAATTCTTATAATTCTTTTCTGATTCTTATAAAACTTTTTTATGATTCTTATGGGTGATCTTAGGCGTTTTATTATAGCACGACCATAAGTTTTTGTCAAGGGACCCGAAATATTTTCCCATAAGGTTTCGTTATCAATCAGAACCATAAGCACTCAGGGGTTGACAGAATCACTCTCATGCCTTATAGTTCTTATGTGGGGTTGCCAAGAATCTCGTCGAGACAACAGCATGGTCTCATGAGGTTCTTTTTTTCTAGTCGAGATCACACACTTATTCACATAAGAATCTAGTCGAGATATGTGAATATTCACATATTTTTATGGTATCATGTCTATATAAGATTATATGGATATCGAGACACATCGAGATCTGTCACACTCACATGTTGACAGATCATCGAGATTGGTCTATATTAACCTTAAGTTCATTCCCAGGGTTCTCATGCCATCCTATCTTCTCGGTCAAAAGCAAAAGTATCGCATCACTCTAGAACTAGAAGTACTAGAAGACTTCGACCCACATCAGATTGATTGGGAGAAGACATTAGACATTCAGGGTGCCGAGAAGATAAACGCATACGTAGAGAACCTATCGTGTCCAGATCGTTGGTAATCTTATGACCCCGAGAGGGGTCTTTTTTTATGTCTTTAAATAATAACAATAATGTTGACACACATGTATTATATGATTATAATAGGTTTGTCCGCTTTCATAAGGACTTTATGACTAACAATCAATTCTATAAACTCTGGGAGAAGTTTTCCTGGAGTAATATTCTTGAAGAGTTACCTGATGATCTCGAAAAGTATTGTGAAGAGCAGCAGATTACAATTGATTACTTTATTGAGGAATTCATGTGATGAGTGATAAAGAACACGAAGAACTCATGTGCTACTGCGACAAGTGGTCTCAGATCTACAACGATCTCCTTTCGCTGGATACAATGGAGGAGTTCTACCCATTCTTTGAGGATGAACTTAAGTCAGTCAAAGTGTTTGATCTCTGACTTGACAAACTTTCACCGATCCCGTATATTGGTGAAGTCCTCAAGCGAGTGTGGCGGAATCGGTAGACGCACCAGACTTAAAATCTGTTGGGAGTAATCCCGTGGGAGTTCAAGTCTCCCCACTCGCACCTTAATCTTTTTTTTCCTTATCATGGGCACTCGTTCTCGAATCGGACTTGCAGTTGGTCCAGATCAGATCATTAGTGTTTATTGTCATTACGACGGTTACATTCAGAACAATGGTCGCATTCTCCGCGACAAGTATACAACCAAAGAACAGGTTCAAGAGTTAATCGATGGTGGTGGTATGTCCTGTTTGGAAACAAAACAAACTTGGGATTCTAAACCACTCAAACGTCGTGTCATTCGTGCAGATGGAGAAACTGAGTTAATATACATGGAGCATCCAGATGGTTCCTGGATAATGGATATTGAGAAAGAAATTCCTGGACCTATGTACTACACCGAACGTGGTGAAGAAATAGAGGTTTGCATGTCCACTTTCGATGAGTTTCTTTCTGACGATTGTGGTGAGGAATGGTGTTATCTTTTCACTCCAGATCATGGTTGGCAGTGTTGGAAACTTGGTTGGGGTGAGACCAACACTGTGGAGTATAATTTTGATACCGAAGAACCTTTGAGGGTACTTGAACCAGTTTGAGAACTGTCACAGAGGTACTTGTATTCCCCTACAGTACCTCTATATTAAGTTCATGGGGCAAGACCTCAACAACTCAATCTTTTCAATCTCATGGATGAATTTGAATTTTTTTCAATAGCAGACTTGGTTGATGAAATGAACGAAGGATTAGATCCTTTTGAGGAATCAACCAATACTGATGATGAAACTTTGGAAGCATTTCTCAATTCACAATGGGACTTTTGATCATGAATGAATCTGATCTTTACACTCTCAAGGAAAATTACATCAACCATATCATTGATGGTATGGACATGGACACACTTTGTCAGTATGCTTTTGATGCAATGATGAACGGAACTGATGGAATCTCACAATGGGATGAACTTGATGTAACCGAAGAAATCAAAGATCTTTATGGTGAGGAGACACTTAAAGATCTGTCACCCAAGTCCCCCATCAAGGTATCTTATTCTGATACAATGAAACCAGCATCCTGAATCAATGAACTACAAACTCAAAGATCTTCAAGATCGCGTCAACAAACTGATTGAACAACAGGGCGAAGATGCAGAGTGTGCAGCATGGATTTACACTAAGCACGATTGTCATCTGAAGGATGAAGATGGTGAATTTGATTACAACAATAACGTAGAAGATCCTGAAGTCATTGAACGTATTTTCGATGAAGTTGGGAACATTGATTACATCTACACGGTAATTCAAGACTGTGTAGATGAGGTCACAGAAGAGCAACTCATGTTACAACAACAAGAACTTGCAACCAAATGAAATTCCAAATCACTGAAATTGACTTCGATTGTTCTCTTGATGATTCTGATTGGAGTGAATCTGATCAGGTTACAACTGAAGAACGTTTGAGTGAAGTTTATGTGGGACAATTTTGGGAAGCAGATGATGAAGATGATTTAATTGATGAGATCTCGACTGCATCAGGTTGGTGTGTCAAATCAATCGATTATGTTCACGTCCTGTCCAGTTGAAAAAGTGTCTAGTCGAGATTGACACTCACGGAAATCTAGACTAGATTATCGACATAGGAACGGCAGCGCCTTAAAGACTCCACTAGAAAACCTTATCGAGATTCAAACTATGTTCGCTGATTTCACTTCATCCGCAATCGAGAGTATCACCAACAGCACCGATGGTAATGTTGATGTCACTTTCACTGGTGGACGCAAGTACACCTATGGTGTTTCAGACATTGAAAAGTTCGTTACGATGTTTAACGAAGCAACCTCTAAGGGTCAGTTCATCAACCGTGCTCTGCGGGAAGACATGCTGACAACCGTCACTGTCTGATGAACACACGGGCATGTATGGTTCTCACACAGCGTACATGCCCACATAACTTACAAATCTGCATTATTACAAATGCCAACACACACTCTGATATCATTGTTAAGAAAAGGATCAAATGGTAAAGAGATCATACAGATCCTTGATGCCATAATCGAAACCACCGAACATGATACAGTAAAGGGAGAAGAAAAATAATAATATAAAAATTAAGTTTGTTAATTATTGTCAAGGGTTATCAGGGGAGATCTGGGAGGGTCTCCCCCTTTTTTTTGCGTATCATGCCTAAGGTCATTCTGAGACACCTTGTGGACGCTTCTAGCAGTGGCACAGAGGTGGTTGCGTAGGTTGGATCAGATCGGCATAATATGTTCATCGGCACCAACCTCCCATGCTGAACTTCTCCAAAGGAAACGCCAAACTTGGCAAAAAAACTTTGATCTTTAATCTACCCGCAGGGAAGACTTGTCCTGGTGCTAGGTTCTGTAAATCATCCGCAGTTTATGAAAGCGGGAAGCGTAAGATCTTAGACGGTAAAGAAACAATTTTCCGATGCTTTGCAGCATCATCAGAGGTTCAATATGATGCAGTATTTGAGAACCGTAAAAACAATATGGACATCATTGTTGCTGCTTTGAAGATCAGTCAGGAAGAATGCGCTAAAGTTATTGAATATGCTATCAATTATCATCGCACAAAAAACACTGAACTTGTGAGAATTCATGAGAGTGGTGATTTCTTCTCCAGTCTTTATTTGGAAGCATGGTTGATAGTAGCAAGGAACAATCCTGATCTTAAGTTCTATTGCTACAGTAAATCTTTGCCATTTTTTCTCACTGATGAGTTGAATGCAGAACTTATTGATATGCCAGAAAACTTCTACATGACTGCATCTTATGGCGGACAATGGGATCATCTAATTGATAGAAACTATTTCCCAAGATATTCTAAAGTCTTCAAATATGAAGATGAGGCTGTTAGTGAGGGACTGGAAGTTGATCATGATGATTCACATTGTTTCGGTGATAAACCCTTTGCTTTGTTAGTACATGGCACACAACCTAAGGGATCTGACTGGGGTGCTGCTATCCGTGATCGTCGCAAGTCGAAACAGTTTGCAGGTTACAGCAAGTAAAGTTTGCGGGGGGGATTGACCGATCCCCCCATCCTGTGCTTATACTATGTTCAGTTCAAACCAATCATCATGGATCCCTGGACCACTGATCAGCAGATCGAAGAACTTCTGCCCCCTGAGGATTACACTATCATCAGCGGGAAGACGAATGAAGAACTGGCACAACTGCTAGGAGTGGAGGTTGCAGAACTGCTCTCCATCCTGTAGGATACGTTTGTTCAAACCAATCACACCCTGAACATGTTCACCTCCATCACCAAGCGCAACCGATTCGGAGCAACCTATCAGAATGCCATCTTATCGGTTCTCCCTATGGACAATGGCAGACCCGGTTATGAGCAGGACGGGATGCGTCCAACTGATATCAATCAATCCTTAGGAATGCCTAAGGAAGCACGCACAACCGTTTCAATCCTACTTAAGGAGATGGCACGGACTGGATTGGTAAAGCGTCACGAATTGGGAGCACGGTGGGTAGAATACACTCGCCTGGCACCACTTCGGAAACGTGAGAGAATCGCACGTTGGATATGGGGATGATATAATCCCCTGAAATCTCGACTAGATTATATCACACAAATCTAGTCGAGATATATCACACTTATTCTCACTTAACTAATCTAGATTAAATCACACTATACATCTAGATATCACACAATAATATAAACTAGATTATATCATATCACATATAATAGTATCATTTTGGTAAAAATACTAGTAGACAGGTTGGGTGTCGAACATTTTCGTCAACAAGGATACCTCTCCTCTCTTTATGTTTCACATAGTCTATCACACCTGATATGGCGTCTAGACACCTTGTGGACGCTTCTGGAGGTGTCACAGCGCCATTATGTTCTAGATGTGTGTGCGCGTTAAGTTTCATTTTTGTTTTGAAATTTTTCGATGATTGATGATATTTTTTCTTTTTTATTTTTTCTCTTATTATTATTCTTTCTTTCTTCCAGTTGTTTATATTTTTCCTCTGTATCTTTCCCCTTATTGTTATTCTTTCTTCTCTTGTATTCTTATTACCGTACTGTTCCGATTTGTCAACTGTCAGTGTGACACTTTTTAGATTGAAACCTCCATAGTGATTTCTGATGAATTGTCGCGTTTTTGTTACATAAGTTCTTGTGTGGGTTTCAGGATTGATACAGGTTTGAGGGGTTGCCATTAGCAGGATCTGGGTCAGAGTGTGGGGGAACCGATCCACCACTCATGAATGACTTTTTGATCATTGGAGATTCTGCGGGATGTGCTGTTGTTCGTTTGAACCCACATAGTGTAAAGGTTCATAAAGCGATCCGTGGATTGCATGGGGTTCTGAGTTCGGTGAAAAATGCTCCTTCA
>Ga0160423_10002916_pt1 | contig 14255 bp, 9 predicted proteins | sample CRUFie14St8metaG_FD_108191 | JGI IMG/M metagenome (GOLD analysis project Ga0160423, IMG submission 108191) | Marine microbial communities from the Costa Rica Dome - CRUD Field 142mm St8 metaG | ecosystem: Environmental > Aquatic > Marine > Oceanic > Photic zone | place: Costa Rica: the Eastern...
AGAAAATAGTGAAGTTTCATTTACCTTGTTAGATGGTAAAGTGATTTTAAAATGTGAAAGCAGTCAATTTTCATTGCTTACTATTGACGCAAACGAATTTCCACAATTGTTAGATGAAGAGAATGAAGAATTTTTGAGCATAAAAATAGAAAAATCCATGGTCAAGAATATTTTGCAACATGTTATTTTTAGTATGGCTAGTCAAGATATAAGATTTTATTTAAATGGTCTTTTACTAAAAGTTGAGCAAAATAATATTTTTTTTGTGTCAACAGATGGCCATAGGTTATCTTTCTACAATATACTTAATAACGAAAATAACCAAACATTTTCGGTGATCATTCCAAGAAAAGCGATATTAGAAATTTATAAAAATCTTGATCTTAGCGAAAATAAATTTATAGAAATAACTTATTCTAAAAAATTTATATCATTTATTAATGCAAATATTGAAATTAAGTCTAAGATTATTGAGGGTAATTTTCCCGATTTCACAAAAGTAATTCCTCAAGAAAATCCTATAAAAATTGAAATTGAGCGTGAAAAATTATTAAAAACGTTGCAAAGAGTATCTGTTTTATCTAACGAAAAGATAAGAGGAATACGACTTACTTTTAATGATAACAAATTAATAGTTGTATGTTCAAATCAAGATCGTGAATTAGCAGAAGAAACAATAGATATAAAATATGCTTTTGATCCACTAGAAATTGGTTTTAACGTTAACTATTTACTAGATGCTTTATCCAACATTAACGAAGAAAAAATAATAATTAGTTTACGAGATCAAAACAGTAGTATGTTGATTGAAAAAAAAGAAAATCAACAATTTAAATATGTTGTTATGCCCATGAGAATTTAGGAATAATTGTGTCAAAAGATTACCAATCTAGCAGTATTAAAGTATTAAAGGGATTAGAGGCTGTCAAAAAGAGGCCTGGAATGTATATAGGTGATGTCAGCGATGGGACGGGTCTCCACCATATGGTTTTTGAGGTTTTAGATAATTCAATTGACGAAGCTTTAGCTGGTCATTGCAATACCATAGGTTTATCCATAAACGAAGATGGGTCTGTTACAGTCAAAGATAATGGGAGAGGCATACCAGTTGGCATTCAACCAGATGATGAGGAAGGAAGAACCACTCCAGAAGTAGTTATGACTGTGCTTCATGCTGGGGGAAAATTTGATGATAATTCATATAAAATTTCAGGAGGCTTACATGGAGTAGGCGTTTCCGTTGTCAATGCTCTCTCAGACTGGTTAAAACTTAAGATTTATAGAGAAGGAAAAATTCATGAAATTAGTTTTCAAAATGGTTTTGTTGATGAAAATTTAAATGTAACCGGGAAAAGTTCTAAAACAGGAACAGAGATTACGTTTTTTCCTAGCCAGAAAATATTTGGAAACATTGATATTAAATTTGATTTTCTTGTCCGAAGATTAAGAGAACTATCTTTTCTGAATAATGGTATTAGTATCTCGCTAAAAGATGAAAGGGCAAATAAGAAAGAAGAATTTGATCATAGCGGAGGAATAAAAGGGTTTGTTGTTTATTTGAATAGAAACAGAACTTCTATCCATAAAAATGCTTTTTATAACGTAGTCGAAAAAAACAATATGGTTGTTGAAATGTCTATGCAATGGAACGATTCTTACCAAGAACATGTTCTATGTTTCACAAATAATATACCTCAAAAGGATGGTGGAACACATTTGACAGCAATGAAAACAGCAATAACAAGGACTATCAACCAATATATCGCTCAAAATGATATTTCAAAAAAAATGAAAATTGAGACGACAGGTGAAGATATGAGAGAGGGAATGACAGCCGTTTTATCAGTTAAGTTACCTGATCCTAAATTTTCCTCTCAAACAAAAGACAAACTTGTTTCTTCTGAGATTAGACCACTGGTTGAGGACGCAATTGGAGAAGGTCTAACTACATGGCTATTAGAAAATCCGACAGACGCGAAATTAATTATTAACAAAATAATTGATGCTGCAAGAGCAAGAGAAGCAGCAAGGAAAGCAAAAGAATTAACTAGAAGAAAGGGAGTGCTGGAAAACACAGGGCTTCCAGGTAAGTTAGCAGATTGTCAGGAAAAAAATCCTGAACTTTCTGAGATTTTTATAGTCGAGGGCGATTCTGCTGGGGGATCAGCAAAACAAGGAAGAGACAGAAAATACCAAGCAATTCTTCCTCTCAAAGGAAAAATTATTAATGTTGAAAAAGCTAGGTTTGAAAAAGTATTGAGCTCACAAGAAATAGCATCATTAATTACAGCCCTAGGTGTAAATGTTGGAGAAAGGTCAATTGATACTGAAACATTAAGATATCATCGGGTGATATTAATGACAGATGCTGATGTTGATGGCGCACATATTAGAACTTTACTACTTACTTTTTTCTTTAGACAAATACCAGATTTAATTGAAAAGGGCTATGTTTATATTGCTCAACCACCTCTTTATAAACTAAAGTTTGGAAAAAAAGAAAAATATTTAATTGATGATTTACAATTAAAGAAAGAGTTGCTTGATTTCGCTATTGGTGAAACAGACATACAATTTTCCAATGGTTATAAAGTTGGAGTAAAGGAAATTAAACAGATGCTAAAAGACTATCTAACTGCCCTTGCGAGCGTTGATAGGTTAGCTCATCTCTATGATAAAGAACTTCTTTTAATATTAGCCTCAGAAATAGCATTAGAATTTAATGACGAAAAAAAACTGAAAACTTCAATTGATTATTTGTCAAAAAAACTGGTTACTTATGAATTCGCAATAAATAAAAAAGAAAAAACAGCAATAGATATAAAAAACACAAAGTTTGGTAATTCAAGAGAATATCTTATTTCAGAAGATACTTTAAAAAATAAGGATTTTGAGAAAATAGTTGTTTGCGGAAAGAGCTTATGTAAAGTTTTTGAGAATGAAGCCCAAATTAATTTTCCTAAAGGACAAGAAATCAAAATAACCTCCTTTCAAGAATTTTATGATGCATTAATCGGTTTTGGTGAAAGAAGTCTTAATATTCAAAGATATAAAGGCCTTGGGGAAATGAATCCTGAACAACTTTGGGACACTGCTATGAATCCGGAAACAAGAACTTTACTCAAAGTAAATATAAACGATATAGAAGAGGCAAAAGATATTTTCAGCACCTTAATGGGTGATGTGGTTGAAAACAGAAAGAAGTTCATTGAAACAAATTCTTTAGTGGCAGAAAACATAGATTTTTAACTTATTTCTTTTTTTTTGTTTTTGATTTTTCTTTAATAATTTCTATACTTTTTTCCAGTGTAAGGTCTTTTTCATCAAGATCCTTGGGCAGAGAGAAATTCTTTGATTTATAGGTAATATAGTTACCAAATTTTCCTTTTTTCAAAACAATTGGTTTTTCGTCTTTGGGATGTTTTCCAATTTCCTTTCCTTTGGTTGAGACCCTACCGGGAGCATCAAGTATAGTAATTGCATTAGATAAACTAAGGTCGAAGATAGAAAAACTTTTCGGAATAGATTTAAATTTTTCATCATGTTTAATATAGGGACCGAACCTTCCTATGCTAACTTCAATAGGTAAATTATTTTTTGGATTTATACCTAGAGTCAAGGGAAGCGAAAGAAGGAAGGTTGATTTTTCTAATAAAAATTCTTTGTCATCAAAAGTTAATGGAAGAGTATCAATAGGCCAGGAAACACGTTTCGGTTTTTTTTCTCCTTCTGTAAGCTCTCCAAGTTGAACATAAGGTCCGTAAGGGCCAGATGCTAAAAATATTTTTTTGGAATCAATAATTCCCAACACAAGTGGTTCTTTTAGGCCGCTAATGTAGCCAAAAGGCTCGGTAAACTTGCAATCTGGATAAGCTGAGCATCCAACAAATAAACCTCTAGAACTATTTTGCAAGCACAAATCTGAATTACAGTCAGGACATTTCTCAAAAGTTAATTTATCAGTCTCGTTTTTCTCAGTTGCAAAAGAAAAATCCTTCCAATTTCTTATAGGTTTACTAGTTTTTGGCAACAGAATTCCTCTAATCGATGTTTCTTTTCCTAGAAGGTGTTTAGAAAATTCATTCCAAAAATCAGTAATAGTGTTTTTCCAGTCAACAGAACCATTCGAGATATCATCTAGTTCAGTTTCTAGTTGAGCGGTGAAATTATAGTCTATATATTTATTAAAGTTATCATTCAAGTAAGCACATACCATGCGACCTTTATCTGACGGTACAAACCTTTTATTTGCAAGTGTGGCATAGCCCCTGTCTTGCAAAGTAGAAATAATCGACGCATACGTTGAGGGCCTTCCAATACCATACTCCTCTAATCTTTTAACAAGAAGAGCCTCTGAAAACCTTGGGGGTGCTTGTGTAAAATGTTGGGCGCCATAAATATTTTTTATAGATAGGGAGTCATTTAAATTGAAAGATGGTAGATTTATTTCACTATCTTTATTTTCGTTATAAAGTTTTGTAAATCCATCAAATTTTGTAACTTGACCAGAAACGGAAAATATAAAGTTATCAACAGAAACTTCAACTGTAGTAGTCAAAAACTCAGCCTTACTCATTTGAGAGGCAAGTGTTCGACGCCAAATTAATTCATAAATTTTAAACTGTGCTTCGTTAAGATACGATTTGATACTGTCAGGGCTGTATTGAAGAGAAGTAGGTCTAATTGCTTCATGCGCTTCTTGCGCATTTTTAATTTTAGACTGAAATGAATTTACATTTTTTGGAATATAATTATCACCATAACGTTTTTTTATAAATTCTCGTAAATCTTTTATAAAGTCAGCAGAAATATTTACGCTGTCTGTTCTCATATAAGTAATTAATCCAATATTTTCACCAGAAATTTCAATGCCTTCATATAATTGTTGTGCAAGAATCATAGTTTGTTTAGCGGTAAAACCAAGTTTCTTAATAGATTCTTGTTGCATGGTTGACGTTGTAAAAGGTGGAGCGCTATTCCGAGAGCGCGGCTTTTGATTTATGGAGGTTACTTCTCCTATTTTTACCTTTATAATGTTTTTAAGTAAACTATTCTTTTCTTTTTCGGTTCTAATGCTATGAGGGTCGAATTTTTTTGAATCAATCTTATTTAGATTGAATAGCAGAGAGTCATGATCATTAACCCTTAAATGAACAGACCAATATTCTTCTTTTTCAAATTTTTCAATTTGCATTTCACGTTCGACAATCATCTTTAATGCGGGGCTTTGAACTCTTCCAGCCGAAAGATTCCTACCGATTTTTTTCCACAAAATAGGTGAAAGATTGAATCCTACTAAATGGTCTAAAGCCCTCCTTGCTTGTTGAGCATTAACTAAATGCATAGAAATATCTCGAGGTTTATTTACAGCGGATAAGATAGCTTTTTTTGTGATTTCAAAAAAAATGACTCGCGATATCTTTTTATTCTCAACGAGTTTTTTTTCGAGAAGTATGGAAGCTACATGCCATGCAATAGCTTCGCCCTCACGATCGGGGTCAGTAGCAAGATAAATATTACTAGTTGTTTTTTTTACGGCATCAAGTATTAAATCTAAATATTTTTTGTTTTTTTGAATCAGTTCATACTTCATTTTGAAGTCATCTTCAATATCAACGGCTCCCTCTTTAGGTGAAAGGTCTCTTATATGTCCATAAGAAGCAATGACGTTAAAGTCTTTACCTAAGTATTTAGTAAGCGTTTTAGCCTTTGAGGGAGACTCGACAATTAATAAATTTTCCATAATATTTATAAATTAAATGTAAAAATGATATCCTTTAAATTGAAAAATTCATGTATTTATAACACACCAGTGACAAAATTGAAAATAATTAAATATCCTGATCCATTCTTAAAACAAAAATGTTTACCAGTTATATCTTATGATAAGGAATTAAAGAAATTTTCTGAAGACATGCTTACAACAATGTATAAATCTGAAGGAATAGGCCTTTCGGCAATACAAGTTGGTGTTTTGAAGAGGGTTATTGTAATAGATATTTCAGAAGAATCAAAAAAACCATTGATATTGGTAAACCCAGTTATTTTCCCTTCGAGTAGTAAGTATTTGGATTTCAAAGAGGGGTGTTTGAGTTTCCCTGGAATCTACGAATCAGTTAAAAGAAATGAAGAAATCGTAGTGGAATACAATAACATTGTAGGAAAAAAATTATCCATGAAAGCGACAGGTCTATTAAGTATTTGCATTCAACACGAAGTCGACCACCTAGAAGGAATTGTTTTTTTGGATAGATTATCAGGATTGAAAAGAAATAGGGCTGAAAAAAAATTTCTTAAGAATCTTAATAAATGAAAAATTATAAGGTACATTTTGCAGGATCTTCAGCCTTTTCTGTGAAAATTTTAGAATCATTAATTGAGGCTGGAGAAGACGTTGATTTAATAATCAGTCAACCCGCAAAAAAATCTGGTAGAGGGTTAAAACTTACTCAAACACCAGTAACACAATTTGCGTTAAATAGAAAAATTAAGTTATTGACCCCAACAAAACTTGATATTAATTTTTTAATAAATCAAAGTAAAAAAAACACTATTCTTGTGGTTGCAGCATACGGCCAAATAATTTCTGAAGAGATACTGCAGTACTACGACCAATTATGCATAAATGTTCATACATCAATATTACCACGATGGAGAGGAGCTGCACCAATTCAAAGAGCAATAATGGAAGGAGACAAAAATACTGGTATTTCATTAATGAAAATAGTAAAAGAGTTAGACAAGGGGCCAGTTTATATAACAAAAGAAATACCCATTAATTCAAAAAACAGTTCTGAACTTTTTGAAGAACTTGCTATTTTAGGGTCAAGCCTGTTGATAAACAATTTAGCAGATATTTACTCTGGGGTTTTAAATCCGCAAGAACAAAATGAAAAGTATGTAACATATGCAAGTAAATTAGAAAAAAATGAAAAAATGATTTCATGGAATAATTCGGTTTTTAAAATACAGAGAAAGATACAAGGATTAAATTTAAACCCAGGAGCATGGACCTTTTTTAATGGGAAAAAAATAAAAATTATTGATTCAGAAATTGATAATGAAAAAATTCATATTAAGATTGAGCCAGGTAAAATTATTGATATCAACAAGTATGGAGCATACATAAATTGTGCTGATGGAACCTTATTGTTAAAAAAAATTCAGAACCCATCTGGAAAAATAGTTAAAGCCTATGATTTTTTTAGATCAATGTTGAAAAATAAAGACATGAAGCAACTTCTTGAGTAATAATCTATACCAAACCGCTAACATAATCAAAAAAGTTTTCAACGGCAGAAAATTATCAGATATTTTTCGAGAATTTGAAAATAATGATAATTTGAATATTTTGAAAGCATTGTCTTATTCAGTTTTGCGAAACTATGATGAGTGTTTTTTTTACTATTCTAAATTAGTAAAAAATAAAAATAGAAACCTTGAAAGCATTATTTTATTAATTTCGTTTTACCAACTAATTTACTCAAATCATAAAGACCATAATGTTGTAAATAACTCAGTTGATTCAGTCAAGAAATTGAACAAACAACATTTTGTAAATGCTGTCTTAAGAAGTTTTTTAAGAAACAAAGATGAGCTTATCCAAGTTTTTAAAAAAAACAAATTTTTTTTACCAAAGTGGTGGAAGTTCGAGATATTAAAAAACAAAAAATTTAACTATGATGAGTATGTAGTCTTTGCAAAAGATAAACCACCTCTAACAATAAGGTTAAATTTTATAGATAAAAATTCATACATAAATTTTTTGGGTAAAAAAAGAATTGGATACACATTACTTTCAAATAAAGCAATTAGTTTCGACAAAGCGGTACCAATAAATCAAATACCACTATTTAATGAAGGCGTTGTTTCTGTTCAAGATTTTGGTGCTCAACAAATTTTAGAATCAATAAAGTTTCAAAAAGGAAGTAAAGTTCTAGATGCATGTGCTGCTCCTGGTGGAAAAACCATCCAAATTCTAGAAAATGATGTTTTTTTAACAGCCATAGATATAAGCAAAAAAAGAGTAAACCTTATTAAAGAAAACTTAAAAAGGGTAGGGAAAAATGCAAAAGTAATAAAGGCCGACCTTAGAAAACTTGACACTTGGTGGGATGGCAAAAAATATGACTTTATTTTATTAGATGTTCCTTGCTCTAGCTCAGGGGTTCTTAAGAGAAATCCTGACATAAGGTTTTCTAGAAAAAAGAATGATTTATTAGATTTGTTAAATTTACAAAATGATATACTAAAATGTGCCTGGAAAATTCTGAAGGTTAATGGCACATTGATTTATTCGACCTGTTCTGTTTTTTTCTCTGAAAATGAAGCTCAAATTGATAAGTTTCTTTTTAAACATAAAAATGCAAAACTTGTTGACAAAAAACACCATCTAGTGAAAATAAGTAAATATACCGATGCTTTTTATTTTGCGCACATTACTAAATCTTAGCTTTTTTATATTAGTATCTTGCTCCCTTAATGCTAACGAAATTAAAGTAAATAATTTTTCCCTCATTCTTGAAGAAGATAGCACATATGCCTTAAAGATTAATTATTTGTTTTCGCTTAACGAAAAGTTAAAGGATTTAATTTCTATAGGCATCCCTGTTTATTTTGAATCTGAGTTAATTGTGACTTATCCAGTAAAATATACTCTTGGTTTGTATAGAAAGAAAATTTACAATGAACAAAAGCAATATAGAATTCTATATAGCCCAATAACAAATGCTTATAAAGTCAGCTCAGGGATGCTTAGTCAAACATTTAATAGCCTACCGATGGCCGTTAATGTAATTAAAAAAATAACTTACAACCAAATTGTTGCTCCACAAAACGCTGAAACAAAAAAGTTAAAATTCAAAACCTATTTTCGTTTAGCAACTAACAGACTACCTAAACCCTTTCAACTTAATTTTTTGACTGACCAAGATCAATATTTTAATGAATTTGAATATTATTGGCAGATATCAAAATGATTAAAGACAAAAACAAAAAAAAATTATTTATTTTTTTTAGGATGATGATAAATCTTGCAATTATTCTTTTTGCCATAGTTTATGTTTTTCATTATTCTTCGAACATACTTACTTTTGATTCCTCTACAAGTCTAGCTAGTGAAATTTTGCCATACTTGCTTATCTTAATATTGCTTATTATATTGATAGTTTTTCAGTTCTACAGATTAGCAAAAAAGAGAAATAAAAAAGTTTTTGGTTCAAAATTAGCAATAAAAATAGTTCTTCTTTTTTCTTTTGTGGCCATAATACCAGGAGTAATGGTATTTATTGTATCTAATAAATATATAACAAATTCATTTGACTCATGGTTTGACGAAAGGGTGGAAAAAGCTTTAGAAAGCGGTATAAATCTTGGGAAAGATGACCTAGATACATCATTGAAAAACTTGTTCGAATTAGCGAACGAAATTTCCTATGAGTTGTCAGTTGAGTCAAAAGATAAAACCCCAAAACTTCTTTCAGAATTTAGAGAAAAAAAAGATCTAGATGAAATTAGCCTACTTTCACAAAATGGCGAGCCTCAAATCTTTATTTCTAAAGACCCGGATTATTTGATTCCTAATAAAATATCTGATGACATTTTATTTCAATATAAAGCTAATGGGACATATTCAAAAATAGAAGAAGACGAAAAAAACTATTCGATAAGGGTTCTGGTTCCAGTCATAGGTGAAAAGGGGGCAGACCAAATATTACACTTGGTTGTTAAATCTACGGAATCTTTTCATTCTATTTTAAATAATATATATTTTGCCTTTCAAGACTATAAATCTTTGATTCTTTCAAAAGAAAGTTTAAAAAGTATTTATTTTTTAGCACTCGTTATGGCTTTAACAATAGGTTTATTAACAGCTGTTTTTCTTGCTGTAATTTTTAGCAAACAAATTTCCCAACCCTTAGAGTATTTAATGCATGGAACTGAAGCGGTCGGAAAAGGCGATTTTACCAAAAGAGACATTTTGTCTATTAATAACGAGCTTGGATATTTGATTAAATCCTTTAATGATATGACTGTCAAATTATTTAATACGCAAGAAGATGTAAAGAATAAGCAGAATGCTTTAATTGATGCCAACTCAAATCTCGAAAACGTTTTATCAAATATCTCAACAGGAGTAATTTGGTTAGATGAGGATTATAATTTAAAGGTTGCTAATAAAAGTGCTGGAAAAATTCTTGGAGAATCACCTGATTTTAGTATTTCTGAAAAAATAACGGATTTAAAAATAAATCCATTATGGTTACAACCTATAATAAAAATCAGCAATGATTTTTTTAATTTAAAGAACCAAACTGATTTTGAAAAAAAAATAAGTATTGATCCTAAAAATAATCAAGTAATTTTAATTAAAGGAAAAAAACTTAGTTTTCCAAACAAAAGCTTTCTAATAGTGTTTGATGATATTACAGATGTGTTAAAAAATGAAAAATATGCTGCTTGGGGAGAAATTGCAAGACGACTGGCACATGAAATAAAAAATCCACTTACACCAATTCAATTATCTGCTGAATTTATTAAATCAAAGTTACAAGGAAAATTAAAAAAAGAGGATTTTATTTTCTTAGAAAAGTTTACTGATAATATTGGAACACAGGTTAATGCAATGAAAAAAATGCTTGACGCCTTTAATGATTTCGCTAGATCTCCCCAAACAATATTACAAAAAATTGATTTAGTTAAAGAAATAAACAATATTTCAAGTTTATATGTTTCATCAAAAAATATAACATTCAATAATAAACAAAATTATCCTATTTTTATTTTAGGCGATTCTATAAAAATAAAACAACTGCTTCATAATTTAATTAAAAATGCAGAAGAATCATCAAATGACATTAAGCGATCTTCACAAGTGTTAGTGGAATTAATTAGCGAAGAGGGATTTGTAAGCATTTCCGTAGTTGATAATGGGGTGGGTTTTCCTGAGGAAATGGGTGATAAAATTTTTGATCCTTATGTTACAACTAAACAGCAAGGTACTGGATTGGGCCTAGCAATAGTGAAAAAGATAATTGATGAACATAATGGAAAAATTATTCTAAAAAATCGCAAAGTTGGTTCAGAAGTTTTAATTAAATTCCCATTGGTTTAAATGATAAAAGATATTTTAATAATTGATGATGAAGTGGGAATTAGAGAATTGCTGCATGAAATCCTTAAAAGTAATTCTTTCCAGCCTAGACATGCAGCTAATGGTCAAGATGCTAGGGCAGAAATATCAAAACGCAAACCTGATCTAATTCTACTTGATATATGGATGCCAGATATTGACGGATTAACATTGCTTAGAGAGTGGGTTGACGCTGGACAAATTATAATGCCGGTAATTGTTATGTCAGGACATGCTTCAATAGATTCAGCAATTGAAGCCACAAAAATAGGTGCTTCAGCTTTTTTGGAAAAACCCTTTTCAGTAAACAAATTACTTGCAATGATAAAAGAATGCGAAAAAAAACATCTACTAACAATTCAAGAGAAAAAAGAAAATAAAGAGAGCCTTTTTAATAATTTAAAAAAAACAAATCAAAATTTGGAATATGAAATTAATAGCTATAAAATTGAAAAAAGACAATTTGAGATTAACTATTTTAAAAAATTATCTAACTATTTTAATGGTAACATGACAAAAATCTCTCAAATTAGTGGCATGGACAGAACACATTTATACAGAAAACTAAAGTCATTAGGAATTAAATTTAAAAAAGGAAATAAAAATAGTGATTGACTTGACTCACGCCTCTAACGCTATAAGAATGATATCCGCAAAGTGTATACAATTAGCAAATTCAGGTCACCCTGGAATGCCACTTGGCATGGCTGATATCGCCACAGTTTTATGGACCAAATATATTAAACATAACCCCTCAAACCCTAAATGGATTAACAGAGATAGATTTGTTCTTTCTAATGGCCATGGATCAATGCTTTTATATTCATTATTGCATTTAACTGGATATAGCCTCTCTTTAAATCAGTTAAAAAAGTTTCGACAAATTAGCTCTTTGACTCCTGGACATCCAGAATATATGTTAACTCCTGGTGTAGAAACGACCACCGGCCCTCTCGGGCAAGGTTTTGCAAATGCAGTAGGTATGGCCTTATCTGAACAGATAAATTCAAATTTGTATAATTCCAATAATCATCAAATAATTGATAACAATACATATGTTTTCCTTGGAGACGGATGTTTGATGGAGGGAATTACACATGAGGCAGCATCTTTTGCTGGGCTACACAAATTAAAAAAGCTAATTGCTTTTTGGGATGATAATTCTATTTCTATCGATTCGGAAAAAGGCAACATTAAAAATTGGTTTTCTGAAGATGTTCTCAATAGATTTAAAGCTTACGGGTGGAATATAATTGAAAATATTGATGGTCACGATTTTTCGAAAATTGACTCTGCAATAAAAACATCTTTAAAATCCTCTAAACCAACTTTAATTCAATGTAAAACTATTATTGGAAAAGGGTCACCAAATAAAGAAAATACTGGCTCTATTCATGGTGCTCCTTTGGGCGATGAAGAGTTAAAACTTTTACTACAGAATCTTAAGATTGAATATGATTTAGATAGCATCCCACAAGAAATTTACAATTTTTTTGATGCACGAAAAAAAGGTAATGATATAAATGATTCATGGGATCAGTTATTTGCTCAATATAAAATTGAAAACAAAGAGAAATTTGAAATATTACAGAGAGTTATTGGAAAAAAATTGCCAGACAATTGGGATGATGAAATTGAAGTTTTTTTTAAAGAAATAGCTGAAGAAAAAAAAGATTTAGCCTCCAGAAAATCATCTCAAGTTTTTCTTGAATATGCAGTAAAAAAATTACCTGAAATTTTAGGAGGTTCTGCTGATTTAACGCCTTCTAATCTTACTTTTACTTCAAGTTCCAAATCTGTAGTTAATGGATCTGGAAATTATATTCATTATGGCGTTAGAGAATTTGGAATGTCCGCAATTATGAATGGAATAACTTTATATGGATTGAATATTCCATACGGTGCAACATTTCTTGTGTTCTCTGATTATTCCAGAAATGCTATTAGACTCTCCGCATTAATGAAGATTCGAGTCATTTATGTTTTTACTCACGATTCAATTGGATTAGGTGAAGATGGGCCAACTCACCAACCCATTGAACATGCCTCATCCCTTAGATTAATTCCTAATTTAAACGTCTGGAGACCATGTGACACATATGAAACAGTTGTTGCATGGAATAATGCCTTAACAAAAAATGATGGACCAAGTTGCCTTCTACTTTCAAGACAAACATTGCCTTTCGTTTCTGATAAAAAAAACTCTACCTCGAAAAAAATTCAAAAAGGCGCTTATGCAATTTTCGAGAATGAGAATCCAGATTTAATAATTATATCCTCTGGTTCGGAAGTTTCACTAGCTGTTAATGCCGCCAAATATCTTAGTACTAAAAATCATAAAATAAGAGTTGTTTCAATGCCGTGTTCCAATGTTTTCGATAAACAATTACCTGAATATAAGATTAACTTATTGCCAAATACAGTGCCTAAGATAGCAATTGAAGCTGGCGTAACAGATTTTTGGTACAAGTATGCTAAAGGTGAAAATGACTTAGTATTAGGTGTTGATAGTTTTGGAGAATCAGGCCCGGGAAAAGATTTGTTTGAGCATTTTAAAATTACAGAGAAAGATCTAATTAAAAATTGCCTTAAAATACTTAACAAATAATTTTTTATTGAGTTAAAATTTAGGATTTTTGAGGTTTTTAATATGTCTGTAAAAATTGGTATAAATGGATTTGGCCGAATAGGTAGAAACATATTTAGGGCTTTACATGAACGCAAAGACCTTAGTGACATAGATATTGTTGCAATTAATGATTTAGGCGACGCGAGCACAAATGCTCACTTATTGAAATACGATACTGCGCATGGCAAATTTAATATGGCTGTTGAATTTGACGAAAAAAACCTTATTGTTGATGGTAAAAAAATTCATGCATTTTCAGAAAGAATTCCTGAAAATATTCCATGGAAAGATTGTGGTGTTGATATTGTACTTGAATGCACCGGTATTTTTACTTCAAAAGCACTATGCTCAAAACACATTCAAGGGGGAGCAAAAAAGGTCATAATTTCTGCTCCTGGAAAAAGTGATGTTGATGCAACCATTGTTTTTGGGGTAAATCATAAAACGCTTGACGCCTCCCACAAGGTAATATCAAATGCATCTTGTACCACAAAT
>Ga0160423_10002917_pt1 | contig 14252 bp, 12 predicted proteins | sample CRUFie14St8metaG_FD_108191 | JGI IMG/M metagenome (GOLD analysis project Ga0160423, IMG submission 108191) | Marine microbial communities from the Costa Rica Dome - CRUD Field 142mm St8 metaG | ecosystem: Environmental > Aquatic > Marine > Oceanic > Photic zone | place: Costa Rica: the Eastern...
ACTGAGTATCCGATGACCGTGACAGGGAAGATTCAAAAATTCATTATGCGCGATGAAATGCTGAAGCAACTTACCATCTGAAATCGCAGATTGCGTTTAAACGCGGCGGCCAGACCTGTTAATCGTGAAAAGCCCACGAGTGCATCGCATCAGCGATGGCATCGAAAAGTGGCGATGCCCAAGCCTCACCCTGCTCAATACTGCCTGCTTTTTCAACGATATCGATAGCACGGGCGACCTCAATGATGGTTACCTCAGGCCCATATTCAGCGGCACGTTCAATTAGCGGATGCCACGCGGCGGAGGAACCCTCTTCATCTGATAGTCCCCCTCGCACCCGAGCCCCTCGGTTTCCAAGTCCCACTGCCTCGTAAAAAGGCGCCATATATTTCTGAAGGTGTTGTTCCCATTCAAGGTTTCGGTCATTGGTCCCGGTCACCAGCATTTGGGCACCCGGTATGGGGTTTTGTGCATTCGGGATATGAGCATCCGCCGTCAGCAGGACAGTTTGAACGTTGGTGTTTCCTTTATGCACACCAGCAATAAAGTGCTCCAATGCTTGAAAGCCAGGCAGATCCTCTCCGTACTGCGTAATCGATGGCGTCAGCACTAAAAATCCACGCGCTTCAAGACGTCTTGCGAGCGCAGATTGGGTGATAGTGTTCCACTCTTTTCCAATATGCCTACCGTCAACCACTGCACCTGGTTGTATGGCGGACGGGTCGGTGTATTGCATCGGTAAGATCGCTATCGGTTTTTCGGTATGGATGTGGATACCTGCAACATCAGCATGGGTCCAGTTCTTTCCCGTATAGTTGAACCGAACCTGATAGACTCCGGCGCCTTTTTCGAAGGTAAAGGCGCGGTCGGTATCCATGAGCGATGATCGTATCGCCGCTTGAGTCGGAAAAGCCGTGACCAGAGCAGCAAGTAAAGGAATGACGGCGAGTGGCTTGCGAATGGGCATCATGCAGCGTCGATTTGGTACACCCGTCGAGCAACTCCCGAAAACAGTAGGTCTTTTTCTTTTTCTGAGAAATGTGACGTCATTTTCTTAAGACCATTCCATAGCACTCGGTAACCAATCGAGAGTCGGTCTACGGGAAAGTTGCTTTCGAACATACACCTCTCGACACCGAAGCAGGCTATGGCATGTTCGTAGTATCGTGATTGTGCTTCCACAAACTCATCGGATGATGGAGGGGTCTCGCGTTCATGCCATCCGAAGCCGTTATCGGGCATTGCAAGACCGCCCAGTTTTGCAAATACGTTGGGACATGCTGCAGCGCGCTCAATGTCCTCTTTCCATTGCTTAAAGATGGCGTCTTTTTGACGCGCAAATTCGCCAACACCTAAGGGCGTCCCAAAGTGATCAAGAATCATGGTTGTCCCGGGTACGGCTCTGGCGAGTTCGACAAAATCATTAATCTGAAAATGGTATAGCCAGGTGTCATAGGTAAGACCTCGCTCTCCAAGGCGAGCTACACCAGCTCGGAATGCCTCATTTGACATCAGGTTACGATCGGAACCGCCCGGGATTGCCAAGCCTTCAATGTCACCGGCAGAGGCACCTGCATGACGTATGCCTCTGAAGAGACCCTCGGCAGCTTCCTGGTGGGCGTCCAGCACGTCATCGAGCTCCGATAATCGTAGGTCAGCATGCGCGACAATCCCGGCAATTCGCGTTGGCGCTTTTTGCTCATGCGCAGTACGTGCAGCTTGTGCGACAAACGCAGTCTCGCCCACGCATCGAAGAAAATCAGGTCCGTCCTTTCGGTAGGCTGCGCCGCATTCCATAAACACGGTCTGCCTAACCGCATGGCCATCCGATGTGTCGATTAATAGTTCGTCAATGTTGTACCCCATCGAAGGTTGGGGCCAGAGGTGATGATGCGGATCCACAATGTCACGTGCGGGATCGACAACCGGTTCAGATACTTGCTGAAGCCATTCATTGTTATTAAACACGGCATGCCTCATTGTTATGTGAGTACCACTTAAGATTACCGTGTCGGTGGTGCTGTTCAAAATATTTCATTACGGGCTCATGTGAAATAGGCATAGTCCTTGCAAAACCTACTTATAAGCAGTGAATTCGTTTTCCATCGAGTGAGATTTAGTAGTGTGTTGTGACAGTTTGGATCAACGGTTCCTTGAGAAGTTTATTCAACAAGAGGGACTGAATGACATCTTTAGGCGCAACGTAATTGACTATTTTAATGCCTATGCACATCGGCTCGCTCAACTAGCCGAGGAGAGTTCTCGGCCGATTATTGTTGGTCTGAACGGTGCGCAAGGATCAGGAAAATCCACTTTAAGTCAGTATCTAAGCCAGATTATGCCAATGCACCTGGGCGTGGACTGTTATGTGCTCTCAATTGATGATTTTTACTTATCCAGGGCCAAACGCAAAAGATTAGCAGCGTCGGTTCATCCGCTTCTGGCGATTAGAGGTGTTCCCGGAACACACGATGTCCCTTGGCTTTTAGACGCTTTGGCAGGTTTTATTGAGCCTGGTGTTCAGTCGGTGACCGTGCCTATTTTCGACAAGCTCAAAGATGATCGCACCAAAAAGGTGCTTAAGATCCAGAAGAGTGCAAATCCAACGGTTATTTTATTTGAAGGGTGGTGTGTTGGCGTTCCAGCGCAACACCAACTTGCGCTTTCTGTGCCCGCGAGCAGCTTCGAATTTTTGAACGACAACAACGGTGTTTGGCGTTCGTACGTCAATGAGCGATTAGAAGCTGACTATGCTGACGTTTTCAGGTTGCTCGATCGTTTGAGTATGCTGAAGCCACCTTGTTTTGAAGCCGTTTATGACTGGCGCGTTGATCAGGAAATACGTTTAGTCGCTCGACGTCGCCAAGATTCGAGTGACTTATCCATCCGGGGCATGTCAGTTAAACAAGTAGGGGAGTTCGTTGAAAACTTTCGCCGACTCACTTGTCATGCGATCGAGGTGCTTCCCGATCTCGCAGACGACACCTGGGAGTTGCAAGCTGACCGCTTGGTGCTTGAGGGGCGCTGTAGATCGTGAGTGCACTGCCGGTTATTTTCACCGATCTTGATGGAACGCTTTTGGACCACGATACCTATAGTGCCGAGGAGGCGAGATCTGTACTTGAAATGGTGACGGCCAGGGGTATTCCAGTAATTCCCGCAACAAGTAAGACCTTCAGTGAGGTTGTTGAGTTCCGAGATTCCATGAGCCTGACGCATGCATTTATTGTTGAGAATGGCGCAGCCCTCTATGTTCCGATGGATACCGGTATTCGTTGTCCGATAGGTACTAAATTATTTGAGGGCTACTGGGTCCGAGAATTTGGTGTGAAGCGACAAGCACTTTGCGATGTGCTGGAAGCGCTGGATATGAATGGCTCTTACCAGTTCAAGTCGCTGACTGATATGCGGACTTCCGAGGTCGCTGAAATCACCGGCTTGGACTTAGCATCGGCGCAGCGCGCGCAGCACCGTCTTTATTCAGAAACACTGGATTGGCGCGATAGTGAGGTAGCGTTAGCCACATTTTCAGATGTGCTCACGGGCATAGGGTTCTCAGTATCTCAGGGGGGCCGCTTCGTACACCTCATGGGGCCAAATAATAAAGGTATCGCCGCACAATGGTTCCGAGCGCTTTTAAAACAAGAAATGACGCCCGACGTGGCGACAATTGCGGCTGGAGACGCGCCGAACGATCGCGAGCTTTTGGAAATGGCGGACTACGCGCTTTTAATGCGGAACGCGCGGGGTACACCCCTCGATTTGCAGCGTTCGGGTCCGACGTGGCTATCAGGCAGTGCGGGCCCCATTGCGTGGGCAAAGGGTATATCAGACATATTAACTAGTATGGGGTGGGACATTTAATGGCCGATTTTTATCAGACGCCGTATATCTCGACATTGCACAACCTGCGTAACAGTGCGGTCGAGGAGTTAGAAGCGCAATTAGTTAATTTCTCCAGCACAAGGCCTCTGGGCTTAATCTTACCTTCCTTGTATTCAGAGCTTGAGACGCCCGCGATGCCCAATATTCGGGAAGAGCTCAAGAAAGTACCTTATCTTTCTCAGATCGTTGTCGGGTTAGATCGCGCTGATAGAGATGACTTTACGTCTGCCCTGCGCTTCTTTTCGGAGCTGCCTCAACAGCATCGAGTCATGTGGCACGATGGCCCGCGTTTGAGAGCCATTCATTCGGAGCTCGCAACCAGAGGCTTGGCGCCTCACGAGCCCGGGAAAGGGCGTAACGTCTGGTACTGCATGGGTTATATATTGGCAACCTCGCGAGTCGATGCCGTGGCACTCCACGACTGTGACATTCTTACCTACGACCGCAGTCTGCTGGCTCGCTTAATTTATCCCGTCGCGCATCCGCAATTTTCCTTTGAGTTTTGTAAGGGCTATTACGCGCGCGTTGCGAGCAATAAACTCAATGGTCGAGCCTGCCGGCTCTTGGTCGGGCCATTGATTCACGCAACAAAGCGTGTTCTCGGGGAAAACGATTTTCTCAACTATCTCGACAGCTTTCGTTATCTGCTTGCAGGTGAATTTGCCTTCAGGCGTGACTTATTGAGTGACATGCGGGTTCCCAGCGATTGGGGTCTAGAGATGGGCGTGGCGTCGGAGATGTACCGAAACAATAGCACGAACCGTATCTGTCAGGTTGAACTTACTGACTACTACGATCATAAACATCAGGATTTATCAGCGAATGACGCCCAGCGGGGGTTATCCCGGATGTCCCTCGATATCACTAAGTCGTTGATACGGAAGTTGGCTATTCAAGGTGAGGTCTTTAATCAAGAAACCTTTCGTACACTCAAGGCGACGTACTACCGAGTTGCACTCGATTACGTAGAGAGCTTCCGGCGAGATGCCATGATGAACGGCCTCGATTTTGATACTCATGCGGAAGAGCAAGCCGTTGAATTGTTTGCAACCAATATTCTTGAGGCAGGAAAACAATTTTTAGAGCGCCCGTTGGACGCTCCGTTTATGCCGACATGGTCCCGAGTTGTCAGCGCTGTACCCGGCATCTATGAACGTTTGGTGCAAGCAGTTGAGGAGGATCATAAAGAGTTTTCAGTTCGGAGGCGCTAGTGATTGGTCGGAAAGAACGAGTCCAATTCTTAACAGGTCAGTTGTATCGATCCGTCGTTGGTGACGAGAGGATCAATAACATTGTTGAGGATTTGGTTGACGCGATCGGTGCCTCAGATGCACATACTCAGTCTGGTCCGGAACATCCTGCAGACCTCTGGTCTGAGCGTGACGTCGCACTTATCACTTACGGTGACTCGATCCTGGATGAGGGGTCGAAGCCCCTCACGGTGCTGCGTGACTTTTGTGAGACATGGTTGGGAAACTGTGTCACCTGGGTACATATTTTGCCTTTCTTTCCTTATACGTCGGATGATGGTTTTTCTGTTCTCGACTACTCATCGGTCAACCAAGCGTTGGGCGACTGGAATGAAATCACCAATATTGCTACCGATTATCGACTAATGGCTGACTTGGTGTTGAATCACTGCTCAAGCCGCTCCGCTTGGTTCGAAAACTTCAAACAGGGTGTCGACCCGGGTAAAGGTTATTTTTTTACAAAGAACTCGTCTTTCGATGTCTCAAGGGTCATACGACCGCGAACCTCTGACTTGACCATGCCCGTCGTAACGTCGGAGGGCGAGCAACAGGTTTGGTGCACCTTCAGTCACGACCAGGTGGATTTCGATTTTTCGAACCCAGACGTGTTACTAGAATTCACAAGGATTATTCGTTTATACCTTGATCGCGGCGTTCGCATTTTTAGGCTGGATGCTGTCGCTTTTACATGGAAGCGGTCAGGAACCACCTGTATCAATCTACCCGAGGCTCATGATCTGGTGCGACTACTGCGCGCGCTCATAGAATGGGTGCAGCCTGATGCCATTATCATCACCGAAACCAACGTTCCTAACATTGAAAACTTAGCGTACTTTGGTCAGCGCGATGAAGCGCACTGTATTTATAACTTTGCACTTCCCCCATTGCTGATTCACACCCTCATTGAGGCTGACAGTTCGCGCATCACACGCTGGCTTATGAGCATGCCGCCAGCCATTTTGGGCACCACCTATTTCAATTTTCTCGCATCTCACGATGGCATTGGTCTTCGACCCGTGGAGGGTTTACTCAGTGAGGGGGAGTTGGACTCGATGATCGATCAGCTCCAAGAGAATGGCGCTTTGCTGTCCTGGCGCGAGCATGCTGATGGGACGAGAACAGTCTATGAAGTAAACGTGTCGTTGTTTAACGCTTTCAAACAGTCTGATGAGGTGATCGATAGGACGCTTGACCGCATGATCCTCGCTCATGCGATTTTGTTGGGGTTGGAGGGTGTACCGGCCATTTACCTACATAGCTTTGTAGCGACCAATAATGACCTGAGTCGGGTTGAGAATACGGGCCACAATCGTGCGATTAATCGTCATCAGTGGGCGTTAGATGACCTCACCAGGCAGCTGAATCATACTGAGTCGCAGCATGCACAGTGCCTACGAGCAATTAGGCAATTGATCGACATGCGACAACTGCAACCTGCTTTTCACCCCAATGCCACTCAGTTCACGCTGAATTGTGGACGGTCAATTTTTGGATTTTGGCGACGAAGTCCCGATCGTGCACAGAGTATTTTCTGTCTCTACAACGTCACACCCACCAGCACCACCATTGCTGCAGCGTCGTTGAATTTGGTTGGCAGCGACAGTTGGCGAGACTTGATCAGTGGCGAGACAGTTGATTTGTTCTCGGAGGATCCCACCATTGAGCTTGCGCCGTATCAGGCTGTTTGGTTGACGAATGCGATGACACCTAAACCACGATTTGTGGGGAGCTAGACGTGGCTGTCTGAGGGCGCAGGTTCGGCTGGTCTGAGTCGGCATAATCATGTGATCATCGGCGCCATGCTTGCGATTATTTTTGTTGTTGTTGCGCTTATTTATTCCGCCGTAGGCTTTGGCGGCGGCTCAACCTATATTGCGCTGCTAGCTTTAAGTGATTATCCGGCCGAAGTTGTCCCGCTCATTGCGCTGCCATGCAATATTGCGGTGGTCTCTGTGGGCAGCTATCTCGCTGTGCACCGGCGCAACTTTGATTTGCGGCTGTCCGTTCCGTTTTTTGTAGCCTCTGTCCCTATGGCATTTGTCGGTGGTTTAATCCCGCTGGACGCTACCGTCTATTTTTTACTACTGGGCTTGAGCCTCGCTATTGCCGGAGTGAGCTTAATAGTGCGCACGGCACCCGACGGTGCAACGAACTTGAGCGCACGTGGCTGGGGGTTGGCTAGCGTTATCGGGGGTGGATTGGGTCTACTCTCGGGCATGGTAGGCATAGGAGGTGGGATCTTCCTCGCACCCATCTTGCATCATCTGCGCTGGGCCTCGAGCAAAACGATCGCCGCCTTGTGCAGCTTTTTTATCTTGATCAATTCATTGAGTGGGCTGGCGGGACAGATTCTAAAGACGGGCACTGACTCCGCTATATCCGGACTTTACGAAGCAATTCCACTGTTGATTGCAGTCGTCTTAGGTGGCGTTGTTGGCGGCAGATTTGTGATTGAAGGCGTTGCTAACCAGCGAATCGCTCAGCTTACGGGTCTGTTGGTTTTATTGGTTGGGCTTCGCATTCTGTGGGCCTGGAGTAGCTATCTACAAGTGTGATGTAACTAGAGATGAGAAATCGACGTAGACCGGTGCTGTAAATTGCCCTAAAGCTTCCTCGGTTAGCGTCGGTGCTTTTTTAAGGGTTAGTATCTGCAGTCTAAAAGGAGTAACCATGAAAGCGGAAGGCTTACCTCAATCGCAGCAAAATGTTTTTGGTGAACCCATTGAGCTGTGTTGTAACGACCCATTGACCGGATTTTATCGAGATGGTCATTGCAATACGGGACCCAATGATTTGGGCACGCACACCGTCTGTGCGCTCATGACAGATGAATTTCTCGAGTACTCTGCGGCAGCGGGTAACGATCTCAGTACGCCTAGACCCGAATTTAGTTTTCCGGGTCTGGTCGCTGGTAATCGATGGTGTCTCTGTGCCATGCGTTGGGAGCAGGCACACCGAGTGGGGAAAGCACCAAAACTCTTCCTGAAGGCCACTAATATCGTGACTTTGAGAGCCATTCCGTTAGAAATTCTTAAGCCCTATGCATTAGATCTCGTCTGAGTGAGAACTAATAACCGTTTTGGAGGATGGTCTCTGAAATGGCTCTGCTGCTACATTTGCGCGATATGCATGAGTGAATACATAACAGGTGGATCAGTGAAGCGCGGCGAGTGAGTTCTTTTCAACTCATGTTAGAGATGATTCCGTTAGTTGTGGGGGAAAAATGAAAGTATCGCGTGTGGCAGGAGCGCTCGGAGCGGAGGTCACCGACGTAGACGTTAGTGCGTCGCTTGCAGACGGCAGCATCGGTGTTATCCGTGATCTACTCAACGAGCATGAAGTGCTCTTTTTCAGAGATCAGTGTATTGCCCCGAGTGAGCAACGCGATATGGCGCGGCTGTTTGGCCCCTTACAGACTCATCCAGCATACGGTACGGTCGAAGGTTTACCTGAAGTCATGCTTCTTGAGAGCACGGAGGCGAAGCCCTCCAAGATTGAGGTCTGGCACTCTGATATGACCTTCCGTCAGCATCCGCCTTCAGTCACTGTCCTTAGGGGGGTCACTATTCCGGCGGTGGGTGGCGACACCTTGTTTGCCAGTATGACGTCAGCGTACGACGGACTTTCAGCGGGTATGAAGGCCTATCTTGAGCCATTGGTCGCTGTTCATGACTTCACGCAGGGATTCAAAGAGAGTCTTGCAGAGCCGGGAGGCCGCGAGCGTTTGGCCGGTGCGCTGGCGGATAACCCGCCGGTACGTCACAAGGTCATTCAGACGCACCCAGAGACGGGGAAGAAGGTCATTTTCGTTAATGCCTTATTTACTTCGCATATCGAGGGTGTCTCGCCACTAGAGTCCTCAGAAGTGCTTAATTTTTTGTATCGGCATTGTGTATTACCGGAGTACACCTGCCGCTTCAATTGGGCGGTCGATAGTCTCGTCTTGTGGGATAACCGAAGCACCCAGCACAAACCGGTCAATGACTTCCTGCCGGCGAGTCGGGCGCTGCACCGCGTTGTCAGTGAGGGCGATTTACCTTATTGACTTACGCGGTCTCGCGAAGGTATGCCTCTACCTCGCGTTTCACCATCGGCGCAAATAGATACAGTGCGACCAAGTTCGGAAGTGCGATAAGGAAAATCATTGCATCCGAGAAGTCTAGAACAGCTTTGAGCTCTAAAACGCAGCCGAGTGCAAAGAAAGTCAAAAAGACCAACTGGAAGCTCAGCGTTCGCCATTTGCCAATGCCAACGAGGTAGTTCCAAGCCTGAAGTCCGTAGTACGACCAAGCAAGTGCGGTTGAAAACGCAAATAAGACTGCGGCAAAGGCTATGAGATAGGGCGACCATGGAATGTGGAACGCGAAGGCTGCAGAGGTAACCTCAATGCCCGATAGACTGCCGCCCATCAGTCCATTGGGCAGTGCCGTGGTCAGTATGACCAATGAGCTGAGCGTTAGGACCACAACAGTATCGATAAAAGGCTCGAGCAATCCCACCAAGCCTTCAGACGCGGGAGAGCGGGTCTGGACAGCTGAATGTGCAATGGAGGCCGATCCCAGCCCCGCCTCATTGGAGAACAGTGCCCGTTGGAACCCCATGATAAGTGCGCCCAGTGCACCCCCTGCCATCGCGTCCGAACCGAATGCGCTGGATACGGCTGTCGATATGGCCATAGGGATGTTCTGCCAGCTCAAACTAATGATGACGATACAGCCAATAATGTAGATACCCGCCATGAAGGGCACTATATAAGCAGCCACTCGGGCGATCGACGTGATACCGCCGATGATGACCAACCCTACGATGCCTGCCAGAACTAATCCGAATAGCAGTGAGTAGTCGGCTACGAAGCTAGTCTCTCCACCAGTGATGACGAGAATTTGCTGATAGGCCTGATTGGATTGGAACATGTTCCCGACGCCAAAACAGCCAATGACCAGCGCGAGCGCGTAAATACCACCCAGGGTTCTCCCGATTCGTGGCCAATTGCGTTCTTTGAAATACCCATCGAGGTAATACATGGGGCCGCCTGATACAGAGCCGTCCGCGTGCACTTGTCGATACTTAACGCCAAGGGTGCACTCGATCAGCTTTGTCGACATCGAGAGGAATCCTGCGACGAAAAGCCAGAAGGCCGCACCCGGGCCGCCCAAACTGATGGCCACAGCAACGCCACCAATATTGCCAACGCCGACAGTGCCTGAAATAGCCGTAGCTAACGCTCTAAAGTGACTGATTTCGCCCTCGGCTGACGGGTCTTTGAAGTCACCTCGCAAATGACGAACTGCCAGCCAAAAGCCCCTGATATTGATGAATCGAAGGTAAAGCGTAAAAAAGAGCGCACCAATGGCGAGCCAAGCCACAACCAGCGGCACTTGTTGACCAAAGACTGGGACCGAAAAAAAGACAAAGGCAGAGAGTGCGCTTGCCAGCGGTGCCATGAAAGCATCGATCGATGCGGCAAACGTATCCATAGTGATTCCTTTTTTTTGCTTGGTACCCCAGCGATTAGCTTACGACGTCTCGTGCTGCAGAGCTTAGGAACAAGGGTTTAACTGCGACTTCGAATTTCGCGTGCCGCGCCGAGTGCGATACCAACGCCAATCCAAACGGCTTCATTGGTCAACACGTAGAGCACCGCGCCAAAGACCAGGCCAATGCCAATCGACATTCCTTGAGGGCGACTTGGTTTATTGTTTTCCACGGTTATTCACTCACATTTGGCAATGGAATTGCCCTTTCCCAGAGGTGTCCAGCCTGAGGAAGTGGTAACTTGTAGTCAAGTCGCCGTCCCGAGCGCGCAGAGTGGAGAGGGCAAATGAGCTTTAAAGAGACCTTCATCAAGGTCATGGCCTGGCTTAACTTTGGGCTGGCACTAGCCGGCTTAGCGAAGTTTTTGCCTATTGGCTATCTTATGGTGCTATCACTCTGGGAACCGATCGACCCAGCGGCTTATGAATGGTCGATCGACCTAATTTCCGATACCTGCTTAATTATTTTGGTATGGGGTATCGCCCTCCTAATTAACAAAGCGCTGAGTGGTCACATCATAATTAGGCCGTGGCGCCAGCTTCCAAGTAAGGTGACCTGAGCGAGTCGGGATTTTCGAAACGAGCAAGCATGACGTGCGCATCCATGGTGAAGTAGTTACCGTCGACACGTTGGATGTCCGTTACATACCGAACGATGTGTAGGCATAAGCTGCTCATCGGCGCTGGGAAAGTTAAAGGTTAAAGTGAGCTTCTCAGGAGAATTAGTCCAGAGCACATATATCGCTGTCACGGCGGTTTTGGTCGTTACTATGCTGGTGTGCGCTCGAGAAGGTATTGCAAAAACGCCAAAAGCTACCGGATTTGGTTCGAGGATGGGTACCGGTTGATTAAAACTGTTTTTGAGGCTTTAACCGGGTTGGCGAAGGCAGGAATGAATTTACCCGGCTTTATTTGGTAAAAGAAAATACTGCAAATACACATCATTACCTTAATTACTCTCACATCGGCTCTTTTCATTTTGGCCTCCTAGCGTCAGCTTTTAAATATTGTGGTGGCGTTCAGTCCGTTATGGATTGGACCCTCGTCGGTCGTGATCGTCCGAAATTTGGTTTTGCATTCGGCTTTCGCGTTTAGACAGTCGGTAAAAATAACTCTGGCAGATCACGAGGCGTCTCTTTTGCTCCTTTCAACTATTATTCTTAGAGTGAGTTTGTAACCACGAGCTATACTTTCGGAATGATGGGACATATCACTAAATGACTATTGGTAACCGCTTCCGGTCATGGCTAGTTCTCGTGCCGCTCGTGCTTTTCGCTGTATTAGTGTGGGACGTAACGTTCCAACTGCTGGACTCTGAAAAAAAAACCCAGGAGCAGTTTGTTCGCGGCTTTGAGGTTGACGCATCGCGGCGTGAGGGTATGCGCGATCTTCTAGGCAGAGATGTTCAAAGTGCGTTGATGTATGCGCTTCATATCATTTCGGATATCCAGACCCTGCCAACAAATGAAGCGCGGGCTGATCGACTCACAACCGCGTTTGAGCAGCTAGGCTTCAAGTTGCGAAACTCGCGCTACGACTTCGTTAAGGTGTTTCTCACGGAAAAGACAGCTCGAGGTAAACTAGTGCTCCGCGGCAGATATCCCAATGTTGCTAGTCTTGGCGAAATTGACCCGTCCGATACACCGCTTTTTGCGCATATTGATCCAGATAAGGCGGAGCTGTTTCAGTCTTACTATGAACTCTACAACGTAGAAGCTGACCCTTTACTGCTCATTTCGGATGCGCAACCTGTGCTGGTTAGCACAAGATTAATCCTTGAGGGGGAAGGGCCCCTCTCATCCTGGTATCTGTCGGTACGTGCAGGATTCAACGATCTCCACAAGAGCATTGATCTTATTGGTCAGCAGATGGCCGGTGGCGTCACACCAATGCGTGTTATTAGTTTTGACGCCAGAACGGATGTCTGTCAGACCGTTTGGGAAGTGGGTAAAGGAGCCCTCGACTGTGATCAAGGATTTTCAGCAGAATCTATGGCCTATCAAACAGTGTTCAGTTCAGATACTGGTGAGCTGGCTTACAGCATTTATCAGCCCACGGATGCCTATCGGCAGTTTCGCGCAGCCCCACCAGACCAGTTACCTCCGTGGCGACCTTTTCTACCAGCCTTCCTCGCCTTTGTCCTGTTGGTTACTACGATCCGGTATATGAGCTTAAGGAGTGAAAGTGAGGGTCTGATGAGCTCATTCATGCACTCTCTATCGGATAAAGACTCGCTTAACTCATCGATACATGAGGTATTGTCATCGCATTTAGAGATCATGAGCCGCTTCACTTATGCGATGCGAAAAAAAGATATCGATAGTGAGGCACGTCGATATTTTGATATCGCAATCAGTGAGTTTTTGGAGGCGAGTCTGAGTCTAAACACGCTCGTTCTGGAGCGGCCGCCAGCCAAACCTGACGATAAATCTATCGCCCCGAGGGTGGATTTGACAGAGTTGACCGAACTGGCGCAAATGGCGCTTGATGTGGCGACGGTAGATATGCCACTTGAAACTAAGTTTTTTGTTCCCGAAGACCTTCCAAAAACGATTCGCGGATGCGCCAATAGCGTTCAAACAGCGGTTATCGCAGCAATCAATTTATCCGTTCAAGGGACAGAAGAGGGCCATGTTGAAGTCGCCCTCTGGGTTGAGTCCGAGGGTCCGAGCGCTCGACTTTATATGCGAGTAAATGATACGGGTATTGGCTGGGGTGATCTCAGTGACGACAGTGGCTCTCCCGCTATGGTCGACGAAAACGTTGCGTTGAGGGCCCTCATCTCGTGTCTAAAATTCTCAGATGCGACACTAGTGCGCCAGTCAGAAACAGAGCTTGGGAATGAATATGTTCTCACGCTGTGCGATGGCGCCTAAATCACAATGTTCGCAATAAATTTCGCTGCGGGCTAACGCCTGCTAGTCCACACAGTAGTTCTTAGTTGCTAGTCGTCTCTAGGCGGATTCAATCCTTAATCTTTTTTGTAGTTCTTAAGTGTGTCGATTTTTCGATAGATAGGTCCGATTTGTGCGCGGGTAAAAGTTGCACGCGTTAAACTGCAATTTTAACGAAGAACCGCTTACCTGGTCAGATCCGTCGTAATCATCTTTTTTCAGACATCCGCTGAGCTGCTGTTTTCGTAGCTCCGATATGCATATTTCTTAATTGGAGTCTTAAATGTATCAAAACGGTGATTTTGCACGTTGGCGTCGACATCCCTGGCACGGTCTTGAAGCGAGCCCAGAGGGTGCAGACGAGGGCATTGTTCAGGCTTATATTGAAATGCTTCCAAGCGATACAGTGAAATACGAGTTGGATAAAGATAGCGGCTTCTTGATGGTCGATCGCCCGCAACGAACTTCAGCGACACCGCCCGCATTATACGGATTTATTCCAAAGACTTACTGTGCTGAGGAAGTTGCCAAACGCTGCGAGGGCGTCACCATTGCTGATGGCGATCCACTCGATATCTGTATCTATTCGGAGCGACTCATAAATCGCGCCGATATTATTTTAAATGCGCGCGTGGTTGGCGGTATTCAAATGATCGATGGTGGCGAGGCAGACGACAAAATCATTGCTG
>Ga0160423_10002918_pt1 | contig 14250 bp, 5 predicted proteins | sample CRUFie14St8metaG_FD_108191 | JGI IMG/M metagenome (GOLD analysis project Ga0160423, IMG submission 108191) | Marine microbial communities from the Costa Rica Dome - CRUD Field 142mm St8 metaG | ecosystem: Environmental > Aquatic > Marine > Oceanic > Photic zone | place: Costa Rica: the Eastern...
AACATGGTCCTCCCGTTCCGGCGAAAAGGTTCGGGCAAGGATGATGACGAGGTTGTTGACCAAGACATCGAGGACATCATGAACGAAGCCGAGGGTTTGAACGAAGATTCCGGAGTCACCATCCCCGAACCCCTCAGCGAAGAAACCGATGATAAAGAGGTGGATGCCAGCGAAAAAATGGCCAGAAGTGCCCGAACCGTCATCGACACCTGCATGGATGTGCGAAGGGGCGAAAACATCCTCATCATCTGCGACCCCACCACCACAGAAATCGGTCAATCGCTGCACGATGCAGCCAGCCTTCGGTCGGACAGGGTCCTTCTTGTGGTGATGCCAAAGGGACGACATCACGGCGATGAACCGCCTGCACCTGTGGCCAATCTCATGCGACAACAACAGGTTGTCATCGCACCAACCCGTTATTCCCTGACCCACACCCGAGCCGTTCGGCAAGCCATCAAAGACGGATCCCGTGTAGCCACCATGCCCGGCATGACCATCGAGATGTTCACGGAAGGTGGAATGTCAGCAGATTTCAATATCATCAAAAAGAACATCGGTGAGATGAGCAATCTGCTACGCCGAAAACGCATCATCAACGTCAAATCGGAGACAGGAACCAACGTTACCTTCGAAGTCAACTGGCGAGAATGGAAACTCGACGACAACGGTATCTGCAACCGGCCCCGCATGCTCACCAACCTTCCCGCCGGGAAGATCTTCACGCTCCCTCGTGAAGGAACCATGAACGGAACCATCGTTATCGACGGTTCCTGGGACTCGGACCTTGTGGACGAGCCGGTGGTGCTCCAGATTGAAAACGGCCTGGTCGTTGATGTCAAAGGCGGAACCGCAGCCGCCCAAATACGACAGACCTTCGGTGAAGCCGCCAAGCGACTCAAGAGCAAGGACCAGGAAAACGTCTGGACCATCGCTGAGTTCGGCTTTGGCATGAACCCAAACGCCCGCGTAGCAGGGAACGTGCTCGAGGATGAAAAGCGGCTGGGAACGGCCTATTTTTCCATCGGCGACAACACGACGCTCGGAGGTTCGGCTGCGGTTGGCATACAAATCTCAGGGGTGCTTGAACGACCGAGCATCTGGATGGACGAAACCCTGCTCTTCGAAGAAGGTCAATTTGTGGCCCACTGAACATCAGTAGCCAAGGTTTTGCTGACCGCATACCGGGCAGAATCGCCAGTAGGGGTCCAACCCGATTCCGCAACCTCTGCAGTGCACGCCTGAGCGAATCGTCGGCTGAACCAGAGGAGCTTGTTGACGAGGCCATCCCTGTTGAGGTGGCCGCTGTTGAGGCCAACCCTGCTGTGCAGGCGGTTGCTGTTGTGGCCAGCCCTGTGCCGGAGGCTGTTGTTGCTGCCAAGGTTGTTGAGGCGGCGGTTGCGGGCGTTGCTGTGGCGGTGCTTGTTGTTGGGCAGATGGTTGCTGACCGGAGAGTGGTCGGCGTACTGGAGCCACCGGCTTGGGCAGGGTTGCGGTTTTTTCAGCCGCCGGTGAGGCGATAAATTCTGAAAGGGTAACCACACCATCGCCGTCGGTATCCGCCTCGGCGTGGAGCTCGGCCGCTTCCTCCAGGCTGGTTCCAGTGGCTTGGGCCAACTCTTCGACGTCAAGTGCGCCGCTGCCGTCCTCGTCTGCAGCGATGAAATGCTCGGCAGCGCTTACGAATTCAGGTTCTTCCTCCACAGGTTCGGGTTCGACCACAGGCGCAGCGGGTGGCGCAGGCTCTTCCTCTGCGATCAATTCAGAACTGAAGGCTCCTGAGAAAGCGTCTTGGGTGGCTTTTGCGACCTGTTTTTGGCTTTCGATGTTGAGCTCGGGCTCGACCGGTTCTGCTTCAGGAAGGTCGGGTAAAGCGACCGTGCTGGCGGGAATCGGGAGCGGTTCGCTTGGAGGTGTTGGTTCCGGGCTGACCGGAGCCGTGGGCAACGGAACGGGTTCGGCAGCAACCTCAACCGGTGGGGCAGCCGGCGCAGGTGCTGCAGGTGTTGGAATCGGCAATACGGCCGCCTCGGGCACGTCCACGCTGGCCGCTGAGGCGCTGCCGCTGGCGAGGGTAGCAATGGGGATGACTTGACCCACGACATCAAGGGCAGCGTCCAATTCTTTGTTGATGGATACCAGTGCATCAAGGGAGCCGCCAACGTTGTTGAGCAACCCCTCAAACGAGTTCAGATAGTTGAGGACTTCGCCTTTGGACCCGGTTTGGAAGGCAACGGCGAAGAGTTTCATCATCCGCATCGGGTCGGCCAATTGCTCGAGAGAGGCACGCTGATTGGCATCAATGGCGCCCAGAGCATCGCCCGCCTCACCGCTTGAATCGGGCATGCCAAGCGCCCGGAAAAGAGGGTCTGGCATGCTCATCAAACCGAGGTGGCCCGCCACGAGATAGTAGATTTCGCCACCTTCACACTGCATGCGTTCGCTGGCGGCTTCAAAATCAAAATCGCCGGGACGGAGCACGATATCAGACAGCAATTCGAAGAATTGGACCATGGCCTCGTCCCTGGGCATCGCCATCATGGCGTGAAGGACATCGCTGGACTCGGTAACGCCAAAGTAGGCTGCGGCATCGTCAACCTCAATCTGGGTGGAGGCTTCGGGATTCTCGTCTGACATCCATCGCCCTCCTTTTGTTTGCGACCCTTGACCCCCATTTAAGCCCTCATGATGCCATTCACGAGCGCTTGTTTTTTGCGAGGTTGCAAATGGCTCTGGATTGTTCCGCAGACCATCCCGTCTCCTGAAGTTGCATCAGCATGGTTCGCTCCTCTTCACCGTCAGCCATGGCACCCACGACCCAATCCACGGCCGCCGCTCTGTCATCGCTTTGCCAGTCTTCAAAAATGCTCATGTCAACGTTGATCTTTGCTTTGCGCACCTTGGTTCCGGAGGATTCTTCATCGCCCTGAACGACTTTTTTCCTCGACGCCTTCTTTGGCTCCGGAGACTTCTTTTTTGCCGGGGGCGAGGCGCCGCCTCGTTTTGGAGGACCGCCTGGACCCCGCTTGGCCGGGCCGCTGCTCGCTCGAGTTGGAGGTGAAGCCGGGCCGGGTCCGGAGGGGCCCGAGGCCCGAGCGGGGGTTTTTCGCTCGGGCACGGTCCTGGTTCTGCTGGCGGCGAGGGTGGTCCGATCGAGTCGGTCAAGGATATTTTCCTCCTCCTCCTCGTCATCAAAGAAGTCGTCGTAGTCATCTTCGTCATCCTCGTCATCGTCGCTGCGTAGCACGCGCAGAAGAACCAACGTCAAGATGAGGAACGCACCCATGCCGCCCAGTGCCAGCATGATGGTACCCGCATCCACGCCGAACAGGCCCTCTTCACCGTCGCCAGATGCAGGGATGTATGGGCAGCCGTCCTCATAGCCGTCCACGCCTTTGGGGTCGTTGGGACAGTTGTCCGAGTCGTCCATGACGCCGTCAAGGTCGCTGTCTCGCTCGGAAATGTGGCAACCTTCCTCATCAACCGTCAAACCGGGTGTGGTCTTTGGACAGAAGTCTGCATTGAGGGCGCCGGGGACAAATTGCCCGGGCCATGATGGGTCCCTCGTGGCGTTCCAAGACGGGTCGCCCCAATTGTCGCCAAAGCCATCAAAGTCCGAGTCGCGCCACTGGGTTGGGTCGTTGCGGGTAGCATTGGGTTCGTTCTCATCACGCCAACCGTCGCCATCGTCATAGCACCCCAAGAAATCTATAGAAGACGTTCCTGTTTCGGTGGGACAGTCATCAGCGTTGTTAGCGGGCGAGGGGTTGTCGCCGTAGCCGTCGCCGTCTTGGTCAAACCACTGTGTGGGGTCGCTGGGAAAAGCGTCGCCTTTTTGATTGACATGAAGGCCGGTGGAGGGGTCGATGTCGTAGGTGTAAGCCCCGCTGTAGCCATCGCCATCAAGGTCGGTATCGAGGGCGCTCTCATCGGTGCACCCGTTGGCGAGGATGGGGAAGCCGGGCGGCGTGTCATCGCAGGCGTCGTCGAGGTCAGAGAGACCGTCGCCGTCAGAATCCCGCTGCGCCTGAGAACAGCCGTTTTGATCAACCTCTTCGCCCGCACCGGTGTTTGGACAGTTGTCTTCAGGGTCGTTAAGTCCATCCCCGTCAGAATCCGATGTGCGTTGTTCGTTGCTGCAACCATCACCATCAACGGCCACGCCTGTGGGCGTGTCTGGGCACAAGTCTGCGTTGTTCTTCACGCCGTCATCGTCGTCGTCAAGTTCGGATTGTGAACAACCCTGTTCGTTCACCGATTCGCCAGCGGGCGTGTTCGGGCAAAGCGTGTCAAGTTCGTTGATGACACCGTCGCCGTCGTTATCGGCCACGTCGATCAGTCGACATCCTACGCCGTTGGTGCCGTTGAAGACACCGGGCTCATCGGGACACATGTCGCCTTCAAATCCGGTGGGATTGTCACCAAAGCCATCAGCGTCACCGTCTCGCGACTGGGTCTTTTCGTTGGGGAAGGCATCACCGAGTTCATTGATGCGAAGACCGGTGTCCGGGTCAATGTCGTAAACATAGGCGTCGGTATAACCGTCACCGTCCGCATCCGGGCAGCCATAAGCCAGGATCGACACGCTACGACGCGTGGAGTTGCCCCATTCGGTTGGGCAAGCATCGAGCTGAATCCCTTCTGCGTTGGAACCGTTGTAAAGAGCGGTCCAGTTGTCTGCATACCCGTCGTCATCGGTATCGTTGGCCGCCGCTTTGCGCAGAGGGAAACGGTCCGGATTGGTGGCATTTTCAGATTGGTTGTCGCCGTAGCCGTCACCGTCGGTGTCCTTCCATTGGGTTGGGTCCAGCGGCCAAACATCGGCCCCTTGAGACACGTTCCATTCGAAGAAGGTCCCCTCATCGGAGGGGTCGCTGGCGCCGTCGCCATCGGTGTCGAGACACCCGTTTCGGTCGCGATAAGATTCACCGTAGACGTACGGGCAGTAGTCGCCGTTCACGATGTCGGTGTCGTTATCTCCATAGCCATCGCCGTCCGAATCCTTGTGTTGCGATGCGAAGTAGGGGAAGAGGTCACCGCTGTTGGCGTTGGGGTCGAGTTGGGTCGCACAACAATCCACACCGTGGTTGTCGCCAAACCCGTCGCCATCGGTGTCGAGAGCCTGTTTCCAGTTCGAATAGTACTGGTCGCCGTCAACGTATCCAAGGAGGTTATCCGACCAACCGTCTTGGTCTCTGTCTTCGCACCCGAAGCGGTCGATCCAAGATGTACCTCCCTCGTCATCGCATCCGTCGATTTCATCTCGGAAACCGTCCGTATCGTAATCCGCACAACCTTGGACGACAAAGGACGAGAGACCAGCATCGTTTGGACAAGCATCCGGCAGCGGACCCAGGGGATTGTCGCCGTAGTTATCGCCGTCGCTGTTCTTCCACTGGTCGCCCACCGTGGGCATAGCATCAATGAGGTCAAACACCAAATCTCGGTCTTGGTCAGCATAGAGTCGCAACATCACAACATCGTCGTCGACGGTGTCCCAATACGCCATGTGAACGGTGCCATTACCGTCGAGCGTAGCGTGAACGGGGTGGTTGGTGGTGATGTCGCCGAACTTGACCGACATCCACGAAGATTCGTCGTGTGAATTGTTCAATTCAACGGTGTTGACCGTGAGTTGAAGCGTGGTCGGGTCGCTGGTCAACAACAGCAAGTGCTCGCCCGTATGAACGACATCCCAGGCGCCGTCAACGGCTGCGGCAGGACGTTCGGCAAGGGTGGTCCAAACGCCTGTTTCGTTCAAGCCAAGAACGGAGGAGATGGCGTTTCCACGCACGGCCAAGACGGGGGCATCACCGCCGATGAGGTCGAGTCGATATTCATTGGTGGTGCCGCTGGGCTGGGGTACCGTATGCTCGTGCCATGCATCACTGCCCGGCCACAATTCGTGGACGCTGAGGCTGCCGTCGGTGCTGAGGCTCGCCAACAGCAGGGAACCGTTGGCGAGCGTGGTGAGTTCCAATTCGGTGTTCAGGTCCGAGTGGTTGGCGATGTTGTGTTGACTCAGCGACGTGCCGTCGTAAATCCACACGGCAAGGGAGGTGCCCGTGCCGTCGGAGGCCACCAAGCCAACGGCCAACGAATCGTTTGAAAGCACCGTCGCAGAATGCTGGGTGGACACCGCCTCACCCTCTCCACCCAGGGCGGTGAGCGACCAGCTGGCACCCCCAACCGCCAACTCAAGCTGGTCGGTTGGGTCGTGTCGGTAGACAAGATGCGGTGTGTTCTGGCTGTCGACGACAACATCGATCGACGTCGCAAGCGTGGCGCTGTTTCGAACCAGTTCGGTTGACCATCCCGTTGGGGTTTGGCTGGCCGCATAGATTTGTTTTCCAACGCCGGATGTGTAAGCAAGAACTTGCCTGTTATCGTGCGTTGATGTTGAGCCGAGCCACTGCCCCATGGTACCGGTGGTTGCAACGTCCTGTTGCAGCGCCGTCATGGACGTGGTGGTGTGCAAGACCATCGCCGTCCGATTTTCGACGAGTAAAACGGGTTGACCCGAGGACCGAACATCGAACGTGGCGGCAAGGTGACTGGTGTTGAGGCTGACCACGGTTTGGTCAACCCACTGTCCGGACGGCGTACCGTCGTTCATGTGTTCGAGCTTTGAGACGTGATGGCGCAAGGCATCGGCGTGGGTGAAGACGATGCTTGTTTCGCCGCGCCCGGCTGTTCCGAGATCAACCCCGCTCACCGTACCTTGCTTTTCGAAGGCGATTGACTCCCAGTCACGTTCACTCAGCACGAGATAGTCGAGGCCGTAGGCTTCGCCGCGGCTGCTTGAGCGCATCGAGTAAACCACGTCGCTCAATCCATCACCGTCCAGGTCACCGTCGCCGGCCATTCGCATTCCGAGTCGCTCACTGCTGTTGCCCTCTGCAAGTAACTGACGCTCGTTGGTCAATCCGGAGGGTGAACCGAGGAAAATTTCAACTCGCCCCGACGACGAACCCATGCGGCTTGAAATGAAGACGTCGTCGTATCCGTCTTCGTTGATATCGCCTGCTGCGACGACGGCCTCTCCCACGCGGGTGTTTGGCGTCGTGGGTTCAAACTGCCAATCGGCATCGCCTGGAAGTTGCTCATCCGTACCATCGAAAAGCCACAACAAACCCGTGCCAAATACACCTGTCGAGTTGAGCGGTTCGGTGATGATGTGCTCGTCAAAGCCGTCTCCGTTGAGATCGCCGACACAAGCGATGACCAGACCGAACAACCGGCCTTGCGTGAGCGAGGCAAGGGTGTGATCCGGTGTCCCGTTGTAGCCCGATGAAGCGCCGTAATAGTATTCCACCGAAGAATAGGACAGCGTGTCTTCAAACGATCCGGTATTGCCCACAATCAGCTCGTCAAACCCGTCGTTGTTGATGTCGCAACCCTCAAGCGACCGTCCAAAGAGATCACCGGCTTTGGTTTGGGTCAGGTTCCGCAGGGGACTCAAACCCGTTTCGTTGCTGGTGTAGAGGTTCACCTTCCCCGTATCGGTTTGGGTGGTGGAGGCGGCCATGGAATAATTTCGAGCTGTGGCGGCGAGTACATCGCCGCCGTTTGAGGAATGAAGCGCCTCAACCGCACTCCCAAGGGATTCGTTGTCAGCACCGAGAACGGTGGCCCAGGGCGTCGAGGTGAGGCCGGACGCGTTGCCAAGGACGACATGCAGTTGACCGTGCCGAGCCTCGGAATCGTTCGCGGGCGACCAACCCGGAGCACCGATGACCAAATCCATGATGCCGTCGTTGTTGAAGTCCCCCCGGTCGATGCCCGCACCGTAATGAGCGCCGTCGCCGTCGCCTGCGAGGATCACATCGGGAACAAGGGAGAGCCCTTCAGAGGAGCCGTAGTACACATCAACGCGTCCGTTGTCAACAAAGGAGAGGAGGTCAGCATGCGGCGTAGCGATCACCAAATCATCGAACCCGTCGTGATTGAGGTCCGCCAGCAAAACCGACCCTTCCTGTTCGTCCTCTTCGCCTGAACGTACATCTTTCGGCGTGGGGTCTACTCGGCCGGTGTCCTGTCCAGAAAGTGAACGAATAAGATTCAGGGTGAAGGTCGAGCCCGTTTGTGAGGCGGTTGCGACCTGTTCGATGTTGTTGGCATCAAGGTCCATCCCCAAGGCGTCCACCAGATCGCCGTCCCGCAGCAAGATGCGAACGTCGTGTTCAAATCCATCCACGCGAAGCAAGACCACATCTCCGGTGTTGGTGCGGGAATACAACACGTGAGCGACCCCGTTGGCATCAATTTCCAACTCAAAGTCTTCACCAACCGGCCCAGCATCAAGCAGGTCATGCGTCCAATAAGCGCCGCTGAAGTTCACCTGATGAAGCGCCCCTGATGCGGTTCGCATCAAACCCCACTCCAGGCCATCGGGTGTGATGTCGAGGGCCAAGTGCGTCGGGTCAACGTCTTCCATGATGGTACGGGTGTGCCATCGGGCACCGTCCCAATAGGTCGCACTTTCAAAGGCGTAGCGGCCCATCTTCAGGTCTGCACCGTCTGCATAGAGGACGCGCGGGCGCTCATTGGCGGTGATACCAATGGCGCAGTCCACCAAATCAGCGGCGGAGGAAGAGGCCACGGTGTCCACCAATGTGGTGGACCACTGGCCGTTTGGACGATGAATGGCGGTGCGAACAAAACCTTCCTCTGTACTCCAGCAATAGTGCTCCTTGTCGTGCCGTGTCAACTTCATGTCCGGCGTACCGTGGTGTTCGGTGCTCGTGGTGTTGAAGGCCGTGGTGATCCACATGTCAAACATTGATTCCTCCCGGACACCAACCTGGACAAGACCGTCCACGTCGAGGGCGGATGAGCCGAGGTCGTGCCCATAACCGGATTCCAAGGAATAAGGCGCTGTTTTGAGGACGCTGTTGCCTTCCTCCAAAGCCTCAATATCGGACGCTACGGGGACCGTTGGAGCCCACAACGAGACCACAAAGAGGAGAACGAGCAGGACGCTTTTGAAATGAATCTTCTGAAATTCGACGCCCGCCATGTCAGAAGCAGAGCCCCCAACCTAGAAAATCATTGTTCAGCCCAGGCTGACCCCCATAGGGGGTCAACTTCACCATCCTTGCCCACCGTTGGATTCAGAAAGTGAAGGGATTTGTCAGCGACCATGAGGCCCACCACCTGCTTGATTTTCGCAGCGGGAGTGTGGTGCAACATGGAACGCATTCGACCTTATCTGGACCAAGATGCGATGATTCTTGCCTGCGACGGTGCCCTGAACGACTGTTTGGAGAACGGCATCGTGCCCGATGCAGTGATCGGAGACATGGACAGCACAAGCGAAGAGATGCTCCAACGCTTTCTGGCTCTTGGCGGCGAAGTCCATCGGCGAGAGGAGCAGAACAGCCACGACTTGACCAAGGCACTGACGATGGCCCGGGGATGGGAATGCGAGACCTGTGTCGTTGTGGGCGCCACGGGAGGTGACCGTCAACACGAGTGGGCCAACTTGTTGACATGTGCGGCAGCCTCCATGAACATCGAATGCCTTGATGAAGAACACGTTTACGCTTTTTTATCGCCCAACAAAATGCATTCTATAGAGATGATTCCTGGTCAAATGTTCTCCTTGTTCGCCCTACCTGTTGCCCACGAAGTCACCCTCGAGGGCGCTCGCTACCCCCTCCTCGGAGAAACCCTTCACATGGGCTCAAGAGGCCTGCACAACGTGGCTTCCGGTCCAACCTTGGGGTTGAACTACAGCGAAGGACGCATCATGCTTCTGAAGATTCATCCTTCGGCGAAGGCGGGAGGAACGCCCGAAGCATAGCCGAGTAGTCTTCGACGCCGTCCCAAGCTTGTGCACGCTCGTCGATCCGTGCTTTTTCCAACGTGGTCTCAAAACCCCCCCAATCCTCAATGAGTTTGAGACGGAAAGCCGCCTTTGGCGTGTAGCCGGGAAGAAAATTTCGCCAAAGGAACGGGATGCGTCCGGGTGTGACCTTGTTGACAATTTCAACGATTGATGTGTTGCACGTGGTCAACAGCGAATGATACCACTCCGGATTGACGGCCAGGTCGTTGAGTTTCTTCACCATACCAAGCAACAACTCCTTGTCCTTCCCGGGCGGCGTTACGGCCCGGAACATGTAGTCCTTGTTCCCCCTCCCGTGCGTTCGCAAGCCGGTGACATCCCGCTCGAAGCCAACCAAGAGATAGAGTTCATATGCGCGCCACATTCCATCCCACGGGTGATAGCGTTCGTTCTTTTCTCGGCGTGTTTCAAAGGAAAACGAGAGGCAGGTGCCGCAACCAAACTCAAACGTCAGGTAGGTGTGAGCAAGTCCTTTCAGAGAATGAAAATGGTCGACCATGAACCAAACGTGCTTAAGCTCGTCCACGTCAACTTCCACCTTCTCGGCCCAATGTTCATCGCGGTCTCGGGTGGTTCTCCAAGTGAAATCACGGACCATGTGAAAGGTGAGTTTTGAGCCGTCCATCGTGGCGGTCGTTAGATGTTCACAGTCCGCGGCCCACTCCAAGTCCAACGATGGCTCAAGCGGGCGGATACGAGTGTACCACACGTAAACGAGTCTCGCCCCAACCAGGCCAACGATGGCAGCGATGGCCAGCAAGACATAACCAAGCCAATCCATTTACTCCCACCTGTGCCAAATGCTCCACTCTTGGTCCCACCAGTCGACCTCGCCGCCGGGGTGTTGACGCCAAAGCACGCCCTGGTCGTCGAGGGTGGTCGGCAAGCCCTGTGTATCGGGGGAACCGTCGGGGAGGACCTGGGGCGTTGGCCCGAGTGCAGGGAGTTCAAGCGCCTCAGGTTCCTTGTTTCGCACCAAAACAACGAAGACGATGATCGAAACAAACAGCGCCAAAATGCCGATTGAGAACCAGCCAACAGACTCAGTTGGCGTGTCCATACCGAGGGAAGAGGAGGGGAGTCGTGCACTTTCGTTGGCCGAAAGGTCGGCCGCTGGAAGTCGTATGATGTTGACCCCCTCGGTGGAGGAGATCATCTTCTCCGTCACGACTTCAAGGGTGATCAGGTGAGCGCCCGCAGGAAGGGTCGAGCAGTCGTAGGTACTCCCGTTGGCTCCCTGTACGGGTTGACCTTTCAGCGACCAAATTTTGGTCAGACCGTCTGGCGATCGACCGTCGTCTAAGGTCATACGAACGATGCAGGGTGTGTCCGTGGCGTTTTGATGACCGGAAACTGAGAGCGAAAACGACGGTGCGGGGCGATTGTTGATGGTGAAGTTCAACGTGCTTTCTGCGGTCTGACCGAGTCCGTTTCGGTAGGTCTCTTTGAGTTCGTAGGCACCGGCCGGCCAGGAGGAACAATCCAAGACACCGTGCGTGTCCAAAACGCTGAAAGGTGCGCCGGTGAAGGTTCGAACACCGGTTTCCCCGTACCGAGGTCCTGTTTCGTCGGAGAAAGCTCGGACGATCTCGCACGTTTCGCCCGTCTGGAGACCGACGCCCGCATTGAGCTGAAGGGACACGCGAGGAACGTCCAAGGCGGGGGTGAGCATGAAGGTTGGAAGAGGGTAGGCGGCGATGAAGTCGCCGTTCTCGTCGAGGAAGTCCAAACGAAGGACGTGTTCGCCCTTGGACCAAGCGTCGTAGACGAGCGTTATGTTGGTCTGTCCTTGGAAGGAAATTTCCTGCGTCTCGAGCACTTCTCTCTCCTTGTGCAGACCACGCAGTTTGATGATGAGGTCGTTGGAGGCAGCGGTTGAATTCAAAACCACCACAACACGAACGGCATCAATATCACCGTCTTGATTGGTATCAATGGTATCGTTGCGCAGAGCAAGGAGGGTGAGCCCTTCCTCGGCCAATTGCTCTTCCGTAGACAATTCAGCCGTCGCCGGTAAAGGCAAGAGGAGGCACACCATCAACAGCCCGATGAGAACCGCTTGTGGACGTACGGATGCATCATGCATCGGCATCACCTCCCGTGGCGGGTGGTAAAGGTGGCAATTGATCCAACGGAATGAGTTCAGGAACGGGTGCGCCCATCCCCGGTGTGTTCATGAGTTCCGTTTCTTTCTCGTGCATCAATTGTTCAAGCAGGGCGCTTCGACGACGAGCGCCTCGAACAAAGAACGCTCCGAGTGCTCCGAGCAAGAAGCCGGCGCTGATGACCGCGTAGGTCAGCCATGAGGCCGCAGGGTCCTCACCCATGATGGCTACGGCAGCGGCAAACTCACCGTAGGCATCCGACCAGCCGTCGCCGTTCCCATCCGGACAACCTTGAACATCTCGCTTGGATGAACCCGGCTGGTCCGGGCAATCGTCTCGAAATGCCCCAAGGGGAAGATCACCAAAGCCGTCTTGGTCGGTGTCCATCCATTGAAGGGATTCGGTGGGGAAGGCATCGCCCAATCCAAAGGGATGAGCGGGCCATGCATCGGTGGGGTCGGACCAGCCGTCGCCGTCGGTGTCACGACAGCCAAGGCGGTCCAGCAGCGACGTCCCACGCATCTCGGGGCACGCATCCCCTTGATGGCCGTTCAATCGGTCGCCAAACCCGTCGCCATCGGAATCACGCCACTGTGTCGGTTCGTGGATGAACGCATCACCGAGGTCGGACCATCCATCCCCGTCGGTGTCTTTGCAGCCCCATCGGTCGCCGCCGAAGGACGGACCTACAGAGGTACCGGCGACCGACGGACAAACATCGGCGGTGGTCCCGCGTGGATTATCACCCCGTCCGTCACCGTCGGAATCGTGCCATTGTGAGGAGTCATCGGGCCATGCATCGCCGGAGCCTCCGGGACTGGCCAACCAGGTAGAGGTGGGGTCGGACCAACCGTCGCCGTCGCCGTCAGGGCAGCCCCAGCGATCAAAGGTGGATTCACCTTTCGTCGTCCGGCACCCGTCGGGGCGGTAGGACGTTCGCCAGGTCTGTCCGTCGAAATATTCCTCGTTATCACCGTAACCGTCGTCGTCGGTGTCATGCCACTGTGATGCATCATCGGGAAAGGCGTCGGCAAAGCCCGAGGGGTGGGCAATCCAGAGATCGGTAGGGTCGGAAAAGCCGTCCTTGTCCACATCTCGGCATCCAAGGCGATCAAACCGGCTGATCCACCCCGAGTCAACCTCCTCTGGCGTCGACTGAACACACACATCGCCCTCGAAACCGGTGAGATTGTCGCCATAACCATCGCCGTCAGAGTCACGGAATTGAGAAGGCACGAAGGGGAAATCATCGATTTGGGTGGCGCCGTACGTTTGGTTGTCGCCCCAGCCGTCACCGTCGGTGTCTCGCCATTGCGTTGGATTGAACGGGAAATCATCGATGCGTTGTGCGCCGATGGTCTGATTGTCGCCCCAACCGTCCCGGTCGGTGTCCTGCCACTGCGTGGGCTCAAGCGGGAAGGCGTCGGAACCGTTGTCGATGGTCCAATTTTCATCACCGTCGGAGTAGGTATCGAGGTCCGTATCAACGCAACCGTATCGGTCGGCTGAGGAACCACCGCGAATGAAGGGGCAAGCATCCGGTTGGGTGGCGTTGTCCACAAACTGCCCAATGTCCCAGAGCAGGCGAGTGCTGTTCAGCGAAGGGTCGTCCCAATTATCGCCGTAGCCGTCTTCATCGGTATCGTTCCACTGCGAGGCATCGTAAGCGAAAGCGTCGGCTTTTCCGACGGGGTGAGCAAACCAAGCCTCGTACCCGTTAAGCCCCCCGGGATCGGGGTCTGAAAACGAGTCCCCGTCCGAATCCACGCAACCGTACCGGTCGGAAGTGGAGTAGCCTCGGCTGAACTGACAGTGGTCTCCCTGGTAGCCCTCGAGGTTGTCGCCAAAGCCGTCGTTGTCGGAATCCAACCATTGTGAGGATTCGCTTGCAAAGGCATCTGCGCCGTTTTGGACGCCCCATCCGCTGTCAGGATCGGACCAGCCATCGCCGTCGGAATCGGTGCAGCCTTTCCGGTCGTTGGTGGACGTTCCCACGAGGAACGTGCAATCGTCCTCCGTGTCGATAAAACCGTCTTCATCGGAGTCTCGGTTCGTTTTGTCGATGGAGGGTGTCAAGGTGTAGTCAAATCCGTCATGGCACCAGGAATCCTTCCCTTCCACCTTGATCAGGACTTCACCGGCCGAAGACAACGTGGTGGAAAGGGTGGATGTGGGCGAGCCATCATCGACGTTCTGAGAAACGGAACCCATCGTGAAGGTACCCTCCCAACCGTCGGTAGGACACCACCAAGCAGGATTGCTCATGCTTCCGGAGAAGGTGACTTGGACGATGTC
>Ga0160423_10002920_pt1 | contig 14236 bp, 14 predicted proteins | sample CRUFie14St8metaG_FD_108191 | JGI IMG/M metagenome (GOLD analysis project Ga0160423, IMG submission 108191) | Marine microbial communities from the Costa Rica Dome - CRUD Field 142mm St8 metaG | ecosystem: Environmental > Aquatic > Marine > Oceanic > Photic zone | place: Costa Rica: the Eastern...
ATGGGCAAAGTGAACTTCCGCCTCAGGGTAGGCTTTCTTCAAAACGACTGCAGCACACATTCCATCGAGGTCTGAATCAGCAATGATTCGATGGACGTCTGGGTAGGTCGATTTGTCCGTCACAGTCCAAGGTCAAAATTCGACGTATATTGAACCTCTTGAAGCAACAACAAGACACGAAGATATCAAACCATATTGGTTGCAGGACGAAATGGAGAGGGGTGCAATGGAGACATCATGCGGCGTTGTCCTGGTCAACATCGATAGCATCTTGTTGCTCCAATATCCACAAGGTCATTGGGATTTACCAAAGGGTCATGTTGAAACCACCGATGTTGATTACATCGCAACCGTTCGACGTGAATTGGCTGAAGAAACTGGAATTACCGACCTGATTTTCGATGAAGAATTTGTTGAACGTACAGCCTATACCTATCGCCACAAAGGTCGAAAACGAGACAAGGAGGTTTTCTGGTTCTTAGCAGAAACGGAAACGCTCGATGTTACACTCTCGCATGAACACCGCGACCATCTTTGGTTGGATTGGGAGCAAGCACTTGCCCAATTAACACATGATGAAACACGAGCGGTTGTTCAGAAAGCGTGGGAAAACATCAAGCATTCAAATTAGATGTGATCTAAATCTGAATCATGCTCTGCTTGTCGAAGTATGGCGCTCGCAATACCGTCTTCCTTGCCTCTTTTTCCGAGTGGAAGCCATAGCATCTCTTCCTCACCAAGAACCGCTGTAATCCATCGGCTAAGAACAAATAGCCAATCGGATAAACGGTTGATGTACATCAAAACAAGCGGCCGGACTGAATCCCCGCCTTCATTCTCGCGAAGATGAACAACGCCCCGCTCCAATCGACGGGCAACAGTTCGGGCATGATGAAGAACGGCTTGAGGAGGCCCTCCAGCAGGCAGGATGAATGAAGTCAGAGGTTCAACTTGCGTTAGCCAAGCATCCATATCTGACACGAGGATATCCGCCTGAACTTCATCGATGAGCGCCATGTACTCAGGCACCTTATCAGGAGGACAAGCAAGTTCAGCACCTAAGTCGAACAGTTCGTGTTGAATCCGCGAGAGAGCCACATCGCAGATGAAATGGACTCTTCCTGCCCCTTTCCGCTCGCCCCCGTCACGGTGTTCCATTGGCAATCGAGAACATTCCATTCGTGCTAATCCGATAATTGAATTGAGTTCATCACAATCGCCGACAACAGAAAATCGAGCGTCTGATTTTGAACGCCGACTCCCATCGACAAGCGAAGATTCACCATCATTTCCTCCACCAGTATGCACTCGATCGATACGAACCATAGACTCCCCTTCGTTCGTTGGAAATCATGCTTCTATGAGTGGTTTTCGGGAAGAAAAGCCCTCATCGAGTCCGTAATACCACTCAATATCTTGCTCACCAGAAGCCCAGGAGTACAGCATAAGGTGGTTATCAACAACCCCATACCACTCGATTCGCCCAGGATCAAGCCCAGCGACTCGGGCGCCATGTTTCTCAATTCGAGCGATGGTTTGTTGCCAATGAGCGACAAGTCCACCAAGTAATTCCGACATTTCAACAACATGTGGGTGCTCGGGTGGAAGCGTTTCAAGGAGGATTTCAATTTCTTCCGTCATGTCATGCGCCTCATCAACAATGGCTTGAAGCGTTGACAACTGTCGCTCAACGCTGGGCAATGATTCACGTACTTGGTCAATGCTTAGAATGCTCAAGTTTTCAATGTCCAATCGTTCAGCATCTTCCTCGTTTAAGTCTTCCAATAACATGGGTTGACCAGAAAACAAAGGTTCTCTGTCAAGATTGAACATGAGGGCATGTTCTTCGTGGCACCACTTAATCTCATCGGATAATATCGATGCAGCATATCTATTTCAATGGTTGATTTGCAATTGCGTCGTAGAATTCACCCGCAAAAGAAGGCGTTTAACGAAGAAGACCGCAACGTAAACCCATATGCCGATTTCAATGGCGACGAGAAGGTAATACCAGTTTCCGAGCGAGTCAATCATCGCAAGCCCATCGAATGGAACTCCATAGAATCCAATGTAGACAGCTTGTGCAAACAAATTCGCAGCTGCCCAAACCATTGCCATCCAAAAGAATACTTTCAGTGGTATTTGTTTGTTCATACATCTATATCGACCTTTATGTTCTTTAAATTATCTCGTTTCTGTGTAGAATCAGAAGGAATAGGGAAAGAGTCCCTCAAGTTCCGTCACTCCTCTTCTTCTAAACGGGGCAGACGTTCTGACGCTTCGGAATCAAGGTCCGATAATGCATCATGAATTGCACGAATGTATTCGTAGGCTACGGCCGCTTCGCCTCCCTCACGATCGAGATTCTCCCTCCAAAGATTGGCCTCATCATTCTGTCCTAAGAAAAGATGGATTCGATGAAGTGCAACATATGCCATTGGATTGAGGTGCTCTTCATCGGCATCCCAACCTTTTTCGAAACACTCAATGGCGCCGTTTCGTCCAGTTAATCTGCCTTGAAGAAGCGCAATCATTCCCGCTTGCGACCATGCTTGAGGGAGTTTCCCGATCAATAGGCCTCGGAAAATGAGCCAAGTTTCACCCCCACCTAGAACCACAATTGTCAGGAAGGCTGCCCATTGTTCAAGCGTGGAGAGGTCTTCCCATGTTTGCACCATCAATCCGACAACGCCCACACAAAACATGAGTCCTGCATACGGAGCAACCAACACATCGCGTTGTGTTTGAGCCAACTGATACACGCCAGCAACCAGTCCAAAACCACCGACACCTGATAGCATGACAAAATGCGCGAAAACCGTCATCGGTTTGGGAGCTGCTTGGCCGATAAGAACCAAGGATGTGAGAAGGATAACGAGCCATCCAAAACGTGCACTTGGCCGAGGAAATGGTTGGTTCTTGCTGTTGTAAACCAAAGCGATTCCGATCAAAAATTCGAAGCCAACTAACGACCATCGCAGACTTGCTTCGTCACTGAATGGGACGGCCATGAAGCCTCCTCCATTTCGCTATTGATTAGGATTCGCTCAGGCCTTATGGTACGAAGTTCCCTTGATAATTTGATAGGATCTGTACAGTTGTTCAAGGAAAAGAACAGCTGCAAACTCATGTGGGAATGTCATTTCTGAAAGTGAAATACGGGGATGGTGTTGCCCATGGCCTCCCCAACCTTCGGCAGGTCCTACTGCAAAATGTGTGTCGCCCGAGAGTAACGTCCATGCTCGAACATTCTCTGCGAATTTGATTGAATCGTAGGTGGAGCCATGTTCGTCAAGAAGAAACAACTGACCATTCATCGCTTCCAGTTTACTCAGGTACTTTTGCAAATCTTCAATATGAATGTGAACACTTACCCCTGATTGTTGTAGACGTGCTTCATACATTTGAGCAAGGGACTTCAGCGATGGATCCTTGATTCGTCCGTGAAGATGGAGATGGAGTCGGCCCATACCCTCGCCAACGGGTTGATGTTTTTCATATGCATGCGAAAGATGAAAGCATAGTAGCAATAAACGAAGCCTATGGGTTGGTGGCCGTTTGGCAAGAAGGCTTCATCAAAGAAGCGCATTAATGACTCCTTGCGAAAAGATACGCGACAATGGCTTTCAGAACTTCGCGACGTCTGTGAAATGAATTTTGACAACCCAGAAGGTGCACGACGAGAAATTCGACAAATGCAAGTTCATTGGCATCAAGCATTCACAGAAGGTATCCTACCTGAATACAATCGTGAGGGGCTTGAAAGTCGCGCCTTCCGTCTGCTCTCATGCCATGATGATGAGTGGATGGGATGGCTCGATGATGAAGAATTTTGGAAACCTGGATGGCGTCCTGAGCAGGGACTGGACGAGGATTGAAGAAGTCCCCCCGCGTGGGGTGAATCATGAGCCAAGCAACCTTGCATGTCTTACAGACCTGTCCGTTCTCGTGGAAAGTTCGAGGGGTTGTGGAACATCTTGGACTCGACGTGGCTGAAATTCAAGTTAACGCCATGCGCACAAGAAAAGAACTCTCATTCACCGACGGTTGGAACAAAGTACCCGTATTCACGGACAAAAACGGTGAGATTGTTGTCGATTCAACACCGATTATGATATACATCGATGAAAAATACAACAACAGCGCTCTCACCCAATCCAATGACCAACAGAGGTATGATTCCATGTTAGCACATGTTGATGAGGCTTGGAAACGAGCCACCATACCAATTCTCTACGGATCGCTTGGTGCAGCATTGAGTACGACGCGAAAGGTTTCCAAACTTGAGAAATTTGGATTCATCTCAAGAAGGCTCTACGCATGGGCTGGATTCCCTATCATGTGGGGCATTATCGCTCGGAAACGAGTGAAAAAAGATGGACGAACCCCAAAGAAACTTTGGCATGATCTGCTGACAGAATACACGGATTCGTTCAATGGCGAGCCGTTCTTTGGTGGACAACAGCCAAATCTTGTGGATTTTGCAGCGTTTGGATATATGCGATCCATCTCCCCGTTCAAGCAATTCAAGCACCTTGAAGAGCATGAAAAAGGCATGAACTGGTACAATTTGATGGTACAACAGCTGAAGTGATTCCGTGAAGCCAATCAAAGCCAATGGATTGGAGTTCATTCCGATTTCATCGGGCAGTTCATGGCTTGGAAGCGACAAGGGAGGGTGGATTTATGCAAGTCAACGCCCACGATATGAAGTTCGACTCCCATCGTACTATATCATGGGAAAACCGCTCACTCGAGGACAAGTTGCTCGGTTGCTCGATGAGGATGAATCGCCGGATGAACCGGACGAGCCGATGACAGGTTTGACCATAGATGAAATTCATGCATTAACGGAAGCGATTGAATCCAATCTTGAGGAAGAATCACTTGATGTTCGATTGCCTTCATTCCCTGAATGGAATCATGCCTCTGAGCAGATTGAACTGAATCCGGGTATTGTCGAAATCCTTAGTGATGCTGCTGCCACCAGTCATCGCGGGGGCATGATGGATGGTCGCCCAAGGCCAATTGAAACCAACGGCCCGCTTCAGCATCACCGCCTAGCTGTCGAAATGCACCCTCGGAAATCTGGCGCATATGCAACATCGAACATACCCGTCGATCGCCCTTTACCGAACACAGTGTTCCGATTCGTTCTCTCGCCTCCGCGAACTGAACCGCCTCGCCGTGTTCCAAAAAGTGCTGATGTTCTTGGCAATCTACGAACTGAAATCATTTGGACAACGTTGCTGGGAATCATTCCTTCGTTCCTCATCCCAGTCATACGTGGTTTCGGCAAATACGCCATCGATGGCTGGGCGAACCTCTTATTTGGAGGTCTTGTGGCTGGATTTGTAACTGGTGCAATTTGGCGACCAAGAAGGCCCTCGATCTCATTTGAAGAAGGTATTCAAGAATCAGAAGATTCCCTCGCAGCAAGCGTTTCCCAATAGGAATCCTTACGCATTGAATCTGCCACGCATATGGCCGTCATGTTGACGATATGTCGCACTCCATCTTGACGAGCAACCAACTGAACTGGGTGCTTCATACCCTCAAGAATCGGCCCTGTCATTTCAGCATCTGCAAGTTGCTCAAGCATCTTGTAGACGATGTTGGCAGAGGCGAGGTTTGGCAATACCATGATGTTTGCAGGCCCTGCAAATTCCATGAAGGGATATTCTTTCTGAACATTCGGGTCCAGTGCAGTATCTGCTTGCATCGGACCATCAATCACAAGTGTTGGGTCGAGAATTCGAGCCATCTCAACGGCCTCTTCAATACGATCACTGCGTTGTGCTCGCGTACTTCCAAAGTTCGAGAAGGACAGCATAGCAACCTTAGGATCAACACCGAAGCGTCGAGCAACCTTTGCAGTTTGTACTGCAATTTCAGCAAGTGTTCGACTATCTGGATAGACGTTGACCGTTGCATCTGCAAGGAACAGAACTTTGCCTTTGATGGTTACCATGTAACAACCGATAAGGCAATGTGCATCATCAGCGGCTCCAATCGTCTCTAAAACAGGGCGAAGGACGTCGCTGTAGTTCCGGCTTACACCGCCAACAAAGCCATCAGCATCACCTGCTTCCACCATTTGACTGGCAAAATATGGGCGACTCTTAAGTAACCGTTCAGCATCTACCTTTGTAACGCCCTTACGCTTTCTTCGCTCAAACAATGCCTCACTGTATGCGCCTTTTCGGCGTTCATCAAAGCGTGGATCATAACATTCGTAATCGAAATCAAAATGCATCTCTTCCATCATACGAGCAATTCGGTCAACTGGCCCCAACAAAATTGGTTTGCAGATTTTCTGTTCAACTAATTGCGCGGCGGCTCTTATGACTTTTTCATTATCACCTTCGGGGAAAACAATTCGCTTGTTCCTCCGGCGAACTTGATTGATAATGCTACGCATAATTGAATAGGTCATACCCAATCTTGCTTCCAAATCTTCTCGATATGCTTGGAGTGAAAATTCTTCAGCGGAAACCGAGGCAATTCCTTCTTCTACAGCCGCTTGTGCAACAGCAGAAGCTTCCCAAATCAAGACACGTCGATCAAATGGTTTGGGAATGATGTATTCAGGACCGTACTCCATTGTCGCTCCATCATATGCAGCTGAAATATAATCTGGAACCGGTTCTTTGGCAAGTGCTGCAAGTGAACGCGTTGCGGCCATCTTCATGTTTTGCGTAATGTCTCTTGCTCGGACATCAAGCGCACCACGGAAGATGTAGGGAAACCCGAGGACATTGTTGACTTGATTCGGATAATCGGAACGTCCTGTTGCGATAATGGCGTCATTTCGAACCTCAAGAATTTCCTCTGGCATAATCTCAGGAGTTGGGTTTGCAAGTGCGAACACAATTGGTTTTTCCGCCATTGAAGCAACCATGTCCTGTGTCACCAAACCCCCCTTGGAAAGACCAAGAAGGACATCTGCGCCACTCATTGCATCGATAAGTTGGCCGTCATCACATTCGACAGCAAACTTTGCTTTGTATTCATTCAACTCGCCTCGATCTGATCGTGATTTGGTAATGATGCCTTGTGAATCCACCATCTTGATGTTCGAACGTTTGACACCAAGCGCCACATAGTGTTCTGCGCAGGCAAAAGCAGAGGCTCCAGCACCAACGACGACGACAGAAATTTCATCCAGCTTCTTCTCTTGTAATTCAACAGCATTCAACAAAGCTGCTCCTGAGATAATCGCAGTACCGTGTTGATCATCATGCATGACAGGAATATCGGTCGCTTCTGCAATCCGACGTTCAATTTCGAAGCATTCTGGGGCTTTAATATCCTCAAGATTGATACCTCCAAATGTCTTGGAGATGTTCACAACGGTTTGGATAAATTCTTCAGGATCCGTGACATCAATTTCGATATCGAATACATCGATATCTGCAAAAGTTTTCAGCAAAAGCCCCTTTCCTTCCATGACCGGTTTGCTTGCAAGAGCTCCAATGTTGCCAAGGCCGAGAACTGCAGTACCATTCGAAATGACAGCAACAAGGTTGCCTTTGGACGTATATCGATACGCATCTTCAGGACGTTCTGCAATCTCCAAACAAGGATAAGCTACACCAGGAGAATATGCGAGTGATAGTTCATGGGCCGTGGAATGGGGTTTTGTTGGTACGACCTTGATTTTCCCTTGGGGTGCTTCTTCGTGGTAATCGAGAGCTTCTTTACGAAGAAGTTGGTCTTTCTTATCGCCCATATCGTTCCCCTAAGGTAGACTTGAACGCATCAATGGTTTGAGTCTTCGCTCGTTATTCCCATCTTTTGCAAGGTTCTGAATGTTGATTGAAGCCACCGTTGACAATCGAAGAACTATTGAGGATGTCCAATTGTGGTTGTCCGAGGAGGACACATGCGGTCTCGGGTTCTTGCTGCTTTGTGCCTGCTTCCGTTGCTGATGGCCACCATGAGCGGTTGCCTTTCTGAGACGGTAGAAGTTGCACCGACATCAGATGGCGAGGTGTTTGCCACCGAACCCACAAATTTGCGAGAGTGCTTCGAGTATGATGGCATAGAACGATGCTGGTTCGTCCATGTTCCTGCAAACACCTCGTTCGAATTTTGCCAGGAACAATCGTGTCCTCTACTCATCGATATGCACGGCCGACATGTTACCGCCGAACTGCAGAACAACCTCTCGGATTTCGCCCGCGTCACCGATGAGGATCACACGATTCTCGTGCACCCCGAAGGCATCGGTCTGGGATGGAATTTCGGCTGGTGCTGTGGCGAGGAAAACGACGTTGGCTTCCTACTCACGTTGATTGATCACGTGATCGAAACCAGATCAGCCGATGCCAGTCGAGTGTACATGAGTGGGTGGAGCAACGGCTGTTTTATGAGCCAAGAAATGGCGATGGTGGCCAGCCATAAGATCACCGCTATCGCCTGCATGGCCGGCTATACCGTAGAGCCGAAATCGGCCGATTACTCACCCATTCCAGTCATGGAATTCCACGGATTTTTGGATCCAGGCGTGCTCTATGGTCATTCTTCGACTGCGTCATTTCAGGTCGCAGGCACACTGGAAGGCGACGAAGGTGCCATCCAGAACCTCTACTACTGGGCAGACGCCAACGGGTGCTCTGGGCTGGTGCCCGACTTTGAGACGGTCGAATCAGACCACTCAATCAAGAAATTTACACAGTGCGAAAACGGTTCACAAGCCGTGTTGTACACATTGAATTTCGCTCAACACAACCCCTACCTCAACGATTACGAAGGTGCAGACGGCCCCTTCAATGAGGCCACTCTGAAAGGTAACCCAACAGGCTTGGACATCACGGCCATCGCATGGGAGTTCCTGCGCAAATTCGATAAAGACGGTATTTCGGATACTTGATGTTATATCAGCGCCGACGTCAGTGGTCAAAACACATGTCGCTCCTGTCATTGACCCACCGCAAGAACTCAAATTTGCTTGTCTGGCTTGTTTTGAAAGCTTTAGAATTTCGAATAATGCAACCGTACTCTATGGAAGGACTATGGAATATGTCGATCTGAGCCCAGCCGAGGGGAACGTATGCGCTCTCGAATTATTGCTACGATTGGGCCAGCCAGTGATCATGTTGAGACGCTTGCAGAGATGATGCAAGCGGGTATGAACATCGCAAGACTCAATTATTCACACGGAGATTTTGAAGGGAAAGAACTGACAATTCGCAACATTCGTCAAGCAGAGTCAGACACAGGTTTGCACATTGGTTTGCTTGCTGATCTGCCAGGCCCTAAACTACGTCTGGGACGATTTGTAGGTGAAGTTGAACTATTGCGAGGAGAACTCGTTGACCTTCACTGCGGATACAAAGAAGGTTTACCGCCTCAAAGTACAACAATTCTTGGCGAGATGGTCAAGACTCTCCCTGTCGAATGGGGCGGGTTGTCCAAAGACCTCCAGAAGGGTGATCCAATTCTTCTCTCAGATGGTTTGATTCGACTTGAGGTTCTCTCGGCTCCAGATTTTGAAAATGAGATTGTTCGCTGTCGCGTCGAAGATGGTGGGATCTTAACGGAACGAAAAGGAATCAACGTTCCAAGAACATTGGTTAAACTTCCAGCGGTTGGACCACACGATCTTGCATGCCTCGATCATGCACTTTCGCAAAATGTCGACTTTGTCGCTGTTTCTTACGTACGAAGTGCAGATGATTTGCTTCCTGCCCGAGAACGTATTGAAGCAGCGGGTGTTCACACATGGATTGTTGCTAAAATCGAACATCCTGCGGCACTTGAGGACTTAACAGCCATCGTCGAATCAGCAGATGTTGTCATGGTAGCGCGGGGCGACTTAGGCGTTGAAATTCCCCTCGAGGAAGTACCTGCAGCACAAGAACGCATTGTCTCAGCATGCCTTGAGCGTGGAACGCCGGTTGTTGTCGCGACACAAATGTTGGAGAGTATGGTCAATCATGCTCGCCCTACTCGCGCTGAAGTCACCGATGTAGCAACGGCTATTCGTCAACACGTGAGTGCTGTCATGTTGTCTGGAGAGACTGCAAACGGCCAGCATCCAGTCAAGGCTGTTGAAACGATGGCACGGATTGCGGAAACGGTCGAACAATCGACAAAAGGACTCCCAGACCCACCTGCTCTTGCAGCCTATGTCTCGACGCGTGTCATCGCAGGCGCCGCTGTCGATATTGCAAGACAGATCCACGCAAAACATCTCATTGTTGGAACCGAGCACGGTAATGCAGCCCGCCTTATGGCCGCGCATCGCCCAAGGATTCCGATCTACGCGATGACAAATCGAATTCGGGCCGCTCGAAGGACAACGATTCTACCCGGTGTTGAGAGTCTCATTGTTGAGGAACAAACACGTGCTCGGTCAACCGTTGCAGAAGCGGTCAAACAGCTTCATGAACAAAAGAAAATCCGTCCCAACGATAGGATTGTAGCCATTTCAGGCTCACCGCTTGCAATCTCCGGTCGAACCTCCACAATTCGACTTCTGTTCGTAAACGAGAAAGGCGAACTGTCCGATCTAGAATGAAGCGTAGATTGATGATTAAATCGCTTCTACGGAAGCACGAAACATCACCACATTGATGTCGATTGTAATTTCTTCATCGTCATCCACCCCGACGAATGGAGTGTTGCTGTTGGTGTCCAACTCTAGGGTGAGCAAAAGGATACCTTTCCCCCACCCATCATCCGTCCAACCCATGAGGGCTTGAAATTCATTAATTGAACTAACCGTTCTGTCTTCTCCATCAAATTCTGGATAAATACTGAGTTGCAGAGTGATAGGAATACAACTGCTGTCTTGTCCCGACAAATTGTTACTTGGGTCGTCCCATTGTGCTGTCAACTCATTGCGGACGATATCTCCTGCAATTGAATCGCATTGATTGCCACTGAGAACTCCAGCAGTTTCCTCCCCAGCAATTTGCGCTTCAATATAGCCAATCCGATAACCCTCTGGAACCGAAAAGTCAGCCATATCGAATGTCAAATCTCTGGTTTCTTCGTCCTGCAGGACCACTGTCTGCTGCATTGTATCGCTGGTCGTTTCAAAGGTCACCAACCATTCATTGTCTTCGCTAAAATTTTGGATAACATCATGTCTGTAAACAAGAGTATCGTATCCAGTGTAACTGAATACGACGACCAAGGCAAGAACAGTTGCTGCAATATATCGATTCGCAGTCGAATTCGAATATAGATTCGTCAGCACATCACGAATATTGCCACTGTCCTTTGTCATTCTTTCACCTCATGTTATTGAAGAGTACAAAAAGCACAGAACCACAGTGAAAACGAGGAGTGCCCCCATAGCTTTGGAGAAAGACTCGAGTTCCGATGCATCCAATTCAGGTTCATGTATCTCTTTGAGTGAAGACAGTTTCTTTGAAATGCTCTCACCCTGTTCGATTAGTTTCTGCATGATTCGCTCCTCCCAACCGATGAAGATTGCAACGACCATGGCAAGAATTGCTGAAGAAATCATTTGTGATACTGGGAGGAAGGATTGAAGCAATTCAATCATGGTCGACGATACGATGAGCAACATCAGGATGACAATGATTCTCGTCAGCCAACGATTTTCTTCCGATCCCGAATCAATGACATCAAAATTCAACAGAACGTACATCGAAATGAGGGGCGTGAAGAGAAGGACCAATGCATCTGTCGTAAACGTGTACCAAATAGAATAGCTTTCTGGAAATTCATTGCATACGGTGTACATGCAACTGTTCACGATATCAAGAACAGCGTAATCTGCAATTCCACTAATTAAGCCCACTCCGAGTATAAGGTAGGTGATGATAGTGAACCCACTTACTCCTTTTACTTGTGCGCGCCAAGTTTCTCCAGCAGCAAGGGTGAGTGTGGCTACCGCTCCTATAGTTGTCATCACATTGTAGCCTATCCAGGTGGGTATCCGTGAAAAGTCACTGACGCCCGACTCTATCGCGCTTCTTCCGATGAATTCATCATTGATTGAAATCAATTGAGCCAACCACCATGTCATTTCTGCCCCATGCAGTGCGATGATGATCAACCCTGCGGCGAAAGAAAGTCTTCGCGCAGTCTCATCACCATTTTTAATCTCATCTGTGAGGAAACGGAAGTATACAGAGATGAGAACGATGAATCCAGGGATGTAGACGATTTTTGTGGTGCCTATGTATTTGTAATCCAAAAGTAACATACTAACGATTAGAACCAAACTTAGTACACTAACAAAGTACGGCGCGGTCTTTATTCGCGAAGATTTTTGCAGGATAGGATAAGGATAGAAGAACGTAAATGAAGCTCCAAGAATGGTTGAAACTAAGAAGAATGAATTTTGACTATATCGAAAGAAATCTAAGTCTACACTGGAATCTTCAAGCGCTTCCCGAACCGCTTTTGCGGCATAACTGAGCCCAGTAAAGAGGATAATCCAGCCGAGCATCATGCCGCCCATTTGGTCAATCCAGCCACGATTTGGGGACCTTTTGAGCAGCAACAAACTGGTGCACCCCAAGAGGATACAAACGATTGCGGCAACCGGCGTCATGGACTCCAGTTCTGCCATGAATGAAACATCTCGTCATAGTATTTACTTATTTTTCCATCATTGCCCGCTTGCTGATAAATAACACACAACCTAGCGGTTAGATTGGAAGGCTTAGAACCATTACTTGAATCACTGATTGAACCTCTGCAATTTGACTTCTGTATATCATTAAGAAAGGCAATTTATCGGATTTGAAATGAAGTATTGTTCTATCAACGACACAGGGCCTTTATGTAGTGAAGTGATTGCATTGTATTTATGAGCGAACGCTATACAAACCGCAAAGGCCCCAAGAGGGCGGTCTTCCTGACCTTGTTGATGCTTCTCGCATCGTGGTCTGCTGGGCTCGCAGGCGTTCCACTTGCTTCGGCTCATGAAGCGGATGATGTAGTCTCATGGCCTCTTTCTGGATCAAATGATACGGGTTGGATTCAGCTCGATGCAATCGTTGGCAATGATCCGATTCTCTCCAATCAAGCAACGGCTGATTGGGTGCTTGAATTTGCACCTGGTGCAGAAATTTCCAATGTTTCATTGCAAGTCCACGTAAATGGCTCAAACGGCTTGATGATCAATGAACCTCTTCTCGTTGCCAACGATATTGGTGTCAATCTCTTCGATTGGAGTGGGCTTGGAACGTTAGGGGCATCCGATTCTTTTGACGGGGCGAATCCCTACTCTGACCGTCTCACCCCAAACAGTGCGTCAGGTGCTGGATGGACACTGCCATCGGATGCAGTTATCACAGAACTTGCTTTCGAAGCGCTCGCACCAGTTGACCCAATCACATCCTTTGCCCCTGTCAGCATCCCGCTCTACGATGCGATTCAACATCCGAACGATGGACAGATGTATCTGCAAAGTGATACCTCGATACTTGTCCTCGACGCAAACAATGACCCTGCGTTCATCGATTTTTACGATTTTGATGATGTAAACGCCGCAATTGTAGGTATTGCAATTGGACCAAACGGAAACATTCACGTTGGTTTTGAAAACGGGATGTTCAAATTGATTTCCAAGAGCAATGGAACCTTGAGCGATGGTTTGCCTGATGCAGGTTTTGATATCGCTCTTTTCGAAGTTCTCGCATCTGGCATCTACGTGATGACAGAAGATGGCACATTGCTCCAACTCGATACCGCCAACAATTGGAATCAAGTTGTTTCTGCAGCATCAAACAGTTGGCCAGCCTCAACACAAGTGAATGACTTGCACGAAGAGAACGGAATCCTGTATGCGGCGACGAACAACGGTGTTGGCCGATACAATTTGAACAACAACCAACCACTATCTGTTTGGAGTTCGGCAAATGTCCTGCACAGTGATGACGTCACGGAGGTCAAATCAGCCGGGAATCAACTTCTCTTCGCTTCAACAGATAGTGGACTTGCACGATACAATTGGAACTCTGGTTTTTGGCTCGCAACGTGGAATGACGCAAATTGGCTGCCTTCCAATGTTGTCTCAGGCGTTCAATCCCATCAAAATGCGCTCCACATCATGAGTGGCGACCAACTTCTGCGTTACAACCTCACAACTGGTGTCTTCGCCCCGTCCATACCTCTCAACGATGTTAACCTCAGTGCGTCGGACAATAATGGATTATTTGCATGGGCTCCAAACGGAGAGCGGGCGCCGTCTTCGATGATGCATGTTGCAACGGATGGCGGGCGAATCGTCCTCATCGAAGCAAGC
>Ga0160423_10002921_pt1 | contig 14229 bp, 29 predicted proteins | sample CRUFie14St8metaG_FD_108191 | JGI IMG/M metagenome (GOLD analysis project Ga0160423, IMG submission 108191) | Marine microbial communities from the Costa Rica Dome - CRUD Field 142mm St8 metaG | ecosystem: Environmental > Aquatic > Marine > Oceanic > Photic zone | place: Costa Rica: the Eastern...
ATTAAGACCCCAGAAATGCGTTGACACACGCTTGATTCTAAGCGCAGCCAGCTGGGAGGTATTTACCATTCAAGGCTTTATTCATTGAGGTTTTGGTCAAATACGACTGTTTTTTCCTGTAAAGACCTGCTAATTAATCTACCAACAAGTTCTGCACAAGCAGGAACTACTGCGTTTCCAAGTGCTTTTATCTTATTAACCCTATCAAGCTCATCTTCGGCAGTCCTTGGAACAATTTCCCATGGTTGAATGGAGTAATCTGATTCTGGAGCATCTGTACCACCTGTCCACTCTATAACTTCTGTAAAAGTTAGCTCATTATCAAATTTTAAAGGCATAAGATACTGTTTAATTATCTCCCAGTGTTCAATGCTTGGATAAGAAAACCCAGATTTATCATAACGAAACCAGTGTTCGACAGTTGATTTAGGTATATTTGTCCTATCTACAAGTTGTTGAATGGTTATTGTGCTGCGAAGATAATCTACAAACTCTTTTTGCTCTGGTAATTTAGTTCTTTTACGCATAATATCGTTTTTATATATTTCAAAAAGCTCTGGGTTTTCGGCAATCATGTCCTGTGCTATTTGGTCTGCAAGGCTAATTTGTATAGGTTGTCCACTAGCTCTATGTGTTTTACCTTGCATTAGCTTAGTTGCATGTTTCAATGCATCTTCCTTAGAGTCCATAAGAGTTGGTGTTCTCCAAAATTTTTCTTCTCTTGTTTTAACCTGTTCTGTTAAATTCATAGGATAAGTTTTGCCATCCTTATGTACAAATCTATTTGGATTTTGGTCACTAACTTCTAAATTACTTCTCTCAATTTGTGTAGCAGTAGGCGTAGCCCATAATGTACCATCAATATCTGATGTATAAATCCAGTAAGCAGGCAAGCCTACTTTTCCTGCCAATCCTTTGGAAAGCCCATAAGTAAAGAAACCCACTTGCTGTTTAGTCTCTTTCCAATCAATGAATGGTTTTGTTCCCCCATGTCCATTTCCAGTGTCGAGCCGTGTTTCCCCTTTTTTACGCTTGGTGCCTTTTTGTTTATTGGCTTGGAGGCCTGTGACGCTCTCGGTGTGCTCCATAACTTTGGATTCTCCCTCAAGTTGCCTGTTGATTTTCTCAAGGATTTCTTTTGTTTGTCTCCTCGATATAGTGCGTTTTCCAGTGCTTTTCCTGTTCTCGGTTCCAAATGGTCCATAGTGTTCGGTGTTTCCCACGATGAAGATTCTTTCTCTAAGGTGCGAGGAACCAACCGAGGCTGCTGATATAACTTGCCATTCAACACTATACCCCCTACTGGAAAGGAAAGAAACAACTCTGGCGAATGCTCCTCCTTTGTTTCCCTCACTGTCTTTTGCTGTGAGGAGTCCTCTGACATTTTCTCCCACAACCCATCTTGGTTTAAGCTCGCTAATGGCTCGTTCAAATTCATACCATAGTAATCCTCTGTCATCTTCTTCACTCATTCCTCTCCTAGCACCAGCATAACTGAATGTCTGGCAAGGGAACCCCCCTATTAAAACATCAACTGGCTCTAATTTACTAAAATCAACATTTCTTATATCATCACAAATAACTTTGCTATTTGGAAAATTCTTTTCTAAAACACTACAACAATACTCATCATTTTCTATTTGCCATACTGTCTCTGCATTAAACTCTGCTAGTCCTCGTTCAATACCTAAATCTAGCCCACCAATACCACTAAATAAACTACCTATTTTCATTCTTCCTCTTTAGGCATACACTCTGGATGAATACCACTTATAATTTGTTCTCTTTCATCTATTGATAAATACGGCATTAAATCTTGGATGGATGGGCGTTCTCTGGGGGGTGTCCAAATTAAAGTTATCCAATCTTGTCTCTTAACTTTTTCAACCCTGCCTGTTTTACCACAAAAAATACATTTAGTTGTTTCAACTGATATTTCTCTATTCTCATATTCCTCTAATGTTTTGTATTCATTTCCCCAATGTGTCACTCTTCCTCCTCAAACATAAACCCAATATCATAAAGTTTTTGAGTTTTTTCCTCTAATCTATTAACAGCAACATGATATATATCTGGATTTATTTCTATACCAACAAACTGTCTATTTGTATTTAAGCACGCAACCCCTGTAGAAGCTGAACCCATACAAGTATCTAACACTACATCTTGTGGTTCTGTATAAGACTTAATTAATAATTCATTTAAAGCTACTGGCTTTGCAGTTGAATGTGCTTTTTCTTTATCTCTTGTAAAATATTGAACAGTTCTAGGGTGTCTAGTGCCAGAATTATTTGTTTCTACACTCGTTAAAGGCTTACCTTTCCAATTAGTTGAACTTTTACCACTCATTTGTTTGTAAGGTTTTCCTTTTGTGAACTGAGGAAAGTATTGAGCTGGTATTCTTTTACCATTCGTAACACGACCTTTTGTAAATATTACGACTAATTCATGAACTCTCATTGGTTGATATTTTGAATTTATAAAATTTGTGCCATTATCTTTTTCCCAAACCCACTCGTATTTGTAATAATCTGGGCATGCGTTAATTAAATCTACTGCATATCGCAATGTTGCATTTAAAGCTATTGTTCCATTTGGTTTAAGTATTCTTAATGCTTGATTAAAAAACCTATGCAAATCTATTTTTCTATCCCATTTGTTTCCTGTTTCTGCATAAGGCATATCTGATAATATAAGTTGTATGCTTTCATCTTGAATATCTGGCATAATTGATAGGCAATCATCTAGGAAAAGTTTTGGTCTTCTCATCGATTCATACATAAAAAACCCCTAGGAGCACCGAAACCTAGAGCTCTTGCGAGTCCTAGGTTCTGGTACCATACTAACAACAAAGGAGGTATTTAAAACCTCTTTTACAAATTATAACCCAAGTTGTGATTTAATCCACTCATTTATTTCATTTATTTCTGATGTTCCAACCTGTCCTTTAACTGATTGTTCCCAGTCATAAAAGTCCTCAATAGGTACTTTTTGCTTATATCTACCTATTTGAATGGTTGCAGATGTTTCATCTTCTTCAGCAGAACCATCCCCATAATCCCTAACATTGAACTCTTCTCGCTCTAAATCTTCTAATAAGTCCTCAATATCGCCTATTTCGTAGCCAATACCATCTAAACTACCAGTAGATTCAATAACATCTTTCAAACTATCCACTAAATCTAGTGTATGCCACCCACCAATTTCAGTTAATCTGTTATCAGCAAGCAAATATGCTTGTGCTTCTCCCTCATCAGCTAGCTCGGCTGACTCTATTACTGGTACGAGCCATTCACCATCATCAGCAACATCAATAAACTTAGGTACAAATTCACCCTCGTTTTTAATCATTTTTAAGGTTTCAAGCCTACCATGACCTGCTAACAATTTACCTGTTGCTGAATTTACTAAGGGTGGATTTACAAATCCAAATCTTTTTATAGACAAATAAATAACCCCTAAATCATGGTCTTTTGGATTACTATCTGCGTATTCTATTTCCTCTAATTTCTTTTGAACTAACTGTGTCATTATGTTTCTAACTCATCTAAATATGAGTAATCCTCCTTGCTAATTGCTTTATCTAAGTCCAATTCTACTGTAACTTTTGCATCTTTTTTCTTAGAACTATTTGGAACTGTTTTAGGTTTATCTTCCTTAGCAAACTCTTCAAATTTTTCCTCAATAACTTCTCTTTCATCATTACTTCTTACCATGTAGCCAAATGATGCTAACTCATCTATTTGCAACTGTGTTAATTTTCTAGTTTTTTTAGCCATTATATTCCTTTGGATAGTCTTGTACTGGATATTTTAGTGCATTTAAAAATGTTTTCTTATCTTTCTTATCGCCTAAAAAATACAAATATCTATGTTTTCTTGGTCTATCTATCTTATAAAACTTATCTGGATTGGCATTTCTATGCTTTGCATCCCACTTTTGACAGATAGTATAGCTATGCATATCACTACCAACCATTCTCCAATCTGACCTTTTAGCACTTAATCCTGTGTAAATAAAGTTAGTAGCTTGATACACTTTACCCACATGTTCTTGTGATGTATCTGCATAACTAACTATAACTTTTGGTTTTGGTAATAATTTAAAAGATTGACCAATTAAATAACTAGCTTCGTTTTTTCTATTGTGCTTTAAAACTAATCTATTTAATTCAATAACTTTGTCCATAAATTCTTCGCCTGCAATGCCTTTTAACAATGCTTTGCTTGGAGGTGTGCCATAAGTTATTACACCAATTAGTTCATCTTCATCATACATACCAAACATATAACTAATGCTTGGTTTTCTGTGTGCATAATGAATATCTAGTATGAATGGGTCAGCATCAGACCTGTCCTCAACAGTCTTTACTGTATATTTAATATTCTATCCTTTGCAATTTTAAAATATTCTTTATCTAATTCTATTCCGATAAAATTTCTATTTGTATTTACACAGGCAACACCTGTACTACCACTGCCCATACAATTATCTAATACTGTTTCTCCCTTATTGCTATAAGTTTTTATCAACCATTCCATAAGTGGTACAGGTTTTTGTGTTGGATGTACTTGTTGTTGAGCACTAAAGTTTCTTGAAATATTAAGGATAGATTTAGGGTACCTTGTTCCTTCGTTTTTAAAAGACTTACGAGGTTTCAATCCATAACCATGGTCATTTTTACGACCAACATATCCCTCTGGATTTTTACTTTTTCTTTCGTATGGTTCTCCTTTTGTCATTTGTGGATTGTAAGTACCACCTGTATTTTTATAAAAAATTAATATATTTTCGTGAGTTTTCATAGGTCTGTACTTAGCTAAACCAGGGGAACCACACTTATTTTTATTCCAAACTAATTCATATCTAAACCATTTTAATTTTGAACATATTAATTGTGCAGAAAAAGGTTGAGAACCAAATAAACAAATAACTCCTTTTGGTTTTAATATTCTTTCATACTGTACCCACAATTTTTCAAAATCTAAAACTTCATCCCACTTGATATTGGTTGTTCCATAAGGTGGGTCACAACAAATAAAATCAATGGAATTGTCTTCTATGCTTTGCATAATTTCTAAACAATCGCCATTGTATAATTTCATAAATTAATTTCTAACACCTCTAAAGATATAAGAATATTGTTTAGATTTGTGATTATGCTCTTCAACTTCACACCATTCTTTATCAACAACCCAATGTTCTACATGTCTTAAGGTATGTATCAAGCCACCAAATCTAGGCATATACGCTTCTATAAACTCATTATGACAAATAGGATTATTACGATTACTAGCAAACATATATTTAATCCTTACAATTTGAGAACTATCAATGTCTGGGTGTTCTAAATCTGTAGGCTCACTAAGGAAGAGACCTAATTGGGCACTTTCGGTTGAAATGTTAGGTTCTTCCTTAGACAAGCCATAATCATCAGCCCAGTCTAAAATGTCTTGGCTAATTAATTCTTCACCTTTAGAATGGTGCTTCATCTTCCCCATAATCAGTTCTAGCAACTGGTTCTGATGCATTTAAAACATCTTTAGCCATATCTGTATTGCTTTGATAGTTAGATGATTGCACATTTGTACCATCGCCAGAGTATTGAACTCCACTAACAGTTGCATAATCTAATGATATTGCAATGTTATCAGCTACAACTTCCATATTCTTACGAGTATTTCCATCTTTACCTTGCCATGAGTTTTCATTCAAGCGACCAGTAACAACAACTCTAAGAGTTTTTGTGTTTTCTGGAAAAGAAGCATTTAGATTTACTGCAAGGTTTTCCCATGCTGTTAAGTTAATCCACATATCATCACCATCTCCTGGTGTTTTAACTACCATTCTTGATGAAGCTACTGCTTTCCCATTGTTTGTGTACCTTATTTCTGGTTTTAATATTTGACCAACAAAGGTAACTGCATTATTCGATGCCATGTTTGGTATCCCTTCTGCTATCTCTTTTTTCTTTTAAGACCGAGAGTTTCCACTCTGGTTTAAAAGTAGCTAACCATCTTGGTTTAGCTTCTTCCCATGATTGCTCTAAATCCCAATCCGTTGGGTCGGTTTTTAAAGCACCACCAGACCTTAATCTTTTTATAAATGCATGCCACACAGCATGTGCAAAACTCTCATATTGATTTACTTCTAAATATTCTATAAGACCACCACTATTTGCTTGCATAACTTCGCCCATTGTGAGCTCTGGTACATTCGAGTGATGTGTTTCATGTTCTTTACACATTGCTTTCATCTTGCTTGCATTAAAGAAATCTGTATTGTTTTCATATGCCATGTTTACAACTGCCCATATCAAGTCAGCATCGTACATTTTAAAGTCTTCATACAATGCTCTTATTTCAGCATCGTTCCACTTTATGGCATTAAATCTTAATTTTAGCCACTGTACTATTGTGACCCATTCTTTCTTGTTCAATCTTTCCATTGAATACCATCCTTTTGTAACTTACGCATTACCATTAAACCTAAAGGTCTAGGCAATCTTAAGAATCCAATATTAAACTTTGTAGGAATATAGCTACTAATAGATTTATTAAGGGTATCCCAATTTTGTATTTGAAACAAATGTCTAAACGCAAAACCTACCCCTTTAAAACCTGCAAGTCTGTAATAATGAAAGCAGGCTGAGATGTAACCTCTCAGTGTTACATTATCCCAACCAAAATGCCACCATGACACACTTTCACTATCCCTGTTGGATTTGTAAGGTCTTACATGGCTAGTAGTAGATAAAGGGTCTACATACTTAATTATATTTTTACCCATAAGCCTTACAATTCTATGAGCACACTTATGACAAAATGGAATATAGTTTACTGATTCTTCTTCACTGTCTGACCAGTTATCATAGAAATCACCATAACCACCATAAAATCTGACATACAATGGTTGGTCATCAGACATGCCATGTTTGTCAGTCATAATTGTCTTACCACAGGTAACACAAGTGCCCACATAGTTTTCCAAAACTTTCACCCTTCTTTTAGTTTAATATCTGTCAGCTATAAGCATACGATGTGCTTGATTTGTCATTGGCGACTGTGTGCCTTTGACAGTTCTTTCCATAATACGCAAATCTCTGCCTTGACCACGAACTGGTGCAATCCACTGCTCATAATTTGAGATTGCATTAATTACAGACCAAGCAGTATTTTTATGTTCAGCAAACTCTGGATTTTCAAAGTTATTTAACATAACTGCTCTCTGACTATTTATTGTTGAATAATGTTGAATGTTTGCATTATCATCTGCCAACTCTGGTAATGGCATTAACAAATCAATCATTTCATTAAACTTGTCAGTTGTAACTTGTTGGTCAATTAGCTTTTCAACTTCTTCACCGAAGCCATCAACATATTTGTATGACAACTCTAAAGAGTTTCTAGCTTCTTCAATTCTGTTCTCAACATTTTTAGTATGTCTAAATGAGAAACTTGAATGAAAGTTATTTACTGCTAAAGCTAATGTGTTAGCACAGACAACTCTAACTGGTGTTGTCATAGCCTTGATTGCAGTGCTGCCATCATGACTATTTGTTAATAACAAGTAAGGAACTATTTTGTCCTCACCAACTACAACATCTTGACCTAAGTTCAATAACATCCATACAATTCTTCCATCGTATAATGAACCTGCTGTTTCATACTTAGCATCAAAGTCTGGTAACACTCTGTCTAAGAAATCAAAACATTGACTGTTTTGTATTGGCTCATATCTTTTACCTACTACACCTAATACACTTTCATCACTATCTCTTACAGTAGCGAATGTATCATTGATAGGTATAATCCTATCATCATCTTGACCTTGACCTTGACCAAATGTAGCTATACCTCTTAAGCTAACTGTCCAATCAAGCCCTGCCATTTTTATAGCTTCAGCTGAGTTCAAAGCACCCTCGGTAACATTACCAAGTCTGTGCCATGGTGTCTCAACTGCACTAAACATAGTCTCTATTTCGTGTGGCATTATTCACCTCTTTCTGCAATTATGCCTTTTACCTCTTTAATGAAACCTAACATAGCTTCATCACCTAATTCTTCATGAGTACCAATAACAATATATGAATAAAGCTCTAATGCGTTATCTACAAACTCTGAAACACTTAAGCCTTTTTCTCTTTGCCAAAGCATTTTATGTAGCTCCTCGCCACCAGTTCTTTGCATACTCATAAATAAACTACCTTGTGCAACTGCTAAGTCTTCGGTCTGCTTTAAATTGTAATCCAAAGCAACTGCTGTCCAAACACAATGCAGTACCGCACTAAAGGCCATCTCTTTTTTCAGTGTTAGATTATCGTTCTCATCTATCCACTGCCACAAATCAGTCATCTGATTCCTCCTCTTTGTTTTTTTTCAAATACATTTTCTCCATATGTTCTAACTTTTGTAGATACTTAGGAGCTTTACTCTCTGGCAAAATTGTTACATTACCACTCTCATCTGCATAGAAAAGACTTTCAAATATAACATTAGGGTCTTGCCCTCTTTTTTCAGCTAGAGCTTTTATCCCTGTTGTTCTAAATGTTGGGTTGACAACTAACTTCCAGTCATCACCAACATAATCCATAACCTTATTTTTGTCGTAAGGTTTCCAAGTCTTAGTTGGTTTTCCAACAATAATTTTGTCGCCAACTCTGACTGCTGTATCTTTAAACTCATCAGCTAATATTTGTTTCATATCAGCTTGTATTTTATTGACTGCCCTTTTGACTTGTTCAACTCTACCCATAAGCTCCATAAAATGATTTATGTTTTGCATAGGATATTCATCGTAATAAGTTATCTCATCAATGTTTTCTGTGTTGTCAATTTCCCTTGACATTTTTACAGTTAAATCTAATGCGTGAGATAATCTATCTAAGTCGTAATTATTTGGACTTTCATTAAGATTGTTCATAAATTACTTCCTTCTTTCTGTTGAGTTGAGAGCCAGTTTTCTGGCTCTCTTCTTTTTAACTCAAACATACAACATATAGTATATCTAAATAAATTTATTAAGCAAAATTTATTCATTAAAGCTACCAATACTATCCCAATTATCATCGAGTTCTCTAACTACTTCTTTGTTAAAACCCTCAATTTGCTCACCAACTGCACGCATATATGCTTTATCAATTGATAATCTCTTTGGATTTCTACCAGTAGCATTAGCCCATTCAAGTATGGTATCTATTCTCCACACCCTAGTTGTGCCCTTGTTCAAAAGAGCATCTGGTTTAGGCATTAGCTTTCTTGACTTCCAAGTGCTAACAGTTGCAGGTTCTACATCAAGTATCTCTGCAACTTCATTAACACTAACTGGAAACTCATTAGGTTCATACACCATCATATCTCCCAAATATTTGATTTTTTTTAGTTACATAAATTTTATTTAACTTATCTACAAAGTCATAAAGATTTGTAACTTCTTTAGCTTTCATACATTCAGCTCTCCATTGTTGTACGAACTGTGCTTTAGTCATATCTTTGTCGCCTAGTGTTGTGTAAATATTATCAACACAATCTTGACAACAGTTAGTTATAAATTTTTGAGACACATTGTTTCTAAAAATTCTAATTAAATAATAATCAGTAACTAACTTGTCCTCTAAGCAATATGCACACTCATACTTTGGTTTATCAAAACCTGCATCAAGAAATTTCTTTTTTCTTACAGGACTTTTTCTAACTGCTTTATTTTGACAAGCTATACATCTACTTTGCAATCCACCATTAATGCTTTTTGCAATATTGTAATCAGCTCTTGACTTGTATATTTTACAACTAGGACAAACTTTACCTTTGTCAATTTTTGTAATATCAAACTCTTCAGCTCTTTTAACCATATAAGTTTTAACTTGTAAAACATTACATTGATTGCAAGTTCTTGACTTATTGTTTCTATGCCTACTGCTGTATCCAAAATTATCAAGTGATTTCACAACACCACATCTGTAGCATTTTATTTCCGATGGAAATGCTTTCTTGTCTCTTCTTTTAGATACTGCATTTTTCCATAGTGCATTAAATTCATCATCTTGATGACACCAATGTTGTAATTCACCAACATTAACTTCACAAAGTTCCATAATTTCTTTTTTAGTCAAAGTTATATCATCAGCAAATATGTCAAAGAAAGTATTGAACTTAGCCATGTCTGGTTCAGCACCAAACATTCTTTCGTTCTTATCTTCACTCCAAGATTTACCTTTAGATATTTGTAGGTATAAAACTCTAATTGCTTCTCTTGTGCAATTAAAAACTTCACCCCATGCTTCTAATGGTGCTTCTGGATACAACTCTATTAACTTTGCCATAGTATAAACATCTGGTGTCTTCCTATGTTTAAAGCCATGAGTTATACACATTTGATGAGCACCTAAAGGTGCTGGTGTTTCACAATTAATAAACCAATACTCACCTATTATTTTTTTGTCTTCTTCTGAAAACCTAAATTTAGTCGGCAAGTTCCACCCTCTTTCCTGTCCAACCATAACCAACTCTTCCTGTCGCTACGGCTTTCATAACTTCCTTATGAACTTTCCTTTTCAATTTTGATTCAGATAGTCCATTAGGTACTTCTATCTCGAACATATCCATGTTCACTATTATTTGTACTTGGTTTTTTTCTTTCACCAAGGCACCTCGCTTTCTGCCATATGCCAAGTGTCATCTAACACATCTTCTGGTGTCTTATTACACCTAGCACATTTTCCTGCACCTCTATCCCACTCGTGGTCTTTTGGTGCACAAAGCACTATCTCTTTGGCTACGACAATGCCCTTATTGTCATACCAAAAAGATATTACTTCGCCAGTTATTACTGTTCTAGTTTTTTTATTGTTCGCCATCAGTTCTCCTTGCACGAGCTACTGATTGGTTTGTTTTATTTAAACAACGAGCACAAACACCTGTTTGTATGGATTTTTGAAATCCACATTCACATTGTTCAAATTGTGTAAGTAAAGTATCAAATCTATTTATGGCTGTAGATTTCCAATCTAGGTCTAGCAAAGTTTGAATAAGTTCTTTCTTATCCCAGCTAACCATATCTTTTTCGCACCATACATCGTGCTTTTCTAATAGGTCTACTGTGCAATAGAAAGCCTGTTCGCTATCCCAATGCCCATCATCTGCCATTGCAGGATTACAATTTAAGTGCATAAGCCTAAGAAGATTTTCCCTAAAAGTATGTTGAAAACCATTAGCTAAATCTATACCATTTCTAACTACAAATTGATGTTTAGCTTTGTTTTCTGATATTTTTTTAGTATCCAAAATTACCTACTTTCTGTATATTTAATAAATCTAGCTAAATCTATTTAGGTTGTCAAGTTCATTTCGACAAAAACAACAAATAAAATACCAAATAAAATTCTTATTATGTGTATAATTAAGACAAGATGAGAGTATATGCAACTGATGTACCAGTTTCGTTTGTACATAAAGACTACGAAGTAGTAGTTGTTTGGAACCAAGCTATGCTTGGATTTGATGCTGAAATATATCAAATAGATAACTTAGGTATCAATTCTGAACTTCCAATAACTAAGACTGGTGGTAAAAGTATTAAACAAGCAAGTACATCTGCTAGGGAACTTATTAACTCTGGAAAGATTTTAGAGTTAGTTTAACCTACACCTTAACAATTTAATAACTTGACAGAAAGGTCTTAGGGTTCCTATACTCTGTTTTAAGAAAGAAGGAGGAATTTTGAAAAATATCAAATTTCAAGGAGAACTAACCAAAGAAATGGTAGACCCTGTTAATAACAAACAATGGACTGAAACAGTTTATTGGTGGTCTAAGTTCACAACAGATGACTGGAAAAAAGCAGTTAACGATTTAGAACAAGAGGGTAAGCAAATAATATTAGATGCTTATTCTTCTTACAAAGAAGGTGAGCCATATCCAACATGTGTTGATGGTAAATTAACTGGTTGGACATTAAATGGTGAAACAGAAATGTTAACTAAACTAGACTTTGATGAAGAGTTTAACTGCACGCATGCTTGTTTCTAATGATAGCTGAGTGCATAATATTTTTAGCCACACTGGGCAGTGGTTCTACACTGCCTAGTGATAACTATTTAATAGAAAATAAATTAAGTTGTAATCAATCCGTTCCTGCACGCATGCAAGAACATGCAGAATTGTATTACGAATTTTTTGATGTTGAAAATATTGACACTGCTATAAGAATTGGTTGGTGTGAAAGTAGAGGTAAATCAACTGCTCACAGAACTGACAATAAAGATACAGGTGTAATGCAGTTTGTACCTTGGACTTGGAATTGGGTTGCTGAAGTTTATGACCTACCTGTTTGGGATGAATGGGTAATCACAAGGTTTGGTAGACCTTACACTGAGTTAAAGGTTTATAGAAATAGCCATGGATTTGAACATTTAAGAGTTCAATATTCTGCATACTGGAATATTAAGTTTGCAAGTATTCTTGCTGAGGATATTTATGGCAGAACACAATGGAGAGATTGGAACAGCAGTAAATGGTGCTGGGAAGATAGCAAGAAATGGGAGAAGAGATGGAAAACAGAAGAGAAAAATTTAGGTTAGTAGAGGGCATGTTAGTGCGAATTGCTCAAGCAATTAGTTCTGCCTGTAACTTTATTTCTATTCGTATGGATTGGTATGCAGAGAAAAAGCAATATGAGTTTGAAGCAAGAACTAAAACTTTTCCAAAAGAATGGTTTGAAGACTTACCTAATGAGGAAGAATAATGACAAATAGTTTGTGTTTGGTCTGTAAAGAAAATCCAAAAGATTTTGTGATACTTGACCAAGTGCTAGTCGCATGTGTAAAATGTGTGGAAAGATTGGAGGATAATGGCTGAATTAATTTGCGAAAATGATTGTACTAAACACGAGGTACAACTAGATACAGATGACAGAAAAATGTTATCTAACTTTGTTGTTGATTATACACTTGCTAGTGCATTTTATGATGAGACAACACAAGATATTGTTATTAAATTAAAGGTGGTAGATGATGTCTGATTTATATATGAAAGGTAGCAAAACTAAATATGCTACTCGTAAAAGTAAAAAATTTGGTGAGAATAGAGTTTGTTCTGAAAAAGGTTGCGAGCAAGTATTGTCGCAATATAACAGTAGAACTGAGTGTTTTCAACACCATAAATTTAAACAACCAAGAGTAAGAGGTCATATTGACCCAAGTAAGAAGAAGTCATGATGAAATTTATTTATAAATACTTACTTATCGGTTTAGAAAAATTTGATAAAAAAGAAACAGTAGTTAAAAGATTTGGTTACAAAATACTTAAGTACTTATATCCAAAAGTTTATAAGTTAGCTTATGGTATTAGCCCTTACAGTAGGGAAGCACAAGATGACCATGATTTATATATGGAAAATTTAGAATATGAAATGCGTAACAGCATAGATGGAGGAGATTATGCCTAACTGGGTAGAAAATAAATTGTCTATTGAGACAGATGAAACAACAATTAAACAACTAAAATATCAAACTTCTGTTACAGGAGAACACGAAGGTGTTGAGGGTTATTCTATTGCAAGTTCTCTTTATCCATTACCACACGAATTACAATATGTGTCTGGTACAGGTGGAGATGAAAAATATTTTATATTGCATGACAAGATAGTTAAACCACCAAAAATGGATGAAGACTATTTTAAAATAGTTAGAGGTGAAGACCCTAGATATACAATTAGACCATTGACCAGTGGTGAAAAAAATCAATTAATGGAAATGCATGGTGCAGTTAATTGGTATGACTGGAATGTTGCAAACTATGGAACCAAATGGGGTGATGTTGAAACAGAGCTTGTCGTTGACCATGAAGACTATTTATCTTTTGTTTTTAGAAGTGCATGGGCACCAGCACATAAGTTAGCTGAAAAAATATCAGAAGATTTTAAAGCTACAGTGACATTGAAACATGAGAGTTTTGAAAACATGGATAAAGGTGAATTAATCTTTAAGAATGGAAGAATGACAAAACACCATTGGGAAGAACTTGAATTAGACTTGAGACAAGTTTCCGAACCAAAGGCAAGGTAGTATTTGGATTGGAGCTATAATCTGTTTATGAGTATGTATCCACCAGACAATAGTTCCAATTCAACTGATAACTGTAACCTTTGTGGTGCACCTTTAGAAATGGAATGTCACCCAAGTTGTCCAAATAGTTTAGAACCTGCAATTGCAGTAGATATATTTGGAATAAT
>Ga0160423_10002922_pt1 | contig 14226 bp, 15 predicted proteins | sample CRUFie14St8metaG_FD_108191 | JGI IMG/M metagenome (GOLD analysis project Ga0160423, IMG submission 108191) | Marine microbial communities from the Costa Rica Dome - CRUD Field 142mm St8 metaG | ecosystem: Environmental > Aquatic > Marine > Oceanic > Photic zone | place: Costa Rica: the Eastern...
GACGCGCCCTTAGCTCAGTTGGTCAGAGCAGGAGACTCATAATCTCTTGGTCGCAGGTTCAAGCCCTGCAGGGCGCACACTTCGGAGGCACCAAGCCCTTGCAAAACGCAAGGGCTTGTGTATCTTCGCGGTCCGTTTCAACGGAAGCGGAGCTGAGAGGGCATTTAGCTCAGCTGGTTCAGAGCGCTCGCCTCACACGCGAGAGGTCACTGGTTCGAGTCCAGTATTGCCCACAACCCAAAAGAAGCCCCGCACGGAAGTGCGGGGTTTTTGTTGGCTCCCTTTTCAAGCCCGCCCAAAGACGGAGAAGAAAAAAGCCCCGCACCGGAGTGCAGGGCTTCAAGGTTGGAAACCGTAAGGAATCAGAATCCGTAGGAGACACCAATTTGAATGTTCGGCAACATTGTCCAAGCAAAGTTGTCGCGAATGTCTTCAATTTCGAGCTCAATTTCTTCTTCATGCTCTTCCATCTCCTCAGCATGTCCGGTGTATTCAACACTGGCACCACCAGTGGATAAGACACCGACATCAACGCCCACTTGGAGCCCTTTCACGGGCTTCAAGCCATAGCTCAATCCGAAGTACATTACTGGGTTCTCGGTGTAGCTAACTTGGTACGTGTGAGGGTCTTCCCCTGCGTGAAAAGGAATGCCTGCTGTGAGGGTGTTTTCGATTTGACCTGCAGCCATGCCCAAATTCACGCCGAAGTTGTCATTTTCGAGGGGACGGTGGCGCCAGAAAACGCCCATCCAAGAAGATGTTCCTGTAGCAGAAAACCCTCCGGGGGTGTCCCAATCTGGCAAAAGCGCATCGGGGGCACTCACTTCCGGCGAAAACCCAAATCCAGCACTGATCGAATTTTTGGCATCGACGTTGTAAGTAAGGTTAAGAGATGGACCGAATGGACTGATTGCGAGGCCAACGCCGTATTCGGCAAAATCGTCACCCGCATCTTGAGCGAACGAAGTAGTGATGGCCAACATGCATGCGGCGATCAAGACGAAGAACTGTTTCATTGTGTTTTGGTTTAAAATGAGACAGCGCAAAAATGCAACCAAGTTGCATTAACAATCAGAAGGGCAAGCGAATTGTTATAAAGAACTCCATGTGAATCAGCAATCTAAGAGCGACAAAAGTGCCGCTCAACAGTGCAGATGGCCGTGCGGTACGACGCGTACCACTCTGCGTGGCCCTTCGCTTTGGCCTCGCGATGCAACGGATGCCGCGACCATTCCGCCACAGATTCATCGTCCCGCCAATAGCTCATGAAAACCGTCCCCGCCTCGTTGCTCGCGTATTCGTGCCCGAGGTAGCCATCCATGCCCATCGCTACGGCAAGCGTGTCGTCGTCCATGTGGCGGTATTCCAACAGCTGCTCCGTGCTCAATCCTTCCTTGAGATGGTGCACGAACACGACCACTTTGTTTCCGGGCTCGAGTTGAACCAATGGGTTGGGGAGGATCATTCTGCGGTCGGAGTTTCGCGGAGCTGCCGGTAGGCGGAGGCGAGGTCGGAGAAGACTTGGGTGAATACGATTTTGCCTTCGTTGTTGAAGTCAAAGGACTCGTAGATCCACAATTGTACCGCACGGCGTTCGCCACGCTCATCGACCCGAGACACCTCCCAGAGGAACATGCCGTTCACGCTGCCGTTGGGCAATTGCGTCTCGGGATTCACGCCAGGCTGAAAGTGGAGTTCGCCGACGATCTCGTAGTCGAACTCACCCCAAAACACATCGTACACCCCGTTCATTTTCTGCCGCGACAAAGTGGTGGGGGCATTCACGCCGGTGCCACGCCAAACGGCAGTCTCGGCAAACTCGGCCCAAAACGCCTCCCCGTCTTCTGCCTCAAAGGCCCGGAACACACGTTCCACGGTTTCAGCGTTGCGCACGAAGGTGAGGGCGTTGGGGTTGGTGGACGAGCACGAGCTCCATCCTGCGGCCAGAAGGAGGGCCGCCAAACTTGCAGGGAGGTGAATCTTCATGCCACCAAACTACAAATGGTCGCATCTTTGCGCCCGCGACAAACACGCGCATCGCGTGAAGCACGGCCCCGTAGTTCAAGGGATAGAATAGGCGTTTCCTAAACGCTTGATCCAGGTTCGAGTCCTGGCGGGGCTGCATGACATTCGGCCAAAAACTGGCAGTGGTCTTGGCCCTTTTGGGGGGCATGACGGCGACTCCAGCTGCTTCCCAATCGGAAGGGCAGGTGGAGCTTGTTGTGTTGGGCAATGTTCAAGACGGAGGATCTCCCCACATCGGATGCGGCCGGCCATGTTGTCGCAATTTGTTCTTGAGGCCAAGGTCTGAGCGTCGTGTGGTATCTCTTGGGCTGATTCATCGAGGCCAAAGTGCCTCTGTGATGTTCGAAGCCACCCCGGACCTTCCCAGCCAATGGGCTTCTCTCTACGAACAGTCGACCGCAAGCCAGCCGTCGTTCATTTTTCTCACCCATGCGCACATGGGGCACTATTCAGGCTTGATGCATCTTGGACGAGAAGCTTTGGGCGCCCAAGGTGTGCGTGTGGCCGCCATGCCGCGCATGGTGAACTTTTTGACGACCAATGGACCGTGGAGTCAGCTCGTTGACCTTGGAAACATTGAGTTGGTCCCATTGGAAGACAACCGGCCATTGCCAGTGTTTGACGGAGACGTGCAAGTCACACCGCTTCGCGTTCCACACAGAGATGAATTCAGCGAAACCGTGGGCTACCGCATCGATGGCCCCAACCGCAGCGCCCTTTTCATCCCAGACATCGACAAGTGGACCATATGGGGGCGTTCTTTGGTCGAGGAATTGTCACGCGTCGATTACGCGTTTGTAGACGCCACCTTTTACGATTCTGCGGAGGTCAACCATCGCGACATGTTGGAAATACCTCATCCATTTGTCGTCGAAACCATGGACGCCTTGACCCAGCTCCCATCGGAAGGCCGTGCCAAGGTTCATTTCATTCACATGAATCACACCAACCCACTCTTGGATGCAGACAGCGAGGCCAGTCAGTACGTAGAATCTCAGGGTTTTCACGTCGCGCGGGAGGGGATGTCTTTTGGACTTTGATGCGCGTCAACCCAAGCGCCCCGCGACAAAGCCCGTGGTCCAAGCGGCCTGAAAGTTGAAGCCGCCCGTCACGCCGTCCACGTCGAGGACCTCGCCCGCGAAGTAAAGGCCGGGCAACTCGCGGCTTTGCATCGTGGCGAAGTCGACCTCGCCCAAAGTGACGCCGCCGCAGGTGACGAATTCCTCTTTGAACGTGGTTTTGCCGCGCACCTCATAGACGTCGTTGAGCAAGGTGTTGAGGAGCTTGTTCTTGGCCTTCTTGCCGAGGTCCAACCACACGGCATCGGTGGGAATCTCCGCCCGCTCCAGCAGGTACGCCCAAAACTTTTTGGGCAACTCAAACGGGCACGCGTTGGCGACCTTCTTCTTTCTCATCTCGTCGACCGCTGCGTCCATCGTTGCGGCGGCTTCTGAGGCGTTGGGGATGCCGACCCAGTTGATTTGGACCGAGAACGCGTAGCCGCGTTCGGCGAGGTCGCGGGCGCCCCACGCGCTCAGCTTCAGCACGGCAGGACCGCTCATTCCCCAGTGGGTGATCAGCACTGGACCTCGTTGGGACAGCTTTGTGCCTTGGATGCGCACGAGGGCGTCCGGCACCACCACGCCCATCAACGCGGTGACGTCCTCGCCAGGCATGTTGAACGTGAACAGGGAGGGCACGGGATCGCTCACCGTGTGGCCGAGCGCTTCGAGCCAGGCCAACCCCGACCGCTTGGGGCTGCCGCCCGTGGCCACAATCACCTGGTCGAAGGGCTCCCCGTCGAGGTGGAAGCCTCCGCCGGATTGGGGTTCGAGCTTTTGGACCGCCGCCTGAAGTCGGATGTCCACGCCTTTGCGGTCGGCTTCGCGAAGGAGGCAGTCGATGATGGTTTGGGACGAGTCCGTGGTGGGGAACATGCGCCCGTCGTCCTCCGTTTTGAGGGCGACGCCCCGGGACTCGAACCACGCGACCGTGTCGGACGCCTGAAACGTGCCGAAGCCCTTTTTTAACTGCTTGCCCCCGCGAGGGTAGTGCCTGGACAGGGCCGAGGGGGAGAAGCAGTGGTGGGTGACGTTGCAGCGTCCGCCGCCGGAGATTTTGACCTTGGAGAGGAGTTTGGCCGTCTTCTCGAAAAGCACAACTTGGGCCGACGGATGGTGCTCAGCGGCAGACAGCGCGGCGAAAAATCCCGCGGCACCTCCACCAATCACCGCCACCTTCGATGCACCTTCCATGACTGCAAATTAGCCCACAAGGCGAGGGGGCGTATATCTTGAAGCGCATGGAAGCGTTCCTCGACTTTTTTGAAGCGATGCCTTCGTGGCAGAAGCTGGTGTGGATTGTGGCGTGCATGTCCATCAACTTGGTGGTCGAGGGCGTTCGTCCGCTGTTCCAAGGTGGGTTCCGGTCGTGGAAACACACGCGCACCAACCTCACCTTCCTCGGCACCACCATGGCCATCAACTCGGCCTTTGGGGCGGCGTCTGTGGGGGTGTTTGCTTGGGCGGCGACGAACGAAGTGGGTCTGCTGCACGGGTTTGCGGCGCCAACGTGGGTCGAGCTCATCGTGGCCATTGTGGTGTTTGACCTCATTGCCCAATACGGCGTGCACTGGTGCCTTCACAATGTGAAGCCGTTGTGGCGCTTGCATATGGTTCACCACAGCGACACGCACGTGGACGTGACGACGGGCACGCGCCACCATCCGCTGGATTTTGTGGTGCGGGAGTGCTTCGCCTTGGCGGCGGTGCTCGTGGCAGGCGCGCCTGTGGCGTTCTACTTGTTTTACCGAATCTTGACGGTCTTCTTCACTTATCTGACCCACGCCAACGTGGAGTTGCCCGAGCGGGTGGACCGCGCCATCAGCTGGGTGTTTGTGTCGCCCAACATGCACAAGTTCCACCACCACCATGAGGTGCCATGGACGGACCGGAACTATGGGAACATGTTGTCGGTGTGGGACCGAATCTTTGGCACCTTCACTTACGGGAACCTCGCTGACATCCAGTACGGCCTCGATGTGGCCGACGACAACCGGAGCGACGAGCTGGGCTACCAAATGGGCCTGCCGTTCCGCCGCGACGTCAAGTCAAGCGCTTCCTGACGCGCAGGGCTTCCTCATGTCCACCCCCTGACCGACCTTTGCGCCATGCAATTGCTTGGAACCAAAGTCTGCAAGAAGTACGACCTCGGGGTGCACAACAACCTGTTTGGCGGCACCATGCTCAGTTGGATCGACGAATCCGCCGTCGCCTTCGTGAACGAAGTGTGCCACTGTCCCACGATGGTGACCTTGAAAATCGAGGAGGTGTTGTTCAAGTCTCCGGTGAAGGAAAACAACTTGATCAAGATCTACGGCCAAATCGACCGCATCGGTGGCAAAAGCATCACCGTCTCCGTCGAAGCCCGCAAGTTCAATGTCTACAGCCACGAAGAAGCGGTGGTGTGCAGCACACGCCTCGTTTTTGTTCGCCTCGACGATGACGGAAAGAGCATTCCCATCGCCAAGCACGTTCGGGAGAAGTACCCCGACAAATGCTCATGATGGCGCCAAGGACGCATTCACAACCTTCGACGTGAGAATGAAAAAGCCCCGACCAACTGGCCGGGGCTTTTCTCGTCTTGACGGGCCTCCGTCAAGGGCAATGCATCAGCAGGGCTGTCCAAAGACGGAGAGCACGTTCAGGACATCGGATACGCTCACCGCACCGTCGCCGTCCACGTCGGCACCGCAATTGCTTTCGCAGCCAAACTCACCCAAGATGAGCAAGACGTCCGCCACGGTGACCGAACCGTCGCTGTTCAAGTCCTGCGGACATGCGTTGGTTTCGTCGCCCGTGACTTGGCCGTCGCAGTTGTTGTCCACGCCTTGGCCGGTTCCTGGGGCACCAGGATAAACCGTGGCATCGTTGTCGTTGCAGTCTCCCGTGACAAGCACCCAGTTCTCAGGAAGCGGGTCGCAAGCATCCGCGATGGCCGAGGAACCTCCAATTCCGTCACCATCGTCGTCGATGTAAACTTCGCTGTAGGGAAGGATGCAAGAACCGTCGTCCGCAGTGGCGTCAGGGTTGAAGTTGCACGCATCGAGGTTGGTGCACCCAGAAATGGCGGCGCTTTCCACGCAGAAGTTCTCGGTGGTGCTCGTGCCGAATTCGCCGCCGGTCACCACGTCTGTCCCGTCGACATTGACCGTGTAGCTGCCGACGCCGTAGGCACAACAAATGCCATCTCCAAAGCTGTCAAACACATTCAAAGTGTAGCATCCAACTTCGAGGCAGGCTGTTTCCGTGTAGGTGGTGGCCGTGGTGCTGTAAGGACCGCCGGACATGACTGTGGTTCCTGAACCGTCGGTGACGGTCCACGTCGTCTCGCCGGGATAGTTGTCCGTCAAGATGGTCACCGTCACATCGGAGCAAGGGTAGGTGCATGTGCCGTTGTCAAGGGTTGCAGCGGGGTTGAAATTGAGGGCTGAGGAATCCGTGCAGCCCAACACTTCGTTGTCGCAATCGTAGACGGTGAAGCTCACCGAGCCGGATTGCCCCGTGTTGTCAGAGACGGTCACGTTGTAGTCCGTCACAGCTCCCTGTGGGAATCCGCTGAGCGTGATGACCGCACCGTCTGAGGTGTTGTCCACGTTGGCGCTTGCCCCTGCGGGCAATCCGCTGACGCTGTAGGTGCTGCTTGGAGACGCCGCGCCATTCACCAAGGTGATGGTGACGGTTTCGTTGTAGCAGACCAAATCAGCTGTGGTCGACACCGTGAAGAAGTTGGGCTTCAACAAGAACAATCCTTCCTCGATGTGGCTGACTGCCACAATGCCCGAGGCGAAGTAGGGGTAGTTGGACCAGGTGCCGTTGAACTGGGCGGCATCGCTTGAAGGGTACAAATCGAAGTAACCAATTTCCTCGGCGTTGGGGGCGTTGGACACGTCCAACAAGCGCAATCCCGCACGGTAGTTGGACTGGTAAGCCACACCATCCTTGATGTAGAGGTTGTGGTCAATGGCCGAGGTCGTAGCGGTGTAGGTGCCGGCAAGGAAGGGGTTGTTCAGGTCCTCCACGTTGAAGAAGTAAGTGCGCGTGTTGACGCCGCTTTGTTGCTCGTCCAACTCGTCGCCCACCACGAAGTACTTGTGGTCTTCCGTCAACCACCCTTGGTGGGTGTATGCTGACCCGCTGTAGCCTTCTGTGGAGATGAGGGTGGCGTCGGTGGGGTCGTCCACATCCACAATGGTGATCGTATTTTCGTTGCACGCAAACGCGATTTCCTTGCCTTGGTACTGCGCGTCTGGACCGATGTACGTGACGACCTGTGCGTCGTGGGTGTACCCGTCTTGCGAGAACGTTCCGAGGATGGTGGGGTTCAAAGGGTTGGAGATGTCCACGATGTGCAGACCTCCGGAAGCGGTGTTGGTGCCCACCCCGTAGGCGCGTGCCGTCTCCTCGTTGATGACAATGTTGTGCGCGTTGCCAAATCCTGTGTAGACCGCATCTGCCGAGAAATTCACCGGAGGGTTGTTCACGTTGCGGAGTTTGGTCAAATCAAACACCTGCATCCCGTGACCACCGGCTTCCGACACGATGAATGCGTAGTTTCCATACACCTTGACGTCGCGCCACAGGGAAGACACCGTGTTGGTGTTGAGGTTGCCGAGGTAGACGGGGCTGGTGGGGTTGGAGATGTCGATGAAGGCGGTGCCGTTGGTTCGGCCCAAGAGGACGTACTCTTTGCCGTCCAAGGGGTCGGTCCATCCCCAGATGTCGTTCATTTCGCCGCCGCCCACTTGGTTGACGCCCATGGTGGCGTAGAGGTCGACGTTGTCACAAGGGTAGAGGCCGGCAGCCAAGCCATTCACGCAAGGCGATTGTGCCTCGGCCATGGTGGCGAAGGCGACGACCACGAGCGCCGAGAGCATTGCGCGGCGCAGGAGTTGGGTCAGGTTGTTCATGGAAAATGAAGTCTCATTCAGTTGTTTCTCAATTGGGGCACATCTCGCCAAACGCCGAGAGCAAAGTGAGGATGTCGCTCACCGTCGTGGCGCCGTCGCCGTCGAGGTCCACCGTGCAACCGGTGTCACACCCAAACTCGCTCAGGCCCGCAAGCACATCGCTGACCCCCACAAATCCATCGCCGTCGAGGTCCGCGGGGCAATCCGTGGGGGTGTCGTTGGTGATGTAGATGACCTGGGTGGCCGAGGCTGTGTTGCCGCATGCATCCGTCGCAGTGAAAACACGTATGATCTCGTAGGGTTCAGGGCAGGGTCCTCCAACGATGTCCAAACTCACCGAAACCGTCACTTCCGAACATTCGTCGGTGGCCGTCGCATTGTCGAGGGGGAAGTCCCCGTCCTCACAGGTGATGGTCAAGTCGCTGGGCACGAAGTCAAACACCGGCGGCTCCACATCCACGAACACCAATTGCTGCACAAATGTGCTCGTGTTTCCGCATTCGTCTACGGCCGTGTAGGTCCGCAAGATGCCCGTCCCGCCTGTGCAGCCATTCGAGCCATTGAACGTGTCTTCGTAGGTCAGCGAGGCGATGCCACACGGGTCGGTGGGGCTTGCGAGCGGCCCTGGGGTCGTGCCACAGGCCACATTCACGCTGGATGCGGTTCCCGTGAAGTCGGGCCCTGTGTTGTCGTCATTGGGCAACGTGCCGTCGTACAGCCACGCCAAATACACCAGGTCCGGGTTCGCCACGTAGGGGTTCTTGTTGCCTTGGACTTGGTTGATTTTGGTGTTTCGGCTGATCTCCGCCGCATCGGGGGGGTCGTTCACGTGCCAATCGTACAGGGTCTCAAGGTTCCCGCAGGCTGAGATGTTGGTGCCCTCGTTGGGGTACATCGTGTAGTAGTAGAACACGGCCCGGGCCACGTCGCCCTTCTTCGACTCTCGGGGCTCCCAGAGGCTGCCCGTGCCTTCCGACCAGTTGTCGCTGTTCGAAGGTTGGTTGCTGGTGGACGTGTAGGTGTTGCCGTTCACGCCGTACCACTGCGCTTGGTTGTCGTTCACCTCGCCAAACGGGTCGTTGCTGCGCGAGCTGTTGGCGTTTCCGTGACACGGCCGCAAGATGTAGATGTCACTGCGCATCGGCTCTGAACTGCCAAAGAAGCTCTGGGGCACGATGTGCTCGGCGTTGATGGGGTTGGGGTACGTCACAAACCCACCCGGTTGTTGAAATCCGGTGTAGATGCACTCCACGTTCCCGTTGCCCAAGATGTCGGTGTACCCGTACATCTGCCGGCGCCCCTCGTTGTAACCGAGTTGGTCGTGGTATCCATCGTACCAGTTGCTCTTGAGCCAGGTCCGCAAGTCTTGCAGGTAAAGGCCACTCGGCGGGTTGGGCTGGGCAGCGGCGCCCAAGGCCAAAAACAGTCCCAGCGCCAAGGTCACGCATGGACGCAAGAGGTTGGGGATGTGGCGAAGGTTCATGGCAACGGCAAGTTTGAAGGGATAAGAAAGATACGGCATCTCTTGCGAGAGCGTTGGCTTGCCCCCTGCAGTTCTGACGCGAAGGGGGTGCAGAGGTTGCTTGCGCTTGGCGTGTTCACCCTTTCTTGAGCAGGCCGTCGACGCTCCACCGTCCACCGCCCAAGGCGGCGACCGCGGCAAAGCACACCATGTACAGCAACGCCAATTCTTTGTCGCCAAGCGGATCGCTACCGTGCACCACAAAAGCGGCCACGCCCATGGTGAAGGCCGCGGGAATGGCGGCGAGGCGCGTTTGGAGCCCCACAATCAACAGGGCGGGCGCCACCAGTTCAGCGAGTACGGTCAGGATCAACGAGATCTCCGGTCCGAGCCCCATGAAGTCGAAGAATTTCACGCCTTCTTCGGAACCCCATTGGTCGAGGAGGCGCTGGAATTTGGGCCAGCCGTGGGTCATCATGATGCCCGAGGGCACCACGCGCAGCAACAGCAGGCCCGCGTCTTGGAGGGATGTGTTCATGTCTGTCAGGATGAACCCTTAATTTACATCCCAAACTTCTTCCCATGCTTCGATTCTCTGCTTTCTTGATGCTCGGCGCCCTCCTGCTCACGGGTTGTGAGTTCTGCGAAACGCGCGGCACCATCACGTTTGACAACACGCGTTTGTTCTGCAACTGCGACATCGAATTCCCCAACGGCGACGAGTACGTGGTCTTCGCGGGCGAATCACAGACCTACGATTTCTTCGCGGGCAGCCACACCTTCCACATCAACTGCGGTCCCAATGCTTACGGGAACACTTGGACCTGCGCGCTGGAGGATGGCACACGCGACGTATCCTTCGACGTGGATTGCGAAGACCAGCTCTACTTCGACCTCGACTTTTGACCCCAGCACGCGCCCTTTTGGTGGCCTTTGGGGTGTGCCTCGCACTGTCGATGTCTGCCCAGACGCCGCACGGATTCATGGCCGTCAAGGAGGGGCGTTGGACCGATGGGGCCAAGATCCTCTACCACGGCCGTACCTACCGCCCTGCAGGCGCCAAGGACTTGTGCGGGACGTGTTGGGAGGCCCGGGACCATTTCGAGCGCGCCCGCCGCATGCGCATTCGAAGCTTCCTGATCGCCAACCTCGGCGTCTTTGAAGTTTCCATTGGAGCCACCCAATTCGAAGATGTACGTGCGCTCGGCGTCTTCCATGCCCTTGTCGGGGGCGCATTGATGAGCTGGGCCGCCGAACGCGAAGCCAAGGTGCGACGCGAGGTCCGCGCCGGCGTAGAGGCCTTCAACCGCTGCCAGTTCCTGCCTCCTTCCGAATAGGTTTCACAACGGTTCGCTCCAAGAATATGTATCTTTATTACAAACTTGGACAAATGAACCGCTTGCTGTTTTTGACCCTCATGACCCTGTCGTCATGGCTTTCCGCCCAAATCGTGGTGGCCCCCCTTGAATCCTGTGCCGGAGATCCGGTCAACTTAGACGCGTCTGGCCTCGCCTCCGCGGGTGTGAGCGGTGTCAATGCGAGTGCCTTGCAGTTTGGGTCTGGAGACTACATGCGCATTCCCATCACCGCGGCGTTGTCTGATTTTCAGGAAGTGACCATCGAGTTTTGGTACTACCAAATCTCTCGGGGCGAGGAATTCATCGTGGCCACCGAGTACTTCAATACCGGTTGGGGATTTCACAACGAAAACCCCAACGTCATGCAATGGCGGGTGGAAGGCGGTCCCTACAGCCTCGGCGGATCGACGTACCCCATTCCGTACAACCAATGGATGCACGTGGCCGGGGTGTACGACGGGTCAGAGTTGCGGCTCTACGTCGATGGCAACCTCATCGCCTCTGAAGCTTTTTCAGGCCCCATCTCGGACAGCCGAAACGAGGACATTGTGGTGAATCGTCACGTATGGGCCTCGGGCAGTTCTTCTCGCTTGACCGGCTACTTGGATGAACTGAGGATTTCAGGCGTGGCGCGCTACAGCGACAACTTCACCCCACCTGCCTTTGATTTCTCGTCCGACGACCAAACCCTCGGCCTCTGGCATTTCGATTCCAGCACGGGCCTGATGCTCGACGATTCAGACTACGGCCACCACGGCACGTCTTCGGGCACGGGAAGCACTGGCGCAGTCCCTTACGCGTCCTACGATACTTACGACGAACCGAGCTACCTCTGGAGCAATGGAATGACCTCACCCACGATCGACGTGGCCCCACAGGCCCAAGAGACGTTTGTCGTGACGGTGACGCAAGGCGACCAAGCGGTGATGGACTCAGTCGTGCTGTCTCCCGACCTGACGTGTTGTCCTGGGCCGGGTTGTTGCTTGGACGGTACGGTGTGGGACTTTGACTTGGGCGGTTGCGTGATGGAAGAGCCTCCGTTCGTGGAAACCGGTGGCGCGTACGCTTCCGTGAATCCCTGTTACTTCGACTCCAACGACGACGGCCTGGTGGAGGTCAACGACTTGATGAATCTCTTGTCCGTCTACAACCTGACTTGCGGCGAACTCCCTGAGGCTGCGCCATGGCAGTGCGGCGATCCACTCGGCCACCAGGGCTATGACTACCAGACCGTGCAGATTGGGGAGCAGTGTTGGTTTGCTGAGAATCTCAGGGCCGAAAATTATCAGGATGGAGCGCCCATCGCGTCCGAAGCGTTCAGTGCAGCCGCCTTGGAGTTTGGATTGCTTTACCGAGGGTCTGTGGTTGCGGACGGTCAGAGCGTGTGCCCCACGAATTGGTCGGTTTCTTCAGACAACGATTGGCTGGAATTGGAAATGTTCCTAGGGGCACAATCGTCGGAGGCGCTGACGTTTGCATACTCGAACGAGAGACTTTTGGACCAAGGCGATGCATTGAAACTCGCGTCTGAAAACTCGGTAGGGTTCAACGCCACTTTTGGTGGATATCTCAATGGAGCCGAGGCCACTGAGGTGACCGGCCTCGGCATGAACGGTCAGTGGTGGACAAGCACCGCCTCGGAGGAAAATGCCAGCTTGCTGATTTACCGAAACGTTGAAAATTCGACATCGGGCATCAGCCGCATTTATCAGCCCGTGTCCGCCTACGGCTTCTCCATCCGCTGCATCAAAGACGCTGAGTGACCAGCCGTTGGCTTGTCGTCAGATAAAAATGGTGTCGAATGCCCCTAGTCGTAGGCAACAAAAAACCCCGCACTTGGGGTGCGGGGCTTCTCTGGGGTGTGTGGGCAATACTGGACTCGAACCAGTGACCTCTACCATGTCAAGGTAGCGCTCTAACCAGCTGAGCTAAATGCCCAGAGCGGACGCAAATGTACAGAGGACTTTGCGAAGTGCAAGCATTTGGGGTGGGGCAAAACCAAAAGGGCAGCGAGGCCGATGTCGTACATTCATGGTTCCCAATCAAGACCAATGAACCGCTTCGTCACACTTCTTTTGGCTTCTTCATGTTTGACTGCTGTTGGGCAAGTGCCGGCAGATTCTTTGGACTACTCGAACTACGAGCCCATGGCTCGGGCGGAAATTGCCAGGGTTCATGCCCAATTCGATGAAGTCGCAAATCCCTTTGTCGCAGTGTATTTGGGCTCACAATTGCACGACTACTTCTATTTTCCCTTTCAGGGAAAGGATGGAACGGTGTTTGACTTTGCAGGCCAAGACAACAACCTTGGTGACATCCCATTTTCTGAGGAAGACGCACAATTTGAAGGGAGCCCAGGCCATCACCTCGTAGGAAAGAATTTTCTGATTGAGTGGGAGTATCAACAATCAGAAATTGTGTGTTGCGAGGGGCTAAACAATACGTATCCAGCGATGCTCCCGCGCATCAAAAGCATCGCGCTGCTGGAGGATCATTGATCCAGGCGCTCCCACATCCAGGCCACCTCGAATTCTTGTGCATCTGGTGCGAGGGTGATGAAGGGCAGGACGCCCGACAGGGCAGATAGGTACAGCGCCTCGCCCCGTTTCATGTCCTCCTGCGACGCGTAGAATGCCAAGATTTGACCCTCGGATTCACTCACTTTTACGATCGATATCGAATGAAGTCCACCTGTGGTTTCCATGCGTCCAACGAGGTTTGAGGCGACGCTGGTCACTTTGTCGAAGTGGTCTTTTTCGTATCCAAAACGGGTTTGTCTGAGGTACATTTTTTTGGCAATCGTGGTGATGTTGAGCTGAACGACCGCAGTTTAAAAAGCGAGAATGGGGAGACATTCACAGCTTTGTCAAAAAGTCAATTGTTGACATTAAAACCTGGTAAGGAGAATTCAAAATAAGTGCGATCCCCATCTCCTACAACGGTGGATCGATTTTCATCCGCGATGTTGTTGGAACCTCCCAAAATGGAGGATTCGTTTCCCGAAGATGCGTTTCCTGACCCACCGGCAATCGTGGTCATGTTGCCTTCTGCGAGGTTGTATTTGCCACCTAGAATCGCGCAGCTGATGTCTCTTGCTGTGTTGAATGCCCCACCCGTGACAGTGCAAAATTCACCCCAAATGCTGTTCTCGTAGCCAGCAACCAGACCGCCAAAGGAACTGTAATTGTGATAGCTCCCAATGACAAGATTGTGCGACCCACTCTTCACATTGGCAAAATCTTCATTGTATCCCACAATCACATTTCCTTTTCCATTGATTTCGCCGTCCGTTTGTCCTGAGCCGCTTACAACTTGAAGGTTGGCTCCTTGAATGAGGACGAGGCCATCTGCGACCGAAAGGTGTTGCTGCAACGTCTCAATGTATTCTTGTTGCGCATCGATGACGGCTTGCA
>Ga0160423_10002923_pt1 | contig 14222 bp, 21 predicted proteins | sample CRUFie14St8metaG_FD_108191 | JGI IMG/M metagenome (GOLD analysis project Ga0160423, IMG submission 108191) | Marine microbial communities from the Costa Rica Dome - CRUD Field 142mm St8 metaG | ecosystem: Environmental > Aquatic > Marine > Oceanic > Photic zone | place: Costa Rica: the Eastern...
ATAATGTGGGGTAAAAGCCTCGCAAAGTGGATTGTTTTGTGTGATACTGACAGTAATGCAGCCCCAGAGGAGGTCTTCGAGCTGTGTAGCGAGGCAAAAGAGCTCACGGACAAGATAGCTGTCCACTTTCACACCTCCAAGGACTTGGAGAGCTGCATGAAGAGAGCCTATGACGCAGGGATCAGAGTGTATGACACCTCGATAGGTGGCCTTGGAGGGTGCTTTTCCATCGATGACGCAGAGGGCAACGTGCCTACAGAGGCATTGGTCGGTTGGGCAGAGCTACACGGAATACCAATCGAGCAGCAGATCGATGCTCGAAAGCTGACCTCCGTTTCTCATTTCGCACATAACCTGTCAATGACCAAGCGTGAGAGGGTGGCAGAGTGGTTATATCACAAAGTCGGCATCTATCTTTAGCCCCAAGTGTGAAAAACAATCGTTTCGGTAGGCTTGAACATGAGCGTAGCTGATGCCAGCTTCGAGGAGGCGTGGGACATTGCCAAGGCTCACCCCCTTGAGTCACGGGCACTCCGAGCTCTGAGAGAGGGGACATCGTCACCCGGATACATATCGGTAATGGGCAACAAAGGTGGCCCTATGCACCAAGCTTTGAATCGGTATATGTATGGCCAATCACCTTTGAGGCCGGGTGGAACGTCCGTAAATCGGCGTCTAATCGAGCCTTTCATGGGCGGTTTGGACGTTGCATTCGCAATTAGGCCAGATCAGGGAGTGTTCGGCAATGACTATGACATTCTTCTACCGATGATAGCTGAGCAGATAAGGGACAACCCTGAGAAGGTGAGCTTCGATCCGAGAAAGCTGTTATCGTTCCCCGGCGATGAGCTGAGCATCTATTCTCCGCCGAAAAAGATGGGCGTTGGTGGCGACTTCGACCCCATCATGACACTACCTGCAATCAGGGAGAGCGACTTCAGTGCCATACCTGATGAGCTGATTTATGACGGTGGAGCATACATACCACTCAAATACTACCAGCTCAGGGCTGACGTGAACAGACAATTAGCGAAGCTTAGAGCTGGAGAGCTAAGTGAGAGTGGAAAGCAGCAGTTAGCTGGAGATGCTCTGGGGTTGGGCCGTGCGATGTATAACAGCATTCTCAGATACAGCCCGGAAAGTGGAGCTATCAACAGTGCCATGGGTGCAAAGGAAGCTGGAAAGAGAAATGCGATACTGGGAGATTTAGGCCGAAGGATGGTGGACTATATCGAAGATGAGACAGGAAAGCGTAAGATTCAGGGGATGTCATTAGATTCAAGTGCGGCTCTGAGACCTCAGTCAATGAGGCAGATATCGACTGACCTCGAAGGCAATCCCGATATCAGTCCCTATGACTTGAGTGCATGGGCAGAGATGATGAAGGACTTCCACTTTGTGACGGGAGATTACAGGGACTTCTTGAATGACCTGTCTTTGACGGCAGGCAACAGATTCTACGGCGATTACATGACTTTTGACCCGCCATACGGCGAGGAGACCGGACAGCATTCTCAGTGGACGAAAGATGATACCATGGATGTCTATCGCAGGATCAGGGAATACGGAGACCAAGGAATCCCTGTTGCCGCCTTCAACGATGCATCACCCACTACTATAGATGCGATAAGGGCTCAAGGACTTCCTCTTAGCATGATTCTGGCAAGGCAGGACAGAGGTTCCCCAGCTAACCAGAAGAAAAAGCCAGAGTCGCTTGTGACGCAGAACATCCCCGGTCTGACGGGTGTCGATTTCTATCCAAAGTTCCTGCGAGATGTCGTAGAACCAGAGAAAGGCATGGAGGTCATCCCTGATTGGATGTTTGACACAGGCAAGGCAAAGAGGCTTGAGGAGGATGAGCTAACCACCACCATAGACGACCCAGCTACAGGCAGGAGGTCATGGATGGAGACCGATCCAGCGAGAGTCGCCAGAATACTGAGCCAGCCACGATACAGGAGGAAAGTGGCATGACCGCATTTGATCGAGCTTGGAATCTGGTGAAGATGCCATACTACCACGGTGCGTCCTCAGCTGACCTCGAATCGATAATGGAACATGGGTTGAGAGCCCCGGATTTAGGCGAAGCGACTTGGGAAACCTTCCAGCATGATAAATATGGCCTTCCCGATGACGAGTTTGATGAGATGAACCCACCAGTCTTCATGTCCGATAATCCTCGCACTGCACTTAACTATGCGATAAAACACGGCGAAGATGTAGATTCTAACCCCAAGAGAATGGCCCCACATAGGCCAGTCATATTTGAGATAGACGATGAAATTGAAGAGAAGCTGCCCTTTCACTTCAACCCCGAACATCATGATTTTCGTGTAGATGGGACGATACCGCCTGAATTGTTGAGACTGGTCTATGAAGGTGATGAATATGACTCCTCAAGAAGTATTCGAGATGATGATGTGAATCTTATGAACTCGGATTGGTATAAGAAATACATGGCCATGGGTGATAAGAGACACCCGCCATTCGTTTTGAGGGAGGGGTTGTATTGACCGCCTTTGACCGAGCATGGAGTTTGGTGAAGATGCCTCTTGACCCTGATTCTGTCAAAAGGCGGGGTAAGTCAAAGACATGGGATGCTGAATTTATCGACCCTGATACTGGTGAAAGGTCGCCTATGACGGGTCAGCTCCGTAATTCATCGGCATTCGGGCGACCCGGCCCTTCTAAATTGGCTATTCAGATGTTAGGTGGGGGGCATGAGGATTGGGAAGCTCCAAAGCACATTCGGAGGCAGGGTGTGAACGAGGGCGAGAAGTTTTCTTATCCTTCAAGGCACGATGGCCCAAACCGTAGGAAATCTGCACCACAGCCACCTATCGGTTGGAATGATCCAAGAGGTGTTAGCCATTTAGACGCCTTCGTTGATTTTATCGGTGGGCCAAGATACGATGGAGGGTTCGTTGCTGATGAAGCAAGCGTAGCTCCTAAGCTTCAGAACAGAGGGAGAGGCAAAGCCATGTATGACTTGGCCGCACGGATCGTTGCTGCTGAAGATGATAATAACGAAATCATGCCACATTGGATTCAGACAGAAGCCGCAGAAAGATTTTGGGATTCTGAGAAGGATAATCTTCGTGAAGGCCGCTTTTGGCCGAGAGATGCGGTGAGGACATGACTGCCTTCGACCAAGCTTGGTCTGTCCTGAAGATGGCCTCATACAAGGTCGGCCCCACGGTTTTTCACGATACTGACGAACCCAGAGGGTCAATGGGTCGGCACTCTTTCGCCAATCCCGATCCTACTCATAGAGCTAATGTCATGATGAAGCCACAAGACTATCTGAGGCTCGTATCTCCAACACGAGGTTGGATGGGTCACACTGCTAACGAAATGTATGGTGGTAAATTACAAGACTACACCGAAGACGACAATATGCGAACCAATGAGCTCATTCAAGGAATGAAAGAAGGAAAGCCTACCTTCATGCCTTACCTCGACATCAATCGGGAGGGATATGTCAAAAATCATGAAGGGAGGCACAGAATGGCAGCTATCCTTCGCCTCTTGGGGAATCGTCCTGTCCCCGTTCAATTATCATCAAAAGACTTCCCGAATATGAGAGATTCTCTTATTTTAGAAGCTATGAAATTGATAGGGCAGCGAGACGTAGAGCAGGAGCTGGCCCTTGAGCCTGAGATGTTCTTCAACGTGGGGGATGTAGAATGACCGCCTTCGACCAAGCTTGGGGCCTGGTGAAGATGCCCTATCACGGCACTCTCAGCGACAGGCTGCCGTCTATCATGCGAGAAGGTCTGAGACCCCATAGTGCTGAAGAGAGTCGTTATTCGGATGAGCGTGACACCAAGCACAACTATGGCGGTGAAGACCGTGTCTTCAGCACGATGAACAGGAACGAGGCTCTTGCCTTTGCTTCTCTCGCTCTGGCCAATCAGAAGAGGAAGACCGATTGGGTTCCCGGCGGCAAGATGAGATACAATGAGGATGACCCGTATCCCGTGGTGTTGCACTTCCCTGATGAGCTGGCAGAGAGAGCTGTCATCAGAGGGAGACCATCAAGGGATTGGAGAGTCTCCAACGAGACGATACCCCCTGATGCCATAGACGTGGACTTCGAGGGCAAGGTCGATCTCACCGACAATCCTGTGTGGAGCACGGTTTATGCACGTTATAAGGACAAAATGGCCAGAGAACTCAACCAGAAGAGGATGAACACTCATTAAGGATTGTCCCCTCTGCCCTATCATGGCAGACGCCTTCGATGCAGCTTGGAGGTTGGTTAAAGAGGATGAACCGGACTATGATGCTATCAAAGAGGGTCTTGAAGCGAATCTCATGGATGATGGAACATTAGATACGGTCATTGATGTAAATGGGAGGGAATACCGTTTCTCCTATGATCCTGAATTGGGAGATGGCGATATTGATGAGATTGAAGAAGCAGTCCTTGGTGGCGAACAAAGTTATGATGCATTCATAGCTGAAGCTCTCGAAGACGCAAAGGAGCAATACATCATGGAGATGATTGAGAATGAGGGCAGAACACCTGACCCTATGGGGCCGCAGAAAAAGCAACCCGAATACCGACTCCACATTGACCCCGCAACGGGTATGCCTTCATACAGGAGAGTATGATTAGATGACGACATTCGACAGAGCTTGGGACATCACCAAATACGGATCGGGAGGTTTTCGTGGCGATGAGTGTCAGCTCTGCGGAGAGAAGCTAAACGATGACAACCCCGGATACGAATCACCAAAAGGCAACGCCTTCTGCAAGGGTTGCTATAGGGACAGATGGAGAGTGGAGTAATGACGACATTCGACAGGGCTTGGGACATCGTGAAGGACGACCCTGAAATGAAAGACTCGCCTTGCGATATCTGTGGTGAAATGAAATTGAAAAACCATGAGGACTCAATGGGAGATGTGTGTTTAGACTGTTATTGGAAGATGCCGAAGGACAAGAGGCGAGCATTATGACAGCATTCGACAAAGCTTGGGATACCGTGAAATCTAATAGCGTTCAAGAGTGTGTCGATCTTTGGCATGAGAAAGAGTGGGCTAATGAGGATAACGATGAAGAGAAAACTAATTATTACGGTGGTTTGTTTCATGAAAAATGGCAAAAATTATCTGATTCTGAAAAACAAGAAGTTCGTGACATTTTAGGTTCTATGGGGTGATTAAGATGACAGCATTTGACAGAGCTTGGGACATTGTCAAGAAAGATGACGACTACAGCAAGTTTGGCGACAAGTTTGCAGCAAAGATGAAGAAGCTCAGAGAAGGAGGCAGGGGTCTCCCCGAAGGCACGAAGTTTTCTGACTTGCGTTCCACGTCTGATCCGGGTGTCATTGATTTTTTTGGCGGGGGAATGGGATACGCTCCTGATGGGATGCCGTTCGCCATGAAGCAGAAATATCCAAGGGAGAACCTACCCAGCATTCTCGATCTTGGCCCGTCTCATATGATGCCAGAGGAGCCGAACATGAAAATACTCAGGGAGATAATGAGTCAAGACAGCAGCGATGACGCAATTGACGAGATGGAAAGAATCAGGGGGCAACGAGACCGGATGGCAGCTGAATCAGCGAAAATGCGAGGTCATGTCAATATGCCCGATAAGCTCGTTGAGAGAGCGAGAAAGCTGTCCGGCAAGCCACCAGTCGATGATTTCGAGACTGAGCATTTCGAGGCGTAAATGCTGATCAAGTGCGGTTGCGGCCATACCAACTCAATTGGCCATGTGAATCCATCGAAGCTCGATGACGGCAGGCTCTATCTGTGCATGATGTGCGGAGCTGACCTTTAGTATTCTCCGTGTGTGCTATTCGTGTCACCGCAGGTCGAGAAGAGCAGGTATCCCATAGGTTCCTTCTTCCGAGCTATTTTCAGAAGCTCGTAATATCCGTAGTAGCCGCTGTTGTTGAGGGGGTCGAAGCTCATGCGAGCAGCTCTCAGCGTATCACGTTGATAATGTTGGTGCAGGAGGAAGAGGTAGAAAGGAATGATTGCAGCATTCTAAGGGGATGTCAAATAGCACAAGACGAGTCGCTTCCTCCTGCAATTGACCAATAGATTACAATCCTCTATGAATTGTCCGGCAGTCTTTTGATGAATTGTCCCTCATCGTCATAGCGTGAGTGACCACTTTGAGAAGAGCTGGCGGGACATGATGGCCAGTATTGGCTCTCCTTTAGTCACCGAACCAGATGATGACGGGCTATCTGGCTATCTCCCCGGCCTCAATCCAAGAGCCTCTATGATCGGAAGAAGAATAGACCCCAGTGGAGTGGTAGCATATCCTCTTCGTAATGAGCCAAAAGGAAAGGGCGTTCCTCCTGAACCTGAGTCCGACAGAAGGATATTGCTTGATAATTTCACCAGACATAAGGGGATGAAAAATGCAGGTGGGATGAAGGGAGAATCGGATCGTAGCTTAGCTCCATTCAACATAAGGGCCTTTAGAAATAACCAACTCACAGGAAGAAGAGCTCTTCCGAATCCAACTTTGACAGGAGAGGGGGATTTGATGGCTACGGGCATAGGTGGGCCGGGGATGTTTTCGGTGCAGAGAAATGTCCCGTCAGGAAAAAACAGAAGGCTGGCGACATTAGGTGCTACTAATTTCATGCCTCTACTCAATCCCCGTGTCCAAGTCAATAGAAAAAAGCAGATAGCCTCGTGGCCAGCTGAGAAGAACGAGCACTTGTGGATGGCAGGAGACTATGACCATGATTCATTACAGGCACTCATTGACCCCGAAGCTGATTTAGACTTGCTGGGTATAGAGGACATAAAGCTGCAAAGAGGGCCGAAGGGTCACGCAGTGGTAATGGATGACAGAACAGGACTACCTCTGCCTCACCTATCATACACAGTCTACGACTTATTAGACCCCACTATTAGCGGTAAGACACGTTGGAAGAAGGAAAATAGAGATTATCGTGATGTAGATGCAGGTCAGGATTGGAGAGAAACAGTGGTAGGGCCAAGTAAGATAGGCGGTAAAGTCACGGGTTCCATCGATCCAGTGTTGAGAATACCTCAACGATTGGGTTCGGGTGTTGGAGTGCCGAGATACACAGATGATTCTGGATACAAATTCCACGGTATTCCTGTTCCTCCTAATTTTGCAGCTCACGAAGGCGAGCTTGGAATAAAAAGAGGTATAGCCACACCCGGCAAAGGTCTGTTTTTCAGACCCGAAGACCTGACTGACGCTGGCAGGGACGTGTTTGACACAGCTATGCGTGGTGATGTGATACGCCTGTCGGGTGACAGCTTCGAGGATGCTTGGGATTTGACGAAGGCTCGCTTCCCCGGCAGGAAGAAAGAGTGGGGGAAACCCGGAGAGATGTTCTTCTGGGAGAGTAGACTTGGTGGAAAGCTACCCCCAGCTGTATCATATGCTAAAGGGGGCGGCGGGAATAGGGACATATTTGACTTCGTAGAGGCCAATCCCGACAAACTCGAACAACTCATAGGCCCAAGAAATGACAGATTCGTCCCTGACTACCCGCTTGAAGGCATGGAAATACCACGTTTTAGCGGTTCACAGAAAGAAGCCGATCAATTAGCCCTATTTGGAAATCCGAACAAGATGCCCGGTATTTCGATGCTTGATATGCCCATGCACACTTGCCACATAAAGGGGAGTGGTGCTTGTGAGGCTTGTTATGCTGCACAGAACAAAATGGCATTCAACCCTGCACAAAGAAAGTATTACCGAAATAAATTAGCTTCATTGGAGGATTTACCGGGAATGATGTCGGCAATTCAAGAGAGAATGTATGACCGGGCCATGAAGACAGCCGATTACAGTAGAAGTGCGAATCCAGATATCCGGGGCAAGGGGTTCATTCGACACAAAGCATCGGGAGACTTTGGAAGCCCCGAAGAGTTTTCAGCGGTTTTTGACCTTCTACAACAACAGACCCCTGAAGAGCTCAGGGACTTGAGGCATTGGATATCCACACGACAGTATCCGTATCTCATGGAAGCTATGGAGGCCAGAGGTGGGCCTCAAGAGGACTTCCTACCTGAGAACGTGAACATTAGAGTATCACTACCCCCGACTAACAGGATGCCAAGTAAGTTTAGTGATCTGGAGTTAAACCCAGCTGTTTCAACTTCTGGCTTCATTCCCAAGGAGTTTGCCGTTCCTTCTGACATGAATGAGGTGTGTCCAGCTACGATCCACGGCAATCAACAGAAGTGCGATGAAGTTATTGACCCTGATACCGGACTCATGGGTTGTAGAAGGTGCTTCAGAAGAAAAGCACCTGTAAATTACTTAGAGCACGGTAGTAGATTGAATGATATTCTGGAGAGGCAGTTTGCCCGTATGACTCAGAACGAGTGAAATCGCCTTCTGATATCTGCCATTGATGACAACTGTCTTAAGCCTGACAGGGGTCACATTGACCAATGAGCCGACACGTTTCTGTGGTTATGCAGGATGAAATCTTCCGCAGAATGGAGAAAGAAAGGGGTAGGGAATCTAAGTCGTCTTACGTGAACCATGCTTTGCAGCATTACTTTCGGCTCATAGACGAGCTGAAAAGGGAAGGAAGAATATGAACAAGGGACAAATGACACCGATGTGGAATCCTCCGCCAATGGAGACAACGAATAGAGTAGACGTGAACCTCATCGCAATGTTGCTATGGCAATCATTGCTTACAGGCACAGCTGTGGGTATCTCTCACATGGGGTGGTATCTTTCAGATGCCCCAGCTGGAGAAATGGGTTTGCAGTATGGTCTGATCGCCTTCGGCTTCCTGTGCACATCCATGGTTCTGTTCCAAGTAGGGGGCGTAAGGGACAGCATGGCCATGCGAGCTGAGTTTTCCAAGGAAGCCAGCTACGACAAGTGGTTCAGGCAGCAGATGCAGATGCAGAACAGAAGAATGCAAAAGCAGCAGTATTACGCTGATATGCAACAGCAGATGGCTGTCATGCAGGCACAATCAGAGGGCCGAGACGTATTTGGTCTACCAAACACCCCAAACGCCGAGGACGAGCAGCAGCCTTAGACGAACGGGTGGAAATAGATGTGGCCATTTACTACGAGACAAGAACGACAAGCGGCGGAAATGGCCCAAATTTTGGCCGAGAACTCCTACGAGCGAAAGATGGAGAGAATGGCTGGTTGGGTCAGGACTGTCGTAGCTCTCGCCATTGGGATCGGCGGAACATTTGCCACACTCATAATACTGGACGAATTGGGCACTTCGCCTATCGCACTCTGGGAATACCTGAAAGACCAATTCTGAGTGGGTTGGCCGCATGAGTGCGGTCATTGCAGGGCATCTGCTAATTAGCTCGATGGCTGCAATACAGAAGATGTATCGTATCTTGAAGCCATATAGGGTCGGGATATATGGGCCGAGTATGACTGGAAAAACCACATTAGACCAGTATTTGACGGTTCCCGGTGATATTGACCCTATTCCAGACGAGCTGAGAACATCTCATGCAATGATAGGCGGAAGGCCAAAGCTACCGAAGCCTCACAGGAAGCTGGTTCGTTGGAAGAAAGAGAAAGTGCCAATAAGCAACTCAGACATAGCTGGTCAAGCACAATTCAGGAATCTATGGGTAGAGGATATGTTTTCTCGTAAATGCGAGATAGTCATATTCATGGTAGATCATAGAGTTTTGACGAGTCCTTCATTCTTACGTGAATCCTTAGCATCATTTCAGTATCTGATAGACAACATAACTCGAAAGGATGTCAGCACGGTAATACCTCGAAAGGCACGAAAGGTAGCTCGCTCGGACTATATGCCAAAGGTATTTCTTTTCCTAATCAATAAGATGGACGTTTGGTGGACACCAGAGGCCAATTTGCTCTGGGCCAATCAATTACAGAGGGAGCATCCCATTGTAGTGCCCTTTAGAGGAGAATTAAGGCGTTTGAGAAAAGCTGGAGTCCGAGCTGAGATAGATGCGATCTCCGCTCAGCATGGTGTGAACGTGGAAAAGGTCTTATTATCCATTGTAGAACTTCTCTGACAGGACTATGTTTATGTGACTGACAGGGTTGGGATGGCTAACATGAACCTCAGCTCGATGTGGCCACTCGGCAATTCCAATGCGAGATTAGCAGGATTAACTGATGATCAGCTACGACAAGTATCCGCCAATACGGGGATATCCCTCAATATGCTCAAAGCTCAACAAAGAGCAGAAATGGCGAGTGCTGGTGCGTCCGGTGGTTTTGGAGGCAACGAAGAGGTGGTTCCTACTGTGGAAGTAGCACTCGTCCAAGACCCAAAGAACCCAAAAAAGGCCCGAAAGAAGAACATAAAGAAGCTTAGAAAGGCATTGAAGCCACCCAGCTATCTTCTCGGTCTGTGGAGGATATACAGATACAATGGAAAATTCGAGTGTGCCTGCTGTGGCGTAGATGTAAGGCGATTCTTAGAAGGGGACAACGATTATGCACAAATCGTGGATTATGATATCGGTATGAGTCTGGCTGACATATATTGGTATGATGAGGAGACTGGCAATGCCGTTATTCCTCATGCAAGGGTTAGAGGAGACCACGGTGACGAGATGAATAGCACCCTCTGCCCTGCACACCTTCACATATTTCACACGCTCAAGAAGCTTGTTCAAGAGCAGGAGCTGGAAGAAGATGGCTTACGGCCAGTCGCAAGGGGGACAAAATTCCTCAAGGTTCCCGGTATGTCTTCTTTAATGGGATCGACTGGAGCTTCGCAGAACAGGTCTACTACAGAATCTCTGGTTAAGTATCAGCCATTTTTCAAGATGATAAGGCAGGATGCCGAACATAGGAAGGGAATAGTCCTTCAACAGTATCCTAATCCGATTACTGGTGTGGCCGACCTCGTGACAGTGACATTTGACCTCCGAGCTTTGCAGATAGAAGACGCAATGCTACAAAGACAGACTATGGGTATGGGGCAGTCGATTGCTAACGCAAACGTGCCTACAACGCCCGTAGCACCTCAAACTCCCCCAACACCTAATACGGAGGTTCAGGCGGGACAATAAAAAAGGAATGTGATGAAAATGGGTTGGTTTTTCAATAGAAGCGAGACAACGGCACCTGCTCAGACCTTCGGCTCATCGAATAACTCGATGGGAGGATACGGAGCTATGGGCGGATATGGAATGAATGGTATGATGGGTGGAGGCATGGATCCGATGCAAATGCAGATGATGCAGCAGAACCCCATGATGCAGCAGATGGCTAATGACCCTGTGATGGCTACATCGAGGCTATTGCAGTATTATGACCCAGTATCTGCTTTCATAGTATCTGCAAACTTCGCAGGTTCGATGAATCTGATCGGAGAGGTCATGACTATGGCTTTGAAGGACTTCTTTGCCAATGTCAAGCTCACAACTGATGAAGACGGCAAAATCTCGTTAGACTTGGCTACATTACCAACCAACATAGCCACCATGTCAGCTGAGAACCTTGCACTATCTCTTCAAGGACTTCAATCATCAGCTCAACAACAGCTACAGATGAACAATCAGCAGACACAAATGCTTCTTCAAGCTCACAACCCTCTCGCCCAGAACCAACCCGGATTCTTCGGTAGTATGATTGGAACGCTGTTAGGCAACCAAATCCAGCAACAAGGCGGAATGGGTGGTATGGGTGCAATGGGTGCAGCTGCATTAGTATGAGGTGAATATATGGACGGAAGAAACGATAACGAACAACGAGGGTCGCAACCCTACGGGACAACAATGGCCGACACAACAATGGAAATGTTCGCTCCGAATAAGATGTTGGTCGAGAGTGCAACTATGATCTTCATAATTGCCTTCATGCTTCTTATTACTTCTGTCATGCTATGGAAAGGGCCATCTATGGATCCGACTTTCTCGATGGTTGCTATCTTCGGTGTGTTCTTTACCTTCTTTCTCGCAGTTAGACAGTATGCAGCTTTTCGGTAAGCCCTGTTAATCATATGCCAATGGTGGCAGGGCCGGGAGCTCAACGCACTGTCCAGCGGCAGGTATTCAGTCCACTTGACATCAATCGTGATGGAAAGGTGAATTTGAAAGACCTGAAAGCCGCAAAGACAGCTGTTGTCTCTCGTCTCGATCAGGATGGTGATGGTGACTTCGATTTCAAGGATATACAGAAGCTCGCAGACAACCTGATAACTAAGAACAAGAAGACCTGTAGCAGATGTGGGAAGAAGCTGAAGAAGAAATCAAAGTATCAAACTGGAGTATGTGTTGAATGCTATCGAAATCCGACTGATGAAGAGAGGTGTGTAGCTGTCACATCATCTGGAGACCGTTGCCAGAGGCGTATATCTGACAAATCGCATAAGGGCTACTGTGGCATACATATTAGGAAGTATGAAGCACAATAGCCAATAACCATGGTATAACATGATTAGACCATGAGTGGTCGGCGGACTCGCAAAACTTGTCCGTTCTGCCAACATCCTGAAAGAGATGATTTCGAGGCTAATTTTCGAGCTGGTATCATTGACTTGAACCAGCTGGACAGAGATCAAGGGTGGCCAAATGGCACCTCTCACAAGCATATGAGAGCTCACAGCGGCCAATTTAGCAATGAGAGTAATGTGGATTGTCCTATATGCACACATCCAGAGAGAGCTGAGATTGAATCTGCAATCATCGATCAAAGAGCCAGCATCATAGATTTTGCAGAAGAATTAGGCATCGAAGAGAATGCTGTTAGCTTTCACATGGAAAAGCACACAAAACCACTGATTCAAAGACAAGCCAACATCGAGATTCTCCCCAAGGCCATACAAACCACTCATGATAGCTTGCACAGGGTCGAGAAGAACATGAATAGGATGGATAACATACTTTCTCTTCATTTGGATCGGCTTGAGGAGCAGATGATAAACTCTCCAGACTTGGTGTCTACAAAGGACTTAGACCTCGGTATAAAACTACATAGAGAGGTGCGTGAAACTCTCGGAGAGCTGGCGAAATGGATGGATAAGCTCAAGGAAGTAGATAAGGTTGAAAGTGTGTCCGTGATCAGTATCATGCAGCAGTATTTCTCTGAGAAGGCCCCAGACGAGTGGAGGACAATCAGATTGATGTTGGCGGAAGCAGGAGTGATGGACGAATGAGCTTTTATTCAGATGACCCATTAGACCGTCCGAGTCATGATGACCTTCAGCTCAAAACAGGCGTCAATGCAGAGAGGTTTGAAACTATATTGCATGGGGGCATACCCACGAGCTGGGATGACCTATTCTTATTCATGGAAGCTCTGGACTTCGTTGTAGACGAGTGGAGAAACTCAATGACGTTCTACAATCTGGGGGAAGAAGCAGAGGAATGCTCATCATTGGTGCTTGCACAGAATGCAGCTACAAGATGGGCCATCTACGCATTCCTCGATCCTGAGTTTGATGATATTGACTTTGTAGAGGTCATGAAGGAATTAAACGCCCTGAAGCAGTGCTATGTGGACATAGCCAAATCATATGCACGAGACCCCATACTATCACATTGGTATCTCAATTTGCCTTTGCACGTATCTGGAGCTTTCAAGGCAATTAGGCAGAGAGAAAGAATCGAGAAGATGAAAGAAGACATTTACAACGCTGAGGCAAGGGGTGCACTGTTCAAGTAAGGGGGGATTAGAATGGTATCGGCAAACCCAAGGGACATCGGCAACCTCTATCGACCAAGGACTCAAGAATTTACAGGTGGTCACAACCCTCGTGAGGTTCTCGACCTTCAGATAAACCCAAATGAGGATGACGATGGTCTGTCTCATAATTCGAGGAATACCACCGAAGACAGTGAGAGCAGAGACCAAAGAGACCCGAAGAAAAGAAGAGAAAAGGCTCTCAGGGAGCTCGCACCAGCTTTGCAGCACATTTCTATCAAACCAGAGACTATGGATGACGTGGTTATGAGGTCTCCTCGATTCGAGGAAGAGAACAAGCTCTTGGAGTCCGGCCTCGGTGTTGATCTGGGTGCGAGAGGTCTGTCATTAGCAGCTGGTGCTAACAGAGGCCCAGCCAGAAGCGATACGCCCTATGTCACATACGGCAGAGATAACTCATTAGGTGCATTCGGTAAATCAAGCATAGAGAAGGCCAAGAGGAAATACAGGGGCAGAAAATACTCTGAGGACGAGGAATCCGATGAGGAAGAGAAGAAATCCAAGCGTAGCAACAAGAGAAAGAAGAAACGCTCTGGTAAGAAGGGCAAGAAAAAGGCAGGGGGCAAGCTCAAGG
>Ga0160423_10002924_pt1 | contig 14221 bp, 15 predicted proteins | sample CRUFie14St8metaG_FD_108191 | JGI IMG/M metagenome (GOLD analysis project Ga0160423, IMG submission 108191) | Marine microbial communities from the Costa Rica Dome - CRUD Field 142mm St8 metaG | ecosystem: Environmental > Aquatic > Marine > Oceanic > Photic zone | place: Costa Rica: the Eastern...
CATTATTTACAAAATTAATAAAATTCTGTAATCTGTCAGGCGCTAATATGTCAGCGCTTGAAATAGTCCAGGTGTAAACTTGGTCGGGCTGTTGTTGTAGCTCTTCGTTAGTTGGACTGTTAACAAAATAATCTAGGTGTAATTCTAGATCCAAAAATAGAACCTCGAACAAACAACTAATTTTGTCTTGGTGTAATAATGAAGGCTGACCAAACAAGGCGCATAAGTCGTTGTAACTTGCCTCTATTGTGGCTTGCTTCCTTGTACATGATTCGATTGATACTGTCAAAGTGACCTCTTAAGATAGTGTTGAATAGATCCATATAGAATCTATAAAGAATATTAGCGGATATTTTACCAGTTTGCAATCATTAGGCGGCTAATCTCACAAATAAATATTAAATAAAATTAGACCTGGACTAAATCGACCAGGTTAAAACTTGGAGAGCTGCCAACAAGACAGTACTGCAACTAATAAAAATCTAGTTATAGCGCCAGATTCAAGCTTAAATTATTTTATTTGGACGCGACCTGGACGAAATATAAAAAAATAGACCAGGCAGCACCCTAAAAAATAAGTATTTTTGCCTATGGGGAGACCCTATCCCCTTCGCGTATAGATAAGCCGATCACATTTTTCTACCAAAAATCAAAATCCTATTAAATATCTATCCCGATCTTATTAGATCTTATAAGAGGACTATACGACCCTGCTTCTTCTATTGTGGAGAGCTAGTGGTGGACAGGGATTTCAGATGCAGTTATATTGATGATAAGCCATTGCAAAAAGATACCGCAAAGCAGATTGTAATGGCTTGCATTAGACTAAGTTTATGGCACAAAAAGACACTACTGAAATACTAAGTAGCTTACATAGTAGGTTAGCTAGTGTATTAACTGATCTACTAGATAGTGGAGAAGCTAGTACAGCAGATTTAAATGTAATTAGACAGTTCTTGAAAGATAATCAGATAACGTCTCAGCCTGTAGAAGATACTCCTTTTGGAGATTTGGCTAGATCGTTACCTGACATAGAAAATGTTATTGCATTAAAGAAACGTAGTGCGTAATGAAGAAGGAAGATTGGCAACAACTACCGAAACCTTACGATAAAGACTTTAGATATTTTTTAGTTTTAGTATGGAGGCACTTACAACTTCCTGATCCGACTACAGTTCAGCTCGATATAGCTGAATATATGCAAAAAGGAAACAAAAGAAGAATTATTGAAGCGTTTAGAGGTGTAGGTAAGTCGTGGATGGCTGCTGCTTATACCTTATGGCTATTAAGGAATGATCCACAGAAGAAGATAATGGTTGTGTCAGCTAGTAAGACTAGGGCGGATGACTTTGCTCAGTTCTGTTTAAGGATTATCCAGGAAATGCCTATACTAAAATGCCTTGAACCAGATAAAAACGAGCAAAGATCAGCTAGTAATAGGTTTGATGTACGCCCAGCTATACCCGATCAGTCAGCTAGTGTTAAAAGTGTAGGAATATTTGGACAGTTAACTGGTAGTCGTGCTGATTTAATACTTGCAGATGACTGCGAAGTACCCAATACAGCCTGGACTGTAGGTATGAGAGAGAAATTATTGCAATGTTGCGGAGAGTTTAACGCTATTCTTAAGCCTGATGGCGAGATAATGTTTTTAGGTACACCGCAGACAGAAGAAAGCATATATAACAAGCTGAGATTACGAGGATACGATTGCAGAATATGGACAAGTCGTTATCCAAAGAAGCCTGAGAAGTATGGAGACGCATTAGCTCCAATGATAAAAGGATTAGCTGCAACAAAGCCTGGTCAACCTACAGATCCAGACAGGTTTAGCGAAATGGACTTGCTAGAAAGAGAAGCAAGCTATGGTAGATCACAATTTACCTTACAGTTTCAGTTAGATACCACGTTATCTGACCTACAACGCTTTCCATTGAGACTCCAGGACTTAGTTGTTATGGAAGTAAAAGATCATGCGCCCGAAAAAGTAGTGTGGTCGTCAGGCGCAGAGTATAGAATCTCTGATCTGCCAGCAGTAGGTTTTAGTAATGACTATTATCACAAGCCAGCTTTTTTACATGGCGATTGGTTGCCATTTACAGGTTGCGTGATGATGATTGACCCCTCTGGTAAAGGTGTTGATGAGACAGCATATAGCATAGTTGCGCATCTAAATGGAAACTTATACGTTTTAGAGGTCGGATCGTTTTGCGAAGGTTATACAGAACCAGTTTTAACTGGCATAGCTGAAGCTGCAAAGCGCAATAAGGTAAAACTAATACTCCTGGAAGATCAATTTGGTCAAGGGATGATGGAAAGTTTGCTTAAGCCATACCTTATGAAGATATATCCTTGCACTATTGAAGGAACTAGAAGCAATGTTCAAAAAGAAAGAAGAATAATTAACGCATTAGAGCCTGTAATGAACCAACATAGGCTAATAATTAATAGATCAGTTATTGAGAATGATACAAAACCTAGAACAGAGGACTCGGTAGAGAAAGCATTAGGCTATCAATTGTTCCATCAAATGACACATATAACTGTTGATCGAAACTGTTTACAAAACGATGACAGACTTGACTCTTTGGCTGGTGCGGTGGAGTATTGGAATGAGTCGTTAGCAATTGATGAAGATAGAGCTATCAAAGATCGGGAAATGGAGCTGTGGGATTTGGAATTGGCTGCTCACAAGGGCGAATTGGAAGGTGCGTTGGACGCAAAAATCCTCGGCATCCCCCTCGATAGACTTGGAAAAGCCGATACCAGAGGTCGGTGGTTCAATGTATAAGGTTTATAAGACACATACAAAGAAAAGAAGAGCCTGGTGTATAAGATTGCCTACAGCATTTGCTGGAATTAAACTAGATGAACCTAAAATTGGCGGATTTCAAACAGTAGTCCAGGCAAATGACCATCAAACAGCCTGGTGCATGGCAATGATGCAAGACGAATGGGAAATATTGACGTTTAAAGTTAAAGAAATAGCTATTTTTCCTGTAAATCCGCTTTAAAATCCTGGTGGTCCAATATCGTCTCCGCCATTCATAAGCTGTTCTAATCTTTTTTCCCTATGTCTCTGTCGTTTCAAAGTTAATCCAAGATCGGCTGGCGCACGAACAGCTTGCTTACTAAAATCTTTGTAGCTTTTTAAAACATCTTGGTTGTTTTGACTAGAATTATTACCAGAAAATCCTTGGCACATTATTTTTCTTCCAGGAGCATTTCTCTTATCTTAGCAACCGCAGCATCATCTAGCTTATTTTCACTAAGTTTTGCCAACGCTGCTAATATATCGCAGACTAAAACAGATACAGCCTTACTTTTTAAGAAAGCAAAGATAATTGGACGAATTAGACTAATCATTTTGAGAATCTATGGTTAATATACAGGTAGTATAGTTCGATCTTAATGGAAGAACAAGATGAGAAGGAAGGCAATAGTCTGATCGCCAATGTGGTGCAGCTTATTATTCTTTTTTGGAGTTTGGGAGTAATTTCTTGGTCGTATTTTAATCCTAACCCTACTCGCCAAATTGATACGACTTTTGCTGCTGGATTATTAAGTGCGGTCAGCGCACAATTTGGGCTGAATATTAAGAAAGGAAGCAAAGGTAACAATAGTAGCAATGGCAAAGCACCTAAAATAGTGGATAATAAAGATACCAACGTAGGAATCAAATGAAAAAATTAATTTTATTAGGCTTATTAGCTTTTACTAGCCCTGTTTTTGCTAATGGAGTGCCAACGTGGACTACTGGTACTAGCAACAGAACAGAAAATACAACTCAAACTATAACTCGCAGTATAGTTACTGAGAAATATGGATCTTCTGTAAACACCTGGGAAGGTTCTAATATCACAGTTACTTCCGCTAACTCAGAAGGTATAGCAGCAAGTGACGCTATATTTACAGTTGATGATACTTCAGCAGATTGGTCGTTATCTATAACTACCAGAACTGAAGGGCAACTTCTTGAGCAGATTACACAGAATGACACGATTAACACAACGTCTGTTATTACTTCTTTGTCTGTCTTTAGTCAGTAAGCCTGTTAAAGCCGAAACTGATGTAATAGCTCAACCAAATGCGATTGGTAATTCAAGTATTATCAATCAGAATATGAATATTAATAATGGAATGACAGGTAAACAACAGTTTGGAAATTTAGTTTGTAGCCAACCTACTATGGCTGTAACTCCTTTTTATACAGGAAATGATGCTCAATCAGAAAGTTATAGTATTAATGAAGGTTGGGGAGTTCAGATGAGTTTTATGATACCCCTGGGAGATAATAAAACTTGTAACGACCTAGCCAAAGTAAAGCTAGAGTTAGCCATAGAAGAGTTAGACAAGCAAGTGCATGATAAACAGCTAGTTCGTATTTTGAAATGTAGTCAGCTTCACGCATCAGGCTACATGATAAACCCTGCTTCAGAATACGCATACATTTGCGCAGATGTCATTAACATACGAACTTATGTTAAAGCTAATGCAGAAGAATTTAAGTAGCTAGTTTAGACACCACATAGTACAGGTATGTGAACTCTAGCTACCTTTATTATTATCCATCTTTTCTTTTACATTTGCGACTTCTTTTTTAAGTACTTTTTTAAATATTTTTGTCATAAGTTTTTTAAGTTGATTAACAACGCTTTGTAAGACTATTGAACCTGTTACTGCTGCTGTGGCACTTACACCAGATGCTATTACGCTTGATGCAATCACTTCTGGCGCTGGAATAGGCATTTCTCCAAAAAATGGTATATTAAACGTAGCTACAGGTTCTTCAGTTGATAAAGTTTCTTTGGTGTTTGGCGGGATTATCGGTATTGTCTCTGGTGTTAGTTGTAACTCTTCCTCCTTTGAAGATGATGTTTCTTCTTCAGCAGAAGATTCCGAAGCTCCCAGACCCGACTCTACCTGTTCCAGGCTTGGTAGAAGAACAGGATCTAGGTACGGAACGTCTGCCACAGGTACGTCAAAAATTGTTCGGGGAGGATTAAGTACGTCTATCTTTGGTATATAAGGTAGATCTTCGTTCATTTTTTGATAGTATTGTAATAACCTTACACTTATTTATTACACATAGCATCCTTGAGGGGTATCAGACTAAGTGAAATAAGGCTGGTTAATTCCAAATTTATTTCTAATTGACATGGCTAACTTTAGTCCTTCAAGACTCGGCTTGGTCAATGCTACTGGTACGTCTTATGACGCACTTTTCTTGAAAGTGTGGAGTGGAGAGGTGCTATCAGCATTCCGTAAAGCTACAATATTCGAGTCATTGCATACAGTTCGGACGATTCAATCTGGCAAATCGGCACAATTTCCCATTATTGGACTCTCAAGTACCAGCTATCATACGCCTGGGACTCAACTGACAGGGGATAGCATCAAACACGCTGAGGCTACCATAAATATTGATGACAAACTTGTCAGCCAAGTTTTCCTAGCGGACATAGATGAAGCTAAGAATCACTATGATGTGAGGTCAAAATATACAGAGGAAATGGGTAATGCCCTAGCCTATCGTTTTGATGAAAACGTAGCTGCAACAATAGCTCAAGCTGCTAGAACAGGTACAAACTTTAATACAGATTTACCTGGAGGTACAAGAGTTAAGATTCTTAAGTCTGGTACTGCCAATACTGCTGCTGCGGTTGCTGCTGTTACTGGTGCTGACCTTGTTACTGCTCTATGGACAGTTGCGCAGACATTTGACGAGAATAACATCCCAGAAAACAACAGATACTTTGCACTTGATCCAGCAAACTACTACAAACTTGCAAGAACTACTGACGTTCTTAACAGAGATTGGGGTGGTTCTGGAGCATATGCTGAAGGTACAGTTCTTAAAGTTGCTGGTATTTCAATTATTAAATCTAATAATTTACCTAAGACAAACAGAACTGCTGTTACTGGAGAGAACAACACTTATCATGCTAACTACACCGATAATATCGGCCTTGCATTTACACCAGATGCAGTTGGTACAGTTAAGTTAATGGATCTAAAAATGGAACAAACTGGTAATGATGTTCATGCTTTATACCAGGGTGTATTTATGGTCGGATCTATGGCTCATGGTACAGGCGTACTACGTCCAGACTGCGCTATCGAAGTATATGCGTCTAACTCATAAGTAGTTAATATAGGGGAGTAAACTTACTCCCTTATTATTATGCCCAAAGGAAAAGGAACTTATGGTACTAAAGTTGGACGACCTCCAAAAAAAGGCACTAAGAAAAAGTAAATGGCACTCGCTAGAACTACAAAATTAGAAGCGGTCAATAAAGCCTTGCAGATGATGGGAGAAGCTCCTATCAACTCTCTACAAGGCTTATTTGGCTTAGGTAACTTGGCAGAAACAACTATTGATAGTGTTAGTCGCAAGTTACAGACGGAAGGCTGGTCTTTCAATTCTGACTATGGAGTTAGCCTGGTAAGAGATTCAAGTACTAATCACATTTCAGTTGGTGCAAATGTTAGCAGAATTTATGTTGATCCTTTTGACTATCCAGATATAGATGTAGTTCAAAGAGGCTCAAAACTTTATGATCGTAAAAACAATACATACGAATTTGCAACAAATTTAAAAGTAGATATGTCAATCATTCTTGATTGGGATGATTTACCAGAACACGCTAGGGTTTACATAATGACTAAAACTGGTAGGGAACTCCAGGAGTCTATGATTGGCAGTAAAGATTTAACAGAAATAAATTTATTAGTAGAACAAGAAGTTAGGTCGCAATTTTTAGAAGAAGAAACTATGTTAAGCGATCATAATATCCTTAGAGGACATAGCCGAAGAGTAAATCCAATACAAACTTATAGACCTTCTAATGTTTTAAATAGGTAATTATGGGTTTAATAAGCAGCTCCATTCCAAATATGATTAATGGGGTTAGTCAGCAACCCTCAGCTTTAAGACTAGCTTCACAGGCAGAATCAGTTATAAATTGTTTATCTTCTCCAGTTGAAGGATTAACTAAACGTCCACCATTTAATCATATATCTAAGCTAATCAATGGCTCAGTTGGAACAGGCAAACCATTTGTAAAAGTTGTTGATAGAGACGGAAATATACAGTATCTAATTGTTATTAGAGACGGAGCTATAGACGTATTTGATTTAGATGGCAACGTGCAAACAGTTACAACTCCACAAGGTACTGACTATTTAAACATTGCAAATAACGCTGACCCTTCAGAAAAATTTAGAATAGCGTCAGTTGCGGACTACACGTTCATATTGAACAGAGAAAAGGTAGTTACTATGGATCATCCTGGTACTTACACGCAAAATGATGGCGCAACACCAGTAGGAGCTGGCACAATAATTACTGTTACCTCTAACAATCATGGACTAGAAACTGGTGTAAAAGTACAGATAGATTTTGAAACTGGAACTACTCCAGATGGAACATATACAGCAACTAAAGTCGATAATAATACGTTTACTTTGGTGGGTGCTACAAGTTTAAATACATCTGGAAATGCAAGATTTAATGAGTTATCTCCTGACGTTTCTCGCAAAGGTATTGTATTTATAAAAGCTGCTGATTATGCAACAACCTATACAGTAAAAATAAAAAGCGCTGATGGAACAACAACTTTAGCTACTGCGACATACGCAACAGCATCCCCTGGTGGAGCAGTACCTAACTCAAACACTATTGCAACAGATTTAAAAAATGATTTAGCTGCTGCATTGCCTACTGGTTGGACTTTTACTGTCGATCAATACATATTAAGAATAGAAAAAAATGACGATACTGATTTTATTTTAGAAAGTACTGACTCCAAAGCTGGTACTTACACAAAAGCTATTAGAGGTGCGATAGATACGATTAATGATTTACCGACTTTATGTGAAAACAATTTTATTGTTAAAGTCCAGGGTACTAAGACTACAAAGCTAGATGACTATTACGTTAAGTTTGAAACTTCTAATGGTACAGATTTTGGTTTTGGAATATGGAGAGAAACAGTTGGTCCATTAGAACCTTTTAAATTTAATAAGTCAACTATGCCTCATGTATTAATCAGGGATGCTGCTACTGGTACGTTTAAATTTGAAGAATTTGATTACAGTCCACGAATAGCTGGCGATTTAACTACAGCTCCTACTCCTACTTTTGTAGGTACTGTTTTAAATAACATTAATACTTTTAGAAATAGACTTGTATTCCTGGCAGATGAAAACGTAATAATGAGTGCAGCAGATAGCTATGATAGATTTTTTCCTGAGACAGTACAAACAATTGTAGATAGCGACCCTATTGATCTAGTTACAGGCGGTACGGAAATTCATTTCCTAACATCCAGCTTGGCATTTGCAAACACATTGCTACTCTTTAGTCGGCATGGTCAGTTTAGATTAGACGCTGGAGCAGTTGGTATTGGAGGCGCATTAACACCTCAAACAGCAACTATTACAGCTATAACTACATACGAAACTGAACCTAATGTTGACCCTATAGCAGTTGGTCGAACAGTTTATTTTTCAATACCTAAAGGAGAGTTTAGTGGTTTGCGTGACTTTTACCTGGAAGATGTTACAGGTGCAGTTCCAGTATCAGAAGAAGTATCTTCCGCAGTTCCAAGATACTTACCTAAAAATATAGTTAGTTTAGTTAGTAGCGCTTCAGAAGAAACAATATTAGCTATTAGCAAAGACGAACCAAAGCGTATATATTTCTATAAATTCTTTTACGAAGAAGATGAAAAACTCCAATCTTCTTGGTCATTCTGGGAAGTTAAAGGAGCTAAAACTGTTCTTGGCGCATCAATAATAGATAGTGATGTATATTTTGTAATTCAATATGCAGACGGAGTTTACCTAGAAAAATGTTCGTTACGTCCAGAATCAGTTGACCCTGGCAGTAATTTAGAAGTTTTATTAGATAGAAAAGTAGACGAAACTAAATGTCATATTAATGTTATTAACCAGGGTGGAGCTGGAGTTCAATCAATAATTTCTTTGCCATATCCAACATCTACTACAGGAATACAGGTTGTTGTAGGGCGAGACGTTAGCGGTAACACTATTCAACATGGTCAAGTTATTACAGCTAGTTCTGAATCACAAACTGGCGCAACTCAGTCTGGATTTACTGGAAATGGAACTATGACAGTACTTGGAGATTTGTCTAACGCTAAATTTTTTGTAGGAGAATTGTACGATATGTTGTACGAATTTAGCACTCCTTATCTTAAAGAACAGCCAGCAGGGGGTGGTGTTTCTGTTATAGCTGGTCCACGATTACAAATTAGAACCTGGACATTTGTTTTTGATGACACAAGTGCATTTAAAGTAAAAGTCAGTCCAAGAGGTAGATCTTCTTTTACTTACCCTTATAATGGATTTATAATAGGTCAGAATCCCCCAGCGTTAGGTCAAGCGCCTTTCCTAACAGGTAAATTCAAAGTGCCAGTTATGGCTCAAAACAACGACACAAAAGTTGAAATTTTGAGTGATAGCCCACTACCTTGTCGTATTCAATCAGCAGAATGGGAAGGATGGTTACACAGCAGAGCAAGACGAATTTAGGTAAATTCCATTGGAGAAGGTCAGTTCCTAATGACATAGTGGAAGTTGCTGACAATATGAGGCAAGAAGATATAGAAGAAATATACGCATATTCTGGATCTGAACCAAAAAGTAGCCTTATATATTGTTTCTTTGGAAGTAGTCCTTGCATGACTATGGTAGGGCGCAAAGGAAACATTATGGGTATGTATGGAGTAATTCCAGTTAGAAAGAATATGGGAAAAATATGGATGTTAGGGCATAGAACTATGACTAGCGACTACCAAGACGTAAGAGCTTTTCTTCGTAATTCCCCAATAGAATTAGATAAATTTAAAATGAATTATCCCATATTATTTAATTATGTAGATGCACGAAATAAAACTCATGTAAAATGGATTAAGTATATGGGTTTCTCAATCATCAAAGAACACGCTACATTTGGGTATGAGGGTCGTCTCTTTTATGAATTTGCCAAAATTTAACTAATGTGTGAAGCAGTTACGTTAGGAGTAATTTCTGGAGTTCTAGGTGTAGGACAACAGTTTATGGCTTATCAACAAGCCAAATCTAATGTTGCCTTTCAAAACGCACAGAATAATCTTAATTATCAAAGTCAATTATTACAGACTCAATCTAACAGAATGACCGAAGATGTTAGAAAGCAGATGAATGAGGATTTTATACAACATACAGAATTTATGGCTGACTTGGCTTATGAAAGAGATTCGACCAGGATCACTATGGAACAGCAGCAGATACAAGAACAAAGGGCGCAAGAACAAACGGAAAGAGGAAAGGTAGCATTGCAAAAGAAAGGAGAAGTAGCATCACAACGTATTGGACAAAATGCCTGGACTCTTTTAGCTGAGATAGAAAGATCGAGAGCAGCAGCCGATTTTGTGACAAACAGAAACGCTGCATTTGCTCTTAAAGGATCACAAACGCAAAGGCTTGACGCACAAGCTGATCGAGCTTCTCGAAGGGGATCTGCCAGAACATATCTTAAGAAAACTTATCTTGATCCAGTTAAACCACTACGCATACCCAAGCCTAGTTTTGGTGCATACGCACTTGGCATGGCTGGTTCTGTTGTTGGTGGATTTAACACTTACTATGGTGTTAAGGCTAATCAAGCTGTAATCAAAGCTAATACCCCTGGATAACAATGGCAAGACAAAAATTAAATTACACCCAAGGGGATGCAGAACCTAAGAAAAAAGGAAATCAAAAACGTAGTCAACTTGCTACTGGTCAATCTACTGGAGACGTTAGCCAGGTAGATCTATCATTTAAAACTCCCCAAATACAAAATTTTAAATGGTATGGACAGACTTATTCGACCCCTACTGAACCAAAGCTAGTACCTACACTTGATCTGCCAAGCGTAGAAGGATTTTACGAAGATACTAGAAAAGCTAAACAAAACGAGTTTAGTGCCTTTATTGATGGCATGAAAACTTTAAAAGGAGAGCTTGAACAATTACCTGGAGCATATACAGATGCAAGAGTTAAAGAACAAAGTGTTCTTAATCTAGAAGCTGCAAAAATTCTTGACACATATCAAGTTGGTAATGATGGTACGGACATAAATCCAGCAGACAAATTACAGGCAACTATTAATAAATTAAACAAAATAATAAATCAGCCCTTAGAGGCAGAAGGAGGAGAAAGTTTTAGTTTAGAAAAAACAGAAGAAATAGAAAATGCAAAAAAGATTTTACAAGAGATAGAAAGTAATAGACGACTAAGAAATACGATTACTTCCTTAGCTAATGAACGAAAAGTTTTAGATAATTTAACCCAATGGGATACATATAAATTAAACGAAACAGTTGACGAAATAGATGAAAATACAGGACAGCCAATACAGGCTCGCAACAATAAAGGCGAATTACAGTTTGAAAATGATGGTGTAACTCCTATTTATGCACAAGTTTCTTTAGCGGAACTAGATCCTAGTGACCCAAGATACAAGCAAGCGTATAACGAATTTATATATAAGGATAGTAATTTAGGAATTTTTGAGCATAACAATTTGCAACCGCAAATTTTGCAACACAGAATGAATGACAGATCAAGTCAACTAAAAAATTATTTAGAAAAAACTACGCAATTAGGACAGGCAGAAATAGTTTCTACTATTAATTTACTTGAAAACCCTGGTTTAACACCTGTTCAATTAAACGAGCAAATGGGAAAAATAGTAGCAAGCGTAAGAAGGTTAGGACTTTCAAAGGAGTCGGAAGTAACTATGTATAAATTACTTTGGCAAAGTTTAGCTCGTAATCCTTTGTATAAAAATTTAGATGCTGACTCTCTTTATGAAGAGTTTTCAAAGTTAGCTCTTGGTACAGAAGATTATAACGGAATTGCTATTGGTCCAGAAGGTAACAGGTGGATAATTGAAGATGGAGTTACAAGAATTAGACCAGAAATGGCTTGGATAAATAGTCTTGGAGGCACATCCTATTTAAGAGATATAGTTGAAGGCATTGTAAATGATAGGGATGTTTTAGATAGAGCTAATAAAACTTCACAACAAACTGAATTTTCAACAAAATTAGTAAAAGGGATGGAAGATTTAAAGATTGAAATTAATGGAGAAGAGGTAAATATAAAAGACGCTTTGACTATATATAATAGCGAAGGCACTCCAGGAGTAGTTCAAGCGGACGCTAATGTAAGACTTGCATATAAAAAAGCAAGAAATTTAATTGAAGAAAATTTCAAAACATTATCTCTTGAAATACAAAATTCATCTTTAAGTCCAGGCGAAAAAATAAACCAACAAAAATTATTAGACGAACAAAGGGAACTTGCTTTGGTAAATTTGGCTTATGGTTTAACTGGCACAGAATTTGCTAATGATGTCAAACAATTAGAAACAGAATTAAATTCATGTATTCGTACTGGTAAAAAAAATTCAAAACAATGCCGAATTTTTATGTCGAACTATACCAATATGAATGGAATCTACGGAGAAACTTTAGTTAATAATTACGACAGAACTAAAACTATGATTACTAAATACAACGATCTTGTAAAAGGAGACGTAGCAAGTTCAATAGACGCTGTTACTGACGAGTTAAAACTTTCGTTTGACAAGGCGGTATATGATTCTAACCCTGCTTTAACAAAAGACGGATATGCAGAATGGGGAACTTATGAATTTGCGCTAGACAGTTATCTTACTGAAATATATAGCGATATGGTAAGCGCTGCTAAAGACGGAAAAGTTACAAAGGATGAGTTAATGGACAAAGTAAAAGCAGATATACAGAATGGCACGTTTGCAACAAAAATGAAAGAGCTTGGAGTAGACGTAGATAGCAGTCTTGGTAAAAATTTCTTTTATCCTTCAGACACTAACGACCTTGGATTTGTTGAAGAATATGGTCCTGTAAATGGAAGCAATAAAAACCTTATAGCTAAATTAGATAAAATTAATGTTAATGAAATATTCCCTGGCACAGACAACTACGAATTTGTAAATCATTTAGATTCTCCTAATCCATATCTTTTAAATAGCAAAGGCAGTATTCAGTTCGTAAAAAATATTTTATTTAGTGGAGAGACTACTTATGACGATATTAACCTTTACAGACAATTACTTAATACAGAAAGTGAAGCATATAAAGAGCTTTTAGCAGAAAAAGGAGAGCAAAATTTAAAAAAGGAAATTGATAAATTAACAAAAAATTTCCAAAATTCTTTTAAAAAATCACAAAAAGGACTAGAAGTTTTATTTGAAATAGGTCAACTTTCTACTGTATATAATGGTAGGTTTGGAGATTTAATTAACGATCAAGTTAGAGGTTCTATATTTACAAACTCGGAATACTCTGAAGCTATTACTAAGCATGACACAAATCCTCCAACTTATAGTATTGATTGGACTCATAGCTCTATTCCCAAAGAGCTGCAAAATTGGGGAGAAATACAACCATTTTTAGAGACTTTAAATGGATTAGAGACATACGCAGAAGTATTAGATAAGATAGAGGCATGGCAACTGAGTGGAGTGCTAGGAATTTAGATGACAGACAGCTTACTAGACGCAGCCAACCCAGGTGGCGATAAAGATACGCTTTTAGCTAGTTCTAAATATCTTGAAAAGTTTGAACAGCTTAAAAGAAATCAGCTTGGCAATGAGAATTATAATGAGGAAGATAAAACTTTAATTGACGAATCTACAGATGTTCAACTAAATAATTTTAATCCAGAGATTATTAATAAAGATCAAATAGAGTCAGATCAATATTATAAAGAAAAATTCCAAGAGCCAGGGCGAAAAGATACAAAAACATCTACACCCTTTTTAGGATTTTACGATAAGTTAAATATTTTTAGTAAAGATTATGGAGGGGAATATGCTCCAGAAGAATTAAGAGGACAGCATAGATTAAGAAATAGTCTAGGCGATCTTTTTCGTATAGCAGATAGAGGTGTTATTAGCGGTACTGTTGGATTAACTAATACTGTTAATGACGCATTAAGACAAGATATGCCTGGCTATATGGCTGAAATGTTGTCAGGCGATCCAGTAGGTGCAATGGCTTTAAAAATAAAAGCAATAAAAGCAGGGATAAAAGAAAAAGATTTTAATGTTTTTCTTGAAGAATTAGGTGGGAAAAAATCCAGAATGAGCATTTTGGAAGCTATGGAAACTGGCGCAATGAGG
>Ga0160423_10002925_pt1 | contig 14218 bp, 15 predicted proteins | sample CRUFie14St8metaG_FD_108191 | JGI IMG/M metagenome (GOLD analysis project Ga0160423, IMG submission 108191) | Marine microbial communities from the Costa Rica Dome - CRUD Field 142mm St8 metaG | ecosystem: Environmental > Aquatic > Marine > Oceanic > Photic zone | place: Costa Rica: the Eastern...
ATTGGATAGCAAAACTAGAAAAAGCAATTGCTCAAAAATATGGATTTGAGGCAATAGAGAATCCTAAAAAACACTGGACACCTGAAAAAGAAGAAAAGCACCAAAAAGAGACTGAAGAGTTTTATAGGAGAAAGTACTTTAAAGATACAAAATCTTCCAAAGAAAACTACAAAGGTTTTTTGATTAACAAAAAACTACTTACTAGAGAAAGTGATAGAAACTGTCCGGTTTGTGGATCGTACTCTTTTTCTGCTCAAGACGACCTTTATATGCAAAGATATAAATGTTGTTTTTCGTGTTACGTTACTTGGGTTGAAGACAGGGAGGCAAGATGGAATTCTGGATGGAGACCAAACAAGGAGCAAATAGATGGCAACAACACTTGAAATTATAAATGGCATTTCGCAGGTACTGGCAAAAAATTATGATGGTGCACTCGATGAAAACGATGAACCGCTAAAGGTTGGTCTGAAAAGGGAGGAGGGGAACCCTCTAATTGACCCAAGAGTTATTGATGGGTTTGGCGTAAAGTTTGAAGGAAATAAACTTTGCATAACTTACTCCAGCGAAATTAAGTTAAAAGAGGTTTATGGCGGCACTTTAGAAAATGATGTATCTTCTATGTTATCTGATGTAGCAAAATTTATAAAGAAAGAATATAGGGCACTTACAAAAAGTTCTCTGTCCCTCCAAGAAGATGGTGATGTGCAAGTTTTAGTACAACCTGTGTCAAGAGTTAGAACTCTTGTTACGGCAAAAAGGTCTTACGTTATTGGCGGCGTTGATTTGTTAGAAGCGGAAAGACCAGAGTTGGATATGCCAAACACACCAGAATCTACCAAAAAGTCTCAAAACGATAAAAGAAAGTCTGATCCTTTTGAAGTTTTTAAAGCATATAATTTTTCTAATAGGAAGAAGTAATGCGCTTAAGCGTTATTCTTATAACCGTGTTTTCTCTGATTTCTTGCATATCGGACGTAAATCCTGCATACGAAGAGGATAATTTCATTATAAGTCAAGAAGATATTGACCAAACAGAACTAGAAATGTGGATCTGCTACAATCCAGATAGCGAGTTACACGGAAAGATCTGCACAGAGGGTTGTTTGGTCGATGGTGATTATCACACTTTTTGTTGGCACCTGGATACAAACGAGTGTGAACATGATTTTCTTACAACTGTTATTGAAAAAGCGTGTATTGAGGTTGGATTATTATGAGTACACCCCTGACTAAAAAAGAGATAATGCGAGAAATAGTTAAGTGTGGTAAGAATCCTGATTATTTTATTACAAATTATGCCAAGATTACACACCCCATGAAAGGTTTGATACCTTTTAAGACTTACGACTTTCAGAAAGAGGCACTAAAGAACTTTGAAGACCACAGATTTAATGTTGTTTTAAAAGCAAGGCAGTTAGGTTTAAGTACAGTTACTGCTGCTTATATTGTGTGGATGATGTTGTTTCATAAAGAAAAAAATGTTCTTGTGCTTGCAACAAAGTTTGGTACCGCCGCTAACCTTGTTAAGAAAGTAAAAACTATATTAAAAAATTGTCCGTCTTGGGTAAGAATCGCACAAGTCTCAATCGATAACAGGACTTCATTTGAATTAACCAACGGGTCGCAAATAAAGGCGTCCTCAACAAGTGGAGATGCTGGTCGTTCAGAAGCGTTATCTTTGCTTGTTATAGATGAGGCAGCACACGTAGAAGGTCTTGATGAGTTATGGACTGGTCTTTACCCTACCCTGTCTACTGGTGGTAGATGTATTGCTCTTTCGACGCCCAACGGTGTTGGTAATTGGTTTCATAAAACGTTTATTGATGCCTCGAATGGTTCAAATGATTTTGTGCCAATGACCTTGCCCTGGGACAGACACCCAGACAGAGATCGTGAGTGGTTTGAAAAAGAAACAAAAAACATGTCAAGACGGCAAATTGCACAAGAATTGGAATGTAATTTTAATATGTCGGGCGAAACAGTCTTCCATCCAGATAAGTTAGATTTCTTATCACAGTTTGTTTCGGACCCCAAATATAAAACTGGTTTTGATAGAAATTATTGGATTTGGAAAGAATCCGAAAGTGGGGTGCCTTATTTACTAAGCGCAGACGTTGCCAGGGGGGATGGAAAGGATTATTCTGTTTTTCATGTTTTTGACACCCTTAGTATGGAAATCGTAGCGGAATATCAAGGGAGAGTTACACCAGATATTTTCTCTGATATCATTTTCAATGCTGGGCATGAGTATGGAGATTGTATGGTTGTTGTTGAAAATAACACTGTTGGGTTTGCTGTGCTTGAAAAGTTAAAAGAAAAACAATACCCCAACATATATCACTCTATAAAATCAACTCATGAATATGTGGACCAAGTTGTGGCAGAGTCTGTAAGTAACTCAGTACCGGGATTTACTACAAGTATGAAAACAAGACCTTTGATCGTAGCAAAGTTGGAAGAATTTGTAAGAAATGAACTAATTACCATAAATTCACCTCGACTCTATAACGAGATGAAAACTTTTGTTTGGAATAACGGACGACCCGAGGCAATGAGATCTTACAATGATGACTTAATTATGTCATGTGCTATCGGGTGCTGGGTAAGGGACACTGCGTTGATTGAAAATAAAAGAAATATAGAATATAATAAGGCATTTCTTGCTACAATGGTATCAACAGCAACAAAAATGAATACAACAATTAAGGGTATGCAAGGTTATAAGGGTGATAGTTTTTTTGAAAAAAAGAAATCACACGATAAAGTATATGAACAATATCCTTGGTTGTTCAAGGGATAATTAAATGGTGAGCAGAAGAAAAAACACAATGAACCCCAAAAACTCAGACAGTGGTTTATTTAAAAAATTAACAAGGTTGTTGTCTGGACCAATTGTAAATTACAGAACGCAGACTGCTAGAAGACTAAAGAGACGACAGTTGGACATGTATGCCAATAAGTTTAGATCTCTTAGCGGCAAGCAGTTTAAAAGAATGGATTACAATCCATTTGCAGGACTTTACGCAGGTGCTCAAAATAATCAAAATAGATTAGAAAGATGTGTAGACTTTGATCAGATGGAGTACACTCCAGAAATTGCATCGTCCTTAGATATCTATGCTGATGAAATGACTAATCACAGTTTGTTATCCCCTTTAATGTCTATAGATTGCAACAACGAAGAGATAAAGGGCATTCTTCACACTCTCTATTATAATATTATGAATCTGGAGTACAACTTATTTGGTTGGTGTCGCACGATGTGTAAGTATGGTGATTTCTTTTTATATCTTGATCTTGACGAGGTGCTGGGAATCAAAAGTGTTATAGGTTTACCAGGACAAGAATTAGAAAGGTTGGAGGGTGAAGATAAAACAAATCCAAACTATTGTCAATTTCAGTGGAACTCAGCAGGACTTACCTTTGAAAACTGGCAGATTGCACACTTTAGAATTTTAGGTAATGATAAGTATGCGCCATATGGCACATCAGTGTTGGAACCTGCTAGGCGTATATGGAGACAGTTAACTTTACTAGAAGATGCAATGATGGCGTATAGAATTGTTAGATCTCCAGAAAGAAGAGTATTCTATATTGATGTTGGCAATATTCCTCCTCAAGATATTGAACAGTATATGCAAAAAGTTATGACTCAAATGAAGCGTAATCAGGTTGTTGATCCAAATACGGGCAGGGTTGATTTAAGATATAATCCAATGTCTGTTGATGAGGATTATTTTGTCCCTACTCGTGCACAGTCTAGTTCAAGGATAGAGTCTTTGCCGGGTGGCACAATGACTGGAGACATCGACGATGTAAAATATTTAAGAGACAAGTTGTTTTCGGCGCTGAAGATCCCAGGTTCGTACTTAACAAGTACCAATGCAGATGCATCTGGCGGCGGAAAAGATGACGCTACAACATTAGCGCAAAAAGATATTAGATTTGCTCGTACAGTGTTGAGATTGCAACGTTCAGTTATTTCAGAACTAGAAAAAGTAGGTATTGTACATCTTTATACAATGGGTTATCGTGGAGAGGATTTAATTAGTTTTAAATTAAGGTTGAACAATCCATCTAAAATTTCAGAACTTCAAGAATTGGAGCACTGGAAAACTAAATTTGAAGTTGCATCGAGTGCCACTGAGGGATACTTTAGTCGTCAGTGGGTAGCGTCTAACTTGTTTAATATGACAGAAGAAGAATTTGTTAAGAACCAAAGACAGATGTATTATGACAGACAATTTGATGCTAAACTTGAGGCAGTCGCAGAACAGGCACAGGCAGAAGTTACAGCGGAGCAGGGTGCTGGTGCAGGCGGTGATGCCGCTGCTGGTGGAACTGATGATTTGTTGGGTGGCGATTTGGGCACTGGAGGCGAAGGTGGCGCCGGTGTTGATCTAACTGGTGGTGAGGATGCTCTAGGTGGCGGTGACACAGGTGGCGCTGACGCAGGCGCTGATGCAGGTGGAGGTGATACTGGCGCTGGCGATGCCGGCGGCGCAGCAAGCAATCTATTGGCAGCGCCTGGATCAAGAGAGGATCAGTATTTTCCTCACGCCTGGGAAAAGGCAAAAGGTAAGGTTCATATAACAAAAGCAATGACAGGAGAGCGAGACAAGAGAGATACTGGAGGGCGCACACAGTCGTATAGAACAGTGTCAGGTTATAAAAAACTCAAGTCTTTATCTAGAGGTGTAGTACAGGAAGATAACGAAAGGATTTCCGAGCACTCCAATACTAGTTATATTAAAGAGGAAGAAAAGATCTTTACTCTAAATAAAGAAGTTACTGATTTGATTGCAGGACTGCAAAACAGGGAAAACAAAAATGAGACTAAAGCACAATAAAAAAAGAAATACCGCCTTTTTATTTGAGGCACTTACTAGAGAGTACGTAAAGTCAATCATAAGAAACAATGTCAACCGACAAGGTACCATAAAGAATATAATAAAAAAGCACTTTTGCAATGGAGCGCTCAATGAGGAACTATCAATATACAGAGAATTGCTAGAATCAAAAAATCTCACCAGCAAAGAGGCAGAAAGTGTTTTATCTGAAGCAAAAGTTAGGTACACTCAACTGAACAAAAAGGAGATTTTTTCAAAGCAGAATATATTGATTAAGGAAATTAATCACACTTTATCATCCTCTGTTTTCTCTAACTTTATTCCAAATTACAAGGATATAGCAACAATATACAATATCTTTAATAATAAGACTACAATGAAGGAAAAGATTCTGTTGGAGCAAAGGATTGTTGAAAATCTTTCCTCAGAGACAGATAACGATTCTAAAGTTCATATCGATAATTTAACATACAAGACTTTTGTAGATAAGTTTAACAACAAATATGCAGACTTGCCAGAAGAGCAGAAAAACCTACTTACTAATTATATTGCTTCGTTTTCAGACAATGGTTTGTCTCTCAAGCACTATCTGAACGAAAAGGTTGGTGAACTAAAAGAAAAGATGAGCAATTTAAAAGAAACGCCGGAAACTCAGAACGAGGAAATAAAACAAAAGTTTAACAAAATTATTGAAAAATTGGATTCCTATAAAGATCGAGAAGTCGACGATGTGGTAGTTTCCGAGGTGCTTATGATGCAGCAACTGGTAAGGGAGATAGACAATGCTTAAAATAAATATTGTCAGAGGTGTCAAGGACCAAGAACCAATTACAAAGCAGATTATTTTTAAAGAAGCAAAAAAATCTTTAAATGGGGATATTATGATTTTTGATCACGATCTTATTGACATTGTTGTTTCAAAAGAAAAATCTAAAATTTCTGTATATCCAAAAAAAGTTGTAACTGAAGAGTGTACAATTATACAAGATAAACTTTTAATGTCCCTAGCAAAGACTGGAGTAATAGATAGAAGTTCCATAAGAAGTGGGTCAGTTCACTCTTCGTTAGAGGGAAGCATATACAAATCTGCAGATGAAAAGATTTCTTCTTTTCAGATGACTTTGTATGAGGTTTACAATTTTTTGCAAGATGAGGAAGTAAACATTAAATCAAGAGACACATTTAAAGATAGATTGCAAGACTTTTTTCTTGATCCCGACGAAGAAGACAGCACTGAGTTGGGCGAGATTCCACAGGATCCCAAAAAGGGCAGTCTAGATCATCAAGTCCGTCCGTATGGATACCAGTATATGTATTCAATCTTAAGAGAAATAACGGAGAAGTAATGCTCACCTTTACGATTGCCTGCGTTGGCATGACTCAAATTTTAGTCTTTGGAAAAATATTTAACAAGATAAGACCCACAAAGGGTTGGTTTGGAGACCTTTTTAAATGTCCCATGTGCACTGGGTTTTGGACTGGTGTGTTTTTGTGGGCGATAAGTCCATATACAGAACTATTTACGTTTGACCATTCTTTGGTCACAGGTTTTGTGCTGGGTTGTTATTCGTCAATAGTATGTTATTTTTCAAGCATGCTAGTGAATGATTACGGACTTAATGTAAGGCACACTTTTGAGGAGTAGAAAAATGAAGCGTTGGATGCTACAAAGAGTAAGACGTTGCTGTAGCGGCAAGTATTTGAAGCGGGTGGCCCCCGCTTAGAGGAATGTTATGAAACTATTAAGAGAATATTTTGAACTGTGTGATGGGGGTGTATGTCAAGACCTTCTAACCGAAGATGAAAAGAGAAGAGTTGCGAATGGTGCTACCATATTAAGTGGTGTTATGCAAATGTCAGAAACTAAAAATCACAATGGTAGAATGTATCCACATGCCTTACTAGAAAGAGAAGTGAAGAGATATACGGAGTTGGTTGAACAAAGAAGAGCACTAGGCGAACTTGATCATCCAGAGTCTTCCGTTATCAATTTACAAAATGCCTCACATCTTGTTACTGAGATATGGATGGACGGAAAAAAGGTTATGGGAAAGATAGAAGTCTTGCCAACACCTTCTGGTAACATATTGAAGAGTCTGGTTGAGTCTGGTATTCCATGTGGAATATCTTCTAGAGGCATGGGATCAGTTAGAGAGCAAAACGGAGTGACTCTAGTAGAAGATGATTTTCAATTAATATGTTTTGACATGGTTTCTGACCCATCAACACCAGGTGCGATTATGTCTAGGGTTAATGAGTCAAAGGATATGACAAGAGAGTTAACAAGAATTGATAGAATTAATTCACTATTAAATAAAATTTTGAGGTAAGCATGAATTCACAAGAATTAAAAAAGTTAAAAAAGTTTTTAAAACCATTAATCAGAGAATGTATTAAAGAGGCAATCTTTGAAGAGGGTGTTTTATCCACTCTGGTTGCAGAAGTTGCTTCCGGTATGGGAACACAACAGATAACAGAACAAAAACAAACTACAAAATTAATGCAACAAGAACGATCAGAAGCAGTTTCGAAAAGATTAAAAGAATCTAGAAGCAGAATGATGGAGGCAGTAGGCAAAGACGCCTATGGTGGCGTTAATGTGTTTGAGGGCACCGAACCACTGTCATCTGGCGGATCTGCTGGCAGCGGTCCATCGACATCGCCTCTTGCCAATAGAGATCCTAAAGATAAGGGAGTTAATATTGACGGGTTGCTTGGTGCATTTGGAAAGAAATGGGACGCATTAAAATAAGGATTAAAAAATGGGAAAACCAGTAAATTTTGAAGTAAGACCTAGAAACAACGAAGATCAGATGAGAATGATCAGAAGGTTTGTTAAGAAAACCAAAAAAGAAGGACTTGTTGAAAAGGTTCGAAAGCGTAGTAGATTTATTTCAAAGTCAGAAATAAGAAAACTAAAAAAGGCAAGAAAGAAAAGATTATCTCAAGAATCAACAAGAAAGTATCTTGAGAAATTTCAAGACTAATTATAATTAATAACGGAGATTTAAAATGGCATTTGGATTTAGTAATACACCGCCCGCATCGGAGTTCCACAAGCATACTAGTTTTGGTCGCACACGACAGGCAAAAAACCTAGCAGGGGCACACGGGACGGAGATCACACCATCTGGTGATGCACCTACATTATCAACACAGGGATTCGCAACAGAAACGCAAAAGCATTTACATATGTTTCTTAAAGAGACGCAGGGCAACGCAACAGTTGTAACGGTATGGGCATATACTTATGCTTTTGGAGTTTGGTATTTATTGCAATCCGGAGGATCAAATGTAACAATAGGTGCTACCAGCGGTACGAAAGTTATGTCCGGTGCGGATGCAATTGATATATCTGGTGTTGATAAACTGTATTTTCAGTTAACGACCGGCACTCACCATGCAAATGACCAGTTTTTTGCTGCTGCTAATACTATGCCAGTTAAGTAAGGAGATTGTTGTGAAGAGACATCATAAAATTAAACCAGACTTTACCATTGATAATATCAATGATTTAAATAATGAAAAGCAAATAACCACAAGACAAGAAACAAAAACTCTTGCATCTGTCCCGCTGAGGATGATTATACCAGGTTTGTCCTCACTTAGAACAAACCCAACAAGGAATTAAACATGAAAGACTTTAAGTTAATATACGAAAATTTCAAAAACTTTGAACAGAAAACAGAGAAAGACCGTGCACTAGATCAGGTTAAGAGATTACAACCTTTACTGAATGAAACTGCATTAGATTGGTACAAGCACGATAGATTACAATATATTAGAGAAAACTTAAAGTCATTTCACGTCAGAAACGAGAAGCAAGAATTAAATGAAATTTTTGGTCTTTCAAAGAAAGAAAGATTGATTAAGAAAATCGTAAAACTTAATCCTGATATGCCTAAGAGTCCAGCAGACGTACCGGAAGGTAGTGAGGAGATGGACCAAGAAGAACTCAAGATGATGAGTGTTGAGGAACTAGAGGCATATTACGAAAAATCCAAAGAAGGAAAAGATGAGTTTATTGATTATGACGACCGAGGATTTTTTGCAAAGGTTGTAGATAAGATTAAGGGTATCGGTGATGTCAGTTTAATTGGCAAAGGTACGGGACTCCTGATTGGCGGTGACGAAGTCCTTGATGTTAAAAAGAGAAAAGCGTTACAGGATAAAGCACAGAGGGATATTGAAGGTCAACTGCAGCAACTTGACTATGAACCACTTACGGATCTGTATAAGAAACTTGTTGATGCAGAATTCCCAAACAATGAAGCATTCAAATCCGGCGCTGATGAAATTGAACAAATGTATGAGGACATCAAAAGCAAGTACGAAAGCGGTGAGATTTTTGGTGTTGTTGCAAATTCTATTGTTGCGGTAATGCGATCATTGGTCATTTACTTCCAAGACTACAAAATGAACGATAAATTTTACTACGTGAAGGGTAAAATGAATGAAGCAATTTGGAATGCCTACAAGGTAGGGTTAATCACAGAGCAAGAAAAAGTTGCAGACAATGCTCAAGAGCAAGAGTTTTTTGACGGCGGTAACGAAGGTGAGCAAGGCGGAGAAGCACAGGTCGGTACTAAGTACGGCACAACTTCAAAAAATTACCAAGCAGCATACTCTGCAAAATTCCCCGTTGGACTTGCCCTTGGTGGTTTGACAATAGTTGGTGCTGGTTATGCACTAAATACTCCGTTTGTACAAGAATATATTGCTGATGCATATAAGGTTAAAAAAGTTGTAAAGTGGACAGTTTTCACTACAAAGTTAGTCACAAAGAGTCTGGGGTTTGGTACGGTTGAACCAGGTGAGGGTCTCATCCACGTTGTTAGAAGAATGGGTGAAGGTGGAGCAAACTTTGGCAAATCAGGCGGACCTTCGATGGGAGAAATATTCAATAACCCAGCAAATGAAAAAATGAAAATTATGCTTGAAGAGTCTTTAAAAGCACAAGCAACAAAGGGCGGAGTTGTATCACCAGACGAAGCAGTAAAGTATTTTAATGATGCAATACAGCAAAACGCAGATCCGGTTAAGTTATTTACAGGTCAGATGGCAGGAACAGGAAAAACAGGACAAGAAATATTTGCCATTGATAAAGGGACCTTTGAGGCAAAAGTCCAGGAAACAATGACAACTAGTGCTGAAAAATCACAAGAAGTAGTAGAGACTTCTTCTGCCGGTGAAGTTATGCAGTCTCTTGTTAAGCAAATCGGAACGTTTCTTTCAAGTGTCCTGGGACCTGCAGTTATTGCCGGTGCCGGAGTTTCTGCCGCAATGCGAATTAAGGGCAAGCATTTTGGGTCTAGGGCAAGAATGCTACATGATCTAGGGTTGCGCCTAAAAGATTTGGTGCCTGCCTCAAAAGAAGAGGAAGAAAAAGAAGAGATTGATGCTGGGCAAGAAACACCCCAAGGCGGCGATACACCAGATGATACCCCCGGTGACACACCTGGCAAAGAGGAAGCACCCGGAGAAGACGATGGCGGCGCCGGTGGTTTTGCACCACAACCAGAACCAGGAGAGGACCCAGAACCAGAACAAGAGAAAAAGAGAAAATTAGTTCTCGTTAGGTTAGATGACGATGGAGTCAAGTTCCACCCAGGATCGAAAACTAGAAGTCCCAAGAAGAAAGAACAGGAACGTGATCTTATGCAGAAAGCACAAGATCAGGGTATTACTGGACGCAACACAGATCCATCATCTGACGACCTAAGAAATCAGTTTGGTGTCCAGGGTGATACCACTCCAGTTGCAGATTTGCCTGTAGATAAGTTAGTTAAAAAGGTTAAAGGTCGTGGAAAACTAGACTTGGAACCATATATGACTGTTGACGCCTCGATTTACAACGATATGGCAAAAGCAATGAAACAGGCAGGACTAATTAAAACTGCTAGGTTAAATAAGAAAATCAAGGCAGCAGTTGAGGGAACAGTTGAAGTTTTGCTTAAGCAGATAACTGACAAGACACCTCCAAGAAAAATGACCTATAAGCAAGCGCAACCAACATTGATAAAGCAACTTAGAAACAACGGTTTAGGAAAAACATCCAAGAATTCAAAGGCATTGTTTATTTTGTTAAGAGCGCTAAAGGAATACGGATTAATCAGGGGAGACATACCTGAAGATCCCGTAGAAGAACCCCAGGGTGGAGATGATAGACCAGATAACCTTGACGCCAACTTATTTGAAAGTAGGCAAAAAAGATCTAAGTCAAAGCGCCTAAATATTACTAAATTATTCAAAAATTAATCTGGTTTTCCCTTAAAATAAAATAAAGGTGTTTAAGGAATGCCTCAACTATTTATTATTGAACATATTTTTATATAAGGGGTAAATTATGTCGTCACTTCTAGAACAAGCAATTATCGACGCTAAGGCGTTAAGAGACGCAGCGCTGAAAAATGCAGAGCAAATGGTCGTCGAAAAGTACTCAGATCAGATTAAGGATGCAGTTTCTGTTCTGTTAGAACAGGAGGAGGAAGATCCAATGGCAGCACTCGCTGCGGAACCTGATCCTGCAGAGGGCGAGGGCGAGGATCTCGACAAGGGATTGGATGACGATATGTCTACCACTGAACCTGGCAAGGTTGAAATAGATCTAGATGCAATTGAAAAGAAAATTGCAGAGATTGAAAAGGAAGAGGGAGTCAGCGCAACTGACGCTTTGCAAGATCAGAAAATTCCTCATGAACAACTTGCTGACGCCATGGGAGATGAGATTCGAGCATCCTCCGATGCGGATTCATTGGCAACTGAAACTTTAGCACAATTAGAAGAGCAGGTTTTTGATGATATAATGGAGTCACTCGATGTTAACGAGTTGCTTGAAGCGTTGAAGGTCGACATCAAACCACAAAAAAGAGGTTGGATGGGTGCTTCGAATGAAGAGTTGGACCATGCAGTTGAAGAAGAACTTGCTAGAATGCAAGACGATGAAGTTAAAGAGCAGTTAGAAACCCTTAACGCTGCACTTAAAAAGTTAGAAGAGAATAACTCAAGACTTGCCAATAGAAATAAGATTTTAAATAACACTAATAAAGAATTAACAGCAGACTTAGATAATCACAAGTCTGTTGTACAGCAGTTAAAAGAAAAGTTTGATGTTGTTAATACATCAAATGCAAAGTTACTATACATCAACCGGACTTTGGATTGTGGCTCCCTGAATGAGCGACAGAAAAAGAGTATTGTTGAAGCAATCGCTAAGGCCGAAGATGCAAAAGAAGCAAAGGTTATCTATGAGACCCTACAAAACACAGTGGAGACTAAAAAAGAAAAGAGTCCGGAATCACTGAGTGAGGCAGTCAATAGAGGATCTAGTTTGCTAGTTCGTTCTCGTGAAGAGAAGAGAACAACTTCAGCAGATATTTTTGCTGAAAGGATGCAGCGATTGGCTGGCATCAAAAGACAACAATAATTTTAGGAGGTTTACAATACAATGTCTGTATTAGAAAAATTAACCGAAGGTATTGTTCATCGTAACGTCCAAAAGGAAGGTCAAGCACTTCTTGAGAAGTGGGAACAGACCGGTCTCCTTGAGGGTATTGCAGATGATCATAACCGTAACGGTATGGCGGTTCTCCTTGAGAACCAAGCAAAGGAACTTCTTCGTGAAGCGTCCTCAATGTCCGCAGGTGATGTCGAAGGTTTCGCATCAGTTGCTTTCCCAATCGTCCGTCGTGTATTCGGTGGGTTGATTGCAAATGAACTCGTTAGCGTTCAGCCAATGAGTCTTCCAAGTGGACTTATCTTCTTCTTGGATTTCGTCCACAGTGACCAGAGAGCGGGTCGGGCCGCTGGAACATCCGTTTATGGTGGTAACGTTGTTGCCAAGGGACTTATGGATGGTGTTGACCTGAACCCAAGATCTCGTGAAGGTGCTGGTGGTTTTTATGACCTAGAGACTGGTTACAGTTCACCAACCGCTTCTTTCAACTCACTCGACAATTCGTCGATCTTGATTGAAAATAAATTAGTTAGCGCTTTGACTGAAGCGGACAAGAAACTTATTCGCTTTGATGCGGATATTCTTTCTGATCCAACTCTCAAAGTTTCCACGTATGCGATTCGTGATAATAAGTTGCCAGCAACTTTTGCAACAACTTCTTCTGCCCCTGGACATCCTGCATTGGCAGCAGTTTCTGCGTCTCACGCCGACGCAGGTGCGAAATTGGTAAGAAGATTGACTACAATTACTGGTTCAGATGCAGCAGGGCACGGTCTCTTGCTTACGTTCATTGCTAGAGGTGGTACTGCTGGTGCGGCTAACGCCGACTTGACCATTAAATTCCCACTGCTAGACAGTCTTGGATCAGGTGGTGGTCTTGGTTCTGTTGTTGCTTCTGACCTTCCTTTCGAAGGTATTGGTGAAGGACAGAATGTTGGTGGCCGCACTGTAGAGGGCACCGCTGCTGACCGAGTAGGCGCAGACACGATCCCAGAGATCGACATCAAGGTTGACAGCGTTGCTGTTACCGCAGTCGCCAAGAAGTTGAAGGCAAAGTGGACCCCTGAGTTAGGTCAGGACCTCAATGCTTATCACAATCTTGACGCAGAGGTTGAGTTGACTGGTATTCTTTCAGAGCAGATTGCTCTTGAGATCGATCAGGAAATCCTTGGTGATCTTATCCAGGGTGCTAAGGCAGGTACTCGTTACTGGAGTCGTGCCCCAGGTCTTTTCGTTGATGTCAACGGTAATGAACTTGGTGCAACCAGTGCTTCACCTGACTTCACCGGTACGGTTAGCGAGTGGTATGAGACTCTCATTGAGACAATCAATGACGTGAGCGCTCAGATCCACAGAAAGACGCTTCGTGGCGGCGCAAACTTTGTTGTTTGTTCCCCAGAGGTTGCTAACATTCTAGAGTTTACCAGCGGATTCCGTGCTTCTGTTACGGCAGACGCAGATCGTGGTGACATCGGAGCAGTCAAGGTTGGTTCCTTGAGCAAGAAGTTTGACATTATGGTTGATCCATATTTCCCAAGAAACGTTCTTCTTGTAGGTCGTAAGGGTAATTCGTTCCTTGAGAGCGGATATGTTTACGCTCCATATGTACCACTTCAGGTAACACCTACCATCTTCGGTACGGAAGACTTCGTGCCACGTAAGGGCGTTATGACCCGTTACGCAAAGCAGATGGTACGACCTGATATGTACGGTCTTGTTATCGTCCGTGGTCTCCTTGGTGAGGCAGGCGCTAGTTAATAGTGTCCGGTAACTAAAAGATTCGCCCTGCCATAATATTGTGGTGGGGCGTTTTTTTTGTGTGAGTTTGATTTTGGTTAAACTATTTACATTATAGAAAAGGTAAGGCGAAATGCCTTTTAAGATTAAAGGAGATTTTTACAAATGGCAA
>Ga0160423_10002926_pt1 | contig 14213 bp, 13 predicted proteins | sample CRUFie14St8metaG_FD_108191 | JGI IMG/M metagenome (GOLD analysis project Ga0160423, IMG submission 108191) | Marine microbial communities from the Costa Rica Dome - CRUD Field 142mm St8 metaG | ecosystem: Environmental > Aquatic > Marine > Oceanic > Photic zone | place: Costa Rica: the Eastern...
GTACCTGTTGCTGTTGCTAAGTCTAGTGTTGCCCCTTGTGCATCTAAAATTTCTTGCGTGTTAAAACCTAGTTTAGAAAAAGCTAGTTGTAGTTCTGCTACCTGTGTTGCTGTAAAGAAAGTGGTTCTACCAAGCTCTTCTGCAGTTTCAGTAAGTTTTTTAAATTCTTTTTCTGTAGCTCCTGACACAGCATTAACTTTAGCCATAGCAAATTCAAACTCAGTAAAAGTTTTTATGACACTACTTACCATACCATTTATAGCCCTAAAAGCACCAACTACAATACCTATAGCTGCAGAAGCTTTTAAAAATTGCTTTGCCATACTATTACTAGATTTTGTAGCTTTATTAGTTGCTGTAGTGCTACCTCTTAATGTTTTATTTAGATTCCTTAGTCTTTTAGATTTTTCTGAAATAGTCTTTGCAGTTCTTGTATATTGTTCTGCATTTTTTTTACTAGCCTTACCTGTAGCATTGGTTTGCTTTTCAATCTCTCTTTGCTCTTTTCTAAGTTTTTTTAATTCTTCTTTTAGCTTACTAACCTCAGTAACATTTTTAATCTCTACTTCAAAAGCTATTTTAGTATCTTGTGCCATATCTTACCCTATATTAATTTTAACAACTTTTTGTTTTTTATTCAAACCTAAGTTTTTAATTATTTGTTTGTTTATACTATCTTCTAATTTTTTATCTAAATCACTATCTTTTATTTGACCTACCACTACATTTATAAAAAAGTATCTTCTAGGAGCTACTTTCTCTCCACCTCTTGTTAAATATCTATCTTCTAATTCTGTTTTTACTTTTGCTACAAATCTAATTCTATCGTACTCGCTAGTAAATATTAGCTCTCCTCTACCTTCTTTACGTCTTGTCCAATCTAACAAGTCTGAATAACTAGCACTAACCCCTTGTGTTCTACCATTAGGCAATCTACCATTGACCTTCCACATATAGTTAGCATTATTCATAATTTTCATTACGATTGAGTCTTTTCTTTTTTCTACTCTTGCATAAAAACCATCAGCTAACTTTCCTGAAGCCATGTGCTTTTGAAACTCTAATTCATCTTTTAACATCTTAAAATAAATTTTAGATTCTTTGTTAAGGGAAGTTTTTATAATTGATATATCTTTCATTATTTACAAACTTTTTCTATGATTTGATTAGTGTAACATAAAGCAGGTAAAGTAAGTTCTTCTTTTACAATACCATTATTTGTTCCTTCAATGTTTGGAAAGTCAGGATTAATTTCTTCAAAAACAACCTCAAAATTTGCAAAAACAGTTGCTGTAGAACTACTACCACTATTTCTTCTTATAGTACAAAAAAGACCTTCACCTTGAGAAATTTCTATTGTGTTGTTAAATACAGCAGAATTGCTAGTAGTGTCTAATAATAAACAAAGATTATCATTAGCATCAAGAGGGCCCACGACATGAGTTTGTGTGTAAAGTAATGTAACAGGTTTATCACTTGTAGTAGAAATTGATGTTTCTTTTTTAAAAATACTTATGGTAAATGATGAGTTATTACTATTAACAATATTTATATAACCTGTTAGATTACTTAACTTCAAATTAAAAGGTGCAATCATAAAAGCGTGTTTAGGTATCAAGTTGTTGCTATAACTATTAGCATCAATTATAGTAGTGCCTGAATCAACATCAAATACTGTTGGAGATTTACTGTTAGATAGATAGTCATTTGTACTTTTTGTTGTTAAAGTAGGCATTGATTTAATACTTAAACGACAGCCCTCTATCTCTGTTCTTAATCCACTACTAGAATTTGACCTTCCTTCTATCCAAAACCTTGCTCTTAAAAGAGAGTTAGCTGCAAAATCATGCAATATGCTAACGCTACCTGCACCCTCATATATTGAACCAAAGGCTGCAGCACCACCACTTGTTTGTATTCCTCTATTATAATTATATATCAGGGTACCCTGTATATCTGTCCAAGTCTCTCCATCTGTACTGTATTGCAGTTGAGCAGCTCCTAATAATCTATTTGCAAGAGTTAAAACAGTAGAAGAAAAATTAAAAGAAATCAATGCTGTTTGTTGATATAATATAGTAACAAAATTACCTGTTGAACTCATAAGATATCCATTTGCTGTTACAACAGAAGTAGGAAAGTTTAGCACTTCTTTTGTTCTAGCATTACCACCTCCTGAAATATCTTGGGTTGTGCTAGGCTTCCATGAACCATAATAAGTTTCAGAAGTATTTGAATCAAAATCTATGCGTATGTTTTTTGTAACCTTTCTTTTAACATCTGTTACTACTGTAGTATCATATAATATTTCTTCTTTCTTGTATGCCATTTTAATATTAATCAAAGTCTATTGGAACGTCTGTGCTACCACCATCATTATCATAAGAACCACCTCCTGTATTGCTACCACTACCACTAGAGTTTTCACTTATAAAAACTATATTAGGTGCTCTCTCACCTTCTCCAAAACTCACTTGTTGTAATTCTACTTTTGTTGTTTCATTCAAATGTGGTTTATAATCTACAACTTTTATTATTCTATAGTAAACACCATCAATATATGCTAACTTTCTAAAATTTAATTCTGTTATATCTTTTAATTTTAAATCAAAATAACCTGTAATTTTTTTAGGGTTTGCAGCTAAATCAGAAATCATAGAAGCATAATATCTTGAGTACAAACCATGACCTACTTGGTCTCCTACTGCATTGTAGCTGTTTGTAGCAGGGTCATAATCTTTTGCCCAATAATCACCATAACAAAGACCAAACTGATTTGTAAACTCATGTCTATTTACAAATACTGCACTACATATATTACCTGTCCAACCACCTGTACCATGACCATACCTAACACCTTGAAAATTTGAGGTAAAAAAAGTAACATCAGGAACTAGAACATTTGCAGCAGAATTAGCAGGTAAAACATCTAGTTTACTATCATATACACTTGAAAACCCCCAATTATATGGTGGGCTTGTATGTGATGAACTACTTGATAGATTTTGTACTTTGTTGTAATAAAGTAAGCGTGGCTGAAACTCTTTACCTTTTGCGTCTGCCTTTACAGGATATAATTTTTCCCACAAAGCAGCAGAATAAAAATTTCTACTAGGGTCAGAACTTCTATCTGTATAAGGCTCTTCTGAAACTATATATGGGTTCTGTGATTCATAACTTGATGAAAAAAATGGATTTTCAAAAACTGTTTCTCCAACAGGAAAACTATCACCTAAATCAATTATTTCAGGGTACATATCAGGTATGTTTTCAAAATAATTTTCACCCATCCATTTAATCCTTCTGTCTTTAGAATCTTCTTTGTATTTAAAAACTAACCTTCTAGTTAGATTAGTTTCTATAAAGCTTGTAACCATTTCTTTAGACCTGTCTAATTTTTCTGTCCAATCTATAGCTTGACTAGGTGGTAAGTAAAAGTCATTATATGGCTCTATAAATACTGTTTTTGAAGCTGTATCTGTTGAAAACTGTAAGTTAAATGAATGTGCTAAACCCTTAATAAAATCTAATTGTTTTTGGTCATTAGGCAAAATATCTTGTAAATCATAAGTAGACATATATTCTACCTCATCAGGGTTAGTTAATTCAATACTGACAGAACCATTACCATTGCCAAAATTGTTGTATCTACCACCAATCAATTCTAAATTATAAGTTATAGTTGTTGTTTGTCCTGTTGTAGCTCCATACTGTATCATATGGCTGCCTTCAGTTACATTACTACCTGTTTGGTCTGCTCTTCTTCTTGGATTCCAATACATAAAACAAACCCTTAATTGGTCGCCCTTTTGAAGATATCCTTGTACTTGATGCTCTTGTAAAGTACCTCCAAAAGAATAAGAGGTTTGATTTCTACGAATACCACTTGTAGGTGTAAGCTCTTGTTCAGGTATTACGTTACCAAATTCATCTTCAGCACCTTCTCCCTCTCCAAACCCTTTCCATTCATTTATTGTTGTTCCTGTTCTTTTTACTTGCCAAGTTAAACCACCATATAATTTTAATACACTTGAAGCAGTTGAGGTTCCTGTACCTGTCCAAAAGCCTGAATTAAAATTATAATAATACATGATATTTTTTGTACTACAAGTATAATAGCCTGATTCTCCAATAGTAAATACACTATACTTAGGGTCATTAGAAGTTCCAAATCCTGCTGTAGATATCAAAGTAGACTGCTGCAAAATAGGTGAGCTATTGACAATCTCTCCTGTAGCAGGTTGAAATCTACCTGAACCACCAACATTGTTTTGATAGGCATTACAAGTAGCATTATCAAATTTTAATCTTGTAACAGCCCAAGGCATATTTAAAACACTATCGTTATTTATATTTATTGCTTCCCTGTCTCCATCAGGAGCCCAAGATTTAGGCCCTGCACCTGCACTCATCCATGTTCTAAATATTGAGTGCTCTTCATTATGAAATGTTAAGGTTGAATTTGTTACTGCAGAACAATTTGTTTTAGTACTGTTTTTAAAATTTCCAAGAAAGCTAAAATTTGTGTATCTAATGTTTGGGTCATTATAAGTAAAGTTTGGAGAAGCATAGAGAAGTTTCCTAAAATTATCGGACTCAATAAAATTAGATTCTATTTTATATCCTGCGTCTGCAAATATTTGGTGTATCATATTGTAAACCCAAACCATTGGTCTCCAATCACTTGTAGGGTCTGCGTTTTTATAATTTTTAGAGTGATTAGGACTACCCATAACACTTTTTTTACCTGATAGTGCAGTACCATTTTTGAGATAATCAACCTCTTCTTGTGTTCTATTAAGAGCAAGTGTTCTTATAAAAGTAGAGTTTTGATTTGTATATCCATATGTAGAAATAGGATAAACTACAGGTGATGTGTTAGTTGATTGTGTTCCTGTTAAAACATCTGTCGTTTCTGTTGCATTATCTTGATTCCAAGAAGTAATAATATTTTTTGCACTTACTTCTAAATCTGTTGAATTTTCAAGCTGCAAATCACTTAAATATTTTGTTCCAATACTTGTGCTCCACTCTAAGTTATCACCAAAAAAAACACAGCTATATGATAAGGGCATATCATCTATTCTTGTGTTTTCTTTTACTTGTAATAAACCTCTAATAGAAAAAAGACCTCCTATAATAATTCTGCAAGAAATTTTATTAAAAATACTTGCTCCTAAATTAGTTGAATTTGGTATTGCAAAATGTTTTAAAACTCTATTATTGTTTTCTGTTGCAGGTATTTCAAATGTTTTACTATATGCTCCCTTCCTTGCATCTATTTGTGTGGGGTCATTGACAGAAAAAGTAAGTGCTAAAGGAAAGGTATCTGTTGTGGTTGCATCTAACCTACCATGAATATTTTCTTCTGCACTACCGACTTTATAGACTTGTATATAATCTATATCTACAGTACCTCCTGCATGCATATAAAATCTAACTCTATTGGTATTGTTACTGCCTTGTACCCAAAAAGATTGTAAGGTTCTATAGCTAGAACCTGTTCCTGCTGAGCCTGATGGAACTATAGTTGAATTAAAAACAGTATGGTTACCACCTGTTCCAACATGATTTGCTAACAACAAACTACCAACTCTATTGTAATTTTTAAACCTAACCTGAACCATATATCTATGACCCTCTGTAAGACTTACAGGCTGTTCAAAGTAAGAACAATTTGCTGTGCTTGTTTTTTTAATATGACCACCTGTGATTGACCATAATTGAGTACAAGAACCACTTTGGACATTTAAAAGCCAATCAGTATTACTAGAAAAGCCTGAGTTATGTAAAATATTACCACTACTGCCCATACCATATCTAGGGGTATTAAGATTACTCTCTAATAATTCTATTTCTACACTTTTGCTCATTTTAGTTTCTTTGTGTTGATACAGGATGAGAATACATAAATTCAAAAGTTATTGTAACATAACCTTTTTGTTTATCGTAGACATTGACCTCTGAATTTGTTATCACAATAGGTAACATTTGATAGTTAGTTGGATGCTTGCCACTACCATACATTGTACCTCCATTTGCTCTTAATTGAGCTTCCCTTTTATGAAAAACTTGATTTATACTTGGGTTTGCTTCATTTGCAGCATATTTCATTAATTCCTCTGTCCATACATTAGGAGATGTTGCACAAGTTCTTAGCCATTCTGCTTGAACCTCATTTAAAGGTTGAGTTGTAGCAGTACCTATTTTTATAGTTTTTGATGACAAGACCTCTACACCACCTTTATGAACGTCTCTACCTCTTAAAGTATCTCCAATATGAGTTGTGTAAGGGTTTGGTAAAACAGTAGACGAAGGAAGTGTAGAACCAGAAACAGGGCTTGTTCCATATGGATATTGGGTATATCCACTACTAAAAGGAACACCTGATTGAAGAACATTTGAACCCTTTCTTAATATAGTGTCTTTTGTATTTGCATAACTTATTGTTACATTTTCTTTACAGGTATATGATGAAATTCCTCCTGTTACATCTAGCCAATGTAATTTAAAATATTTAGGTAATGTTGTATCATCAGCAATAGTGCCTGAAAATCTTCTGTTGATAAAATTTGTTGTAGCATCACTTCTTAATTCTGTATAATAAACACCTGCATATGTGTTAGCATCATTAGAGCTAGGCTGCATATCTCTATCAATAGTGTAAAATCTCAACTCGAACATAGTGGTTTTTACAACACCACTTCCACTTCCTTGTGTGGTAGTTTTGCTAACACCTCTAACTCTATAGTAAGCAACCTCATCATTTAAAAATAAAGCATCAGCAGGAGTATTATTAGCACCATCTGTATCTATTCTATATCTTGTGTATGTTGTTCCACCATTCAACCTATCAGCTTGTACAGGAGAATTTTCGTGTATAATATCTGTGTTGATAAATACAGGTGAAACATTTTGAGCACACATTCTTCTTTGACTTCTCTCATAAACATTTGTAACACCATTTATTGTGGTTTTAGGTTTTAAGTTTCTATTCCAATCAAACAATCTACCATTTCTTAATGCATTATGAGATTCATCATATGCTGTTACCTCTATATAAAAATCTTCTACTAAATCAGAATTATTGTTTGGGTCGCCATGTTGGCTATATACACCTTCATTGTTTGCTTTTTCTTGAAACCATTGAAGCTGCTCTAAAGTATCTGTCATTCTTACCTCCTTACCCAATTTTATTCTATTAGATGGCGTAGGCATATCGTAAGTAAAGTTTGGTGCTGCATTTTGATGATGTCTAGCATAAGTTCTTGATGTTCCCCACCCACTTTGCATATATCCATATATAGAGCCAAAATTTTGAGCAGGTAGATAAGAAAAGTTGTAAGGGTCAAAAGCATTGTTAATAAGAGTTATGGCTGTATAACTGTTTTTATAACTACCTGAATTAGTAGCTTCTCTGACTATGCCACTAGAATGTAAAATTTCTGTTCTAGCCTGCACTCTAATTGCTCTATATGCACCATTATATGACTGAATAAAATCATTACTCCAAACAGGTTCATTTAAATTATCTTGTGGTTTTAAACCACCATTCAAACCACCATAGTTTGGATTATTCCAAGTTCCCTTACCATTTGGTATTAAAGAATAACTAACCAAATCTTTGCATATCTCACTTATGTCTACTGTAAATTTATGTCCATAATTTGTAATTCTACCATCACCACCATCTATAGGGTCAATGTTTGCAACATTTCTTATGTCTCTTGATTTTCTTATTGTAGCAATTTTTATCCAATCAGCAGGAAAAACAGAATCATCTTTATTTGAAACTGCATAAACATCAAACAAAACATTAATCACATCTCCATCCCCACCACTATAATTACTAGCCAAAGGTTCATCTGATTCTGTTATAAGACCTGACTGCCAAAGTATACTAAATACTAATGGTTGATTGGCACTTAATAATCTACTATAAGATAGATAGTAATTATTTTGTCTATTAGGGCTACTAGCACTCTCATTACTTGGGTCTAACAAAAAACTTATTGTTCCATTTATTCCATAACTCATATCTTAATATATTTTATATTTTTTATTTAAATAATCCACCACTTTATCTTTTTCATTATTACTTAAAAATCTATTATAAATTATTATTTCTTGTATATGTCCTCTAAAATAAGTATCTGCAGCACCTAAATCTATATGACCTACATTAAAAGGTGCTTGATTAAAGCCATTAGAATTATTAAAAGCAGTAGCTGTTACTGTGTGCTCGGTATTGTTGTTATATTGTAAGTGAAAAGTCAAATCATTTATTCTTGCACAAGCTATATGATTTACTGTTCCTAACTCTGTGTTGCCTGTAACTAAGTTATCACCATCACCATTATCATCTAAGGCTTTAAAATTAACTCTTCCTAAAGAATTTACACCAAAATTCAACCTATCTCCACCCTCTCTATAACCCACAACTCTTTGTAATAATGTAGTTGTTGCGTCTGCTTTTGCAACATAAAAGATAGACAAGTCATTACCTGTTATAGGGCAGTTGTTTGAAGAAACAAATTCTTTTGGCGAACCACTAAAAACTATTCTAGTTTTATCTTTTGCCCCACCATATGTCAATCTTGTAGGTCTATTTGCTTTTGTGCTTTGTCTAACAGAGTTATCATTACCTGATTGGTCTTGCCATATAGAAACATCATTAAATGGTGGAGTGAATGTAGTGCCTGCATCTGCTCTCAACCACACCACTAAATCACTTATAGTATTTGGAGAAGTTGAAACAGGTCTGAAACATTTACTAAACACCTTCCATGTGAAAGACATTCTTATTTGTAACAGTTGGTCATTAGCTACCTCTTTAACTCTTTCTAATGTTAAACTCTCATCTTGCAAAAAAGCTTGTATAGGTGCAGCATTAGTTGTTTCTGCCTGATAATGTTTCAAAAAATCATCAAGCCATTCTGTTGCTAAATCTTGTAAGTTTTCCCACCTTTGGTCAATAGTTTCGTTTTGTTGGTCAGTTCGTGTGTATAGGTCAGAAAAATATACTAGAAAACTATACTCTTCCCAACCACTATTTACACCAACTTCAGGGAAAACAGAGTCAGGAGGTGTAACAAGCAAAGATGGGTATATTGTGTTGTGATTATCATTAAACTCTTCTGTGAACCCAAACTTTTTATCTCCATAAATCCATTTAGATTTCATTACTTCTACAATGTCTGTTAATTTTATTGTTGCCATTTACACATCTACCTTATTTGGGTTTGCAATTTTTTCACTAACCCTTGATTCATACTCATTTTTTGCACTTACCCAACTTAAATACGTCAAAACTTTATATAAGTTAGTGTTTTTAACGCTTTCTATTGGATTTTCTGTTGGTTTGTTGAATACACCCTTCTCAGCCAATAGATATAGGCTGTTAAGCCATCCAAATGGCTCTACATACGTTTTAAACAACCCTTTAGTCTTTACTGCCATCAAACTATCTCTTTTTTCCCCAAATACATATTTAAAAGTGTCAAATATTTTGGATTTTGATTGGTCAAAAAAAAAGCGAACTCAAATACTTTGTCCATTGTTAATTTTTTAAATTTTTCTGTTTTTTCATCTACTGCATCTTCATCATATTGCTCTCCTGCTTTTCTACACAGTATAGCCATTTGTTGAGGTAAAACATCAAATCTTCCATTTTTAAACTGCTCTATGCTTTTGTCAAGTTGAGATGTTTCTATAAAATCTCCAAAAGTGTTATTTTTTAGATATTCTTGTGGAAAATAATATGTATCTCCATCCAATTCAAATCTATCAATTCCTTTTGGTTCATAATCTTTTGTGAGATAATTTAAAACTTCTAAAACTTTATTTACCTCTTCTATTTTTGTTTTTTTAACATTTTCTTTTTTCATTCCTGTTATAAAACTAAATATATCTTGATTCAATAGTGTTTCATTAAAAAACTCTGTATCTTCAATTATTTTTTCGTAAAACTCACTATCTATATAAGCTTCTTCAAGATATTTTTCTTTTGTTTCAGCAGCTTTAGTGTGTTTTTTTATTATTTGCAACAAATCAACATACCACTCTAGTGTCATGTCTTTCCATTCTGTTGGAATTTCAACATCTGCATATTCATTGGTGTCAATTTCTTTAATTCTAACTGTTAAGCTCATTTGTTTTTCTTTTTATTTTAAGTAATCTTTTTTGAATTTCATCTCTTGTTTTTATATCAGTCAATATATCAGAAGTTTCTCCTACAAAATCTAGTGTCTTTTCAAAAAGAAGTTCACTTAGTTTTTCAATATGCTCACAATTTCTTTTATTTTTTATACCTGTTAAAAACCCCATACTAGAATACATAATTAAATTAGGTATCATATATGCCCATTCATTTAGCCTATCACTTGTCTTTACCATTTTTTTAAAAGCATTGACGTAATTGACTATGTTTGCTAAAATTTCGTTATAATCACAAAATTTATCTGAATTATAATCTTCTGTAGCTTCATAAATCACGCCTTGTATAAACTTCATGTATTTTTCAAGAAGTTTTGCGTGTTTTTTATTTAAGCTATACATTTTCATAAAGTTTTTCCATTTATTTCGCAATATTATAATTTTTTTTAGTATAAAACTAGAAGTTTTTGGAAATGAGCATATTTTAATTAAAATATACAATTTTACTTCTGTTCCACATATTTTTATTTATTGCCATAACTAAACAATCTACCATGTCATCATGTTTTGAAGAAGGAAACTTTACAAGCTGTTGTATAAACTCTTCGTTCCATTTTCCTACTAACAAACTTACTCTACCTGATTCTAAAGTTGCAGATATGTCCTGAACTCTTGCAACTTTGTCTTTTGATGGTGGCTTATCTTCTCTTACGTTCAATCCTGTTTCTTTTTGTAGTGTTTGAACAATAGACTTTCCTGATGCCTTTGGCTCTACATAAATTCTACTTCTGTTTGTATATCCGTTCTTTTGCACCCATTGTGGTATGAATTTTACTAAATCAGGAAACTCCTTATATACATTTATACAATCAATTATTTGCCATTTATTATTTTTGTAAATATATGCTAAAAGTGCAGAAGGGTCATTCTTTTCGTTAGATGTATATGCAGGGTCAATCACAAAATCAACTGTTGTTTTTTCTCCAACCTCCATTAATTTATATTTATCTATCTTTAGCCATTCTGATTTTATCATTCCTGAGTTTAGAGGAGTAGGTGTTTGCATAAGCTGACCTGCATAACCATAACTTCCCAAAGCTTGTTTATAATCTTCTAGTATATCTTTGCTAAATCTATCTGTCCAAAAAAGACCATTTTCATCATATTTATCTTGTAGTGATTTTGGTTTTACATCATTTGATAATTCTGCAGGTATGCAAATATGCTTGTATTTTAATCTTGTGTCATTACCATACAATAAAAAGCCACTTAAATCGTTATCATGTATTCTCTGCATAATAACTATTCTAACACCTGTTAAAGGATTATTTAGCCTTGAATAGAATGTTGTTCTATACCATTCGTTTGCATTTTCTCTCTCTATCTCTGATGCTGCATTTTGGGGTGATACAGGGTCATCTACCAACAAAAAATCTCCCCCCTGCCCTGTAACTGTTCCACCTACACTTGTCGCCCTTCGCACCCCCAAAAAATTATTTTCATATCTTGATTTTAGGTTTTGGTCTTTTTTTATGTGAAACACTTCTCCCCATCTATCCTTAAACCATTTTGAATTTATTATATCTCTACTTCTAGTTGAGTGTTCTATAGAAAGTTCTGCAGAATATGAAGCTGTTATAAATCTAAATTTTGGGTTTCTAATCCAACTCCATACAGGAAACATTACTGTTACTAAAAGAGACTTTGTAGAACGAAAGGGTATATTTATAATTATATCTTTCGTTTTTGGTTTGTTAGCTATTATTCTTTCTGCTTCCTCTTGTAAAACATCACATAGATATTTATGATGCCAATTAGTAGAAAGCTCAATACTAGGTTCAACGATATGCCAAGCTTTTTTAAAAAACTCATAAAAAGATAATTCGCATAATTTTTTTTCTAGTGCAAATTTTAGTGCTGCATCATTAGCTGTTGAGGTCATCTAGTTTAGCTCTTAGTTCTTCTATACTTACATCATCATTCAACTCTATTTTTACTTTTTTAGTAGTATTGTCGTTTATTTCTGATGATGATAGTTTTGGAACTGTATAATTCAATAATTTTGTTATTGCATTAATATAAGCTTCAGGGTTTTGGTCGTATAACTTATCCAAAGCCATTCTGATTTTTGTTGAATGACCTTCTAAAGCCCATGTTAAAGCGTTTCTACTTATTTTAGTAACACTAACATTGTTTTTCCCACCTTTCTTTCTACCCTCTGTATTTATCTTTCCACCATTAGGAAAAAATTTTTGTGCTGTTTCTTTGTAAGGGTTAAGTTTATTTAAATTACTTTCTCTTAATTTATGTCTTTCGTCTTTACCCATTTTTTATTTTTTTTATAGCTTCTGTCAATCTTTCTATGTGATTATGAAATTCAGAATCTAAATTATTTTTTTCTTTTTTTGTGTTCCTCATTGGATGTCCTTCAGGCAAAAGGTCTGTATCGTGCTTACCACTTCTATATCTACCATTTTTCAAAGCATAAAGGAAAGAATTACAGCGAGCTAAAGCCCATTGGTCAGGCCCTGTTACATTTTCTCTTACACTTTCAGGGTTTGTATAGTATGCTCCTACACCTCTTACAAAACACTTTCTTAATTTTGCCATTGTTACTTTTGGGTTCCAATCTTTTTTTAGGTCTTTAACATCTTCATTGTGTTTTACCATTTTATTATTTAGAGCTTTTTCCATTCTTTCAGATATCTCTATTTTTTTCTTTTTCTCTTCGTTTTTAAAAGAATTTTTTTTGTCTATTTGCTCTAATTTTCTTATAGCCCAATTAACACCTGCATCTCCACCCCAAGCATCCCACATTATACCTCCACAGCCTTTATCGTAAGGCACATCTTTGTGTTGTTGATGTCTTTTGAAGCTAGCCATACGAGCAATCGTTCTTCTTGTTAGTGGTTCTCTGTTTGCTAACTGACGAGCTCTTGACCACCCAACCTGAGTTCCACACTTACTACCATTTTCTTCTTTGTACTTAATTGCTCTTCTAGCATTATTGGTAGCTCCTTTTGGATAATCGCTGTAAGTTTCTGCCATACTATAATTTTTTTAAAGAGTCAGTAAGCTTATCAATATAAGAATCTAGCTCTTCATCTAGCATAGAGTTTGTGAGTTCATTATATCTTTTTTTCTTATGCTCATCTTCTATTTCTACATCTTTCTTTTCTTCTTCATCATGTCCTTCAGGGTGATAAGTAAATAGTAAAATCATTTTTTCACCATTCTCTCCTTCTACAGTAACATAAAGCTCTCCTGATGTGTGTAAATCTTCCATATCATCATCTGTAAAATGATATTCATGGTCATGTACGATTTCTTTTGTTTTTGGTTTTAAAGTTTCTTCTAAATATTTTTCGGTATTAGCCATCTCGCAATCCTCTAGGGTATCATACTGACATTCTCCATTTTCTCCAAATTTGTATTTTCCATTTTCACATTCTTTACAAGGCATATCTATATTTTTAAGATTGATTACAATTTTTATAAATTATGCAAGTACCTTCAATAATTCTCATTTCAGTAATATCAGCCATAACTTCTAAACCCTTTACAAAGACAAAACCTGCAGTAGTAAAAGCTGCTGATTGTGCAAGAGGAATATTAGTAGTTACAAAACGCGAACAAGTTGTGTTTTCTAAAAAAACTACTTTCCACCCATTACCCTCTCCAACATCATCATTACCTGCAGTAAAGGTAGTTATACCTGTATGAGCAGATAAAACAGTTGTGTTATGACATTTACCATGAGCTTCATAAGACAAGCTAACATCATATATTGGTGCCTGATTATTACTTATGTCAGGATTAGGATGATAAGGCATAATTTATATTTTTTTACAAATAAATAAAATTATATTCCCATATCTACGCAATTTCAAGAAATTTTACTAACTACCACCTCTTGATAACTGTTATGAAATTGGATTTGTTTCCATTTATATTATATTTTCACTTCCAAAAACTTCTTGAAAATGTATTTTTTATAGCATACCTTTGACTTCTTATAGAATACGCTGTTGCTCATATCGCAACTAGCATATTTGATA
>Ga0160423_10002927_pt1 | contig 14211 bp, 16 predicted proteins | sample CRUFie14St8metaG_FD_108191 | JGI IMG/M metagenome (GOLD analysis project Ga0160423, IMG submission 108191) | Marine microbial communities from the Costa Rica Dome - CRUD Field 142mm St8 metaG | ecosystem: Environmental > Aquatic > Marine > Oceanic > Photic zone | place: Costa Rica: the Eastern...
GAACAACTTGCAACATAGACATTAGCAACCCAAACGTCTGATTCTGAACAATCAACAGATGGTGATGGTGTAGTGGTTGGTGTTATAGTAGGAGTCACAGTTATTGTTGGTGTTGGTGTTATTGTTACAGTCACTGACGGTGTTGGTGTTGGTGTAACGTCTATACCTTGTTTATATAATTCTATTTTATACTGTAAGGTGTCTGGGTTTTCTTTTTTAAAGTTATTATCTCTATTTAATTCACCAGGGTAGTAATTAGGTTTAAGATTACTACCACTTAATTCACCATCATACCTAGCTTCTTCATGGTTATGGTAAAACTTAGGTTGCAATCCATCAGGGGTCATTACACTTGCAGTATATGATGCTGTTAATGGATTAGCAAGCTCTAACGTATTTAATGTACCAAAAGCACCCCCAGAGCTTCCAGTTAACTCTAATATATCTATAGAACCGGTTATAAGTAAGTCTCCTTGATTATCTACAGTTGATACTGTTTTTTGTTGACTACCTGATACCTGTATTTGTTTTATTTTATTTCTTTCTAGTACATGAGGTTTAATTATTATACCCGTACTTACTGTTGATCTAGCAGGTAAAAAATCTTTTACTGTTTTAAATATTACATTATCAAAAAACTTAACATTTCTAATTAAGTCGTCGTAAACATGACTACCAGACTTTAAATAGTCAGCACTTTGAACAAATGTACTACCTGTCATTAAATCTCCTACAACTTTACTTGATGTAGCAAATAAGCTAGCATAGGTTATATCGTATCTTTCTCTTGGATCACCAATATAGTTATCTATATTAAAACCTGATGCAGAATAAAAATCATAAACTTTTTGATTAAGATGATCATTAGGAGAGTATCCTATATCTACCCCGTGAAGATCGTCCGAATATTTTTTATCTCTTTTTACTATAGAAGAATATACTGAAAGAGAGCTACCAGGAATGATACTACCGGTATCGTCTAATCTTACTTTATTATCTGAACCACTAGTGTAAGTTCTAGAACCAAAATTAACCGTATCTAATTTATTACCTCCACCAAAACTTCTTATATGTAGTCCTGTATGACTACCGCTTGTAAACAGTCCTGGTATACCAAAACTATTAAGTAAGGCTCTAATACCTCTATGAGTACCTTTAGATTTTATAAGTAAAGGTAAGTTATGATATAAACGTTTATTTATTTCATTTCTATAAGTTTCTTCTGATACCGGTGAATTAGAGGCTGTAGTAATGGTCATTGTAGACTTTAAACTTTCACTGCCTGAATCGTAAAACTGTCCTGTAAAATTCTTAAATAGATCTTCTATAGATCTGTTTGAGTTGTATAGTTTAACTCCAAAGTTCTTAAGTAAAGGCTCTATAAGCCCTGCTGCTGCACCTTTAGTGAGTCTATTATCTCCGTCGTACTTGTCTGATAGTGCTTTAGTATATACCCATATGTTATCGAAATGCTGACCAACCATATCTGTAAATAAGTTGTATGGAGCATTATCTGGATCTTCTCTTAAAAATTCAGGTATAGTATCGGTTAATATAGAATAATTACTAGCATCATAATTACTAGCTGATAATAATAAATCATTAACTGATGCTGTAGCTGACCCTGTTGCTACAATATAAGGTTTAGTATTATTTTGTTTAGGCCAAGAATAAGAACTACTATCATAATATAGAAATCTATCATAATGGTCAAAATTATTTAAGATAGTATTTATTTTACTTTTCCAATGATCTGCACTTCCTGAAAAGGCATAGCTGTTATTACTTGCATTGAAGGATGCTGAATAGGATGTTTGATAAGATGTTATTAAATTAAGCTTATATTGAAAGTTTTTTATTCTTTCATATGCCGAACTAAAATGTATAAAGTTATTAAAATCAGTATACTCTATACTCAAAGGTATAGATTTTTCAGCAAATAATGAGTTTAACTCTCTATAAGTATTAGATACAGGAAAATCAAATAGTTGATTATAATTTAAAAAATCAGTTGTAACTACTGCATCTTCTTCAGTATCTATATTAAAATTAGCTCCCCTTAGATAAGGTACTGTTATTTCATCAGGAATATATTCTGAAAAGACATTATATGCTATAGAATCAGATACTAGTTTTTGTGCTCTACACAAACTCTTTATACCGAATTCTTCAGGTAGTGGATTAGCTAGTTTTACTACTACTGAGGTTATATCTCTATATTCTTGTGTTGCTACATTAACAGCTACTACAAGTTTATTTTCATTAAAGTTTAATCTGAAGTCATTTAAATAAGAAGTAGCTTTAATATCTTCTAAAAGCTCGTTTGTATATCTTTCTACGTCTTCGTTTTTTAGTCTAGTAGTAAGTAATCTTATTTCTGTTCTATCTCCTGATATTTCTTCAATAAAGAACTCAGTAGGAACTTTTGAATCGCTGTATAGATCATCTACAAAGTTATACGTAAGTCTAACGTCTTGACCACTAAACCCTAGAATATTTACATCGTTGATAGGGTCAATATTTATTAAATCAACTGTACCGTCATTATCAGTTTGAGCATCTTCTGTTAATTTATACTCAGTATAGTTAGGTACAGAAGCTAACAAGATGTTATCTAAAGTAAATACGTTAACTTCTACTTTATGTTCGAATGGTTTAAAGGTAGAGTTTATGTCGAAAGTTTCAACTACAGACACATCGCTTTGTCTAAAAGCATCATATGTTTGTGGATCTATCCTTTGTATGTTGTACCTAGTTTGTGGCATTTGCTTCTAAATCACTTATAGTTTCTTCTGCATTTACTGCATCTTCTTGAGCTTCTAATAATCTTTCTCTAAGCTCGCTTATTTCATCTAATAGAGGTTGAATTTCTTCAGTACTCTTATCAAAATCTACTAACTCGCTGCTTTTCTGTAAAAGGTATTCATGTGAATTATTTTCACCTTTCAAAGGTATCTCGTAGTATAGTTTATCGTATAATCTAAATAATTCATCTACAGTATCGGTAGCTTCTTCTTCTGGTTCATCAACAAACGTTTTGAAAGAAGTATCAACAGACTTGTTAAAATCTTCTTTACTATAAACTTTTTTACTTACTTTAATTTTATCAGCCATTTCTTACTACTTTAAAAATATTATCACTATCAAATACTGTAGTAGTTCCATCTAATTCGCTTTTTATTAAAATTTTATAGAACCTCTCAGGCTGTAGTCCGTGCATATACACGTCAAAAAATGGACCTGTTGCGTCACAGCTTATTTTAGTAGAACCAGAATCGAAAGGTATTTCTAATTCTTCAGTATAATTATCTTGTATTGCATAATAAGATGCAGAAGGTAATGCATAATTAGTTTTATATATTGACCCGGTAGTATAAACTCTTACAGGGTTACTAGGTCTAGCTAATAATCTAAATCTTACTTTTCCTATATCTTGGTATTCTCCTCTATTATTAGTAATGTTTACTATAGCCTTAGACGATGTTAACAAACTTAAACTTCCTGTTTCATATGAGCTATCATCCCATTTAAATGTTAACGATGGTGGATAGATAGTATTAGTGTCATTACTGTAGTACTTATGTCTTAATGACGAAGACATAGCAAATTCTTCTGAGTCTTGGAGCTTTATTATAAATCCATAATTAGGTAAAGTGCCTGAGTAGTGTAGCTTAACTGCAGGAGTAACATTAACGTTTAGGTCTAGGTTATCGCTAGTGTTGAAGCTTTGAGTCGCTTCTAAATCTATACCGAAAGAGCTAGTATACCAGTTACCTCCTCCTGGGTAAGTACTGTTGTATGACGCTGTAACTTCGGCGGTAAAGCTCGAAAGTGACCATGGTTCTTGTTTTTCTGGTTGTCTGTATCTCCAAGACACTCCTGATTGGTCTACCGATCCAGTAGTTAGTGTTCTACCTAGAGTATCGGCATATTTACCAATACCTGCAGACCAAGCTCCTGATATAGGGTATACAAACACAGAGTGTGATTTAGGAGTTTCATACGCTGTACATAGTTTGAGCTCTAAACTAGCAGAATAAGGAAAGCTAGCTGATGTTATCTTATTATTAACAACGTTTTGTATTTCATTATTATTAAACTGAACAATACCTCTGGTTGTCTGTCCGTATCCTTGTATTTCGTAACCTCCTATTTCTATTAATTCATCTAAACCAGCGTTAGCACTAACTGCTTCAGTAAATATAAAAGTGTCTGCGCTTGGAAATAATTTATATACTGCCATCTTATAATTTTATTACTCTTCCTACAATATCTGTGTTAGGGAATTTTACTTCAAAAATACACGGATCATATGAAGGATACACTATATTGTCTCTAGTAGCACCTTCTACGTCGTATGCATATTCAGCATAATTTCCTCCTTGTTTATTATTTATTTTTACCTTTTGTACTGTCTGTACTCCTTTAACTTTATCTAATAAGCTAAATAAAGTAGATAAGTTTATAGGTTGATTAATGCTTCTTTTTTCAATTTTAAAATAATCTTGTAAAGCAAGGTTACATTCTAATAATACGTCTCTACCAGAATAACCCGGTCTAACTACTATCTCATATTCTACACCTATATTTACAATAAAAGCATCTCTAATATTTACGCTATCTGATACCATTTTATAGTAGCTTAAATATTCTTTTAAGTTATTTTTTAACGTAGAAGTAGCTGTAGTTAATTTATTTTCTACATCATATGCTAGTACATAAAGTGTTATAGCTAATGGGTTATTATCAACTATTGCATCAGTGTTAGCAGAATTAGTTTGACTATCTTGTGTTGCAAATACTTTAGATATACTTCCAAATTTACTAGGTAAGCTTAAGCTTCTAACTACATAATCTTGCAATGTAACTAATCTACCTTGTTCGTTAAATGATCTTAATGCATTTTCTCTCAATTCTTCTACTGTATCACCATTTCTACCACCAGCTGCTGGTAACGGATTAGTAAAAGAAACATTAGTTAAATTAGTACCTGTTACTTGAGTTTTATCGGTAATAGTACTTGCAGGTACATTAGCTCCTATTCCTCCCCCTTTTAAGTATTTTACAGTAAGTGTTGTATTGCTAGGAGCAACTCCATATGCTTTACTATACAAGAAATTTGATGGATCGTAGGAATTATCTAATCTTCTTACTCCTTGTGCTGTAGCATTTCCTACTAGTTTAGGATCTGGTAATATAACGCTGTCGTCACTATCGTTAGTTCCTGCTCCAAACTGTATATTTAGACTACCGTCTGCTTGAAACCTAGTTACAAATCTCTTAGGGTTTTTTGATAAAGACAGTTGATAAGGAACAGCATTAGAGTCTGCACTAGAGTTAGTAGAGTCTTCAAAAGAAGTATCTTGTCCTAAAAATGGAACTTCTTTCCATGTGTCTCCCCCTGTATCAGTTATTGATAATACTTCTATTATGTTACTATCATTAACGTTGATAGTGTTAAATTTTTCCGATGCTCCTACAGTAAATGTAGTAGTAATAACTTCAGCTGAAAATACTTTTCTAGTCTTTGTCAGTTTATAAGTTCCTGGGTTATTCCCGTCTAATGTATCTATAATTACATCAGTAGGATCATAAGAACTACTAAAGGTAAAGTCAACTGGTTCTTCTAAAAAGAAATTAGTTTGGTTCCTATCAGTAGCTTTAAGTGTTTGGTTTGCGTTAATAGTAGCAGCATCACTCCAGTTAGGTAGATAAGTAGGAGCTGAAGCAGATACAATTTGTGTAATCTCAACAGTAGCTTCAGAGGCAGCAGTAACTTTAGGTCTATATCCCATCATATAAGATAGGTTAAATAGATTTTTTGGATCTTTAGCGTGTGTCAGGAAAGTTTCTTGTAGTTGAGTATCCTGGTAAAATGATAAAACATCTCCAACATATGATGCCATTTCAATAAACAACATTCCAGGAGATGATGGTGAAAAATCACTATACGTTTCCGGGAAATAGTTTTTAGCGTGTTCTACTAATTGACTCCTAAAGTCGTCAAAATTTTTATTTAAGTATTTTATATCTCTAGTTTGCTTTGCCATTTCCTTTTATTGATTACTTGTATCGTTAGCTAGCTCTATATTTATTTGGTCTATAATATTTGAATCTTTCATAGCATATTTAGTTTGAAATATTATAGTGTTTGTATCATAACTAGGGCTTATATTAATTTCATTTAAAATTATTCTTGGAAATAAAGCTTTTATATCTTCTGTTATTCTTTCTTTTATCTCCTCTATTAAGTCTTCAGTAAGGTTATTAAATAACAATTCTCTTAGTCCAGCTCCAAATTCACCATTTAGTCTTCTTTCTCCAGGTGCTGTTAAAAAGTAATTTATTAGGTTATTTCTAACTGCATCTTTAGTGGTATAATTTGAAGAGAAAGGACCAGCAAAAGGTAAATTAATACCTACTGCTTGTCTTTCATCTAAATCTAATGGACTAATTCTTTGTATATCTATTGCCATTATTAAACTTTATTTCTATCTTTTTCATACGATTTATCTAAAACAGATTTTGCTTTTTGTACAAAGTCTAATTTCGATATATCTAAACCTGGTTGTTCTCCAGTCATTCCCATACTAGATGCTACAGTAGAAGCAAAATTAGGTTTTTGAACCATATCTGTTGTTCCTGTATATACATTTTTGTATTCTTCGTTAGTCATAGTAGCTCTAGTTTGTTCTAACATTTCCTCTAAAGGAATTGTACCTGTGTTCAGTTTTCCTACTGACCACGTCTTAGCAAGGTCTTTTTGTTTTACCTCTTTATACCCAGTTAAACCTGATGTATTTTTAGTAATAGGTTGTTCTGGTTTGCTTGCATATTTAACAGCTTCGTTAAGGATGTCTTGTAACTCTTCCTTAACAGCTGCTCTTACCTCTTCTCTTATAAGTTTTCTAAGTTCATTAGCTTTCATATTAATAAATAGTTAAGTTATGGAAGTTGATTGTCAATTCTAAATTTTATTTCTTTTTTTAGTACTTCTGTATCACTGGCAAATGATGATGGACCTATCATCACTACTATACCTCTAAAGTCTTTTGCTATTGCTCGCCTTTTAGGAGCTACATCAGACTCATCTAGTACTTGTTCTACCGTTATAGTATATACTCTGCCGTTCTTGGATCTATAATCTTCAGTAGAATCTTGTTTTTTATTAGCATCTCCTAATACAAAATCTTTATCATCAATGTTCAGATTAGGATCAGCTATACAGGCTTCAAGTAGCCGTCTAAGTAAACTTACTTTACTTTCAACTGGATCGAATATAGTTTTAGAATCAGATACTAATGCGTTTATAGCTTCTTTATCTTCTTCTAGCTTTTCTATAGTATCTACAGCTTTTTCTAATCTTCTTGATTGATTCATTATCTTACTTGTATTATCAGCAAATAGTAAACCTCCTTGTGGTCCTGGTGGTGTACCAAAGGCAAGCTTCTTTACAACAAGTAAGTGAGTTAGTATGTCTATTACTACTTTACCTGCTTTAATAGGCTTATCTAATTTTTTTACCATATTCTCTACTTGAACTACTTTTTCTTTGTAAGATAGGTTTAATGCTTCTAAATTATCTAATAATTTTCTTACTCTTTCAAGTACCGGAGGTGGAGGGCATTTATCTTCAAACTCTCCTAATAGATTATCTACCTGATCTTGAGCATAGGATACAACATGCTCTTCAGCTTTTCCTAATAGTCTTGCTGCTATAGCTGGTAGTTTACCTCCCTTAAAATTAAGATGTTGATGTGGCATTATTCAGTATATGTTTTTTTAGACTTTAAAAACGATTTTTCTTTTCCAGGTCTTATATCTCGTTTAAGTGACTTAACGATTCTCAAAAGACTAGTAGCTTTTTTAGCTAATGCTGGTGCTTGTGTATTTTTAGTAGGATTGGCTAGCATAGTAGCTAATATTGAATTCAATACGGATAGGAGACTATCTAAGAATACTTCTAACCTATCTCCTTTTATTAAAGGTTCGGCCTTATTTCTTTTATCAAGTATTCTAGCTCCTTTACCTAAATAAATTTTTTCAGCATCAAAACCTATATACTCTTTGGCTGAAATATGAGCACTGTTTGAGCTTACTCCGAAATCTTCTTGAGCTGTTAAAATAATATCTTCTTCTTTTGAGTTAAAATATAGTTTCCCAGAGTTTAAAACTATTTGAGAGCCTTGATAAGTATCTATAGATGGTAGTTCGTTACTACCTTGCCAATTAGTTTGAGAAGCTGATATAGGTAATTTATGGTTTGATGTTAAATATATACTACTAATATCATTATTAATATCTTCTATAACATGCTGTGTTCCTTTTTTCTGAGCAAATTGACCATTTCTCAGTATAGTAAAAGGACTAGTGTTATTATTTTCATTAGTCAATGGATTATGAGGGCTATTATATCCACTAAATCTTAATGATTGTCCTAATCTACCTTGAATAATAGTATCTCCAGGATACGGTAACAGTGGACTAATAGTTGTATCTTCAAAATTATCATACCCTAATCCTAAGGTTTCATCATAAGGAGAGCAATCGTGATTAGAGCCTTTGTATAAATTTATATTCTTAGAGTAGTAAAGTCTAGTAAAAGAGTCTGATTGTTCTCCTATTAAAGCAGTTCGTACAAACACTATTTCGTTTATAGCGGGATATTTGTTAAGAGTAGAGTCTAGAGGAAAGGCTCCTGGTAGTTCTTCTGTGCTTCCGAAAGCTTTATCTGAATCTACATAGGTAAACTTTATTACTCCAATAGCGTCTTCTCTATCGTATTTGTCGAATTCAGGATGGTTTCTATCAAGTATAATATCTCTTACTCTTACAGCAACAGGGGTATTGGACCCCATAGTGCTCACTTTTGTATTACCAGATGTAAAAAGATTAGTACTATATACCATTTTATTCTTTCTCTTCTTCTGTGTTTCCTTGTTCTATTTGCTTTACTTCTTCTTTTACGTCTTCTTGCTCTTCTAATAAATCAGCTAATTCAGAGAGATCAAATTCACCATCACCGCCTTTAGATATTGAAGCTTCTAGTCTTTGTACTACTTGTGCTAGTTTTATTAAGTGTTCATCATTCTTAACTCCTATCTCCATATATTCTTTTATCATAGGAACTAATAAAGTAGCATCTCCAACGTTTTCTATAAGAGGTTTTAACTCACCAATTAATCCTTTAACCTGGACTTTAGTTTCTTTAGAGTTGTCGTAAATTTCAGAAAATAAATCGGATAATGTTTTACCTTTAAATATTTCTTTTTCTAAGCTCATAAGTCTTTTTATAATAAATAGACTATTCAGAATTATTGTGAAGTAAACCTAAATCGTATGCTTTTTGGTATCTTTCTTTAAAATCTTCTTTCAGTACATTTATACACCTTGTCAAGGCAGGTGTTTCACAATCTGTCATTTCTCTTATATAAATGTAAAGTGCTTTCTTTTTAAATATATCTATATCGTGTCTAGTTCTAAATATAGTTAAAACTGCATCAGCTATTTGTTTATCTGATATTTTGGTAAACATTTCATCTAACTTTAAATATACATCGTCAATCCACATATCTATAAATTGACTTAAATTTTGAGATGTAGATACCTTTACATTGTAGTCTGCTTCGTAGGAGTCTTGTATATCGCTAAAAGAACCAATCTGTTTTAGCTTTTTATAGTTTTTATTATTGTAGTTTATTAACCATCTTTTAACTATAGTACCAAAATATGAGTATGCCTTTGCTCCATTAGTAGGATCAAATTTCATAATCTTTTCTTCGTATAGTATAGAAACTATTTCGTGTTTTAAGTCTTCTATTTTATCTACATCAGTGTAGTAAAACTTAAAGGTATGTATAATGTTTTCGGCTAGTTTATAAAAAGGAAAGTAGATGTGTTCTGTAAAGATCTTGCTTCTGTACTCCTGATCTTCTGAGTTATTAAATTTAACTATATATTCTTCTGTTTCTTTTGTAAAGTAATTAGCTTTCGATCTCTTCCTTGCCATAGTTTTCAGGGAGCATGTATCTGTCTAGTTCGTCCTGTACTGCTTTCATTTGGTTAAAAAATTCACCAACTTCATCATCTGACTGAAAGACCCCTCGTTCATCGAGATTTTGTAAGTGTTTTTGAGACTTACCTATAATGTTCGAAATATTTTGAAGATACTGTACTTGATCTTGTGTAACATCTTCATACTTTTCTACCTTTATAAGTAGGTTTCTAATAATATACACTAAAGTTCCCGAAAAGGCAACTAAAATAAAAATAATTATGTAAAAAAGTTCCATTTTTATAGATTTTTTAACATGTTGTTCAATCCTTTAGAGGATTTTATAGGTTTTTTCTGGTTATACCTAGGTTTAGTTTCTTTTGGTACTAGACTTCCTCCTTCTCTTCTCCATTGATCAAACTCTACTTTAGAAGCTAAGAAGTCTGCTGAGTGTAGAACATACACAATGTTCGTTTTCATCCTGGATGTTGGCATATTACTAAAGAAATAAGCTTCATTAGCTTTATCGAACACACCATCATGTAGTCTTATACCTAAAAACTCGTTTTGACTAACTGGGATACCAAATTTCTGAAGGATAAATAACGATCTATCTGGTATAAGCATGAAATCTAAGTCTGGATTATAGGTATAATTTTCAAATAACTTATTTTTACGCCATTCATCGGTCTGGATTACGTAATTTTCTTTATCTCCATCACCAATCTTACCTAAATCATGAAAGATAGCTGAGAATACTAACTCTTCATCTGTAAAATCTATAGTACCTCCCATTTCTTCGAATAGTTTCTTTTGTTTAATAGCAAATTCAACTACTCTATTGACATGATCTACATATCCACCTGGAAAGGCATTATGATGCCAAGACTTACCGCTAGCAGGAGCCATAATATAGGCTTCGCCTAAATGTTCTATAAGCTTTTTACATGCATCTTTACGATCACCTATATAGTGATCTATTATTTTAAGATGTTTTTCGTAATTCGAATGGATTTTCTCCGCTTTCAATGACATATTAGATTAATTATTTGTTATTTAATTATATTCTTCTTATATTATAGTATAATTAATAGTTTATATATTATATAATTCTTAATATATAATTAAGATAATGATTATTTTTCAAAAGATCAACTATTTTACAATAAATTTTTCCCGAAAGGTTTTTAAAGGGTAAGGATCACCTTCCCACCATACTTCCATAACTAAGGAAATAGTATCACCTTCTGATTGAGGTGGAAATGGTCCTAAAGTTCTTCTTGAATATAAAAAATTAGGGTCACCTTTATCTGTAAACCTAATAGTTGAGTTTTGTGCTATGTTAACTTCGTAAGAATTGTACGTCCATGTGTAGTCGGAATCGAAATTAGCTTCAACTAACTGTATTCCGTTATATTCAAATTCGGGTCTAAGCTTGGAAGCATATACATCTAAGTTAAAATACGGATAATACGTACCACCCCACTCAAGATCTACATGATAATACCCGTTTTCATCCTTAGGAGTAGGAAATTCCATTCTAGCTTGACAATCTCCGCTAATACAAGGGGAGGAAGGGAGAGGATCGGGTGTGCATCCTATTAAGAGCAACGCGACCGCCGCGCAAAACGCGCAAAGTTGCCACGAAAAATTTATATATCTATTCATTCTTTATATTTTCATTAACTACATCCTCTATTCTCTTACATAACCAGAAGGCTTCATGTGCATAATCGGTTTTCATTATCTCCGATACCATTACCTTAAACGGATAATCCTTACGTACGGACATTATAAAAGAAAACTTATGTGGTACGTTAAGGTTCCAATCTGATTTCTCCATAGAGTATCTATCTATTTCTACGGTATTGAATCTATGGGAGATAAGGTCGTATAACTGAGATTGTATGTGCTGGGGTAACATATAAGTGACTTTGGTTAGATTATTTTAAATAACCACAATGGAAAGTTATAAGTAGTTTTATTAGCCATCATATCAAACGTATAACACTTCATTTGTGTACCAGTAATCTTATGTACATTCATACCTTGACCGAACAACTCATTTACATGTATAGCATAAGACGTTTCTCTAGTCCATTCTCTAGCTGATATCTTATATTCCTTAGGATTACCCTCTCTATCTGTACCGAAAGTAACTATAAGCTCTTCATTGTCTTTTAGTTTTTTGATTTTCTTTAAGATATTCTTTGATTTCTTTACTTTTTCTTGATAAGTCATAACCGTTTTTTTAATATACCTTAATATAAGAAGAATTTAGCAGAATTCCAACTGTTTTATATAATTCTTTCGGATATTTTTGCAAATTCGTACTTTTTCTCCAAGTAGTCACTTAATAAATCTGCTAAAATCTTATGATCATGGTGACTTGGATGAGTTCCTACACGATAATCCTTGTCATAACTGTAGATATACCTCATCCACTGGTATCCATCATTAGGAAACTTAAACATATACGGTTTTTCATCAAAAATTAACTCGGAAAACGAGTCAAATAGTAAAAACTCATGTCCTTTACTGTTAAGATACCCATTTAGTAAGTCAAACTGTCGCATAACCCTACTGCTCATCCAATTATGATCGAAATATATACGATTTCCTAACTTGATAAACTCTTGTAACTCTTTTTTTGTGAAATTACCCCTTCTTAACGAGCTATACCTTTCTGAAAAATCACTATGCCACTTAAAAGTTACTGTATTTTCATGAATATTGTGGTTGTTGGCCCATATCTCAAACCTGGACAGCTGTGTTATACCGAAAATAACTAATAATTTTTTGTTTTCTCTATTATTCTCTACTAAATTATGAAGCATATTGATCTGCTTTTCATTGCTATGACCAATTTCTGATATATTATCGTAAAAAGTATTGAGTTTATTAGTGAGAATACGGCCAAATCCGTACTCATCCATGATATCTCTATTATCATGACGTTCTGGTATCGAAGGATTATATGTTTTTCGGTGTTTATTCTCCCATTCCCATGGATATCCCATCCAACTACAACCTGCTATTACAACCTTATCTATTTTCATTATTTATCTAAATATTTAAACCAACGGTTCATTATGAAGAAAAATAGTACTAGTAAACATACTACTTTGATTAACGTCATACGAGTTTTGATAAAGTTTTATTTGGGTATTCGTATAGTAAATCTATATATTTTTTTACTATAGCGCATTTTTCGTACTCTTCTAACGTTTCAAAATACTTTAAAAGAACATGTAATGCATTATTTACTGATGGACTATCATAACTATTAGTGATAGTATATTTAGATTCAAACTTATTATAGTCTATCCTCTTTAAGTAACCGTATAGCTTATTAAAATACTTATATTTAGTACTCTCTCTGACGGGTTCGTACTGTTCTTTATTATTCTTAAGGTATATTTGATCTAACACAAAAAAGTTTTCAATCCCTTTTACTACCATACCCATTAATACGTAAGGATTCTTTAATACATCTGAGACGTTATTCTCCTCATAAACCTGCTCATCACCGGTTTCGAATAATGAAAATAATGTAGTTGGGTCTATCTTCTTCATCTATAATAAATAGCAAAAACCCCCTATATGAGAAAATTTTTTCTAAAATTTTTTTCTGTAGTATTAGCCCTATAGTCGTAAACACTATAGATAATCCCAGTATAACGGCTATAAGATATATAGATAGAGGAATAAATATTAAATAATAATATATCTATATATAAATATATATAAACCTATAGTCAAAAAACTAAGAGGGAGAGGAAGATAGGTATGGGCAAACATAGCCATAGAGGTACCGTATAGGGAACTATACTGGCAGTGTTATATCAGATTGATAGCATATGTACGGCAGAATTAATTCATAATTCCAGTCCCATAGATAGCTCTGATTACGGACAAGGACAGAACGTCCATAGGCCTATATATAGTAGAAAGAATATAAGAGCTATAAACATAAAGGAGGTTATTATATCTATCTCCTTTGTATATTTCTGGAATAACTTCTTTAGTTTACCTATCATAACCTTTATTTTATACATAAATATAAGAAGAATATCTCATATATGCAACTATTTCCCCTATTATTTCCCGGCCATATAATGTTTTTTCTCTCTTATATGGAAGTTTTTTGGTAGGGAGGTAGGGAGCTCTGATCTAATACCCTTATAATTTATACATTACTATCTGTTTATTCTATA
>Ga0160423_10002928_pt1 | contig 14209 bp, 9 predicted proteins | sample CRUFie14St8metaG_FD_108191 | JGI IMG/M metagenome (GOLD analysis project Ga0160423, IMG submission 108191) | Marine microbial communities from the Costa Rica Dome - CRUD Field 142mm St8 metaG | ecosystem: Environmental > Aquatic > Marine > Oceanic > Photic zone | place: Costa Rica: the Eastern...
CCCCGGCCACAGCCACCATTGGTTCGGCAATTCCGAAAGCTACTTCCTCATTGGCGACGCCCTCGGCCGGGAGATGATCACAATGCTTGGAGAGAAATAACCGAGATATCCTGTCGCTCCACCGGCTTGAATCACCCAGTAACTTAGTTGCTAGAAGTCTAAAAGCACCCCCGGTGATATCGCATTGCCAGCGTCACCACTTCCCCCCAGATTCCCAACGTGTCGGATTTTGTGATCCACGAGAGAAAAGAAGCTCCCTGGGCTGCCGGGCTCCGTGCCGCCCGAGCTAATCTCATCCCCGGATTGATTCTGCAGGCCATCATGCTCTCGCTCCTGCTGGGATATTACTTCTATCCGCCCACCACCGAGCTCCTCAATCAACTCGCCGACCTCAAATCGCGTTGGGGGTATGGCTACTCCATCGTCGCGTCCGTCATCGCCGGAGCTGTTATTCCCGAGCTCATGCGGATCATCATTTTCCAGAAAGGAAAAGTCACGCGTATTAACCTCGGCAACTTTCTCTTCGCCGCCTTCCACTGGTCCTGGTCCGGTGCTCTCGTCGACTTCCTCTATCGTCAACAAGCAGAATGGTTCGGCTCCGAGATCACCTTCAAGGTAGTTGCCATCAAAGTCCTCATCGACCAATTCGTCTTCAACCCCTGCTTCGCCGCCCCGGTCAACTCGTGGGCCTACGACTGGAAAAATGCCGGCTTCCCGCTTCGTGGAATCCACCTTTTCTTCACCGCCCGCTACTACCGCCAAACCGTTATTCCAACTCTCGCCGCCACCTGGGGAGTCTGGATCCCCGTAGTCACCATCCTCTACTGCCTTCCTCCTCTCTTGCAAATTCCCCTCTTCGCCCTAGCCCTCGCGCTCTGGGTCATCATCTTCACCTGGATGAGCGAACAGCGCGCTGTTCCAAAAAAGGAAGCGAATCCATCTTGATCTCTGAAGATGAATCGAGTGTAATCAGCTCCCTGCCAAAAGGTTCTCCTTGCTCCTCCATGAAAATTCTGGTCGCCCTTCAAAATGCTCTCTGACGAAGAAATCTTCGCCGTCCTCAACTTCGTAAGAAACACCCTCGGCAATAAAGCCTCCGTCATCACTCCAAAAAGCATCAAAAAAGTCCGTGAAGAAACAAAAAGCTACCCCGGCTTTTATTTGGCAGCAGATTTACTGAAGGAGAATCCGAAATAGAAAGCAGCTTGTAACCTAGGGTAAGGTCGACCATTCCAAACCGATCTTAATCATTGGGGTCACTATCCAAAACCCAGACAAACTCCCCCACGAAATGACGAGCAAGGTGATACAAACTTGCTAAAAGTTGCGTAACTACACACTCCGGTGCGATTCGCGTTTCTCCTCTTTATCTGCTCTGCCCTGACCAATGCCGCAGAGCCGACTTGGTGGTCGCTGACAAAACTCTCCCGACCTGAACTTCCCAAGAGATCCGGGGCGAATTCCATCGACCGCTTCATTCGAGAAAAGCAGGACGCACTCAATCTAACTCCAGCGAAGCCCGCGGACAAAGGCACTCTCGCCCGACGCCTCGCCTACGATCTTTGGGGAATGCCCCTCTCGCCCGAACGACTCGACAACTTCCTGAAAGACACCCGCCCCGAAGCATATGCCGAACTTGTTGACGAACTCCTCGCCTCGCCTCGCTATGGAGAGCGATGGGCCCGACATTGGCTCGATGTCGTGCACTACGGCGAGAGCCACGGATACGACAAAGACCAACCCCGCCCCCATGCCTGGCCATACCGCGACTACGTCATACGCTCCTTCAATGAGGATAAACCCTACTCTCGCTTCGTGCGTGAACAGATCGCCGGAGACATCCTCTGGCCACATTCTGAAGATGGCATTGTCGCGACGGGATTTCTCTCAACCGGCCCCTGGGATCTCATCGGACACGAGGAAGTTCCCGAGAGCAAAATCGACGGCAAGGTCGCCCGCCATCTCGACCGCGACGACATGGTCACAGCCACCATAACCACCTTTTGTTCGCTCACCGCTCAGTGCGCCCAATGTCACGATCACAAGGCCGACCCGGTGAGCATGAAGGATTACTATTCCCTGCAAGCCGTGTTCGCTGCTCTCGACCGCACCAATCGCGAATACGACCTCGATCCAGCCGTCGCCAGAAAACGAGCCGATCTCAAAAAGGACCAAAGCGCCTGGGAAATCCGCCTAGCGAACGCCGAAAAAGCACTCGAGAAAATCAGGACGCCCGAGATCAAAAAGCTCGATGCTAAAATTGCCAATCTACGCAAGTCATCCGGCAAAGATCGCCTCGGCTATCACAGTCGGGTCTCCAATAAACAAGACACGGTCAAGTGGGTTCAACTCGACCTCGGAAAATCCACGCCCATCGATCGCATTAAAATTCTCAGTGCTCGCGAATACGGCTTCGATGACTTTGGCTTTCCTCATCGCTTCAAAGTCGAGGCCTCTAACAAAGCTGATTTTTCCAGATCTGCTATTCTCGCCGACTTCCAGGAAAATGATCATCCCCGTCCCGGCAGCAAACCGATTGCCATCGAAGGAAAAAACAGCGTCAGTCGATACGTCCGTTTCACCGCCACAAAACTTTGGAGCCGCCGTCACAAAGGCAAACCCTTAACAAACGATTGGATTTTCGCCCTCGATGAAATGACCGTCACCAGCGAGAGCAAAAGAGTCCCGGTCAAGAAAGTCACCGCGCTCGATTCCATCGAAGCCCTGCCACGCTGGGGCCGCACCAATCTCATCGACGGACCTCCGGTCGACCCAAACGCCGATCTCGCATCGCTTGTCGCCAAGCGCGACGAATTCCTCAAAAATGTCGCCGCCAAAGAGCTTGCGAGGATCGAAACCGCCCGTCAAAAAGTCGAGGCCCTGACCAAAGAACTTTCCACCCTTCCTAAACCCCGCCTCGCTTACGTCGGTGCCGTACACACTGGAAAAGGCAACTTTATCGGACGCGGCCATCTCAACGGCCAACCACGTGATATTCGCATTCTCGATCGCGGCGATGTCACTCAACCTCTCGACAAAGTCGCACCCAATCCCGTTCCCGGCATCGTCGCGGGCATGGATCAATTCGACCTCCCTAAAGATCACACCGAGGGCGACCGACGCGTCGCTCTCGCCAATTGGATCACTCATCCCGGCAACACCCTGACCTGGCGCAGCATCGTTAACCGCATCTGGCAATACCACTTCGGCACCGGCCTCGTTGAAACCGCCAACGACTTCGGCCAAATCGGCGAGAAGCCTTCGCACCCCGAACTCCTCGACTGGCTTGCCGTGGAATTCCGTGACGGGGGAGGCTCGATGAAACCACTCCACCGAATGATTCTAAACAGCGACACCTACAAACAAAACTCGCTCCACTCCTCCTCCAACGCGTCCATCGATAACTCCAACAAATTCCTCTGGCGGCAAAACCGCCGCCGCCTTGATGCCGAATCAATCCGCGACAGCGTTCTAATTGCCGCCGGAAAAATGAATTTAAAAATGGGTGGCCCGTCCTTCCAGGACTTTCTCATCGAAAAGCCGCAACACTCCCCTCACTACAAATACGACAAGGCCGATCCCGACAACCCGGCCACCCATCGTCGCTCGATTTATCGCTTTCTCGTCCGCTCCCAGCCACAACCATTCATGGACGCCCTCGACTGCGCTGACCCCTCTCTACACGTCGACCGAAGGGGCGAAACCACCACCGCCCTCCAAGCTCTCGCTCTCATGAATAATAAGTTCATGGTGCGCATGGCAGAACACTTCGCCGCAAAGATCGCCAACCAACCTGATCCTATCGGCACCGCCATCCAACTCACCCTTGGACGCGATATTGCCTACGATGAGCGCGTCCTTTTGGAAGCCTATCAAAAAAAACATGGCCTCCCCGCGACCTGCCGGATCATTTTCAACCTCAGCGAATTTTCCTACGTGGACTAGAATGATGCTCAAAACAAGGCGCGATTTTCTTTGGCAATCCGGCGGCGGCCTCGGCGGGATTGCGCTCGCCTCGATGATGGGACAAGAAGCGCAGTTTCCACCCAAAGCCAAACGCGTCGTCCAACTCTTCATGAGTGGCGCTGCCAGCCATCTCGATCTCTTCGACTTCAAGCCCGAGCTCATCAAACGACACGGCGAGAAATCCGACTTCGGCGAACACGTCGAAGCCTTTCAAAACGGTCTCGGTCCCTGGAAGAAACCCGTCTGGGAATTCTCACCTCACGGGCAGAGCGGCAAGATGCTCGGCGAGACCGTGGCCCCGCTGGGCGAGATCGTCGATGACATCGCTTTCATCCACAACTTGACGGGAAAAACCGGCGTCCACAGTCAGGCTACCTACCTACAAGCCACCGGCTTCGATCGCCCAGGCTTCCCCGGCATGGGCTCTTGGGTCAGCTACGGACTCGGCAGCATGAATGACAACCTCCCCACCTTCGTCGTCCTGCCCGACCACCGCGGATTCGCTTCTAACGGGCCCAAGAATTGGTCTTCCGCCTTCCTCCCTGCTGTCAATCAGGGAACGATCATTCGCCCTGGCACGAAGGAGCCGATCACACATCTCAACGCACCCGAAAGCGCCGCTTACCTCACAGCACAGGCCGAGACTGATGCCGGACGACTTCTCGCCAAACTAAACAGCGAGCACTTCGCGCAACGCGCATCCGACTCTCGCCTTGACGCCCGAATCAAAAGCTACGAACTCGCGGCCCGCATGCAGCTCGCCGCGCCCGAGGCTTTGGACATCTCCGGAGAACCCCACTACATCCGAGAGATGTATGGCCTGGAACCCGACGGGCGATCCTGGCCCAAGGAAATCAACTGGAGGGAAGAAGCCGACTACTTTGGTCGCAAATGTCTCACCGCCCGCCGCCTCCTCGAACGCGGCGTCCGCTTTGTGCAAGTCTGGTCCGGCAATGACAACGGCTTCCCACGTCGCAATTGGGACAGCCACGAGGACATTGGACGCGACCACGGTCCGCTCTCACGCGGCATGGCCATCGGAGCCGCCGCTTTGATCAAGGATCTCAAGCAACGCGGCATGCTCGACGACACCCTTATCCTCTGGACGACCGAGTTCGGCCGCATGCCCTCGACCCAAGGCAGCAAGGGCCGCGACCATAACCCGCACGTCTTCACCAACTGGCTCGCCGGCGGCGGCATCAGAGGCGGAGTCTCTCACGGCGAAAGCGACCAATGGGGCTACAAACCCGCCGACCGTAAAAACCCCACCCAAGTCTACGACATCCACGCCACCATCCTCCACCAACTCGGCCTCGACCACGAACGCCTTACCTTCCGCAAAGACAGCATCGACCGCCGTCTCACCGACGTGCACGGTCACGTCATTGAGGAAATTCTCGCGTAGTCACCCGGCAGAGTTCTCAGCGCCAGAGCCTTCCCAGCAAGACAATATGAGGGATCAAAGGTCCACATGACAAGACAGGGGTCATGAGGTAGACCTTCAGTCCAAAGAACTTTCAACGTCAATCTCCGTTAAGGTTTCATTAATTTGGGAAAGCCTGCAGTGAAAGCTGCTGGCTTCCCGAATGGGATAAAAACAGCTTCGATCTCTCTCTCTTCTCTAGCTAGTTTCAGCGCGGCCTCGGGGGCGGATACCCGCAACGCGGTAGCCCAAGCATCAGCTAACATTGCTGACCGGGCAAGGATGGCTACATTGCGGCGATCTGTCTTCGGCTTTCTATTAGAGGGATCAATCAAGTGGGCGTGGCGCACACCGTCCTTCTCGAAGAACTGGTAGCTGTCCCCCGACGTCGAAAGCGCAATATTGCTGAGCTTCAACATACCGAGCACCTGATGCGACGGACGCTCAATGCCCACGGTCCAACCAACTTTCCCGGGAGGCGCTTCGGTGAACACCATCTCTCCTCCAATAATCACCGCAGCCTGTTTGATCCCGGCTTTCTTCAGAATTACCATCAATTGATCCGCGATGTATCCTTTCGCGATTCCTCCGAGATCAATTTTCAAAGTTTGACGGAGTAAAACACTTTTGGCCCCCGGATTGAGAACTACATCTTTGTAGGTCGCTTGGTTTTCACCGGTGGCGTCTTTCTCTTGGGCTAGATTTCTCTCACGCCACTTCCGGGTCGCATACCCAAGGGTGATATCGAAAGCCCCACCGGTGGCGGCTGAAATTTCCTGAGCTTGTGCAATGACCTCGAAGAGATCATCGCTCACCTTGCAGGCTACTGCAGCCGGCTTGGCGCAAAGTTGGGAGACTTCGCTGTCGGGAAGATAATTTGAGAAGATTCTATTCAGCTTCTCGATTCGCTCAAAGCATTGTTTCGCGAGCTTTTGCGAATGCTCCTTGTCCTCCGAATAAAAGACGATCTGAACAATTGTCCCAAGGTGTGGCTCCGAAAAATACTGTCTCATTTTCTCAGCCTCTCCCGCTTGCTGGGCAAACAAAGAGGTCGTGCCCAGACACAAACAGGCCGCGCTCTTCAAAAGCACGGCCAATGAATGAATGAATTTCCCAATGGGCGACAAACTACTCATCAGCTTCAACCCCGGAATTCCAGTAGTGATACATTTCTTCGACCGTTGGAATTTTTTCAGGACGCACGACTCTCAAACCAAGCCATGGAGTATTGGTGTGATACCACTGGCTTCTGGGTCTCTGCGGATCTGAAATTTTCCACATCGGTGTTGATTGGTGGCGGGCTGCCGCGGAAACCTCGGCAAGTGTTTGCTGCCAATGGCCGCCTTTCACCACATGCGGATAGGGCTTCGTCGCCTTAACCCATGGATTAGCCACGGCATCCTTACCGAAGTATTCCTTACGGTTGGGAACATACTGATCCAGCGTCCACTCCAAGACGTTTCCGTGCATGTCGTGGAACCCCAGAGCGTTGGGCTTTTTCTTTCCCGGAACATTGTAGTGCGTTGAGGCGTCCCCACCGAACCAAGCAAAATCCCCGGCTTTCCCATCATCATCGCCCCAGGCGTTCGCTCCATCTTTTCCAGCTCGGCAGGCGAATTCCCACTCAGCTTCTGTAGGAAGTCGGTAGAAATGGCCCGTTTGAAAGCTAATCCACTGACAATACTTGTTCGCGGAATGTTGGGTCATGCTGAGCGCCGGATGACCATCGCGCTTCATCCCGAAAGTCATCGGGTGATACGGCGGGGTCGGACGGGCAATGAATTCGATGTCGTTCTTGATTTGCTCCCGCATGAAATCCAAGGGCAGCCCGTCCTTCTGACGGGGAATCGGAGACAACATGAAAGGCTCGTAGGCCTCCCAAGAGATCTCGTGCCTGGCCATCCAGAATGACGACAAGGTCACCTTGAGAACGTCGTCCTCTTTTTCGCCACGCCAGATAAACTCTCCACCCTTGACCGGGAGCATCTCGATTTTAGCTCCCGACGCGAGAGTGTCTTCGAAAGCCACCAGCTTCTCATCCTCGCCATTGTGAGTCTTTTTCTTGATCTGCTGATAATCCACAATTTTTTTATGGATCACCTTGGCGAGGCGCAGTTGCTCTTCATCAAACCCGTCCAAAGCCAGGGCAGGCTTGATATCAGCAGCAGGTCCCGCCTGAGCTATCGACCCCGCGCAAAGCAAAGTCAGGACAGGGGTGAGAACAAATGATTTGTGAGAGTCGCGAGCGGACCGGGTCATCACACTAGAGGAATTTCGTTTTGCCGGGAACCGCAGATTCACGCGGCGTGAAGGGGGTCTCCAGAGTAAGATTCTTCACATCCTTCAACAGGACATCCTTAGAGGACATGATCTGCTCGTCGGTAATGAGCTGTCCGGTATATGCCGCGCTACGTCCCATCATGGCAATCGCGTGGCTGTTTGCGGTGTAGTCAATCACGTCGTTGTAGACCTTACCTTCGCGGATGTGCTTCATGAAAATCTCGTGCTCCTGCTTGTAGCCCAAGCCACTTTTGCCTTCCCAGATTTTTTTGCCGTCCACCTCAATGAACGCATTGCTTCCCTTGGCAACCGCCCGTCCTTTGGTTCCGAGGATAGTGTCCCCGGAGTCAGCGTATGTTCCTTTGATTTGGCGACCGAAGAAACTCGCAGTGCGACCATCTGAATACTCATAGCGGAAGTTACAGCTGTCCCAGTTATTGGCACCGAGCACAGGATCGATATTTGCACCATTTGCGTAGCAACGGACTGGCATCTGGTCGCCCATGAACCATGCCATTCTATCGATCCCGTGAATGTGATACTCAAGAACTCCGTCACCGCTGAGCTCGAGAAAGTTCTGCCAAAAACGAAGTGCCCACTCCATGTCAGACATGCCGGGAGGCTTGAATTTGGGATCGGGCATTCGGTTGGGGCGTCCCCCACCACAATAGGATGAGGAGACGTTCACGATATCGCCAATAACACCATCGTTAAGGCGCTTGTCCATGTCCATCAAGTGAGGGGTATAACGCCAGACAAGTCCGGTGAGAACCGACTGACCGGCAGCTTTGGCTTTCTTCGCCGTTTTCACCACACTATGGAGTCCGGGAATATCGAGAGCGAAGGGCTTCTCAATGAAGACGTGCTTGCCTGCCGCGACAGCTGCTTCGAACTGCATTGGACGAAAGTTTGGCGTTGTGGTGAGCAGAACAATATCCACTCCACTGTCGATCACCCTCTGATAGGCATCGAAACCAACAAACTCACGCTTCCCTCCGTCGGTATCGACACGGCCTGAAAACTTCTTGGAAATCCCTTCAATCTTTTCCATGCGTTTTTCCACGACATCACCAACAGCCCAGAGCACAGTGTCCGAGTCGGCTTCCAGGATATTTGCCACGGCACCAGCGCCTCGACCACCAAGCCCCACAACGCCCACTTTATACTTTGATTTAGGCTCTTTCTCGGCAGCACTCACAAGCGGGACACCAAGAGTTGACAGTCCTGCGGCAGCGCCTCCTAGAGCCCCTTTTTTGACAAAACTACGACGGGAAGAAAGTGGCTGATTTTCTATTGATTGATCTGACATAATATTAAGGTTGGAATATCTACGGGCAGATATCCAGATTCCTGACAGCTTTTGAATGAAAAAGTTTATTTCTTTATTAAAAAGACAAAACCGACTTTTCCTCGAGGAATATCACATTTGCTCTCGTCAGAAAATTGATAGCCTTAATTGTAAAACCGAAGCCTCCGTAGCGTATGCTGAAGAATCACTTCCTTTGGCTTCTTGTCGTGGCCTTTTAATTAGGAAAAACTGCCTCAGAAACACGCATGAAACCTTGGATTCTCTCACTACTTCTCATCTCTCTGGCCAAAGGTGACGGGCTCACCTTCCAGAACAACGACCGCGTTGTGCTTCTTGGAAATACCGTCGTTGAGCGCGCCCAGAAATACGGCCACCTCGAAACCGCCCTCACCCTCGCCGCGGGCGAAAAGAACCTGCGCTTCCGGAATCTAGGATGGAGCGGCGATACCGTTTATGGCGACGCTCGCAGCTACTTCGGACCACCACAGGAAGGCTTCGACCGACTCAAGGCAGATCTTGGTCGCATCAAGCCCAACGTCGTCATCATCTGCTACGGCGCGGTCGCATCCTTCGCAGGCGAAGATGGCCTCATGGATTTCATCAAAGGCTACAATCGACTCCTTGACATGATCAGCAGCGCGGCCAACCCGCGTGCCATTGTTCTCGTCTCTCCGCCTCCGGCCGAGTCCCTCGGCACTCCCATGCCCGATATGAGCAACCAAAACGAGCGACTAGAAACTTACCGAGCGGCCATTTCCAAGCTCGCCTCGATCCGCAAAATTCACTTCGCCGACCTCTTCGGTGAAATGAAGGGAAGCAACAGCGGCCTCACCGACAACGGCCTGCACTACACCGAGAAAGGCTACGCCGTCCTCTCCTCCAGACTGGTCAAAGCGATGGGCCTTACCCCGCCCACCGCAAAGCAAATCTCCAGCAAGTCCGGGCAAGACCTCCGAGCCAAGATTGTCAAAAAGAACAAGCTCTTCTTCTTCCACTGGCGACCAGCTAACGAAACCTACCTCCGTCTTTTCCGTAAACATGAACAAGGGAAAAACGCCAAAGAACTCGAAAAGTTCATCCCCATCATCGAGGCCCGCGAATCCGAAATCGACAGCCTGAAAACTGCAACTCTCAAGGAAAAGTCATGATCTCTCGTCTCGCTCTTAGCCTCTCTCTCTCCTGCCTCGTCGCCTCGGCCCAAAACGGCCTTACCGACATCCCCGACCCGGATGTTTCCAAACAAATCGCAGGCTTCAATCTACCTGAAGGCATGGAGATCAACCTCTTCGCCTCCGATCCCATGATCGCCAAGCCTGTCCAGATAAACTGGGATTCACAGGGTCGTCTTTGGTTAGTCTCCAGCGGAATGTATCCCCACATCATTCCCGGCGCTGAAGAAAATGACAAAGTTCTGGTCCTCGAAGACGCCGACAACGATGGTTTTGCCGACAAGAGCACCGTCTTCGCAGACAACCTTCATATTCCTACCGGAGTCATCCCCGGAGACGGCGGGGCCTATGTGGCCAATTCCACCGAGATCCTCTTTCTCAAGGACATTGACGGCGACCTCGTTTCCGACGAACGCCGCACTGTCCTTTCCGGCTTTGGCACTGAGGACACCCACCATATTGTCCACACTTTCGAGCACGGCCCGGATGGCATGCTCTACTTCAGCCAATCAATTTACATCCACAGTCATCTCGAAACCCCGCACGGCGTGCGTCGCCTCATGGGCGGTGGCACCTGGCACTTCCGACCCGAGACCTACGAGGCCGAAGTCCTCTACAAAGGCCTCGTCAACCCCTGGGGGTTCGTCTTCGACGACTACGGCCAAACATTCGCTACCGACGGTGCAGGCGGTCACGGAATCAACTTCGTCTTCCCCCGCTCGGTCCATGTCACTTCACCCGGAGCCAAGCGAATCATCAAAGGGCTCAACCCCGGCCAACCAAAGCTCTGCGGACTCGAGATCCTCTCCGGCACGCACGTTCCTAGCGAGATGCGTGGTGTCATGATCGCCCCCGACTTCCGCGGGCATCGCATCAATGCCTATCGCCTCGCTCCGAACGGCAGCACCTACACTTCGACCCGAATTGATGACTTCATCAGTTCATCGCACCGTGCCTTCCGCCCCATCGATGTCAAAATGGGACCCGATGGGGCGATCTACATTGCCGACTGGTATAACCCCATCATTCAACACGGCGAAGTCGACTTCCGCGACCCCCGCCGCGACCACACCCACGGTCGGATTTGGCGCGTCACTTATAAAAATCGTCCCCTCGCCAAGAAGCCTGACTTTCAAAGAGCCTCGGTGAAAGAACTCCTCGACCTCCAGATTTCGCCCGAGCGTTTCAACCGTGAATACGCCCGACGCGAACTTCGTCACCGAGGAGGCGACGCTGTCCTACCTGACCTTCAAAAATGGGCCCTAGATCAAGGTGATGATCTCGCCGGCCTACAAGCAATGTGGTCTCTACAGGCACTCAACACCACAAACATCAAATTAGTCGAACGACTCGCTTCTTCCAAGAGGGCTCGCATTCGCGCGGCTGCCCTGAGATTCCTCTATCATCGTCAGGACGAGGTCCCTTCAGCGGCCAGGATCATCTCAAAGTCTATTCATGACGAGAATGCGCAGGTCCGCCTTTGGGCCATTTGCTGTCTCGCTCAAAAGCCCTCCGCACAATCTGTCACCCTTGCGCTCGAAGCTCTCGATCACGAAGTCGACGAGCCTCTGGACTTCGCGCTCTGGTCCATCGTCCGCGAACACGAAGCTCATTGGGTACCCGCCTTCGAGAAAGGCGAAATCAACTTCGACAACAAACTTCCGCGACTCCTCTTCGCGATCGCGGCTCTTGAGAAACCCATCGCGCTCGACTCCATAATGGCCGGCTTAAGTGATGGCTCTCTCAGAGGAGCAGAACAAAGTTCGGCCATCTCTGCAATCGGCAAGGTCGGCACGCCCAAGGATCTGAACCTGCTTCTCTCGCTGGCTGCTGACAAAAAAATTCCGCAGCAGCACACTCTGAACGTCCTCATCGACTCCAAGAAGATTCGAAAAATTCAGCCCTCAAAGGGAACAGAGCGCCTCCTCGATTTCCTCAAGTCCGGAGACCAGGCGACCTATCAGAAAACAGCCCTCCTCGCCGGCCTCTGGAAAATCGATTCCGCCCGTCAAAAACTCATCGCGACCTTCAGCGACCCCAAGACCAGCGGATCAAAACGGCAGGCCGCTGCGGAAGGCCTTCGGAACTTCGGCGGAAAAGCAGCCGTCGCGACATTCGAAGAGTTCGCGCGAGAAAGCCAGACCGATGACATCAAGGCTCTCGCTGTCAAAGAACTCGCCAATCTTGATCCGGGCCGCGCCGCCAAGGCTGCCGTGGCGCTCCTCGCGAAAGACGAAGCAGGACAAGATCGCCACCGCCTCTTCGATGTCTTCCTTAAAAACCCAAAGGCTTCCACCTCCCTGGCCAATGCCATGAAGGGGCAAAAGCTGCCCGCCAAGATTGCCAGCCTCGGAATGCAACGCGCCGGCACCTCCGGCAAGCCACCCCAGAATCTCATCAAAGCCCTGCAAACTGCCGGCAATCTCAAGCCCATGGCACAGCAACTCAGCAAGGAAGAAATGACCTTGCTCGTCCAGCGTGTCCAAGCCGACGGAGACCCACACAATGGCGAGCGCGTCTATCGCAGCCCTAACCTTCAGTGCGTTGCCTGCCACGCCATCGGAGGAGTGGGCAGCCCTATTGGCCCCGACCTAGTCAGCATTGGATCAAGTGCTCCCATCGACTACCTCATCACCTCACTCCTCAATCCAAACGATAAGATTAAAGAAGGCTACCATACCACCTTGGTAACCACCAAGAATGGCGATACTTTCACCGGTGGATTGGTCAACGAGGGCGATCAGGAAATCATTCTCCGAGACAACTCCGGCCGCATGACCAAAATCGCCAAGGCCGATGTGAGATCAAAAATCATTAGCCCCGTCTCCATGATGCCTCCCGGTCTTACAGCCAGCCTGCGCGAAGATGAATTCATCGACCTCATACGCTTCCTTTCCGAACTCGGAAAAGAAGGTGACTTCAAAGTCGACTCTCGACCCGTCATTCGCAATTGGATGGCGCTGCAACCGCATAAGCGAACCCGCGATGACGTCGGGCATTACGGGCCCAAGATCTTCGCTGAGAAATTTGAGGACTATTCCTGGACTTCCGTCGGCAGCATGGTTAGTGGAGCGCTTCCGCCGAAAGACCTTCCTCCAGTTATCGGTCGTGGTAAAACCCGTTGGGGTGTGGTCCGCTTTGGAGTAGATCGACCTGCCAAGGGCGCCTTTTCGCTCAATATTAACGAGACTCACCTGATGCATCTTTTCGACGGTGAGAAGGAAATCAAACTCCCCGAAAAAGGCGCTGCAACGGTGGAGTTCAGAGCCGGAACTGATCCACAACGCTTCACCATCGCCGTCAATTCAGTTTACCGCTCCGACAACATCCTCGTCGAATTCGTCACTCCAAAATAACAGTCTCATGAAATCAGCCTGTCTTGTCATCCCCGTCGGATTGGTCGTGGTCTTGGTCGCCGCCAATGCCGACAAGGCCACACCATCCCACTCCAAGCTCATCCTCAGCAAAGGCGTCTATACGGAAGGCGCGTCCTTCGGCGACGTTGATGGCGATGGCGTCCCCGACCTCCTCGCCGGACCACTTTGGTTCAAAGGTCCAAAATACGACACCCAACATCGCTACCGCCCCGGCAACGCGACCCCCGCCAAAGGATACAAGCACAGTTCGTTTCAAAGCTGGGTCTTCGACGTCAACGGCGACGGGAGATCCGACATCTTCCAGATCGCACACACCGGCCGCTTTCATCTCGACCTTTATCTACAACCTGAGAAGCCTTCCGAGAATTGGCCGGTTTATCGCGTCGCCGCCGAAATCGGAAATGAATCCCCAGAAATGGGCGACCTTACCGGCGACGGAAAACTTGAACTCATCGCGATGAAGGATGGCAAATTTGGCTTCTTCACTCCCAACGTAAAAACGGCCGAAAAGCCGTGGAAATTTCATGCTATTTCCAAAGTTCGCACCAAGTCGCCCTACTACCACGGCCTCGGATTCGGCGATCTCAACGGCGACGGCCGCACCGACCTCCTCGAAAAAGGAGGATGGTATGAAGGGCCCAAAGATCCTACCTCCGGCAAAGAATGGACCTTCCATGACTATAAA
>Ga0160423_10002930_pt1 | contig 14202 bp, 12 predicted proteins | sample CRUFie14St8metaG_FD_108191 | JGI IMG/M metagenome (GOLD analysis project Ga0160423, IMG submission 108191) | Marine microbial communities from the Costa Rica Dome - CRUD Field 142mm St8 metaG | ecosystem: Environmental > Aquatic > Marine > Oceanic > Photic zone | place: Costa Rica: the Eastern...
AATTTGCTATCCGAGGTAGCTCAATTGGCAGAGCAGCGGACTGTTAATCCGTTGGTTGTGGGTTCAAGTCCCACCCTCGGAGCTATACAATTTTATTTTCACTATACTTAGAGATGAATGGAGGAAAAATGGATTTAGTAGCAATAGTAAAAGAAAGAGCTGATGGGAAAGACCTAAGTGTATTAGGTGGATCTGTTAAGTTCGTTGTTGATGAGAATGTAGTCTTGATTGATGGAAATAGTGGTGAAATTTCATCAGATGATAATGAAGCTACATGCACAATTTCAACAGATGCCGATACTATGCAATCAATTATGGATGGTTCATCAAGTCCACAAGCTGCTTTTATGACTGGTAAATTAAAAGTTGCTGGCGATATGAGTATTGCGCTTAAAGTTCAATCTGTAATTTCTTAAATTTTAGGGGCCTGTAGCTCAGTTGGTTAGAGCAACGGACTCATAATCCGTCGGTCGTAGGTTCGAGTCCTGCCAGGCCCACTTGACAGATAAAATAACGAACGTACTTTATGGCTCACTACTAGTTATAGCTTTAACATCTCCTCCTCAGTTTTTAAAATTTTCGATTCTTGACTTATCAGAGTTTTCTATAGTTTTATTGACTTTTCTAATTTTTTTAAAAATAATAAAGCAATACCCCTTAAAAAAGTTATTTGAACTTTTTAAAAATTCTTACTGGTTTTATATCACTTTATTATTTTCTGCAAGTTTCATTCTGTATGGTGTCAACACACTAACAATAAGATTTATTTTTTACACCATTTTTGGCTTTTTAGTTTATGTATTATTAACGATTACAGATCTTAAAAATCTTGAATATTTCCTTTTACCAATATGGAGTATTACTTTACTTAATCTGATTACTTTTATTTTTGAACTATCGTTTGTAGGTAATACTTTGGGGTGGATTTCATTTTTCTATGAAGATCCAAGCTTTTTTAATAGAGGAAGACTCGCAGGCTATCAAGGAGGTGGTCCAAATGTAGCGGGTCTTTTGACAATATTTATTGTGTATTTAAGTATTTATTTTTATTTAAATACAAAAAAAATATATTATTTAGCAATTTCTTTTATCAATCTCTTTTTGATGTTTATAACTTTTTCACGAGGAAGTTATTTAGCATTTGTTGTTACATTGATAATAATTTTATTTTATAAAAAAATTGTTAATAAAAATGCAATAATTGGATCGTTCTCATTTTTATTAATTTCGTTATTTTTTGTTAATTTTATTAATCCACAAATATTTTTAAAGGAAAGCGATAGAGGCTACCTTACAAATATTGCTTTAGACAACATCTCCTTAATTAAAGGAGTTGGTGGTGGAAATTACGTTAACGAAATTTATGGAAAATACTTTTTATCTATTAATCCAAAAATACTTGAAGAAAATCTAAATATTAAGTTAGATAAAGTTGAGTTAGGAATTACACCAGAAGAATATAGAAATTCAGGCATAGATTTTTTTATTGGAACTTCTGGTGGTGGTTATGAATTATTACAACAAGCAAATATTGCTGATAAATGTTCTGAAGATAGAATAACATGTCAGCATGTAAGAGTTAATTACGACACATTAGTCAAATTTATTTCAAGTGTATTTGATCAAGAACCTCAATTAACAAAAAATATAATTAATAATTCCGACTGTTTAGATTTATCAAATGAAATAAAAACTAGAAAAGAATTTTATTGTTTAATAGTTGAGATGTTAGAAAATTCATCAAGCAATCATGGTGAAAATAAAATAACAAATGATGATTTTTTTGTTCCATGTGAAAAAAGTGCACTATATAAATGTGAAAATAGGCAACTAGCAATTGGAGAGTTAGCAGTTCTTGTTGAAAAGCTTGTTTACAGAGATGCTATGGTTCCGGAGAGTAATTTTAAAAAATTTTGTACCGAGTGTGAATTTAGAAATGTCACAGGTTTTATTAAAATTACATTTGATAAAAGAGATAAAATCCTTCCAAGAAGTAAAATTAGTTTTTTTACATCTCCAAATGGAGAAGATTGGGAACAGGTCGGTTTTTCCAGAACAACAGGTAATGTAATTACTTTTAACCAAAATAATTCCTATATTGAGATAGGGGGACATTCAGATGGCCAATCTTTTGGTAATACATTTCTTGATGGAGTTGTAAATTCTTTAAGAATAAATTCAAACCAAATTTCAAAAGAAATAATCTTTTCTGAAGAAAAACAAAATAATGAATATTTTGTTTTCAAACCAAATTCTGAAAATTTTTATACATCAAACATTACTTATGAAAATAATGGTATTAAGTTGTTTAGGCCAAATAAATATTGGTTGGCAGTAAACAATAATTTTGATTTCAATGAAGATTTTGAAATAATTTTAGAACTCTCATTTCCAGAAATTCCTTGGGAAACTCAAACATTAATTTCTAGTACTTCAATTTTTAATAATCAGATTCAATCTTGGAGAATAGATATTGATGATGGCAGATTGTTTTTTACTTGGACAGATGAAAATGGTGTTTTTATTAAAGACAATATTATTGGTGATAAAAGTTTAAGAAGCGGGATCTTGATACAAAATAATGGAAAAATTTCTAATGCAAAATCACCCATTGTTGATCCATCTTTTTTAAGCCAACTAACTACTGCTCACAATGGTTATTTAACATTTGCAGTTGAGTATGGGTTATTATTTTCTGCATTATTTTTTGGTATCATCATAAAATCCGTTTTAAATATGTATAGAAATATTGACGATGAAAATTTTATATTATATCTGTGTTTAGTTGCTTTTTTTGTTCAGAACTTTACGAACGATATGTTGTACTCTGCAGATATATTTATAGTTTTTAATCTTATTTTTTCAATTATTTATTTTTCAACTAAATCATTTTCTGAAAGAAAAGTGTAAAAGTTTTTTTCTAGAATTAACACTTGGGCATTATTGTCTGTAACATAGTTGTATGTTGGCACAGTCAATTTTTTGATTGAATCAAAATCGATGCTTCTAAAAGACCATAAAAGTTCTGAGGCTTGCAAGATAGAAATATTCTGATCAATTGTAAAAGCTTCTTCAAGCGCATTCACAAAATTTACAAATTCATTAAATGATTGAAATTCATTTACTTCTTTCATCAGTGAAATAATTACTTGTTGTTGTTTTTTCACTCTTGTTAGATCGCTTACACCAGCCATTGGCATCCACTCTGATATATCATCGCCATTAGAATCAAGAACTTTATCTCCTACCAATACTTCCGTGTTCCTTGAAACAACCCAATTTAGTGCTATTTCACCACTTAATTTATTGCAACCTTTTTGAATTTCAAATGAATATCCTTCTCTTTGAGTTTTATCAACACAAATCTCAATCCCACCAAAACTATCTATAATTTTTTCAAAGCCTTCAAAGCTAAATTTAACAAAATGATTTATTTTTAATCCACTTAAATTAAGAATTACAGCAGATAAATTCTCGGCAGCAGTTCCACAATCATTTTTTTGAAATGATGCATTAATTCTCTGAATACTTTCTGTACATGGATCTTTTATTAATAAATCTCTTGGCAGTGAAACAATTGATGGGTTGGAATTTTGATCAAGAATAATTATCATAATTACATCAGCCCTATCACCTTCTACAAAACCTCTACTAAGCGATGAAGAGTTTGACCTTTGATCACTTCCTATAATTAAATACGAATCAAAAATATTATCGATTCTTTTTGAAGCATTATTGATTAATAAAGTATCGTATTTACTTTCTTCAAATATTTCTTCATTGTTATTAACCTCATCTTCTTTTTCAATTTCACTTTGTAAAACTGTTGAAGTAGTACTTGTTTTTATCATGCCACTAGAGATTTCCTCTATTGTGTCTGTGTTAAAATCTTCTCTATCAAATTGTGGAAAAATTATATATGATACAACTGCTATGAAACCAAGAATAATTAAGAGAATTGTTTGTTTTTTAATTTTCATAATCAAATCACAACTATAATCAAATTAATTGCTTAGTATAAGGAAATGCAAGAAATTTGTGCTGTTATAGCTGCTGGGGGATTAGGAACTCGATTATTAAATTATAAAAACAATAATTCAACAAAAGTATTGATAGATATTGGGAAAAACTCAATGATCTCCACACAAATAAGTCAAATACTAAGTTGGGGTATAAGTAATTTTATAATTATTACTAATCCAGAATTTGACCATCTCATTAAAGAAGACATTAAAAGTAATCACCCAAAAATTAATGTTGATTTTGTAATACAAAACAAACCACTAGGAATTGCTCATGCGCTACTTCAGGCCGAAAATTATGTAAGTAGTTATTCTAAGATACTATTTATTCTTGGTGACAATTTTTTTGGAGAAAATCCTTTTGAAAATTTAAAAATTGAGGAATTGAATACTATGCTTTTTCTCAAAGAAGTGTCAAATCCAAGTGAATTTGGTGTAGCTAAAATAGAAAATCAAGAATTAATTAGCATTGAAGAAAAACCAAAGAAATCAGATTCTAACTTAGCTGTTGTAGGTTTATATTTGTATGACTTAAATTGTTTTGATTTAATAAAAAAACTCGATTTCTCTCCACGAGGTGAGTTAGAAATTACAGACCTAAACAATGATTTAATTCAAAACAATTTGGTAAATTTTACGACCCTTAAATCATGGTGGATTGACGCAGGAACAGAAGACAGAATTGAAAATTTAAAAAAAATTATTCAATGATATCCATCTTTGAAAATTTAAAGTATAGGAATGCAACAAAAATAATATAGATCAAAATAATTAAATCTGAAATATTTTGGAAAATTATTGATGTGGCAATTAAAGAAAAAATTACGATATTTATCACTACAAATATAAATAATACTAATTTTATATCAATTCCAGTTGCCAACAATCGATGAGAAATGTGGTCTGTGCCACCAGTAGTTGGTGATATATTGTTTTTAATTCTATGAATAAATACTGTAAAAAAATCTAGAACAGGGATTGTAAAAAACAAAAAAACTGGAGCAAAAGAACTATAAAGAATTTGGGTTCCATCTGGATTCCAATCAAACAAGATACTAATAAATCCTAAAACAAAACCAATAAACAAACTTCCGGAATCACCCATGTAAATTTTTGCAGGTGGAAAATTTAAAATTAAAAAACAAAGTATAGAAAACATAAGTATAAAGCTTATATCTGCAAGATAGTTTTGATTGTAAATAAATGATAGAAAACTTAAAGCGAGGCATATAAATGCAGTATTCAAGGATGCGAAACCATCCATATTATCTGTGAAATTAATTGAGTTCATCAGCAAAATAATCCAAAAACAAGTGAAAATTAAATTTAAATAATTATTTAAATCAATACCAAAAATATTTTCAAAATTAATAAATAAATCTAAATAAAAGATTGGCACAAGAACAAAAAGAAATTGAAATATTATTTTAATCTTCCAATTTAGGGTTAAAAAGTCATCTACAACCCCAACTATTGCAATAGCTAATGCAAACATTGAGATATAAACAAAATCAGAACCAGCTTCACCAAGAAGTCTTACTGAGATAAAAAAGCTAGTTGCCATTGCTATACCACCTAGTGGAATTATATTTAACGAGTTAAGCCTTATTTGTGAATTTTCTTTAACCCTGAAATTTGAATTTATTTTAATAAAAATTAAACATATAATGAATGAAATTAAAAATGAAATTATTGAAGATGCTAAAACTGGTATTTGAAAATTATTTAACATAGCTCACTGTATATTTTGGAAAATTTATTAGCAATAGCGTTTGATGAGTAATTTTTAATAATTTTATCTCTCACTTTATCAACATCCAAACTCTCTTTGTTTCTGTCAAAATTTCTAATTAACTCTATGTAGGTATTAATGTCATTATTTTCTACAACAGCTCCATATTCTAAATTATTTATAATACCTCTAGTCCCAGGTATATCATTTGCAATGCAATATAGCCCTACATAAGCTCCTTCAAGTATCACCCTTGAAAATCCCTCATGATGACTTGGATTAATTAATATGTCATATCGAAATAACTCATTTGGAACATCTATATTGCCAAGATAAGTTACTTTTTTTTTCAATTCTTTAAATTCATGATCATTTATAGAACTTTTATTGCCTTCATCACGATCACCAGCTACAAAAAATTCAAAATCATTTTCTTGTTTAAAAGCTTCAGCTATTTTTAAAAACTCAAAAATACCTTTTTCTTTTAATAATCTCCCAACAAAAATAACTTTAATTTTTTTGTTGGGAGAATATTTGATTTGGAAATTATTGGTATTAAGTCCACTACCTTCGACTAATATGATTTGATTTTTATATTTTGAAAATTCAATAAAAGTATCTTTATCAAGCTCATTTTGAAAAATAATAATGTCGACACAGCTGTTAATTTTTCTTATCACCAGGGGTCTAATAATTAGCCTTAAAATTTTTGATAGTTTTGTATTTGAAAATAAATAACCAAGCCCGGTGATAGATGCAATTACAGAAAATTGTTTTTTAAATGTTAAAGTACTTAGTAAATATAAGATTAAAGTCTTTAAAGTAAACAAATGAATTAGGTCATTATGTTTAAAATTTGATATTTTTTTTCTTAAATCAATTAGCCCTGAAATATCAAGTAATTTTTTTCTGTTTATTTTCCAATCGTGGAGTTGAGAATAGTTATTTAATAAATATTTGTTATCTTCAAGAGGTGCAATGCCTTCAATCTTATAGGTACTCTCTAAGCTTTTCACAACCTCAGCTCTTGATTGCAATAAAATCCAGTCCCAATGCGCTATATAATAAATCATTAATTCTTATTATAAAAACAATAACATGGTTAACATCATATTAATGAATATAGTCGTAATAGGTGTTGGTTACGTAGGCCTTGTGACTGGATTAGGATTGGCAAAACTAAACCACAATATCCAATTTTTAGATATTGATATTACTAAAGTCGATAAATTAAAAAATAAAATCCCACCATTTTATGAGCCTCTACTCGATAAAAATTTAAATGAATCTGATATAGCTGATAAAATTTCTTTTCATCATAAATACGATAATGTTGATTGGACTTCAGTTGATATCATAATGATTTGTGTTCAAACTCCAAAATCTTTTAATAATGATGTTGATACTACTTTTCTAACAAATGTTTTTGAATCTATCAGTGAATTCATTGATCAAAATAAAATTATTTGTATCAAATCAACTATTCATCCAGAAGCATTAGATGATACTTTAGAATCATCAAAATTTTCCCCAGGTCAAATTGTATTTAATCCTGAATTTCTAAGAGAGGGAAGTGCATTCCAAGATTTTTTCAACCCAGACAGGATTGTTATTGGATCTGTTGATAAAACAAATGCAGAAAAGGTAGCTTTATTGTATAAAGACTTAGATACAAAAATTATATTTACTGATCCTATTTCCTCTCAACTGATTAAGTATTTATCAAATGCTTATTTGCCACTTAGACTTTCATTTGTAAATGAAGCTTCACAATTAATTAAAACACTTGGTGGCAATTTAAGTGAAACCTTACATGGCATTGGACTAGATTCAAGAATTGGAACAGAATATTTTAGGCCTTCTGCAGGATGGGGGGGTTCATGTTTTCCGAAAGATGTAGCTGAGATTAACTCGATAATTAATTCAAAAAACTTGAACACTCCTTTGATTTCAAATATTATTGACTCAAACAATCAACATCAAATCTGGTTTTCTGATTTTATATTAGAACAAAAGAAAGAACAAAAATTAAAACATGTTATTTTGATTGGAGTGGCTTTTAAAGAAAATACAGACGATACAAGGTACTCTCCAACAATCTCAATTTATGACATACTAAATTCCAAGGGTGAAAGTGTAAAAATTTTTGATTTAAATACAGAAAAATTTGGTGATTATAATATCGTTAATCAATTTCAAGATCGCTCTTTAATTCTTGAGATGTATCCACTAGATGCAGAGTCTGCAAAAGTAATAGAAGATGAGTTAAGTAAGTTAAATCAATATAAGTATTTAAGGTTTTGGGAGTAAATTATTAATTATTTAGTAACTGGTGGATCAGGCTTTATAGGTTCTCATCTTGTGGGAAAACTTCTAGAAAGCTCTAACAACGTTATTGTATTAGATAATTTAATTACTGGAAATAAAAAAAACATTGATAAATTTATGGATAATATAAATTTCAAATTCATTGAGCATGATATTCAAGACAGTTTTTATATCGATGAAAATCTTGATTATATTGTTCATTTAGCTAGTTGTGCAAGTCCAAAAGCTTATTCACAATATCCAATAAATACTCTTAAATCTGGAAGTATCGGTACAATCAATGCATTGGGTATTGCTAAGAAGCATAATGCAAAGTTTTTCCTAGCGTCTACTTCTGAAGTTTATGGTGACCCTCAAGTCTCACCGCAAGATGAAAATTATTGGGGAAATGTCAATACGCTTGGGCCTAGAAGCATGTATGATGAGTCAAAAAGATTTGCAGAATCAGCAACTAAAGCTTATATGACAACTCATGGAATTCATGCAAATATTGCTCGAATTTTCAATACTTATGGTCCAAATATGCAAATTGATGATGGAAGAGTAGTTACAAATTTTATATATCAGGCTATTAAGAATGAAGATATAACTATATACGGAAACGGTAATCAAACCAGGTCGTTTTCGTTTATTGAAGACACTCTAGATGGTTTATTAAAAGTCATAAATTATAAAAATTCTGATGTATTTAATATAGGAAGTGAAAATGAAATAACGATTAAATATCTTGCGGAAACAGTAATTTCTCTTACCAATTCAAATTCCAAAATTGTATACAAAGATATTCCCGAAGATGATCCAAAACAAAGAAAGCCAGACATTACTAAAGCCAAAGAACAGCTAAATTATGTACCTAGGTATTCTCTTGAAGATGGGCTAAAGATTACAATAGAATGGATTATCAAAACTTATAAATAATTTATAAGTCTTTGATTTAATGTTTTTAATGAATTTTTCTCTAGTGCTGATTTTATATTTTTAAGACGGTAAAAAATTTCTTTAATATCAGCATTACTTAATTCATTTAATTTTATAACTAAATCTTCGGAATTTTTAAAATTAAAAAAGTCATTTCCAAATATGTAGTTAAAGTCTTTGTTTTTATAAAAATTTATGATTTCAAAAGAAAGAGTTTCTAAAATCGATTTGTCAAAAAATCCATCTTTAGCACAGTTAAAGTGGACATCATATTCTAGAAGCTTTGCTGGTAGTTCATCATGTCTAATTTTTCCAAGGAATTTGATATTATCCCTCTCGTATCTATTTTTTATATTTATAAAATATTCTTGATCGTCTTTATTAAGTGGTCCACCAATAATATCTAGTTCGTAATTATTGAATTCAGATTTTAAGAAAGACTCAATTGCAATTTCTAAATTTTTTGATTCTGAAATTCTTGATAGAATTAAAAATTTTCTAATTTGAAATGTTTCTCTGCTGAAATTAAATTTTTCTAAATTTATAGCATGACCAATAACTTTTACTTTTCTACTTTTAAAAGGAAATGACGATGGAGAAGCCGTGACAATATGCTCAGATACAAGCATGCTTAAAAACAAAACTATTTTTTTTAAACCAAATTTAGGACCAGGGTGCGTAAACCATAGAGTGGTTTTGATTTTATTTTTTAATAAATAATATGATGATACAAATATTGATATAGGTGACATGTGAGAAAAGCATCTATTGTAAGAATTTTGTTTTGTGAGTATTTGCACTTGCTTCAATAAAGCTAAATACTTTATAAATTTACCTGTTTGTTCATTTGGACCATATACATTTATATTTTCTGAAAATTTGATTTCAGAAACTTTTTTAAGCGTTACTACGTCTACCTGATCGAAACTTTTTGCAATAGTTTCGATCCATTGTGTTGCAAACCCCAACGAGGTATCATTTTCATCTATTGCCAAATTAAAATAAAGTAATTTATTTCTCATAAATTATATTTTCTATTTCAATCCAATTTTTCAAGAAGCTATCTTTACCCGATAAATTTAAACTTAAACTATTACTTTTTTCTTGCAATTCAATTTGTAATTTTTTATCCTCTATAAAATTTTTAAGCTTTATTTGAAAATCTTCCATATCATCTAAATTGTACAAAATGGTCCCTCCATGTTTTCCGAATGGATCATTGATACCTTGTATATTGGTTGCCAAGCTTGGTGTTCCACATAGACCACTTTCAATTAAAACCCTTGGGAGTCCTTCGTGCGAACTTGCCATTACTAATAATTTTGCAGAAGAATAGATTAAAGACAATTCATCAGGACTTTTGCTACCTAAAAATTCCACATTTTTAATGCTTTTATCTTTTATTAACTTTAAACATTCATTGAAATATTCTTTATTTTGATTATTTCCTATAATTAAAAGTTTTTCTTTAAAGTCATTATTTTGACAAAATTTATGAAATGCTTTTATTAAAAAGTACACTCCTTTACGTGGAATAATATTTCCTACAAAAACAAGATTGTTCCTATTTAATTTTTGAATTTTATAAGTTGAGTAATCTACCCAAGCTGGAAAAGTTATATAATTTTTTGAGTACTTTTTAGCTAGGGTAATTGTATATTTATCCTCAACACCTCTAATTAAGTCACAATTTTTATATGTAAAACTAGATATTATCTTTGTTAAAAATACTATAAAAAAATTGAATTTAAATTTTCTTTGATTTAATAGTAAGTTTAAAAAGTCGCCATGGTGTTCAATAATTATTTTTAAATCTTTGATAAAAAAAATTTTTAAAATTGTAGGAATTAATGCAGAAATCGGATCTTTTGATGAAATTATATTTATATTTTTTTCTAAACAAAATTTTTTTACAGTAATGAAATTTAAAAAATAAAATTTTAAGTATTGCAAAAACAAATTTTTTGGTTTTTTTATGTACAATATGTTTACATAGTTATGGTCGATAAAATCATTTTTGTTACCAAAAGTAATAACATAGTTTTTAAAATTATTAGACAATTCTTTAAATTTTAAATTATCTGATGAATTTAAGACATGTCCATAATCTGTTGTGCCATAAAATAGCAAATTGTTCATGACTGCAACACCTCTAAATATTCCATTAAATTTTTATCTTCATCAAATTTTTCTTTAAGTAAAATTTTTGCATTTGATAATTTTCTTTCTCTTGTTTCATTTGATTCCTTTATATCTATTATTATGTTGCTTAAACTAACAGGATCAGGCTTCACTCCATCGACTAAATCTAAAATCCACCCATTTTTACCACTTTCCAGCACTTCATTTGATCCACCAACAGGAGTTGAGACCAATGTTAGATTATAATTTATGGCCTCTAATAAAACATGCGGTAAGCCTTCATATCCCGAAGCTTGTATGTATATTTCAGACTTTTTGTAATAATCTGCAAGTTCAGATGCTGTTTTTTGTCCAGTAAACATTATTTGATCCTCAAGTTGTAAGCGTTCTACGAGATTGTTTAATTTTTTTTCAAGAGGGCCACTCCCAACTATTACTAATTCAAAATCTATATTCTTATTTTTTAAAATACTCATAGATTTAATAATTGAATCAATATTTTTCCATGGAGCAAGCCTTCCTACCGTTATAAATTTTAATTTTTTTCCGTTAACTTTTACTTTATTAGACGTGTTCGATATTTTTGTGCCATTATAAATTATTTTTAAATTTTCTCTTTTTACACCCCAGTTGTTAACTACATTGCTTAAATGTTCCGAAGGAGTTATGACTAAATCAGCTTTTGTTGCTGTCCAGCCTCTTGAGAACTTTGCAATTTCGAGATGAATATTATGAGAATTAACTTGAAATTCATCAAATGATTCTTCAATAATTCCTTTATTTCTTCCTCTTTCCCACGCCCAATCACCAACAATTTTTCTTATTAATTTCTTTTTCAGGAAAATATTCGCAACATAAGACTCCATTGGAAGTCCATTTACAAAAATTATGTCAGCGTCATATCCATTTTTGATTATTGAAAGTGTAGTTTTTATCCACCTAAAAAATAAGTTTTGATTCCTGTATATTCTTTTTACTTTATATTTTTCGTTATCGATTATTTTTTGATTAGAAAGGCAAATTACCGTAACATCTAAGTTGTTTGAAGTGAGCAAATTTGCTATTTTTGGAACAAAACTTGCCGGCCCTCCTATGTCTGGAGGATAAATGCCAACAGTTATTAATATTTTCAAATATTTATATTTTTGTATTTAATTATTTCTTTAATCATGTCTGGAATAGTCATAGTAGGCTCGTACCCTGTTGCATTAATAATTTTTTCTATTGACGGTGTTCTTCTCATTGGATCTTCAAACTTATTACCATAAATTTCTTCATGTGATTTATATATGACTTCAGAACTAGAATTTGTTTCTTCAATAACCATTTCTGCAAGGTCTCTTATTGAAATTTCTTCAGTTTGACCAATATTAAAAATTTCTCCATACAATCCTTTTTGAGCTAATAAATAAAAATAATTAACTACATCACCTACCCATGTAAATGATCTTGTTTGATTGCCTTCACCATGAATTATTATAGGCTCATTCTTTAAAGCCGCTTCAATAAATTTTGGAACAACCATACCAAATTCAGAAAGCTGATTTGGACCAATGATATTAAATAGCCTTACAATAATAGGATTCAGGTTTCCATCATTGTGTTCTGAAAGGGCTAAAAACTCATCAATTAATTTAGATGCAGCATAAGACCATCTTAATTTCGTAGGTGGGCCAATTAAACTTTTTGATTCTTCTGTCCATATTGGATCATTCGATACACCGTAAACTTCAGATGTAGAAGTTAGTAGAAGAGGAACGTTGTTAATTTTGCATGATTCAATAATTTTATGAGTACCTTCAATATTTGTAAGTAAAGCTTTACTTACATTGTCCATAATATATTGAACGCCAACCCCTGCAGCTAAATGAAAACAAAAATCGTATCCATCTAATAAAAGATTTAAATCATCACAGTCCTCAACTCTTTTATCAATCAGCGATATTCTTTCGTCTTGTAAATAATTATTAATGTTTTCTATTTTTCCAGTAGAAAGATCATCAATAATCAAAATTTTTTCAGTTTCGTTCTCAATTAGTTTTTTAATCAGATTTGAGCCAATAAACCCAGCACCACCAGTTATTACTACTTTTTTTAATTTATTATTCATATTCGTACTTAAAATTCAGTTCTTCTAATGAGCTTTCATATTCCATATACCACTCTACAGTTTTTTTTATGCCATCTTCAATATTTGTCTTAGGTTCCCAATTTAACATTTCCTTAGATAATTCTAAGCTTGGTAGAACAACATCAACATCTTTATAGGCTCTTTCTTTATTTACTATGCTGCCTTTCTTACCTAAATACTTCTCTATAAGTTCGATCACTTCATTAAGAGACCATGTTTGATTTGAACCAAAATTAAAGGTACCGTCTTTTTTATATTTGAGTAATTCCTGAACGCCATCTACAATATCAGCAATATAAGTAAAAGATCTTCTTTGGTTTCCATCACCATAAATAATTACATCTTGACCAGAGGCAATCCAATGAATAAATCTCAAAATTGACATATCGGGCCTACCAAATGGACCATAAACTGTAAAAAATCTAGAAATTTTTATTATTGTTCTTGTATCTTCAAGAATATTTTTTGCCAATGTTTCACCAAACGATTTTGTAGATGCATAAACAGATGGGGGATTAAAAAGCTCATCTTTATTTTCAATGGCTAGTTTTTTTCCAGTATCACCATAAATTGATGAAGTTGACGCAATTAAAATTTGAGGTATTTCATATTCTTTAACTTTTAAGCTTAAATTAGTAGTTCCCAGTGTATTGTCCATTAAATACTTTTCAGGATCTTGAAAACTTTGCCTAACACCTGCTCTTGCGCCTAAGTGAACAACAGCGTCACAATTTTCAAATATATGAGAATTTTTGTTTAAGGTATCAATATTCGACAAATCAATTTGATGAAACTTAAAATTCTGGTTTTTTTCCAGTGTTTTCTTCCTAAGTTCTTTGAATCTGCTGTCATATGCGTCGTTTAACGAATCTATACCAATCACTTCAATATTTTTATCAAGAACATTTATAAGATTAAAACCAATAAAA
>Ga0160423_10002931_pt1 | contig 14200 bp, 12 predicted proteins | sample CRUFie14St8metaG_FD_108191 | JGI IMG/M metagenome (GOLD analysis project Ga0160423, IMG submission 108191) | Marine microbial communities from the Costa Rica Dome - CRUD Field 142mm St8 metaG | ecosystem: Environmental > Aquatic > Marine > Oceanic > Photic zone | place: Costa Rica: the Eastern...
CCACGTCAGGAGTTTGGCCAGCAAGGAATCGAAGCACCCCGGCATCTCGTAGCCTGGGTGCGCATGGGTGTCGCATCGGATGCCGAATCCCGAGGGGAAGTGGCAGTCCCAGAGTCGGCCAGGGGAGGGAATGAATTGCTTCGGATCCTCAGCGTTGAGGCGGCACTGGATGGCGTGTCCGCGCCACGTGATGTCTTCCTGTGCCAGCGGCAACGGTTCACCTTGAGCCACACGGATGCCCAATTCGACCAAGTTGTAGCCCGTGATCAATTCGGTGACCGTGTGCTCGACCTGGACGCGAGGGTTGACCTCGAGGAAGTAGAAATCTCCGTTGGCGTCACGCAGGAATTCGAAGGTCGCCAATCCCTTGTAGCCCACCGACTCGGCTCCGGCGCAGACCAGTGCTCCAATTTCTGCCCGCTTCTCGTCGGTCAACCACGGGCCTTCTTCCACCAGCTTTTGGTGCCGACGCTGGATGGAACAGAACCGCTCGCCGAAGTGGATGGCCTTCTTTCCGTCGGCCAACACTTGGAATTCCACGTGCTGAGCACCCTGGATGTACTTCTCCACGAAGACGCGATCATCGCCAAACGCTGACTTTGCACGGCTTTGGCACAAGCGGAGTGCGCCTTCGAATTCATCGGCAGCGTTCACGATCTGCATGCCGATGCCGCCACCACCAGCGGCTGCCTTGATGATGACAGGGTAGCCGATGTCCTCGGCGAGGGCCGCGGCAACGCTGGCTTCGCTGATGGGCTCGCTGCTGCCTTTGGCGGTGGGAAGGCCCGCCGCCTCCATGGCCGCGCGGGCCTCGATTTTGTCGCCAAGCAGGGTGATGACCTCCGCCGCTGGCCCGATGAACGTGATGCCCTCCTCTTCCAGACGATGAACGAAGGCGGCGTTCTCGGCCAGGAAACCGTATCCTGGGTGAACCGCATCGCACTGCAGGTCCTTGGCCGCTTGCACGACGGCTTCGATGTCGAGGTAGCTGTCAAGGGGATTGGTCCTGACAATCTCATGCGCCACGTCTGCAAGTCGAACGGGAAGCGACAAGCGGTCTTCGCGACCGTGGATGATGGCTGCTTCGATACCGAGGTCGCGTAGGGTTCGGAGGATGCGCAGCGCAATCTCGCCGCGGTTGGCAATGAGCACCCGCTTGAAGGCCATGGGCCATGGGAGGAACATACCGTCTATGATGCACTCGGTCGCTGACCCGGAACCGCTGGGTCTGCAGCAGGCTCAGTAGACGTCGCGGAGGTAGCGCTTCTCGTCCTTCATCATCGTCTTCTCGATGAAATGGGTGGCGTCGGCTTCGGACATGCCGCCGTGTTCCATCGCGATCTCGATGAGCGCGCGGTGCACGTCTTTGGCCATGCGGGACTTGTCGCCACAGATGTAGAAGTATGCGCCGTTGTCGAACCATTCCCAGATTTCTGCGCCGTGCTCCTTGAGCCGGTGTTGGACGTAGATTTTCTCTTCCTGATCACGGGACCAAGCCGTCGTGAACCTGTAGAGGTCGCCGCTGTCCATCCAGCCTTCGATCTGCTCCTTGTAGTAGTACTCGGTGTGTTGAGATTGATCGCCAAAGAACAGCCAGTTTCGGCCCTTCGACTTGTCGTGAACACGCTGTTCCATGAAGGCACGGAAGGGCGCGATGCCGGTGCCAGGTCCAACCATGATGATGTCAACATCACCGTCCTCGGGCAAGAGGAAGCTCTTCGTCGGGGACATGAACACGTTGATCGGTGCTCCGCTGGTGTCGATTTCATCGGCCATGTACAGCGTGCACAGGCCGCCACGCTTGCGTCCATGGTACTCGAAGCGAACGATACCGACGGTGAGTTCAACCAAGCCCGGGTGCGCGTCCGGCGACGACGAGATGCTGTAGAGGCGGGGCTTGACCTTCCCAGCGAGCGCGAGGAACTCCTCAGGGCTGTACTTGAGGCCAAATTCGCGCATGATGTCGACGTAGTCGCGCGTCCACAGGTAATCTGCAATGGATTCTTTGGAGGCGTTGATGGTCTCAGCACGGGAGCGGGGGTCTTCTCGTGGCTTGCCTGCGGCTGGGGTGTTGGGCTCCGGCCCGGACCGTTCGCGCTGGATGAAGGACAAACTGACGCGAAGCCCGCTTGGCTTGACGCGATTCAACAAATCGGACACGAAATTTGAACTCGCCATGTGGACTTCGAAATCCTTCTTTAGCGCCTCACGGAGCGTGCGCTCACCCGCGTGAGTGGTCACGGGATGCTCTGGGTCCCAGCCCTGCAATTCGATCATTTCGTCGACGATGTGAGGAGGATTCTCCGCGATGACACCAAGCGCATCTCCTGCTCTGTAGGTCAAGCCGGAGTCGCCGAGTTCGAAGGCGATGTGGCGTGTTTCTTTGCGAGAGCCTTCTCCGTTCAGGATGTAGTTGTCCACAATCTTTGACGGGTAGGGGTTCTTCAGCGACCACGTTTCGCTCATCTGACTCACCGACGCAAGCGTCAGTATGGCCTCGGAAAGGGTCCTTATCATCCTTGTCAAACGCCGTCATTGGCCTCGCCGATGGGTCCATGTGGGCTTCGTGTTGTCGCTCACCACATGGCCCAACGCGTCGACCTGCTTGGGACTGGAAACGCCTTCCTTCCAAGAGGGCGTCTCCACTCGATGGCGCTGTTGGACGGCCAACACCTCATCGATGCTTCACCTACGGCCCTCATCGCCCTGCGGCGTGTGGGTCGCTCGCCCGCCGACCTTCGCACGATATTGATCACCCACTTGCATGGAGACCACGTTTTCGGATTGCCGTTTTTGCTGTTGGAGAGGAAGTACATCTCTGATCGGACGGGAGATAATCCGTTGCGCATTGTGTGTGCGCCAGGGGCCTTCGAGCGTGTTCGCCACCTGTGCAACCTCGCTTATCCAGGTAGCCTAGACGGCCTCTTGGATGCAGTGGAGGTTGTGGAGGTCGCAGAAGGGAGGCTCGAAGGTGGGTGGTCGTATGCCCGCTTTGAGGTCCACCATGACGATGCTGTGGATCCGCACGGCTACCGTTTCGTGCACGACGATGGCGCGGAATGGCTGCATAGCGGTGACAGCGGACCGTGCGCCGCTCTCGAGTCGCATGTCGCACAAGTCAGCATGGCCGTCGTTGAGATGGGCGTTCCAGACTGGGTGGATACCGACCATCACCACACTCCGAAGGACGTCGTCGCTTTGGCCAACCGCCATCCTGAGGTCCGCTTTGTCGTCACCCACACCTTTGCCGACGATGAGGGGCCCGGGCCTGACATCGTCTCTGCTCCGATTCCGGACATGCCCGTCAACGTCCACCTGGCTCGCGACGGTGAGGCGTGGTCATGGACCGGTGAATGTTGGGTCGCTCACGTGAAAGATTCCAGCTGAAACTCTGCGAGAAAGGGCCCTCCAATTGGAGGCATATAAACCGCTGAAAGATAGGGTGATGCCGGTTTCATTTCCCTCCCGGTGGGCAGGCTTATGAGGGGGACTCGGACTCCGGCAAAACATGCTGTGCGTGGCCTCCGTGAATCTCGGGGGACGCAATATGGAAGGGTGGTTCCAGTGAATGGAAACATCTTCGACAAGGCCCTCGGGCGCGCCACGTTGTTCCGTAATAAGGAGCATCTCCGTCACAGCCACCAGCCCACCACCTTGCCCCACAGAGACAGAGAGATTGAGCAGCTTACGTTCAACCTCGTGGAGGCGCTCAACGGGCAAATTCCTTCCAACATGATCCTCTACGGTGTGACCGGTGCTGGAAAGACGGCAGTGACCTCATTTGTCTGCAATCAGCTCTTGGAAAAGGGGCGCCAAATTGACCGGGACGTCTTTTCCATCACGGTCAATTGCCGACAAATCGACACCCAGTACCGTGTTTTGACCCACCTCGGGAACTCCATGCTCGAAGCGCACGAGGTGGACGAGATTCCATTCACGGGGTGGCCCACCGACCGCGTGCTTGGCGAACTTGTCCGTCGCATGGAAAAGCGAGCTGGCGTGTACATCATCGTGCTGGATGAAATTGATCACCTTGTTCGTAAAGCAGGAGACGACCTCCTCTACAACCTCACCAACCTCAACAGTTCACTGAAGTCGGCACGATGTTGCGTCATCGGCATCTCAAACGACCTCAAATTCACTGACTTCCTCGACCCTCGCGTACGGTCTCGACTTGGACAGCAAGACGTCGTGTTCAACCCCTACGATGCAGACCAACTTCGTGACATCCTTGTTCAGCGGTCATCAAGCGCCCTCCATCCTGAAGCTTTGGAGGATGGCGTCATCGGCCTCTGTGCGGCGCTTGCTGCGCAAGAGCACGGCGATGCCCGATGCGCCCTCGACCTCCTCCGCGTTTCAGCAGAAAAGGCCGAACATGAGGGCACGAGCACGGTGGCCATTCGCCATGTTCGCACGGCACAATCCCAAATCGAGGCAGATCAGATCACGCCAGTGGTTCGTTCGTTGCCCACACAACAGAAACTCGTGCTGTCCGCCGTGCTCCTGACCGAGCGCACAGGAGCCCGAGGTGTCCAGACCGGCGAGGTCTACGATGTGTACGACCAAGCGTGCCACCACGTGGGCAAAACTCCACTCACCGCCCGTCGTGTCTCCATGCTTATCTCAAACCTCGACATGCTCGGCCTGATCACGGCCCGAACCGTCAGCCGTGGTCGCTACGGACGAACCAAGGAAATCCACTCCAGTCTGCCCCCCAACGTCGATGCTGCGGCCATCATCCAATCATCTGAACCTGATTTGGAGCCGATTTTCACGTCGAAGTACCGTCATCAAAGCCGGCTTTGACCCGCATCACCGAATGCGACGCCGTTATAACAAGAAGGCAGGTGGCGAGCGACATGACCGAGACGCCCAGCGAAGGCCGCGGCCTCGTGCAAATGGTCATCGAACCGTCCTCCACGACCGCACGCTGGTTCGTCGGTCTTGGAGCTTGGGGCCTTCTTCTTGCCCTGCTCAATTTGATGGGCCTGGCCCACAAAGGATACCGCATCTCTTGGGCCGGCGTGCTTAGCATGGGTCGGCTGAACGAGGCCTTCGAGGCCCATGCCACCGCTCCCGCTTTCGTGGCGAGTGACGCGGTCTTCATCGTCATTTGTGGTGGGCTTGTCGCCATCGGCCTCCGAACCATCTCAAACGAAGACGGCAGCGTTGCTGGTTTCCTCCGTAGCCTTGTGGACAACTCCACCTGGCGCGCACTCGGCTCCGCCGAGAATGGGCTGAGCCACACCGTGGGCGCTTGGTGCCTCCTTGGTGGTCTCTTGTTCTACGTCGCTCGCGGAATCATGCACACCAACTGGTTTGACCCCGGTGTGTACGCGGTTAGCGCGGTTCTCGTCGCCTTCGGATTTGGCCTGCGCGCCCTTGCCATGAGCGAACCTGAAGGATGATCAACGGCGCCGATGCCCGTTCTGACCGGTGAGTGCATCCCATCCACCGAGTACCAATCCGCTCCAGAGTGCCCAGGACCAACTGAAAAGCAGCAGCCTTAGTGCGAATGCTTCACGAGAAAGGACCCATGTAAGGCGGTTTCGACGCCGCGCGTTGGCCATCACTTCCCGTGTGACAGCGCCCAGTGCGCTCACCCACATGGTTGCCTCCGAAAAGAGCACCATGCCCACCCATGCGATCAGCGTCGTTGCTGTGGTCGCTGCAAGGTCGGTCGGAAGTGCGACACCACCACCGGCTCCGTTCTGAGCCCACCAGAGGATTGCTGGACCGAGTGCAGCCATGAAGATCACGTAGGATGCCAGACGTAATGGCATCATCGCGAGAACAAGAAGCGGCGTACCAAGAAAGTCAAATCGCATTCCTTTCCGAGCACGGCGTGGCCACCGACGGACGATGCGAACGTGAGCCCGGGCGTCCCTCCGTCGCTTGGCTGCGAAACGCTGGCGGCCTTCCTCAGGGACATGGCGCACCATGGCGTCTGGCGTGTACACGATGGAGCCTCCCTTCGCGACCATGTTCAGGCTGACTTCCATGTCCTCGGCATGGTACCAGGAAGGGTCGAAGCCACCGGCATCACGCAAAGCATCAGCTCTGAACATCGAACACGGTCCGTTGGCCAGGCTTGTCCGCCGAGGGCGGCTTCGGTACTTTCGTTCGATTTCGATGGAGCGCAGTCGAGAGACAAGGTCTCCTCCATCTTCGAAGACCGTACGTCCTGTGACGGCCATGACGTCTTCGTTTTCGAGGCCATCACGTGCGGCCATGAGCGCTTCAATCCAGTCGGGCATGGGCCTGACGTCGATGTCGGTGATGGCGACCCACGTTCCTTTTGCTGCTTGGGCGGCAGCGTTTCGACCAGCAGCTAAGCCTTCGGCGGGGCGGCGGATGACGCGCACAGGCACGTCACCGTTCGGGTCATGAAAGGCCTGCAGACGCTCACCGGACCCGTCGGTCGAGCCGTCGTCCACCGCCACGATCTCCAGCGGGCGCCACGTTTGCTTGAGCAAGGAGTGCATGCATCCATCGACCCAATCCACACCGTTACGCACGCAGACAGTGACCGTGACAAGCGGCGCATCTTCGTCCATCATCGCACCTCAAAGGCGCTAAGGATGGTCCTGCATCGCTCTTTCATGGAGAGGGTGGTGCGCTGTACCATCAAGCCCCAGCCCGGCATTCCGAACACGATGATTGTCCCCAGCGGTGCCAGCAAGTGAAGGTACAACGGAGCCATGTCTTCCTCGCCGTCCACGTTCATCACGCATGGGTCCTCGGCACGAAGGGCAAGATCGAGTTGCTCAAGCAGGTCCGGCGTCAGCACACCTGCAGGTGAGGAAGCGGCCATGTGGATTGGAAAGTGAGACGTATCAACGGCATCATGTTCGTCTAAAGCGACACGTTTCGTCTGGCCGTCGATGAGGGCAAGGTCTGGGACCGTATCGAGTTCGAGCATGACCCGTACGGTCACGTCTCCCACGGCGATGAGGGGCCCATCCAGCGAGGACAGGTCGTCCAAGACCGCAGCCATCGCCACTTCTGGATGCTCTTCTGGCCCTTTGTAGGGCGTTCCGGACGGTGTCTTCAGGTGGGCCTCTGCGTCTGGGCTCATCGCCATGACGTGGGTGCGCCACACTTCGCGGATCCATGCTTCACCGGTGACGTCCATGCGCCCGTTTCGGATGGCGGTCGACGAGAGGATATCCCCGGTTGCGCTCCTTCGGTGGGGCACTTCAATGAGCGTCAAGGGCGCCAGCCCTGCCTCGCTGCGTTTTCGGTTGATGGCTTCTCCACCTGTTCGCGTCTCGGGACTGACCACCAACGCATCAGCAGTGGCGTGTGTCGGCGCGGGGCCAAAAGCGTCCTCCAGCATGTGGAGGCTCCACCCCGATTCCCTCACGTTTCGCAACGTGGCTTCAACCGCCGCCATCCGGTCTTCCATCGGTTGAATGCGGTGGTCCTTGGCGAGGGCCATGGCGTCGGTGGTCACGTGCACCTCCAAGTGTGAGGCGGCTTGGAGGCCAGCACGCAGGAGGTCCTTATGCCCGTCATGCAGTCGATCGAAGGTTCCCCCAAGGAGGCACCGCGCGTGCCCTCCTCCGGAGGTCATGCATCAAGCGGCGCCGCTGAGCCCTTCATGGCATCGGCGGCAGATGGAGAGAAAGAGGGGGTCTGTCCCCCCGCACGAACGGCCCGCATCATCACCTCACAGCTCCGGGGCCTGACCCATGTGCAGGGGTTGTCTGTGCAATCGGTTGGTTGGCTCGGAGTCATCCGTTCGTCGTCCGAGGACCCATGTCCGATCACGGTACCGCTGTTGCTCCGCTGATCATCCCCGAGGGTCACAGCGGTCTTCGAAGCGGGCCACTGCCTTGGTATCGAACGTCATCGCCTGTTTGCACAGTGGCTCGGCCCGATGTTGCAGGTGTGGCGGGCGGCCGTCAGGTGATTCACCTATGAAGACGTCGCTCGCGCAGTGCCGCACCAACAGGGCCGTTTGGAGGGCCTAAACCGACGAACGTCGGCCATGTATGAGGTGGTGAAACCAACCAGCATGCCTCCGGATGAGTCCGTCCAACGGGGGTCGGGCGACCTTCCTGCGCTGCAATGACGCCCTCGGCGACATCGAAGAGGGCTGCTGTTCCCGGTGTTTCTTCGATCAAATGTACGTCAGAGAGGTCGCGGCCTTCGAAACTTATGGCTGGCGTTGGTGGGGCAAGCCCTGGTGGGCCATCGCTGTCCATGGCTGCGACGACCACTGGCCACATGATGTTGCACTCCGACAACCAGCGGCGCCCACGCGCTGAAGCAAGCAGGTTTGGAAGCCACTCCGGCAACCAGGGTGCCCACCACTGCGAAGGGAGGTCCTCGCACCTTCGTATGATGGCATCAATGCTGGGTGGTGCGCTTGGCATGCTAATCCAAGCGTGCCAAGTCATGAGAGGTGCGCTGGCGTCCTCCGCCATGATTGGATTCAGGACATCCCACACCTTCGGGAGAACGGCTGAGAAATGCATCGAATCCTTGGCCCACATGCTGACATCAGAGGCATCAGGAGCCTGTCCTTCGCGCAAGGTCAACAACCGCGCCGTGCTCGGAACAGGTTGACGTAAGGATGCATCAGGATGCGGGCGTGGTTGGTGTTCGTAACGACGTGCAAGTTCCAGCGCGTACGCTTCGCGTTCTTTTAATCGAGCTCGGTTCGCAGCCTCACTGAGCCATTCATCCGAGGCCGCGTGTGGAGTATGCAACCCCACCCATTCGTCCGGTATCCGCCCGCCGATGCGGCGCCAACGGCGTCCTCGTTCATCTTCGCTGGAGGCAATCCAAGCCGCCAACGGGTGTTCATGTTCCAAGGCGTCTGCGAGCTCATCGTCTCCGTCAGGCCATGCCGCTAGTGCGCGTCGCACCTGCGTTTGTTTTGCGGTTGTGTTCCGCTCAATTGATTGAGCGAGGGCCGAAGTTTCTCCTTCCAACAACGCAGCAGCCGAGGACGGAATGGGTTGGTTCCACAACGTTGTTTGGTTGGCCGGCAGGTGCTGATCCCTTGTCAATCGGAGCCGTGTGACTTCGTTCAAGTGAACCCAGCGCTCGTCCTTTGTGTCCACAAGCCAAGTTCCCCGTTTGTGTTCGCGTAAACGCGCGTCACCGGCAATCAGGAGGTGGCATCGTCCATCCGTAATAACGCGCTTGAGGAGTTTGCTGTGGGTGGCCCCAAGGGTCCATTCGCCTTGCACCGCATCCGTCGCATGTTCAAGCACCCACTCCCAGATGGCACGCGCCCCTTCCTCGTTGGTTCGTGCCAGCTCGTGGAAGGTGGTCTCGTGTTCGACCCACGTGCTCGGTCCAAAAGCGGCCAATGCTGCGTGAGCGACGGCGCTAGGGCGTCCACGTCGATCGCCACGCAGGCGCTCAAGTAACCTCTGAGTCCGTCGGTCCAATTCCGTGCCCCGCAAACGCGGATGTCTGAGCCGCATCCACAGGCGGAGCAGAGATTCAGGCCGCTCCGCACCTGGGCTTGGACGTGATGACCGAAGAACAATGAGGCCTTCTTGCTCCATGAGGAGCGATTCTCGTCGCCATGCTTCGCCGAGTTGGCCAAGGATTGGAGTGGACGGTTTGCACGTCAGGTCCGTACCTCCGACCTTGCCGAGGTCCACTCGGCTTCGGTTCAGGGCCGCAGGGGGACTCTCACCTGGTGGTTCGGTCTCGAACCATGTCCCTGGTGGCATCGTCCATCGGTCCTGTCCGCTCATCACGCGCGCTCGAACCAAGGCCAGCCTCCGCCCATCTTGTGTCCACGTGCGGATGTCGCCCAGAGGCATCTCAGGTGGCGGGGCTTCACAAGGTTCCAACGTGTCGAGGTCGAACCATTGCGGAGCACTTCGTACCGCGCACCATGCGCCCCCCCGTGCGTTTCCACTGGAAGATAGGAGTGGAGCTCCCTCGACGCTCAAGCGGCGCGGAGGCAACCAAATCAGGTCAGATGGGATGCGTTCTCCGTAAGCAAGCACCACAAGAGGGCCGTCACGGGTCAACAGAACGTTGGTTCCCTCCGCGCGCGAGGCGCGTGTCGCATCCCGTAGGCGTTCAAGCGCGTCTTCTTGGAGGCGAAGCATCCCTTGTGGACTGAGATGGTGAGGGGCACCACGCACGCCTTCACGCTCATCGCGTGTGACGAGCCCCTGTTGCCGCAGGGTGCGGAGGGTGGAGGAGGTGTGGGACGTCGCAAGCCCCAACCGTGCCGCGAGAGCGGTCACGGTGGCAGGTCCATCGAGGAGTTCGTCGAGGATCCTCCGCTGGTACCCGCTGCGGATGCGTGAGGTCGCCATGTGTCTGCTCCAATCGCTGGGAATAGGGGGCAATTTATGAAGACAACCTCTGAATTCCTTTTTTGTTACATCAAGTTACATATTTCCAATGGAGAATCGAAATCCACCCGTTTTTTGAACGGATATGATTGCTTTCTTCCCTGAGATTACGTAGTTCTGTGTAACAATAAAACCACTTCAGTCGCTAATATGATATAGGCGTCCGCGTCCCTGTGACTCAAGGCCTCGGACGACCGGGGCCGTGGAGACTGAGAGTATGAAGACCGTCCGCATCCGAGAGAAAATCAAGAAGTTCCTAGGCGACCGCCCACGAAACACCGCAGAAATCCTGGAACACATCAACAGCACCATGCGACACGGCACCACCAGCCAACAGCTTGGCAACGTACTCTCGAAGGACAAGGACATCGTCAAGGTCGGTTACATCAAGCGCTCAGGGATCCTCTCTGGCGGTTACGACATCTGTGAATGGGCCACCCGCAACTGGGTCGCCGAACACTGCCCGGAATGGACGGAAGGGCAGCCCATCATCCTCAACGAAGAGGGCGACTTCACCCTCGGACCTCTCCCCGAGTGATGCTCAGTTGTGCACCTTCGACGCGCGGAAAGAAGGCGCAACGCCATCCACCAGAATCATGTGCGGGACGGTTAAGGCCGCGAGGCCAATGAACACCACCTGCAGGACGGCTTCATTGATTGGGACCGCGCTTGAACGTGCGGCAAGTGTAACGATTCCAAACCCCCACGTGACGAGGGTGAGAACGATGGTCGGTTTGGCAACGTCGAAGGCCGCCAAGGCCTCGCCAAAGATTCGTCGCATGCTCCGGAAATGTCGTGCGGAATGAACCAAGCAGAAATACACCGCGAAGCCGAACAAAGGGGGAGTGGCCGCGAACAGGGCGGCCAAACCGACGGTCTCGAGGACATACGAACGACGGGCTTTGCCAGATGTCCTGACACCCACGACCACGATGCTCGCGGCAACAGCAACAGAAATGATGTCCAAAAAGAGCCATACGAAGCCGGTGTCTGATCCCACCAAGGCTTGGAAAACGAGGTCTGCCTCCACCCGATGGAACTGACTGATGCCTGCAATCACCAGTCCTCCTCGGGCGAAACTTTCGAGCAGCCACGTGCTGTTGTCATCACCCGCCACGTCACCTCGTCCAAAGTGGAGAAGGCTGATGCCAAGAAAGAGTGTGAAAGTAAGGACAGGGGCCATGATCCATGCAAACACCACGGCTGCGGCAAGGCCAACATAAGACAACAAGAAAACGGCTGCTTTGGCGCGTTGACGCATCCATCCGAAATGGAGGGCAAGTGCACCGTCCATGGCGCCGTGTGGCAGTCCGATGAACACAATGCACGCCAAGGCGAGCAGGTTCAATCCGCCTAGCGACGACCCCACATCGAGTGGGGTCATGCCACCACCTTACGAGGGCGTTGAAACATCAGCTTCGAAACACCCCTGATGAACGGCCATTTCGGCATCGTCATCATCACTTTGAGACGAAGTCGCCATGTGGCTTGGCCGCTCATGAAACGGATGAATTCGTCCCCAGTAAGCCCTGTGGCCATCCTTGAGAACATCGAGGGTGCATGATGCGGCCAGTGCTTGAGCACGATGAGGAGAACGGCGTCCATCCACACATCGACGCTCTTGTGCGGTCGCTTGAAACGAAGTGGTTTCCCATGACGAACTCCTTCTATCGCGCGCTGAATCTGCTGTTGGATGAACACAAAGGTGTAGCCGCTGGCCGGACGAATGGCCCCTGCATTGGCCCCGAGGCCAGGGATGGAAGGGTCGTGAGGAGAAAGCGTGCCCATCGGGATGACGCCTTTCTCCTCATGATGCACCTTTGAAATCTTGGCGTGGTGGTGCTCCATCAGGTAGGCATGGATGGCTTCGACGTAATACGTCTCAGGCATGGGTTGAGTGCTGAAAATAGTCGATTCCACAAGTGCCCGGGTCTTGGAAAATGGAAGCAGATACATGAAGTGCATGCCTTGGCTTTGATCCACCCGGAAATCCATCAGGATCGCCGTGCTGTCGTCGAAAACAGGGCGGTCAATTTCAACTTCCAAACCATGGAAGTGTTGCAACATCGCGTTCGTGCTCGCACGTGGGGGCCGTGAATCGAACACGAGGTCTGCATCTGCATGGTTTGCTCCAGTGGCAAATGCGACATCATGTGTTGTTGCGATGGCTTTGCATCGGTCGATGTAAGCCAATTTGTGCATGACGTGGTATGCATGGTCAGCCGATGAAAGCACAGCCGTGCCCTCGTGCGTGACGATGGACCACGTTGACCAAGACGCACGGGCGGTTGATGCGGCGAAGTCCAGACCCTCGGTGTTCCAAAATCCGAGCATATGGTCGTGCGGTTCCGGCGCACCGTTGGGGCGCACCACCGTCAACGCATGATTCGGAAGTTGGTCGGCCACTGCGGCTAAGCTCATCGCGGCAACGCCGTCGCCGAGAAGCACGGTATCGACCGTCATCACCGGCCACCTCGTGACAACATGGTTGGCGACAGCAGTGCGTGCAAGGTCGCGTCATGGCCCGGGCGCGGGTGAGGTAGCCTTCGGACGAGACCGAATGAGGCTTTGAGGGTGCAGAACGCTTTGGTGGGCTTGCTGGTAACGTGCTTTGGCCCAAACCAAAGATGTTCAGATTGAAGGAGCTGGACCCCGATTTGTCGGTAAATCTTGGCGGCCACGCCGATGGAGAAATGTGCCCTGAACGGTAGGTAGGCAAGTCCGATTCGCCCGCTTGCGTAGTATTCCTCGGCCAAGGCGAGTAGCCGGCGCACCGCCGTAGTCAAAATGGCAGCATCGTCGCCCTTGGGGTGTTCTGCAGCCCGTAGGATGTCTTCAGGGGACATGCCCCAGGTCCACGAGGCGGGAAGGTAGCGACGTCCCATGTTGGCGTCTTCGACCACGTCACGCGCGATGTTGGTCAGTTGCATGGCAATACCGAGGTCGATGGCATGTGCTTCAGCACGAGGGTTCTGAACGTTCAGCACCTTGCACATGAGGAGGCCAACCGTGCCCGCAACCTTGTACGCGTACTGGATCAGTTCCTCCTCATCCCGAATCAAAACATCAGGGCGCTGGTCGTCCATTAGGCCTTCAACCAAGGAACCGATGACATCGATTGGCAGAGCGTGATCCTCGACCAAATCGCGGAATTGGTTGAGCACAGGGTGATTGCCCCACACTCCGCGTTCGAGGTCCGACTGAATGACCTTGAGGTGTGCAGGGCCGTTGGGGATGTCCCCGTCTGCCATGTCGTCGAGGACGCGACAAAAGGAGTACAGACGGGCTGCGTTGTGTCCAACGGTGCGGCCGAGGAACCGGCGGGCCCAGAAGAAACTCTCGCCGCTGGTGGCCAACACCTGCTCAGGGTCGCCGAGCCTCAATTTGGCGCCCTTCATGGAGAAAAATGACGTTTGTGAGAATATAACTGGTTGCTTTTTTGCGAGATATTTCTTGGGGAAAAAAAGCGAAGATTCTCATACCGACGAACAGGACGTCCAATATGGTGGATGCCCCATCCGCGGACCGTTCAGCAGCGGTCATTGGGAGTGGTTTCGGCGGTCTCGGCGCGGCCATACGGCTGCAAAGCGCAGGAATTCAGACGGTGCTTTACGAAGCACGCGATCTCCCTGGCGGCAGAGCCTACGTCTACCACGATGACGGTTTCACCTTCGATGCTGGGCCAACGGTCATCACCGCCCCACACACCCTCACAGATTTGTTCGAACTCACGGACCGGTGCTTGGAGGACTACATCCGTCTGATCGAAGTAACGCCGATGTACCGTCTCATCTGGAGCGACGGTGACCGGTTTGACTACGTCCGCGATGAGGCAACCATGGTCGAGCAAATTCGGGCACGCA
>Ga0160423_10002932_pt1 | contig 14197 bp, 11 predicted proteins | sample CRUFie14St8metaG_FD_108191 | JGI IMG/M metagenome (GOLD analysis project Ga0160423, IMG submission 108191) | Marine microbial communities from the Costa Rica Dome - CRUD Field 142mm St8 metaG | ecosystem: Environmental > Aquatic > Marine > Oceanic > Photic zone | place: Costa Rica: the Eastern...
TCGTCTTCGGCCCCCCAAGGTCTCCCGGCGAGGCCGCAGGGGCGCAGGCGGAGCCGCGGACCGCGGGTCGCAGCGCTCGGGCGGGCAGAACGCGGGGTGGTGGTGGTGGTGCGGGCGAAGCCCAAGGTGAGGAAGGGGAGCAAGGCGCCACGGCCCTTCGAGATCAGCGTGGAGAGGGCTCGGACGACGGCGCGGCGGCGGAACCGAGGTGACGGCGACGACGGCGGCGGGAGCAACACGAATGAGGGGAAGGAGGAGGGGAGCCCGGCCCAGACGCAGACGGTGACGGTGGTGGGCGGGCCGGGTCCCTCGAAGGGGGCGGCCGCTTCTTCGAGGAAGATCCTGTTCCGCAGGATCGTGAGACGGCTGGCGAACCTGAAGTTTGCGATAGGAGAGATCGCGGTCTTGGCCTTCATGTCCGCGCTGGGCACCGCGTTGGAGCAGAACAAGGCCCCGGACTACTACACGAGCCAGCTGGTGGAGGGCCACCCCATCGCGAGCGACATTTTGGGGAACGTCGTGCTGCTCCTAGGGTTCGACCACATGTACAGCTCGCCGCTCTACCTCGGCCTGTGCGCCCTCCTCACCTCCTCCCTAATGGCTTGCTCGTACAACACCCAGTGGCCCATGGTCAAGGTTGCGCAGAGGTGGAGGTTCATCGAGGACCCCGCCAGGGTGCTGAAGATGTCGGCGTCCCACTCGATCGCCGCGTCCTCGGAGGGACCGTCGCCCACCTCTGGCGCCTTGGCCGTCAAGAAGGCCTCCTCGGTGCTGCGCTCCAAGGGCTACGAGACCTTTGTGAAACCGGCGGAGGACGGCCGTGGGGAGGTCCTGTACGCCTTCAAGGGCCTGTCGGGAAAGTTCGCGCCCATCGGGGTTCACGTAAGCATGGTTCTCGTTGTCCTGGGCGCGAGCGTCAGCACGACGTGCGGCTGGCATGGCTCGGTGATGATCGAGGAGGGGAAGGAGGCGCCCGTGAGAGAGGCAATGGCGCCCAATTCCGTGCTGGCCAGGCTGGCGGGCCGGCCGTACAGGGACGAGGAGACCGGCCGGGAGATCAACCTGCGGCTGAACGACTTCAAGATCGACTACTATCCTGACGGAAAGGTGGAGCAGTTCTACTCGGACCTCTCCGTCACCGAGGGCGACGGAGGCTCAGACTCGCGGCCCGAGTTCACAAAGCTGATCTCAGTGAACAACCCGCTCAGGTTCGGGTCCCTCACGGCGTACCAGACGGACTGGGCGGTCTCCGGCGCGACGGTGGAGGTCCGCGTGGACTCGAACGCGGGCGGGATCCTCTCCGGGGCAGGCGGGCGGGGGGAGGATGCCGGGGGGGTCGAGGAGGCGACGGCCACCACGAGCGACTCCTTTGAGGTCTTTGTGCCGATGGTCTCGCTGGAGGGGAGGCTCGGGGAGGTCGGGGGCAGGATCTGGGGAGGCGTCCTCCCCGTCTTCGTGGGCGGCGACGGCCTTGGGTCCTCCGGGGACATCACCAACTTCACCCTGGTGGCGCGGGACCTGCAGAACGTCGGTGTGTACGGCCCGGACGGCCAGTTCAAGGGAATCAGGAGACCGGGGTCCAACAGGGAGCTCGAGGTCGGCCCCGTGACCATCAAGGTCCTCAGCTTGTCCTCGAGCTCGGGCCTTGAGCTCAAGAGTGACCCGGGCGTGCCGATCGTGTACACCGGCTTTGCCTTCCTCATGCTCACCACCGTGCTGAGCTATGTTTCGCACTCCCAGGTCTGGGCGCACGGGTCGGAGGACGGCGAGCTCGCGATCGGAGGTACCACCAACAGGGCCAAGAAGGAGTTCCAGAACGAGGTTGGGGACGTCGTGCGGGATCTCAAGGCGCAGCTACAAGGATGATGTTGTGATGTGGCGGTGAGGGCATTCTCTTGTATGTTAAAGTAACGTCTGCTCCGAAAATCCATTTTCACAGCGAAAAGAAAAAAGGAACGGGAATTCTCGTTGCGTGAAAAGGGAGGGGATCATATATTCGACGAAGAAATGACATTTTTGGTTATTGGGTGCTTTATCACTTTCGCCTTGTCCTAGAGAACATTGGATTGAAAGCTTTGCAATATTGGGAGACATTTTTCACGAGAGCACTCCACCAAGCGGAGTGCTCTCTGCAACAAACCATGAACAAACACTTTTTTTTTCTTGTTTTCCGATACAAGCTTACCACGCCTTCCTTCTTTGTGATGACGCAGGGCACTGAAGCAATCCATGACGATCGCCAGCAGAAGGAGTGCTGCCCATGGCGCACGTTTCTTCGGACGGTGCACCTGGACGCCCACGACATCGCTGTCCGACCTGAGCACTTTGTTCTCATGCAGGATGAAGTCGAGAATGAGATCTTCCAGGCCGTGCGTAAAATTAAGTTTCCTCTGGACGTGCTCGCTCCTTGAGCTCCAAAATGAAGCGCCGTTCGAGTTGGCTTTCCCACATCGGAACGTTGTCGCGATTGGCATCCTGCTCCCGCCTCCTTCAGTTTCTCGCAAGACGAGAAACCGTCGAGAGCTCGTTTCGAAACATTTCCACAATTTCGCAACATTTCCAGAAATGTCGGGTATTTCCGTTGGCGAAAACTCAAAAACTCTTCTTTTTTTGTTTTTCAAGTGCCTGCGGCGACAGACGACCGACGCGCCTGGCGAGCGAGGCAGGCCGACGCGCACGCACAAACACAGTCGGGTAGGCTGGGAAGACCATGGCGACGGCGACGGAGTCGAGGGCGGGGGCTCTGAGGGCGTGCGTTCAGGAGCACGTCGACGTGACGTTGAACGAGGTTGGGGAGCAGGCCTTCGACATCATCCTGCGCGATGTGACGCCGGAGTTCCGAAACACCTTCGTCAAACTGTACAACCAGACCGTTCAGGGCATCAAGCAGAACACGCTGGAGGAGCTCGAGGTCATCTGCTCCGAGGCCGGGTTGTGGAAGAAGCTCGATAGCCTCGACGCCCTCTCCAAGGAGTGCGGACTGAGCGCGAACCAGAAGACGCTCGAGGCGCTGAGGTGAGTCGGGCAAGCGGCGGGTGTCCACGCCATTTCGCGCGCATGCTGACGCGCTTCTCTATCTCTCTCTCTCTCCCTCTCTTTGCCCGCAGAGTGTCAGCCACCTCCGAGAAGCCGGACGACCTGGTCAGGAAGGCCGCCATCGCTCTCAAGCGCAAGGAGAAGGAGAGCCTGGAAGAGCAGCTGCAGGGCTTGCGCGGAAAGAAGGAGGAGCTCACGAGGCTGGCTGGGGAGCGCAGGGAAACCGTCAGCGACCTTCTCGGCAAGATCAACGCCGTGAGCGCAAAGCTGCTTTGAAGGATGCTGCTTTTCTTTTTTGTCGTCAAGAGAAAAGAAACTCCCATGTAAAAACACACAAAGAAACTACGTTCTCCACTTTCTTTTCACCCCGTGTGCGTAGAGTACAACAGCGCCGATTTCTCTCCGACACCCTCCTCACAGCTCGTCAATGTCCGTCAGCTGCTCAATGTACCAATCCTCCTTGGACCTCTTGTGCCTCTTTCTAAAAACGTGCACCAGGAGGATCCCACACACGACGAGACCCACCAGAAAGATGGCGATCATCGAGGTCCTCATCGTCAGCAGCTTGACATCCTTGCCGCCCTCTCCACCGCTCCCGCCGCCGCCGTGGGGGACGGGGTCCTGGACGTCCTTGTCAAAGTAAGTGAAGGGCGAGGACTCGCCATCCTGGCCGTCGCCTTTGGTCACAAAGGTGAAGTCGACGAAGCGCTCGGTGCCCTCGAGCACAAACTTTCCGTACACCCGGTGGTTCTTCACCATCACCGTGGAGTGGCCCGCCTCCAGGTCGTACAGGTCCACCTCCACCACCTGTTCGCTGTGCCGAACCTCCCCTGTGTACTCCCCTCCGAGCTGCTCCTCGGCGTACAAGACGGCCTCGGGCCACATGTGCACGTCCGGACCGGACTGGTACACGGGCACGTCGTCCAGGCTGAGCTCGTACTTCTGCTTGGCGCTAGTGTCCCACGCGGGGTGCTCGTACACCCTGACCTTGTGAAGCACCCAATCCTCGTTCTCGTCCGCCGCAGTGGTGGCCTTCACGACAACGGTGAGAAGGTAGTTAAACCCGTTGACGACCTGCCTCTGCGCGTCGCTAAAGTGGGCGACCTTGTGCACGGTGCCGTTGAACTTGGCGTCGAGCTCCCCCTCGAAGAAAGACGTGACCTTGACGACGGCTGGGTCCGTGGGGTCGATTTCCTTGTACTGCATGGCCGAGCAAACCTGAGACCCGGCCGAGAGAAGAACGAGGGCCAGCGCGGAATACGCGAGGCGCGCCCGGCGCGCTGTAGCCGCCATTGCCGCCATTGGACTCTCCTTCCCGCGCGGTCCGCAAGGCTCCGAGCTCTTGCGTCCTCGTGCTGGATGGCACGATTCTTGGCTTTTTTTTTTTTTGATTTTGCTCTCCGTCTCGTCGTTTGGAGGGAGGCCATCCGACAGCTCAGCTGATGGTGGTGGTGGTGGTGGTTCGAGTGGGGAAGCGGGGAGGAGGAATTCTGCGTGCGAACTGCCTTCGGCGGATTTTGGAGAGAAGCGACAGAAAACGTTTTTCCTCGTGACGATGAATACAAACGCGTTTCATTTGCTTTTATGTTTATATTTTGCAAGCCTTGGACGCCAACAAGTGCGCAGCATTCCGCGCGCGCGCGTGAGCGAGCAGGAGAAGAAGAGAAAGAAGAAAGCCGGCACCTGAGTCTCTTCAATCATCGATCATCGAGATCAAAATTGACTTTTTATACTAACTACCGTATACAACAAACAAAAATTACGTACAGTTTTTCCAAATCTAGCGGAGGAGAGAGAGAGCGCGCGCGCTCCCCCAGCCCCCCAAACGGTTCCTATTCTACCGCAATGCGGGCAATGAAAAAAAAAAATGATTCGTGGAGAAGATGGCCCCACTCCATCTACACCTTCTGCTTCTTCTGGGTCCTCACCAGCTCAAAGTCCTCCACCAAGTGCGCGGCCTCCGGGTCCTTTTTCAGGTACTCCGAGATGAAAGAGCACGCCAGCCGCCTCTCGATGTGGAACAGCGGATTCGTGCTCCCCGTCGCGATGCAATTCAGGAAGGAGCTGCTCCCCTTGACGCTGGGGTTCCTGCACAGCATCATGTTCCTGCTCGCCGGGCGGTTCACGGCTGCCGGGTTGGCCTCGTCGTTCTCAGAGCCCGAGTCGCTCCTCTTCTCCGCGGTGTCCGCGGATCCGTCGCTCTCGCTGTGAACCTTCCTCTTCCCCTTCCCGCCGTTGTTGTTGGCGGCGTTGCCGTCGTCCCCAAAGGCCTTGGCCACGCTGTCCTGGTCAAGGTCCAGCTTCACGCCCTCCTTGTCTTGCGGCTGCTGCTGCTGCTGGGGAAACTGGATCGCCGAGGGGGCCTGGCCGCCCTGGCCGGCCGAGGCGGGGTACCCCGCCGAGGTGGGGTACATGCCCTGGCCGGCGTAGCAGATGTTCGAGCCCCAGGAATTTGCGGAGGGGCTCGCCCTGCCCTGCTGCGCGTACTGACCGTACACGTTACCGCCGTACCCTCCGTACCCTCCGTAGTACCCGCCGTAAAAGCCGGTGCTCATGCTGCTCGTGTCGTACTCCGACATGGTGGACCTGAGGTCCGCGTAGCAAAAGTTCTTGGGGTCGAGCGAGATGTCGTCCCCTGCAGCCGAGGGCTTCGCGGGGGCCAGGTGGCGGTGTTGCGCGCCGGACTTTTCCATCTTCAAGGCGAAGGCGGCGCCGGGCTTCTTCTCCGCGGCGGCGGCGGCGGCGGCGGCGAGCTTGCTCGTCCTCGCTATCGCCGCGGCGTTCGCCGTCGTCGCGGCTGTGGTCGTCGTCGTCGTCGCGGGGTCGGCCTTCTGGGCGTTCGGCGCGGTCGTGGACGGGGCGGCCGCGGACGATGGCGCGGACGAGGGCTTGCTCGGGGGCGGCGCGCCCTCCTGAGGCCTCGGGGCGATGGGACGGAACCTCGTCGTCTTGATCATCTTGCCAGGTGTGGTCTCACCGGGGGGTTCGTGAAGACTGCGTTCGTTGTTGTGGAGGTCACTTCTTTGCTCGGCTCGGCCTTTGTTTTCTTCTTTCGTTTGGATGATCCTCGCGTCACCCAGAACAACGAACAAAGGGGGTCGCCCCGCGCCAGCCAAGGGCCTTGCTGCGTGTTGTGGGGCGTTCGATGCGCGCCGTTCGGTGTTGCCTAGGGGGCTGCGCTTCCTGTGTGTCCGTCACGACTTGACCTGCGTTTTGCTTCTTAACTCGATCTTTCGCGATATCTAAAATGTGCGCTGGGCAGTTCTTCTCGCTTCTCGCTTCTCGATTTCAGCACAAATCCAGAGAGATATTTTTTTTCTCCTCTCGAATTCTCTCTCTAAATCCATGTTATTTTTGCTGGGACCGCGCCGACGAACGGACGATCTACCTAATCCAAAACTGGGTGAAAATCCCGTGTGAAACTCGTGGGGCGAGGGCCCTCGCGAGGGTCCAAAGATTTCACTAACATTCCCATTTTCCCAATTTTGAGATCCGATCTCTCAGCCACAGCGAGAAACCGACCTGCAAGCTCCCAGAGAGCAAACGAGAGAAGTCTCCCCCCCTTGAGGCGCGCGCCCTTCATGACGGTGCATCGCGGGCAGCTCGTCTCGCGGCGGCCCAACCGAGGCGTGCCGACGACGTCGCCGCCCCGACGAAGTCGCCCATGTCTAGCGCAGGCCACCGCCTCCCCGCGCAGGGGCGCCTCGGGAGGCGCCGCCTTCCCCCCGACGTCGCCAAAGCCGGACGACCTCATGCGCGGCACCCTGTCGAAGCTTGACCGGGTGTGGTCGTCCACCACCACCAGCACCACCTCATCATCCTCACCATCCTCCACGGAGAAGACTCGGCAGCACCCCCCCCTCCCCTGGGGCGCGGTGTCCGAGTCGCTCTCGCCCTCGCTCTCCCCCGCGTGGAAGATGACCCTCCTTTCGGACGGCTCGGTCACCAGGCACGTCGAGCTGCTGACGGGCCGCGCGGTGAGGGTCGAGTGCCTCGAGATGCGCGAGGTGGAGTCCTGGGACTCGATGTCCTCGCTGGACTCGGTGGCGCTCCCGAGGGACGCCCTCGAGATCGCAGGGCCGGTGCTGCAGCGCCAGGTCCTCCTTTACAGCGAGGCGGAGCCCGACCACCCTCTGGTGTACGCCGTCTCGTGGTGGAACAAGGCCAAGGCCGAGGCCTTTTTGACGGACGTCAAGTCCCCGATCTGGGTGAACCTGAGCGAGAACAAGACCGAGCTGTACCGCGAGGTCAAGGCGCTGTACAGGGGCAAGTCCGAGGAGCTCCAGGGCGTGTTTGGCTGCGGAGGGCAGGTGTGGGGGAGGCACTACTGCTTCTGGCACGCCGGCGAGCCCCTGACGGTGATCTACGAGGCCTTCTCGAACAAGCTGGACGACTACATCAGCGACACGTCCATCTGCGAGCCGCCCGCGGAGGACGCTTGAGGTGGTGCCATTCTTTCCATTCCAACTGCTGCTGTACACAAAAAAAAAACATTCTTTTATTTTTTTTTTCATTCGTCGTCGTCGCCTCCGCCGCCTCCGCCGCCTCCGCCGCCCGCAACGAGCCTCTGCCTCCTGGAGCCCTTGTAGTCGATCCCGCGCTCCTCGCGCTCTTTCAGGCTCGGGCTGAACCCCTTCTGGACGCCGTAGAGCTTGGCGAGCGGGGCGAGGATCCTGGGCTCGAGGTCGGGGGCATCGCTCAGCACGCCGAGGGCGGAGGCCACGGCCTCCATCGTCGTCATGCACCCCCTCTCGGGCTCCGTCCGGAGCGGCATCCGGATCCCGCCCTCGGGCGGCCGGAGCGACACTCGCCTCGCCGAGGGCACGCCAGCGGGAAGGAGAACGTCCTCATTGGTCTTGAACATCTCCTTGGCCTGCTGCCACGTCCCGTCGATCGCGACGAGGGTCCAGGGGCGGCGAGGGACCGCCGCCACCTCCCGCTCCAGGTCGCGCGCGCCCGGCCCCGGGTACAGCACGAAGACGTCCGCGCCCCCCTCTCTGGCGCTCCGGTACGCCTCGTCCAGGACGGGCTCCTGGCCGGCGCGGAACTTCCTGCCGACCAGCACATCGCACGACCCGAGGGCCTTGGTGAGCACCGGCACGGTGGCCAGCTTGCGCTTGCGCTCGTTCGGGTGCTGCAAGACAATCACCCCGCAGCCTCGCTCCAGCCGTATGGGCTCGTCCGGGAGCGCGTCGCAAAGGCACGCGTTAGCCGGGCGGTCGCACCTGCCGCAAACGATCCTACCTCCCTCGTCCCCGTCCCCATCGTCGTCGCTCGCCGAAGACGCGCAGCCCCCCAGCGCGGCGAGGTCGCCCTCCATGTTTCGTCCCGCCTCGAAATACCCGCGAAATGTCCCGAGACGAGGGGAACGAAACTGCCAGGATCTCTTTTTCTAGGCAGATTGTAACGCTCAGCGCGGCGCGACGATCGGGCTGCGCCCGATGGGACCCCCGAGGCCCTCTTGCTGTCGATCGCGCTGCAACGAACGTCGGGGGGACGATGCCTTCGAACCGGGACGCCGTCGAGGGCGCGGACAAGGCCGAGGCGGGCGGGGGCGAGGCGGGGGCGACGGCGACGGGGTTGGGGCGGGGCCTGGCGAGCGCCATCGCCGAGGATGCCGGCCTGAGGGTCGCGCTTCGATCGAACATCGTGGACCAGCTCTTCTTGAAGCAGGAGCTGCTGAACAAGAGGGAGGAGGAGATCCGAAAGCGTGCCAAGGTTGTGGATGACTTCAGCCAGCTCGTGGACAGGCAGCGCAAGGCCCTGGAAAACGAGAGGGCGAGCTTCGAGAACGAGGTGACCAGCGTGAGAAAGTTCGAGGCGAGGGAGCGCGGGAGGGTGGTGCTCAATGTGGGCGGCAGGACCTTTGAGACCTCGGTGGAGACGCTGGCCACCAAGAGCGGATTCTTCAAGGCGCTCTTCTCGGGTGCCTGGGATGACGCTGGCGCAGACTCCGTATTCATCGACCGTGATCCGAACCACTTCGGCGTCCTCCTCAGCTTTCTTCGCAACAACGGGGACGTGGAGTGCCTGTCCGAGCACTGCTACGAGGCCGCGAGTGAGTTTGCTTCCCTCTGTGCTCCCAAACTGACCAAGGATCCCGTCATTTTTCTGACTTTTTTTTATTTTCACTCGCGCGCGCGGGCGCAGAGTCTCACGGCACCTCTGCCCTGCTAGGACTTTTGAGGGAGGCCGAATTTTTCCAGATCGAGGAGGCGATCGAGACGGTCGAGGACTTCCTGCGCCACAAGGAGGACGTCGCCAGCGCCTTTGACATGATCACCCTCAACGTGGGAGGCGAATCTTTCGTCACTTCGCGCAGGACTCTGTGTCTGTGCCCTTTCTTTGACAACCTTCTGGCAGGGTACACAAACCACGGCAAGGTCCCCGCCAGCAAGTTCTCCAGGCTTGAACCAATCTTTCTTGACCGCAACCCGAAGTTCTTCGCCATCTTGTTGGACTACCTCCGGTCCGGGTGTGACAGAAAGGTGCTCAAGCTTCACATATCGCTTTTGCCAGACGAGCTCATTTCCTACTTCAAGGATGACATGTCCAATTTTTACGAGTTAAACGCCTAGGCCAGCTCGGGCTAAATTTTGTTGTACCTTTACCCGATGTTCGCGATCCTCTTCTTCTTCTTCCTTTGCTTCTTCCGCCTTTGCGAGGTATCCGCAGACGCCGGTAAAGTCGTCGTTCTACTCGACTCGACTTCCTTGCTGGGAGTCACGGCGTCAGGCGCCGGCTGCAGGCTCTCCAGCTGGTCTTTCGCCCTCGCCTGGGTCCTGGTCCACTTGGCCTCGACCATCCTCAGGGCGTCCGCCTGCCTGGCCGCGTCGTCCAGACCTCGGTTCAGCTCCCAGATCTCCAGCCTGAGCTTCTCCTTGGTGGAGATCTCCTCGTTCACCTCCCCTATGATGGTGCGCACGTTCTTGTTGATCTCCGTGTCCTCCATGTTGCTCACTTCGAGCTCCGCCTTGAGCACCGTCTCCTCGATGCGCTGGGCTTGCCTGAGCGCCTTGAGATCCCTGTTCGCAGCGACCAGGGACTCCTCGATCAGAGCGCACTCCTCCCCAAGTCTTCGGGTTTCCTCGGCCAGGGTCCTCCTTTGTGTCTGGGCCATCCGCAGGTTCCGCTCCAGGTCCGACACCACGTCCTTGCACAGGGAAACCTCCCGCGCGACCCGCTCGGCCTGGCCCGAAACGGCCTCCTCCCTCTCCTCGATCTCCTTGTCCGACTCCTCGCGCAGGTGGCGCAGGGTGGCCTCCTTGTCGGCTTTCCTCCCGGTCGCCGTCGCGATCCCCTGGGAGGTGTCCCTGGACTCCTTGCGAAGCGAGGCCTCCGACGAGGCGTTCTCCTTGGTGAGCTGCTGTAGCGCCGCCTCGAGGTTGAGGCAGGCGCTCCTGGTGGCGGAGAAGTTCCGCTGGTAGTCGAGCAGGCGCCTCTCGAGCTCCTTGGTGCTCTTCTCGGCCTTCTCAGCCTCGAGGACGAAGTCCCAACGCTCCTTGCTTGAGCACACGGCCTCCTCCTCGGCAATTGCCCTGCCCTCCTCGTCCGAGGAGATCGCCCGGCGGTAGCACTCCATCGCGGCGGACATCATGTCCACGGCGGCCCTGTCGACCTCGTAGTACGTCCTGGTCGGCGTGGTGTCCCCGAGCGCGTCGTCCTTGGGGATCCCAAGGTACTCGTCCTGGTTCCAGAAGAGATGGTTCGAGCTGTCGCTCGGTCTGCCCTCCTCCTCCGCATCGCGGGGCTCGGTCTCGACTTGCGCCTCTTCCGGAGCCTCCTCCTCCTCCTCACTCTCCCCCTCCCTTTGCTTCTTTTGCCGCCTCGGGCCCTTCCTCAACACCGCCCGCTCCTCCGCCCGGACGAGAACTTTCGTGGGCGTCACGCTGTCATCGTAGAACCACGCTCTCTCTATCTCCTCCATGGGCGTCTTTCCCTGGACCTCGGCGCGCTACCTCTTCTCTTCTCTTCGCAGCTCTGGGTGGGTGCGTTACCACCAATAAAAAAAACGTCCGAAAAATACAAAGACGAAAACAAATCAATTTTAAGCCTTGGTGTTCCTGCTCCTGAGGACGCGTCTGGGTGGCGGGGACTTGTGCTGCACCTGAGCGACCTTGACCTCCGGAGCGGCCTCCTCCTCGTTCTCCTTTTCCGCTTCAGCCTCCTCGTCCTCTGCTTCCTCGACCTGCGCCGGCTCCTCCACAGCTTCCTCGTCGTCCTCCTCCTCGATCTCGGCCTCAACAGCCTCGGTGTCCTGGCCGCTCTTCATCGCAACGTACTGGTCGTACAAGGCGGTGGCCTGGGCCTCCAGGGCGGGGCTGGTGTTCTCCTCGCCGGTGGCAAAGGCGTCGAGGACCAAGGCAAAGTCCTTGGTCGCGAAGATCTTGTCGTCCTTTGGGAGCCTGGAGAGCAGGGCGCCCATGATCTTGGTGGCGTCCCTGTTGAAGCTCTGGGCGTCCAGCTTGAGCAGAATCTTCACCAGCGATGGCAAAATCTGCTTCATCTGTTCCTCCTCCTCCTCCCACACGCTCTCCTCTGAGACTTGGGCAACCATCTCGCAGATCAGGCTCGTGGCAACCTTCTGCCGGGTGGAGACCACAGCCTCCGCGTCCTGGGCAGGCGCCCTCTGGATGAGGTACGTCATGAAGCGGACGACCTGGCCAAACACCCGCGGTTTGAGTTCCCTCCGCACGGCCTCCTTGACCACGGGGAGCACGCTCGCACAAACGATCTGGTAGGTGTATGGGTGCAGCATGCTGTACACATCAAAGAAGACCGAGATGCACTGCTGCATGGGGGCGTAAGAGCCGCACTCCTTGTCAAAATTCAGGAAGGCGAGCTTGGTGAAGATGTCGCACTGCTCGCCCTCGGTCCACGCGTAATCGCTGCCATGCTTGCTGTTGTTGGTCATCAGCTTCAGGAATCCCTCGACCACGACCTTCCTGAACTCCTTCTTGTCGTCCGAGTCGGCCTCTTCCTCGCTCAGCAATTCGCTGGCTCCGGCGTCCACGTTCAGGCACTCCTTGAGCATCTCCACGGGGCACTTCGAGATGGAACCATCCTGGGCAAACTTGCGCTGGGCGTACTTTGGCCCGTTCATGTGCGCCAAGTCAAGGCAGAACTTGGCAGCCTGGGTCTTGACCTGGTAGTGATCGCTCTTTAGGGCGGTGGTGAAGACGGCGAGGAGGCCCTCGTTGGCGCAGCTTGAGTGGAGCATGAACATTCCCAACAGCTTGATGGACTCCCTCCTAACGGCCACGGCCTCGTGCGTCACGCAGGCATTCATGACATGGGCGGCAAGCTCGGGGATCATCTCCGAGTCGATGCACCCGAAGCTGGGGCAGGTCTCGAAGCAGGTGTTGAGGAGCACGCAACCCTGGACGAGGTCCTCGGCGGAAGCCCCCGGAACGATCCTGTTCATGGCCAGGGAGATCAGCTGGTGCATGCAGGTCCTCGACGAGCCGAAGACCTTGGCGCCAAACTTCATCAACGCGGCCTCCCACATACCGTTGCTGCCCTGGCAGAAGAGGCCGCATTCGTAGTCCTCCTCGTCCTCGCCGGCGATTTTGGACCTAAATAAGTTCTCGTTGCCCCTCTCGCTGGCAAGGGTCTTGAAGACGACCTCGCCGAGCATCCTGCTGGTTGCGTCAGCAAACTCCACGCACTCGCAGGCCAACAGGAGGAGCTGCTTGACCACGAACCTGAGTCCGAACTTGGACTGGACGTGGAAGTCCACGAGGGACACGAAGCCCTCGGACGACGAGGGGAGGACCTGCTCAAGGGTGTCAAGCTTGTGAGTAACCTGGGAGGCGTGGACGGCGGACTCCGTGCCGCTGGTGAGGGCGGCGGCCTTGCCCTGCTCCTTGGCCTCCCTGCTGATCGCGGCGCAGAGCACGCGCCACATCAGGGCGCAGGCGGAGCTCAGGCACTCCCCGCCGTCGGCGTCCTCGGTCTTTCTCTTCAGGGTGTGGTTCTCGGATGCGTCCAGCTCCCTGACGAGGGAGACCGCATTGACGAGGTTGGAATCGAGGAGCTCCTTTACCACGAGCTCGCACTCCGTCTCGTAGGCCTCGACGTCCAGGGAGTCCAGGACGGAGAGCACGGTTTCGGATTCCGTGGGCCTCTCGCCCGACGCGGCCTTGAGCTGCTCCTGGGTCTCCTTGTACCACTGCTTGAGCATGACCTGGGCGGCCTGCTTCACGGAGGGCATCCTGTCTCTGAGCCCCCTCCTCAGCGCGTCGTTCCTCTGCTTAATGCTCAGGGCGCTCATGGGGACCTTGGACGCCAGAACGAGGTAGGCGGTCCTCCTCACGGAGTCGCAGGTGTCCCTGGTGTGCATGAAGATGGACTTGAGGGTGTGTGTGGACACAGCGAGGGAGGCAAGGACGACCTTCCTGACCTCCTTGTTCCTGTCTCCGGCCACGAGCTGCTGGTAGGCGGCGGTGATCTCGTCGTCCGCGAACTCTCCGTCGTCGCCGCCCTCCTGAAACCTCGCCAGGGCCCTGGCGGCCTGCGCGCGGACCTGGGGGACCTTGTCCCTGAGCCTGCAGGAGACCTGAGCCCTGAGCTCCTGGATTAGGTTGTTGGGCAGGGAGACGTGCGCGGGGAGGTGGCTCAGCACTCCCGCGATCAACTGGCACGACCTGTACCGAACGCTCTTCTCCGAAGCCTTGGTCATCGTGAGAAGCCAGCTCAGGAGAGCCTCCACGAGCTGTTCCTGCTCCTCCAACAGCTTGGCGTCGGACTCGTCGACGGGGTGGGTGACGAAGGACACGACGAAGCGCACGACGCGCTCCACGTGCGTGTCCCTGGAGAACACCAGCATGAGGTGCGCCAAGCACGGCGCGAGCTCCTTGAGCACGAGCATGGCCCCATCCTCCGCCAGGCGCTTGCACAGCGCCTTGACGAGCTTCTTGTGCACGCTAATGCTCCTCTGGGCCTCGTTGAAGCAGCGCGCCACGCTCACGGACGAGGACCCCTGGGCCTTCTTCCTCGCCATCCCGACGTCTCTCTCTCTCGTCTCGTCTCGTCTCGTCTCGTGCGGTCTTCGGCCGAACCGCGCCTCTGTCTCTCTCTCTCTCGCTCGCCCGGCCTGCTACCCCACCTGTCAGTCAGGCCAGTCGAAATCCACAACGGTAAAAAATCAATATTTCCAACA
>Ga0160423_10002934_pt1 | contig 14188 bp, 25 predicted proteins | sample CRUFie14St8metaG_FD_108191 | JGI IMG/M metagenome (GOLD analysis project Ga0160423, IMG submission 108191) | Marine microbial communities from the Costa Rica Dome - CRUD Field 142mm St8 metaG | ecosystem: Environmental > Aquatic > Marine > Oceanic > Photic zone | place: Costa Rica: the Eastern...
AACTTTAACTTCTAAAGTCTGGGCTGTATCGCTATGACGTATAGCTCTATGTGCCGAAAGATCTATCGGTGATTGAAATTTAATACCCATGTATTATATCTTTTGTATAAGTACTCTTATATCATTTGTTGATGGCGCAGCACCAAATGTTATTGCAACATTATTTGCATCCGTTCTAACCACATCTGCAAATACAGTATCATAAGACGAATTGTCATATAGTTGTACAATTACATCTCTTGAACCAAGTGCGTGGTTTACTGTATATGATGTATTAGATCCATCACCTATATTAGCTGAAAACTTTTTAAGTGATACAAAACCACTAGATACAGAAAAGTTATTTGAATCGTAGCCTGAAATACCTTTTACAGCAGCACCGGCTGTAGCAGCGGCAGTTGCTAAATCTACATTAGATTGTACAATTGTAAACTTTGAAAGGGCAGGAGTTGAACTAGCTGATATTGCTTCTTCAACTATAATTACATCACCAACTCTAACTTGCTCACTTATAAATGTACCATCTGCAGTTACAGTATATGTATCTCCTTTATCACTTGCAATATTAGAACCTCCTGTTAATGCAGGTGAATTAGTTGAAGCGTTATATCCTCCTTTATATTCTAATAATCCTGTAGCAACACTATCAACATATGCTTTAGTTGCTGCATCCTGTGCGCTTGTTGGATCCGTAACATTTTGTATTCTTGCATTGATTCCTACAGTTACAAAATCATATATTTGATCGCCTGTAGCTAATGCAGTACCTCCATTTGTTACAGCCCCAGTTACAACAGTTAATGCAGGTATTGGACCTGTCCCATTTGCTATAGTAAGTTGATCTGTTGTTGCACTTGTTATAGCAGTTAAATCACCACCAGCACTTACAAAAGCTGAACCATTATAAAACTTTATAACATTATCTGTAGTATTATAATATATTTGCCCTGCAACAGGTGAAGACGGATCCGAAGATGCAGTCTGTATAACAGCATTCTGTAATTGATTTTTGTTTAAATCTAGACTGTTTAAATATTTTATTGCCATTTTTTTTTAGTTTAAATATGCTTTTCCTATTACTGTTTCTGAAAAGGAAATAATTATTTGGTTTGAATTGTTATATGTTACAGCACCAACAACTATATTGTCTGAGCTATCAACTATTGTTACGCTTGGAAATCTATCTAAATTATGATTTATAGTCCATGTACTACTTGCTGTACCTTGAGTAAATGTAAATGTTGTTTCATTTGTAAAACCAGATGGTGCTATAGACGTAACGCCTCCAACAGGTGTGCCAGCACTACCTCTATGCGTTAAAGATAATAAATATGCTCCTGTTAAATTTGTTACCGTTCCAACCTCATATATTGCATAACTTGAGACATCAGAACTATCTACATCTGAAATTCTAATTAATTGAGTTGGAAATAAATCAATTACAGGATTTATATCAACTGTATTTCTATTATATCTATTAATAGCTATACCGGTTATATTTGCCCATCCAAAAGCAGATGGTGCAGTTGGATCTACTTGGTATCTAAATTCACCAACACCTATAGTTTGATTAGTATACTTACCAGCATAATTATATTGCATACCAGCTCTAAGAGGATCAGCTCCACCTGATTGCGCAAAAAAGGTAGCAATAGTTTCAATTTGATATGCTTTAGTAGCATTATTATTACCAACATCTGTTCCTACTAGTTTATCTCCACCAGTGATAGTGGTATCTAAGGGTAATTGTTGTATTCTAGACATTATGGATATATATAGCCGGTTGTTACAGGACTATTAGAAGCATCGTTACAACCAGTTGAATTTATGTATATTCTAAAAATAACAACACTTAAATTAGAGCTAGTCATTGTCCAAGTTGCAGTTCCACTTCCCGGCGAAGATGCGCTAGTATTACCTCCAAATGTACCACTACCAAAAGCACTTAAAGAACCACTTGAAGAATAACCAGTAGGATTTGACCAACTCCAATTTATATTCCAGGAAGCTCCTGCAGCCCATCGTAATTGACCACCTACTGTTGTTGTAACATAATTTGTATTAGTAGCTGAAATACTTGCGGTTGCTGAATAAGAATTAGTTCCAGGTCCACCACTTTGATTACCTGTAACATTTGCACTAACACCACTTGCAAGTTGAGTACTACCAATAGGATTAATTGTAAATGTTACTGTTCTTGATGCTGCATCACAATTGTTAGAATCATTATCACTTACACTACTAACACCAGGATAAGTAGCGGTATCCCATCCAAAATATTGTGGGCTTGTATTTAAAATTAATGTTCCTCCTGTGGAATGGCTACTTCCTGCATTATTAAAACTAGCACCTCCAGATCCTGTTATTGTAAATTGTGCTCCTATTTCTCCAGTTACACCTAGTTTAGCGGATGTTCCATTAGCCACACCTTGTGCATTTGTACCTCCTTGAGGAAATCCTGCCGGTATTATATTTCCACCAAAATTAGAAGAATTTGCTCTTCCTAATGTAAAACCAGTAATTTCAACTGTATTTGGAAATACTGGTTGATGCCCTACATAAGCTGCTGTAACATTTGAATGGCCTACTTTTAAAGCGGATATGGCTTCGTGTCCTAAATTAGTTGGCATTTATGCTATTATATATATTGTTTTAGGATCATAAAGATCTATCTGATAACCTGTAGCCGCTCCCGATGTATAAGCAGGTGTAAATGCTACAACAACACTTGTTGCATCAGGTATACTGTCTACTGTTCCTGTTGTTCTTGTTGTATTACCAGAACCGCTACCTGTTACATATACAGTTTGGCCAACACTAAATATAGAAGAAGAAGTTACTGTAAAATCTACAGTTGCAGCACTTGATGGATTACCACTTGTTGTTGCACTTGTTTGTTTAAGTGCATCATATTGTGCCTGTGTTCCTCTCCAAAAATCTAGCAGGTTATTTTTTTTGTTTCCAGTCGCCCCTGATTCAAAGGGTTGACCACCTATTATTTCTGTTAAATTTGCCATTATTTTTAGTTAAATTTTAAAATACCATCACCGGCTGTAAATATTGTAACATTATCATTTTCAACTTGAGATGTTGAATGTACTAAGCTACCAGATATTATAGTAATACTATATCCTTGAGGATAGCGAAATACCATTATTCCAGATCCGCCATTTCCGCCTTCACCTGTAACAGAAGCTGAACCACTATAATATCCAGCACCGCCTCCTCCGGAGCCTGTATTTGCAGTACCGTTTCCTGGTAAGCCGAAGTTATAACCTCCTATTCCACTGCCCGCTACAGATCCACCTCTTGAATAATAACCGCCGCCACCACCGCCGCCGGCTCTATCAACAGATGCTCCTGTTATTGTAGAGGCTAAGCCTATGCCGTTACCTCCAGGAGTAGATGCTACTGTAGTACCTGTTCTTGTTCCAGTGCCTCCTGCACCACCACCATTACCACCACAAATTGAAGTTAAAGTAGAATTACCCCCTATGTTACCATTAGTTCCTTCATATCCAAAACCATTAGTTGATGCACCTCCTAAACCATAAGGGTGTAAACCACCGGATGTACCATTAGCACAACCTCCACCACCTCCGGAGCCACCAGAACCACCAGATGTTGCAGCAGTACCATTAGAACCAAATCCACCATATCCACCACCTAATACAGATATTATATTATTATGGGGAGATGCTCCTTCAAGTATACTTGTTGGACCACCTTGATTAGCACTATAACCACCTCCACCACCGGAAACTCCAGTACCGCCTGCCCCAACTCTAATTCTATAGTTGGTACCAAGTGCTGCATTAAAAGCAGGTGCAGTAGCACCTCCACCGGAGGGTTCATTATTCCAAGTTGTTTTATATCCACCGGCACCACCACCGCCACCAAAACCAACGTTATTAGTACTAGCTGAACCACCACCACCGCCACCACCTATCATTAGATAGCTTACAATAAATGGTCTTTGAAAAATCTCTGTAGTTAAATTACCAAAGGTACCCGCAGCAGTTAAATTACCGTATGTAATACTTGAAGTATTATTACCAAAACTCATTAAAAAGTAATATAAAGTTTTCCAGGTATTCTTTTACCAACCGTATAATTTGTTGTGTCTGAGGATGTAAAAGCTGTACCCATTGTTATTGTAACAGTACCTGCTCCTTCTGAAGCTACAGTACCTACTTTTTCTACATTAGTTCTTGAACTATCAGATACATAAACAGTATCGCCATTTGAAAAACTATTTGCTAATATATCTGAGCTAGTTATAGTAAGCGATGATGCAGATGATGGTGCACCAGATACAGCTCCATCTGTAAATCTAAAAGGTGCTGATGCGCTTGTGCTAGATATAAATGTTATATTTGTAGCAGAGTTTTCATCATCTACATTTGCTGATGTAGTTGCATTTGTTATTGGGTTAGATGCGCTAGACCCAGGATAAAATGTTTTAGCGTCTGGCATAATATTAAGTTATTATCCAACCAAAAGTGCTGTTTACATATATACATCTAATTGGTTGATTGTTAGTTATTGTTATTGATTGGCTAGAACCTTCTATTGTTGTACTAGCAATAGTTATTGTAGCTGTACCTGTTCTTTTAAGTACAACTTCATGACCTGCTTGCAAACTAGCTGTAGGTAAAGTTACTGTATATGTTCCACTACCTGACAAAGCATTTACTGAATTAATTGCTAAAGTAGCAGTTCCTGTTATTACAGCAGCAGATGCATTTGTAATTCCTAAAAGTCCAGCACTTGGTAAATCTATTGTTAGTCCCATTAGCTTATTCCGTTTACGATCCAACCATTTGTAGCGTCTGAATAAAACAGTTCAAATGAAGCTGTTGATTCATCAAGTACAAGTGATGTAGATCTCATTATTTTTTCTGACCCATTTGGGTTTATTGTCCATACATAAGATGAAGCTACATAATTACCACTTGAATTAAGTGATGACATGTTTGTAAATCTTATACTATCTCCTGCTGTACCTGCCGGTAAGCTTACTGTTCTATCTGCAGATATTGCATCTAATATATAATGTTTAAAATTATCTACAGTTGTATTTGCAGTTAACGCACCACCATAAGCATAACCTTGTTTAAGAATAACTTGGCCATTTGCTGGTGCTGTAATTTGTAAATTATCAAAATTTATAGAAGCAACAGGTACATTATTATTACCACCAAAATCATATGTTGCACCATTAGCAGACGCTAATATATTTAAAGGTGAATGCGATACAGCTTTAGTTGATGTATCATATTGTAAAAAATTACTTTTGGATGCTTGTGGTATAGTGTTAAGTTTAACATTTTCTGAATCTATATTAAATGTGCTTGTATGTAGATTCATTGTACCATATCCTTGTCGGCCAAAAGTAACAATATTAGTATCTATACTATATGCAACAACTAAATATATATTAACAGACTGATCAAGTATTTGACCACCTGCTGAAGGAAAAGCTGTCGTATATGTACTTTCTACAAAATATAACTTTTGTCCTGAAGGAATATTAGTATGTATATTTTGAAAATCTGTTCTATTACCACTTACTATTGTTGTAGATGTTGCACCTGTAGAAATTGCTTGTGCAGATGTAAGTGTAGCAGGAGAAGTTGCAGCTTGAAATAAAGCACCGGCTGCATTTTGTGTGCCATAAAATAGTCTACCAATTGATATATTACCTGTAGGTCCTGCTAATGTTTCTGTAAGACCAGGTATTGCTTCAGCAACTCCTGATGTTAATTCAGGTAAACTAAAAAAGTTACCATCTATTTTTATAGATGTAAGTAAACCTTGATTTGATAAACTACCAACTGATACATTACCAGATACTTGCTGTTGTGCTAGAGCACTACCAGAGGAGTCTTGTAATTGTACACCAGTTGATGATAATACAGAACGTGTACCATCTGTATTAATAGCAGTAAATGAGTTTTGACCCATTACAGTTCTACCATTATTAGCAGTTGTATCTGTATCTTTTACAATGTCTTGTGTAAACCTAGTATCGTTTGATATTACATTTGTGCCGTTGCCACCTATATTTAAATTAGTACCATCTGTAGTAAAAGTAACATTTGGTGCTGTATCACCAAATTCAATACTTCCTTCAGTGTCTTTAATTTTTATAGGCCCATGTACTGTAAGCGATTGGGGATCAGTATCTGGTGTATCTGTACCAATTACAACATCACCTTCAATATTTAATCCTCTTGTAATTTTTAATCCACCTACAATTTGTGTTTCAACCTGTGTAGCACCAGTTAAAAATGTAAATTCAGTAAAAGCAACTTGACCTCCTGTATATGTTTGTCCAGAATCTAAAGTTACATTAAAACAAAATTCAGTAAATTTATTACTACCAGATGTTACATATTTACTATCATTTGCAGCTGGGCTAGAACTTGTTAATGTTCCTGGATTAAAAGATGTTACTGTACCTGTATATGTAACACCTCCTAATACTCCTGAAAATGTAGCTGAGTTATCTGCAAATGCTTGAAAATCATAGTCTACACCAAACTGGCCATCGTTGTAATCACGTATAATTAAAAAAACTTGGCCTGTGCCAAGCGTATTTAAATATATATCAGCACCTGTATTTACAGTGCTGCTTTTTAAAACAACATTTGTTTGTGTAGAGCCTGCAAGTGTTCTAACTTGAGCTTTTTCAAATGCTGTACCTTCTCTGTTTACAGAAAGAAAGAAACCTAAAGGCACTACATCAGGTATGACGGCCGTTGTTTGGTCGCCAGTTATATATGCCTTTAGATCATCTATAGTATAATTTTTGGTTGCTAATGCGGAACTAGAATTTGCATCAGTACCCAAAAGCTTATCAGATCCCTCTATTACGGAATCGATTGTATATGTACTGATTCTTGCCATTATTTATTTTTTAGTAAAGTTCCTTTTCTAGCGTCCTTGGTTCTTTTTGTAATAGGCTGCATTGCTTTCTTTTCATCACCAGGTTTTGTATTTATAGATACTCCTGGTAAAACGTCATAAAGATGTACTTTTTTTGATTTTTTCATTTTTTTATTTTTATCCGTTAGTTATAAGTGCAGCAACTACAGGGTTAACTTTAATAACATCACCTGTAGCCCATTTATATTCCTGTTGTAATCCTTCCGGAGCTTTTAGCATAATTATAGGATAATCAACACCTGATTTAGTTATTGTCATTACAGCAGTAAAGCTATTAGGCCTTACTTTTACATCAAATACTAATTTAGCAACGTCCGTTTCATATGTACCGTCAGCTTTTTTATCTGGACCATTAGTCATAAAATCTCTAAGTACTACACCTGTTATAATATCACCATTACCTGGATTGGATGCAGTATAAGTTACTTCTCCTGTTGTAGAGCTTATTGTTGGTGTAACTGTTAATATTGCCATTTTGTTTTATTTTTTTTTGTTAAAATTTTTTATAGCTTGACTATAGACTTTATCTATATATGTTTTTCTTTTTAATATTTTATTTCTTTTAGCAGACTCTGGAATAGTTTCTTCGCCTATAAGCATTTTATATATTCTATTTATAAGATATTTGCCTTTATAACTTACTTTATATTTATTGTGATCTCCCACTCTTCCTTTGCCAATATGGATCTTATCAATCCAACCGTTTCTTTGAAGTCTATAAAACCTTTCTTTATCCCAAGAATAATATATTGTGCCGTCTTTAAAATCATTTATAGTAAAATAAGTTATTGGATCTAAATAAAATAATAATTCTAAATCAGAAATGCTTAGCTCGTTATTTTTACATGCCCATCGAGATATAAGCCTATAGTTTTTTAAAAAATCTACCTTAAGTTCCCCTCTTTGAACAAAATCTGATCTATCCATTATAAAACTGCTATTACGTCTCTTAACATAATTACTTTATATATTTGTTTATTATGTTCAACGTCATGACCCGCAACTTTATCAAATAAAATTTTATCATTTTTTTTAATAACATCAGGCCCTGAAGATATAACTATACCTTTTCTATATCTTATATCTTCTCTATGTTTTTCGCCTAATTCTAAACCCCCTTCGGTTTTTACAATTTTTTCTAATACTTCTTTAAGTATTATATAATTACCTATTGCGTTCATACTTCTCTAACATTTGATATTACACAATCTGTAGATAATATTGTTGTTGCAACAGATATTGCATTTTGTAATGCTGTTTTTGTAACAAGCAGCGGATCAATAATTCCTTTATCAATCATATTTTTACGACACCCGCAAGTTACATCTACTCCTTCACCCCATTTTGTTAAATTATAATCTTTGAGGCTTAATCCAGCGTTATTAAGTATTTTGGTAAATGGTGCAATAAGAGCATCTTGAAGTATATTTACTCCTTTTAATTCACCTTGGTTTAACGCATGCTCCCAATCCATTGTTGCAGCATTTGCAAGTGCAGAACCACCTCCTGGTAATATACCTTCTTTTTTCGCAGCTCTAACTGAATGGATTGCATCATCTACTCTATCTTGCTTTTCTTTTAATTCAACTTCAGTTGCTGCACCTACCATTATAACAGATACACCACCACTTAAAAGAGCAATCCTATCTGTTAAATGTTTGCTCATAACAGCATGATCTTCTTTAGCAAGAGTAGTTTTTAAATACTCAATTCGATCTTGCACTTCTTTGCTTTTTTCTGAAACAACAAGTACAGTACCATCTTTATCGGAAACAGCTTTATCTGCTGATCCTAGCATGTCAGGGGTAATCGCATCAATCGAATCCCCCAGGCTCTCATCAAAAACAGTAGCCCCGACAAGCAATGCAAGGTCCTCCAGTATATCTTTTCGTTTAAGTCCAAAACTAGGAGGGTCTATAACATTGACCTTAATATTGCCCTTTGCTTTGTTCATTGCAAGTGCCGTAAGTGGCTGTGATTCCAAAGGTGCAATAAGGAGCATACTTCTATTGGACTTAATAGCATACTCCAGGATTTCTTGAATTTTTCTAACATTAGGTATATCAGAAACACTCATGAAGATGAGAGGGTTTTCTAATTCACAAAGCTCTTTTTCTTTATTAGTATAGAAATGTGGAACTTTGCAGGTACTACCAACTTTAGTACCATTTACATTTTCAATGTATGTGTCATTATTCGGGGATGTTTCCATAGTAACTATACCATTTTCACCTGCTGTTACAAAAGCATTAGCAATGGTAGTACCTAAATCAACATCATTATTTGTAGATATAACAGATACGTCTTGTAACATTTTAAGATCTACAGGTATTGCTTTTTCTGTTATATACTTTATAACATCTTTAGCAAATTTATTTATACCCGACTTTATATCTCTAAATGAAAAGTCTTGACCTTTTAATTTATAGAATGAATCTATTATTGCTTTTGTTAGTACTATTGAAGTTGTAGTACCGTCGCCGGCAATAGAAGCGGTTTTTTGTGCTGCTTGCTTCATCATAGACACAGCAATATTTTCAACCGGGTCGTTTAATAATATATTGTTTGCTACTGTTACACCGTCTTTAGTAACATGCGGATCCCCATAATCATTCTCTATAATTACATTTCTTCCACTTGCACCAAGTGTTGATCCAACAGCTTCTGCTATTTTATCTATACCTGTTAAAAGCTTTTCTTGTGCACTTTTATCAAAATGCAATTTTTTAACTAGCTTTGTTTTACCGAATTGTGACATTTAATTTAATTTGATTTAATTTTTTATTTTAGCAATTCCATTTACGCCTAGCAGCTCTACCTCTTTCTGAGGTCCAGCTTTTAGAACGTGCACAAAAAGATTTTCTTCTTTTTGCAGCTTTACTTCCTTTTTTTAATTTAGAAGGAGGTGTGGTAACTGCAGTCTTTAATTTACTGCCGGGATTATCTTTTCTATATTTAGCAACCCCTTTAGCCGTCATACCACCGCCGGCTTTTTTTCCAGTACCTCCGCCTTTTTTAACTTTAGCATAATAGCCAAGTGATTTTCTTTTTGAAGGAGCAGGTGGCTTACTTCTTCTTTTTCTTTTTAGTATTGGCATTATTTTCCTTTTTAGTTCCTTTGCCGTCGTTGCCACGATTGTTTTTAATAGATTTAAATTTATTATCTTTATGATCAAAATCTAAACCTTTTAAATTACGGCCTGCTTTTTTAGCAGCTCTTCTCTTTTTTTGATTATCTGCTCGCTTTTTCTTTCTGTCTGTAGAATTAGCATAAGCAAGATCTCTTTTAGCTTTAGCTGCTCTAGCTTTAAATGATAATTTATAACTCATTACTTATCATTTTTACATGTACATCTCCTATCGTCAAAGTCCATAGCTGCTTTAAGAATTATCTTATCCATCATATTATCTTGGTTTTCAAGCATTTGTCTTTGCAAATCTATAACCATTTTTTCTAATCTATCTTTTTCACTTACAAGATTATCAATTTGACTTTCTTTCTTTTCAATAGTGCTTTTAAGTGAAGCTACATCATCTGGTTTTGTACCAGTGATACTACTTATTATTATAGGTATTGATGCTGCTATTGTACCAATTAACATCATTACAACTTCTTTATTAGAATCTAATACTGGAAACTGTAATAATGTAATTATAATACCTATAACAAATAGAAATATAAATAAGCTACCCGCGTACGAGCGAATTTCTTTAGCGACGCCGTTTTTTGGAAGTGCCATTTTTTTTAGCTTTAGTTGTTCTTCTTCTTATTTGAGATGTTTTTCTTCCCATGCCCACCCTCTTCTTTTCAGCCACTGCTCTTTTTTTTTCAGAAGGTGACATTTCTCCCCAAGTTTTTACTGTCTTGCCGGATATTCTTCTTGAGGGCCTACATTTTTTTGTGTTCTTATTCTTACGAGAACCGCAAGGGTTGCCTTTTTCGTCAGTCCATTTTTCTTTAAACCAACGCTTAAGATTTAAACCAGCTTTGGTTTTCCTTACGGCCATTATTTTTTATGCACTTTTTGTACATTAAATGTTGCATATAAAGATGCGCCTTTATGAGCTTTGAATTTACCCGTATGCTTCATAAGATTATATCCTGATCCCTTTTTCATCCAGTGGAAACCAGCAGGTGCTTTAACTCTTTTAGCTGCCACTATTGTAAATTTTACCCATTTCTTTTTTTCTTTTAATAAAGTCTCTTGCTGAGCCTCTAGTAGAAGAAGGAACAACTTTTTTTAATTTAAACATACCTGATTCATCGCCTCCGCCTTCTTCTTCTTTTTTTTCAAAAAGACCTTCAAGTCCATCACCTAATTCTTCAGCAGATGCAGTTTTAATTTCACCTTCATTTAGGTTAGCTGTTTTATATTTATCTGGGCCTGCAGAACTTTCACTAAAGTCCATACCTTCCACAGCTAGTCTAGGAGGTCCTTCACCTTCTGGATTTCCTTTTTTAGCATCTTCTGGAGCAGCTAATATTTTTTTCTTTAAATGGTCAGGTAAATTTTTTTGATTTCCTACTAATGCTTTTAGTATAGGTGAGTCCTCAGACATTTTAAGAGGAGTACCACAAGGTTTGCTTTTTGGATTCATTCCAGCAGCACCTAAGTTTTGTGGTCCAATTCCGTGATTGTGTCCCATAATTATTTCTTTTTACGTTTTCTTTTCTTTTTCTTTTTTGCAGCTTGCTCATTACGACTAGCCCATACGGCTTTACGTTGTGCTGCGCTTTTAAAAGGCATTATTATTTTTTACTATGCTTCTTGTAAAACTTAGAAGCTTTTGTTAAAGCAGATATACCTTTTTTAAACATTCCTTCAGCTTCTTTCATATACATGTTACCATCTCTTTTAGGAAGTCCCTTTCTTTTAGGAGCATTCTTGTTAGGAGCTTTTGGCATTTTTTCAAATTTATGTTTTTTAGTCATATTTGATAAAAACTTTTTAGCACCTTCTAAATCTGTACCTTTGTATCCTTTTTTTCTAGCTCTAGATATATTTGTGTTTTCTTTTAATCCTGGCATGATTTTATATTTAATAGTTATCGTTTTGTTTTTATTGCTTCAAGCAGTCCACGCTCGTATTCTAATTGTTTTTCAATTTCAAGTATTCGCGCTTCAAGCTTATCTATAATGATGATTTTTTCATCTAATCTTCCATGTACCAGATGTATTTCATCTTTAACCGATGTAAACTCCGAGAATATTCCTCCTGCTGTAAATACTGCAGTTACAAACATAATAACTATGGATAGATTATTCTTTATAAACGTATCTGGCATTATTTCTTTTTCTTTTTGTTAGCTTTCCTTATTGCTTCCTTACCTTTTTTAAATATAGAAGCAACTTGGGCTTTACCCATAACCCTTGCTCTTTGCTCTCCAACTGTTAATATTTGGATCTTACGAGCATAGGGTTTACTAATGCGCTTTACTTTAGCAACAGTAGCTCTTGCATCTGCGGGCGTTTTAAATTTTATACTAACTGTATCTTTTGGATTCTCATCAGTATAAAGACGCCGGCCAGATCCTTTAGGTTTTTTACCCGTACCCACTTTGGGGTCTTTCTTTTTACGAGGCATTATCCTATGTTACCACCTCTTTTACGGCACTTAGCTATGTATCCCGATGCATATGCCGATGGGAACACATCAAATTTAGCTTTTGCTTTTCTATAGCAAGCATCTTTCTTGCCTTTACTCTTTTTAGCAAACGGGGATAAAGAGTTATTCCTTATCCCTGAATGCTTACTTATAAAAGTTCCGCTCATTATTTAAATGTTTTTACTACTTTTGGCCCTTCTAGAGCTTTTAGTTTGTTTTTATAATGTTCGATAGAAGAATCAATAGCTCTTTCTGCACCCTCAACTGTTTCTCTTCGGGTTACATCCTCCCATTTATCTTCTTTGTCGGTACTCTGGCACTCGGTCTGATAAAAGCCATTTGGCAATTCGACGATACGCCAGTTACTTTTCTTTACGATGCGTTTCCACATTGCAATAGTTTCTTCTGGTATTTGTGGCTGCATTTGCATACCGGTGTTCCAGGTCTGATACTTATAATATAGTGTCATAATAATAGGTTTTATTTGGTTAAAAGGTTGCCCCTCTTTATATTTTACCCCGGGGCCTATTGGTATATATTGGTTATATTACAAAAATAGAGTGTTTATATTACACGTATGTATATGATAATCAAGTACTTAAGAAAGTATATTAATAAAACACCCCATATATTGCAATATTTTGTACATTTTACTGCATTTTATTCAATAAATGTATAATATTGTCAATAATATGTCAATGTTATGTTATTCATTGTCAACACTTTACATTATATTACAATATTATTGCTAATATTTCAATATTATACTATTATTTATACATTTTTTGTCACATTATTGTTGATTTCAACTTATTACTACATTATTAACAATTGTACATTAATATAATATAGTATTTACTTTTAATATTATAATATATTCAATGTATTTAAATATAATTAATAATATAATAATTTATTTATAAGTTTTTCAATAATATATTAATACATTATTATTATAGTACAATTTATTGAAAATGTGACAATTTATATATTTATATTATATTATACGTTACATTTAATATATATATAAGATATTATAATAAATTAAAAAAATGAAAAAATTATATACTAAACATTATACTACTAAAATATTAAATACTAAAAAATTAAAAATAAATAATAAAAAATATATAGGTTTTAAAATAAACGATTTATTTAAAATTAAAAATTATATAAAAGATAATAATATAGTAGAATTTAATTATAAAGGTTTAAGTTTTATAAATATAAAAAATATAAATAAAAATATATTATATTAAAAATAAAATATAAAAATACGTTACTAATTATATAAATAAAAGATAATATAATAAAATAAAAAATAAAATATAATTAAAATTAACAAAGTTCTCTAAATAAACACTATTAGTTTTAATTATATTTTAAAATAAAAAATAAAAATGAGTATAAAAGAATTAATAAAAAATTTAAAAGAAATTGAAAATAAAGAAAATTATATTGTAGATATAAATTTTCCAAATCCTTTTCAAATAGAAATAAAAATAAATAAATAAAAATATGAAATTAATACATGTTACAAAAAATAAATCTAAAGTATATAGATTAAAAGATAATAGAATTGGAGTAATTTATAATAGTGGTTACGTAAGAGTAAGTAGAAAATTAAATAA
>Ga0160423_10002935_pt1 | contig 14188 bp, 14 predicted proteins | sample CRUFie14St8metaG_FD_108191 | JGI IMG/M metagenome (GOLD analysis project Ga0160423, IMG submission 108191) | Marine microbial communities from the Costa Rica Dome - CRUD Field 142mm St8 metaG | ecosystem: Environmental > Aquatic > Marine > Oceanic > Photic zone | place: Costa Rica: the Eastern...
CGTCGAGTTGGGCAAGATGCCCACGTCCCATCCTTGGCCACGGTCAAGCGCGATGGACCACCCTCGAGGTACCATCCTGCCTGATTCGAACGAAGCGTTCCACCATGTTGCACCGTTGGCACCGAGGGCTTGGGTCCAGACCCATTCATTCGTGCTGTTGCTCTGGCTGAGGTTTACCCCTTGACCAAGCACCGGCGAGGAGGTGAAATTGTCCAACATGCGCTCAGTCGTGTTCCCGGGGCCACCGAACGTGATGGCCCTCAGATCATCGATGGCGATGCCCTCCCATCCGTCCACGCCCGCGTTTCCATACCCGACGTTGGCGTCCGTGATGACCCTGAAGGCCAACTGAGCAGAAGATGCGTTCACTGAGGTAAAGACCGCGGGAGGTAGGCTGTATTGGACGTCCACCCATTCACCGGATTCCTGCGTCAACCAGCCTCCTTGCCAAAGGACACCGTTTCCTGGCAGCCCCGGGGCCTGTGACAGCAAGGTCCAGGACGTGCCCTGGTCGAGACTCAGCAGGGTGGTCATGCTGTCTTGCCAACCCCCCTCCATGTCCCAGTGTGCACGGAACGCGAGCTCAGTTGGAGACGAAAGGTTGGACAAATCGGTGTCCAGCACCACCCACCCGTCTGCGTCAGGCGAATACGCGCCTGAGAGGTTACCGTGGAACCATGCGCCACCGGGGTCTCCCTCGTTGAACACGCTCAAGGCGTCGATGAGCCAACCGGTGCGAAGGGTGGTTTCATTGGTTGAACCGAAGCAAAACCTCAGTTGGTACCACGCTTCAGCGGACCTGAGGTGCCCGTCTAATGGCAATTCATGCATCGTCCACCCTTGGCCCTCATCCCCAACCCACGCCGTGGTGAGGGAGGTTGGGTCAGGAACCATGCCAACCGCAAAATTTCCTGTCACCTGGTCCGGATAGCCGTTTGTTGGTGTCAAGGTTGACCACGAGGTAGACGCCTCGCTGCGCCATTCCACCCAACGCACGTCGTGAGGTCCGAGGTCGGCTGAAGATTGGAAGCGCACCGTCATGTTTCGAACGACACGGGGGCCGTCCACTTGTGGGCTGACGAAACAGCCTGCCATTTGGGCGCCCAACGTTGCGTTTGGCCCGCCCAGAACGAGCGCACGGTGTCCGAGGTTCGCACTCGAAGCCAGCGAGCCATTCAGCGAAGTGGTTGAGAGGTTGACCGTGGACCACACGCGATCGGCACTCCCAACGGCCAACCACCCGTCTGGCGTCAACACAGGGTCCTCAAAATCCTCTACGTCATTGTTTGAAGCAGGTGAAGCAAGGGTCAGGCGTCCGCCTCGCAGCAAGCCTTCCGTTCCGCCATGAAGCCCGCCTGAAAACCCAGTTCTCGAGTCGTAGGCAAATTGCGTCCCGTTTGAGCCGTCATTGCTCCACACCGTTCCGACCGCAAGGCCAGCATCAATCACGGTGTGGTTGTCCGGCACCGTCACCGATGTGACGTTGACTGATGTGATGCCACCGCCGCCGCCCAATGGCGTCACCGTGGCGGTGGGACTGTTCACCTCCCGGACGGGCCCAAGGGCGGCGGATGCCACGGGAAGAAAGAGCGGAAGCAGCAGCACCAGCAGCATCCCAAAGGACGCACGTTGCCGGTGTTGTGAAGCGTCCATGCGATGAACGACACCCTCGGGTGAACTTGAACGCTCGTTCTTTGCGTGCGGTTTTAGGATTGAAGGTTTCAAGTGGTCTCGTCACGAGGGTCATGCGATGAGTGCAGCTGGCCCCCTCGATGAGGCCGCTGCACGAGAGGTCGAAGAACAACTCACGACCACCCACCGGCAGCAGATCAACCGGCGAATTCCCATCCCTCTGCCCCGTCCAGACTTCTGGAATGCGGTGAGCAGGTTGCTTCAATCCATCGATTTGGACCTCCATGAAGCGGTCAGAAAACATGGATTTGACCTTCGCGTCCAAAACCTCCAACGACGGCAAGCGACCATCCGTCGTGTCGCCAGTGAGTTGGCGCGCCGGCGTTTGGTCGCGATGATGCAGCATGCGTCGAGTCAATCCTTGCGTTCACCCTCGCCAGCGAGCCAAACCAATGAACTCCCCTCGTTGGACTGGAGCCGGCACGATCCAGCCGAGCGAGAATTCTACACCGCGATGAAGGAACAAATGGACCGCTTCAAGCGGGCTGTGGATTGGGCGTCAATGCAAAATGGCCTCCCTGCAGAAGCCGCCTCCTCTCGTCCAGCTGCGGCGGGTCTCGCTCCCAGAGGAACAACGCAACTCGATGCGTTCACCGAGGGCGAAGGGCTGACGGGGAGCCCCCCGCCAGCGTTGGCTTTCGAAGACCCCGAACCCTCCGCCCTTCATGACAGCCAGATGGACGAGGAGGAACGGTTGCTGTCGGAGAGGTTGGACGATTGGTCGGAGGAAGACTACCTCTTTGATGGCCCAGAACCCGCATCGAGAGCCACCAAAGAAGGCCGCCACTCTGCGGCCTTGGAACTTGCACCAGCCTCAGCGGGTGAACCCACGCCTGGCGTCGAGCCCGTGCAGGAGACACCCCCTGCCGATGCATCGCTATCACGCGTCCGTATCCTTGCCTCCATGGAGGATCCAATCCTTGGCCCGAGTGGCGAAGAAATCATGCTCTCCTCCGGCGATGTGCACATGCTCACGCCAGACGTTGCAAGCATCCTGATTGCATCAGGGGTCGCGGAAGCCGCAGACTTGTGACCTTGTTGGCACCGACTGCATGGGCCGGGTACCGCTCGACGGCGGTTGCACAGCCACGTGAAATCATGGCAGTGCGGCCAAGCCGCACTCAGTTGACGCTGCGCATCGAAATTTCGATGCTGACCGTGTCGGGAATGTCGATCCGTGCCACGTTCCGCAGCGCAGATTCGTCCTTCCCAGACGTAATGTCCATCTCAAGCAGGCGCTTGTGGACACGCATTTCGAAGTGGTCGTAGGTCTCGCTGCCTTCACCGTCAGGTGCCCGACGCACAGGCACAACAAGGCGACGCGTAGGCAAGGGAATTGGGCCTCGGAGCTTGACGCCGCCAGAGTCGCAGATCAGTTTGATTTGCTGGGCGACCTGATCGATGTCGCGGTGGTTCTCACCGGTCAGTTTGATCACGGTGACCGCAGCCATCGACGACCCTCCTCAGTTCATGCCTTCGGTTGAGGCTCACTTCTTCTCGACCTTGAGGCAGACGCCGGCAGCGACAGTCTTGCCCATGTCACGGATGGCGAAGCGAGAGAGCTCAGGGAAGGTCTCCATGGCTTCAATCGCCATCGGCTTGGTCGGCTGGAAGCGGATGAGGCAGGCGTCACCGGTCTTGAGGAAGGAGGGGTTGGCCTCCTTGCCGGCCTTGTTCGTCTTCTCGAGGAGCTCTTGGAAGCGCACGGCAACCTGAGCGGTGTGAGCGTGGAACACCGGAGTGTATCCAACAGAGACGGCCTTGGGGATGTCCATGAGCTGAATCTGGCCGACGAAGGTCTCGTCGTGACGGACGTAGGTGGGTTCGCTCTCGGCGTAGCCGGCCACGTCACCACGGCGGATGTCGGTGGCAGCAAGGCCTCGGACGTTGAATCCAACGTTGTCACCGGGCTCAGCCTTGTCGACCATGGTGTGGTGCATCTCGATGGACTTGACCTCAGCCGACTTCTGGCTTGGGTTGAACACGACGGTCTTGCCGACGTTCAGCACACCGGTCTCGACCTTACCAACAGGCACGGTACCGATGCCGCCGATCTTGTAGACGTCCTGGATGGGCAGGCGGAGAGCCTTGTCCACAGGCTTGTCGGGCATGGCAGCGGCGTCAATGGCCTCAAAGAGGGTCGGACCGCTGTACCAGGGGCAGTTCGAGGACTTCTCGTACACGTTGTCACCGTTGAGGCTGGACGCGGGGATGAAGGGGATGCGGTCGAGTTGACCGCCGAAGCCCGCCATCTTGAGGAGGTTGGACACCTCGGTCTTGGTGGCGTTGTACTTCTCTTCGGCCCAGTCGACACCGGAGATGTCCATCTTGTTGACGTGGACGATGATCTCCTTCACTCCGAGCACACGAGCAAGGAACGCGTGTTCCTTGGTCTGCGCGTTGACACCGTCGTTGGCCGCGCAGAGCAGCACAGCGGTGTCGGCCTGGGAGGCGCCGGTGATCATGTTCTTGACGAAGTCACGGTGACCGGGAGCGTCGATGACGGTCCAGTAGTACTTGGGTGTGAAGAACTCCTTGTGGGCGACGTCGATGGTGATTCCACGCTCGCGCTCTTCCTTGAGTCCGTCCATCACGTAGGCGAGACCGAAACCGGCCTTTCCTTGCTCGGCGGCGAGCTTTTCGTTCTTCTCGATAACGTGTCCTTCGATGTGACCGGAGTCAAGAAGGAGACGACCGACGGTCGTCGACTTTCCGTGATCGACGTGACCGACGAAAACGATGTTACGGTGTGGCTTGCTCTTGTCTTCCCACTGCGATGGCATGGTGATACACTCCTGTGCGAGTCGCCGACTGAACTCCCCTATTTGAACTCCACGCTGCCCCCGAGTGGAGCCTTGCGTTGGAATTTGGGTTCACTTGTACTCCAACACGATGCGGAATTGATTGACTTTGATGTCGTTCCACCGATCGTTGTGAATGCGCATGGTCCACTCGCCATCACCGTGCGTGGTGTCGGTCATGAGGTAAGACGAGAGAGGCAAACTCAGGCAGTAATCGTCGCTGTCGCATTCGCTATCCTCGCGTTGGTCGTCACCGATTTCAGAAGAATTCACCACTTCCTCGTTCTCTTCGTCAAAGACGTAGACCTCCAAGCGATTGTTGTTCTGCTGCTGGCCACCGCCCACGACCCAATCGTCGTCTTGCTGGGGGTAGGTCAACTCAGCGATGGCTTTGCGGATCGTGTTCCCGCTGTCGCGATCATAGACGACAGTGACGTCAAAATCAAGTTGGGCAGGTCCGGAGGAACTGTTTCCCCCCATTTCGAAATCCGTCCAAGTTCCCGCGTAGTTCACATGCACCTTGACCTCATCCGTGCTGGTCAAGCCCTTGCTGCTCTTCACGGTAAGGACGACCTCGTATTCACCTGGCGACACGGACGTCCAGTCCACGGTTTCGCCTTGCAGGTCTGCATCGTTCTCGGCATCCCCATCACCGTCGTCGTCTTCCGACGGGGCGAGGTCCCACGTCCACTCCGTGATATAATCATCAGACGTGGCGGCCTCAGAATCGCTCGCATCGAGGACCACCGTGGTGGTTGCGGAAATCCGGCGGTCTGAGGTCTCCTTGTCGTCTTCACAGAGCCAAATGAGGATGTAGGAGCTAGCAGACACGTCCTCTCCTAGGCAGTCGAATTCAGAGGATGCGTCCAAGCTGATGGTCGCGGTGGGTGCTTCTGCAGACGCCTCAACCACGTCCACTGTACGGCTTGCTTCTGCGGAACGAACGCCGTCGGAGATGGTCAGCACCACCGTGAAACTCCCCGCGACGCCAAACGTCCAGGCGGCGGTTCGGCCGGTGGCGTCCACGGTCCCGTTGCCGTCGAAGTCCCAGCGGTAACTCAGGGACCCATCGTTGGGCAGCGAGCCGGAGGCATCGAAGGCGACCGTGTCCCCGACGCGAATGTTGTTGGCAGGGGAGAGCGTGAATACGGCATCCAATCCTGTCTCCTCTCCGCCTTCCGTCACGCATCCGGCAAGGCTTGAGACCATCATCAACAGCATGAGGCTCGTCGCGACCGCCCATCGTCCCATGAGAAAAGGTGCCCAACGCGTCCCCAAGAACCCTATGCTCCTTTGCGGCATCAAAACGAGAAGAGGGATGTTTGTCGGCTGCCGCGCATGAGGTCCTGCGCCGTCCAACCAAAGGCTTCTGTGATGCGTCCCAACGCTGCTGCCAAACGTTCTGCGTAGAAACGCCCGTCGTAACCGTCGACACCGCCACCTTCCTGCTCTTCGAGCCATGGCGCGACGTCCATCGGGCGTTGGCTGGCATCTGTGACGATGAAAGAGACCTTCATGCCGGAGGTAAACGGCAAGCCAAGTTCGATGCGTCTTTTGGCTGCACGGACTTGTGCCATGCTGTCCGGTTTAGCATACACTTTGGTAAAATCGACGTCATTCACAGATTTGACAGGCGTCCGAAGGACTCGGCCCTTGCATGATTTTGCTAGAACGAGGCGGTCTGCGTCGATCGTTTGCGCCTTGAGCGCATCCACCTGGTCCAAAGCATAGGCCACCAAAGCTTCACCTTCATCGGCCAAGGCATGCTCCATCACCTTGTGCATGCTTTCGACCAAGAATGCGAATGAATCCGTGCGCTGCGTTTCGTAGCCTCGAATGAGCATGTCCTCGTTCGGCCAGACCACTTGGCCGACGTAGCGCTTTTTGGCGCCGTGCGAAAAGAAGACGGACAGGCCTTTTTCGAACTCCAACACCGCGGCATCTCGGCTGTATTTTTCCGCCAAATCAAGGCCAAACCTCACCATCGCGTCCTTGGCTTGATTCCACTGTAAGACGATCTTTTCCGCCTCTTTATCTCCTGATGATGCATCAAGCCGAGCTTGTGCCGGGACGGCGCCTGGCACGCTTCCTTCGATGGGTGATTTGACGAAAATTGAATCCGTGTCGGAATAGACAACGGGATGGCCCTGAGCCTCCAAATCGGCAATTACGGCCTTGATGTTGTGACGGGCCCATGCGGTGATGGACGAGCCCAAATCACGGTGCGTGAAACGGTAGAACCCCGAGGCAAAGACCCCGTAGAATGAATTCATCAGGATCTTTACCGCATACTGCATGGCATCATGGAAGGCTCGCTCCTCCTCGCTGCCTGCGTCGCGCATGCCCGCCTTGTGCAGGTCACGCTGAGCCATCAAGTCCCGTAGGAGGAAAGGCACCAAGCCCGTTCGATGATCGTCGCTCCAAAACCGCACGCCTGTCGGAGCGGTGTGAAGTTCCTCATGTTCCGAGGGTTGCTCAGGGTGAGCTGCATCCACACGCGTGGTGTAGCAGATGTTGTGTCCAATCATGATGCTCGGATACATGCTCTTGAAGTCCAACACGGCGATCCACGGGTGCAAACCCGCTTCCACATCGTGGACGTATCCGCCTGTGATTTGCCCCTCCTTTGGCTCTGCGCTCCCCGTCATGGGCACGGCGATGCCGGTCCGGTCCGCCCGTCGAATGACCAAGGAATCGATCAGTTGGCTTGTGCTTCCGTTGCTGGCGGTCTCGAAAGGCACCTTGGCCACCGCGGCAACGGCCTCCTTTCTGCGCACGATTTGAAGCGCGTGCAGGATGTCCAGCGGCAGTGCAGCATCACGGCGGCAGTACTGAAGCACCACATCGGGCCGTGCCGCCCATTCCTCGTCCATGCGTGAAGCGTCCACGTCCATCTTTTGCCGCTCCGCATCCTCAGGGAACAGCAGCGCGCTGACGAAGGCCAAGGTTTCGCGCTGCGGGCGGAGGGCCATCCTAGCTTGCCACCATGCGTCCATGACACATCGGCCGCCAAGGGTCCACGCACGGGTGCTGGCTCGCTTGGGAACGACCGACTCGCGTTGCCGTCTCAGGTCCGATGCGTCCTGAGGTGTTCGACCCCAGCCAAACAAGGCCAAGCGCCGTGCTGCGTCTTTGCGTCCACCGAGAGATTCCACACGCTCAGCGATGCGTGGCAAATCGAAGTTGTCGATGTTGTAGCCTGTGATGATGTCGGGATCCTGTTCGAGGACGAGCCGCGTCATGCCTTCCAGCAGTGCAACCTCGTCGTCTTGCCAGGTGTGCACGGTGCGTTTCCCAGTCGCTAAGTCCTCCACCACAGCAGCCGCACAGAGGATCCTGTTGTCGGCAATGCTGGTTTCAAGATCGAAAGAGAGCATCCGGAAAGGCACAGAAAATGCCTCGGTAGGATGGAGGTCCTCATACGAACAGTGCAGGGTCAGGTCCACGCCGTACACGCCACCACCGCCGGCGGCGCGCACCGCCGTCTCGGCCGCCTCACCGTCCGAGCGACGCGCCACGATATCCCCAACCACGGCCACGTGCATGCCCAAATCGGCTTCCAGTAGGAGGCGGTTGGTGAACGGGATGTCGGCGGCGAAGAGGGACCATGCCCCTTCCAGCGAGCGGCGTAATTCGGGCACCATGAAGGGTTGATGCACCTCAACGCGCCACACGGGCTTCCAGCCGAGATCGGTCCAGCGAAGTTCAGGGCCGCTAACCTCGCGCACCTGTTCGCGTGCTTTGAGGCGAGACGCTGCCTGGACAAGGGCCTCCGGAAGATCGAGGCCGCTCGACCATCGTCCGATGGGAGCGACCTCGATGTGAGGCCGCAGTCCATGCACCAGCAGACACACGCTTTCACCGCTAGCGGCTCGGCCGAAGAGTTCCACCACCGTGGAGCCCGCAGCCCCTTCGCCGATTGACCTGTAGCGTGAACTGATTACGCCAATCCGGCCTTCCCAACGTTCGGAGGCCATCGTATGGCCCTCGACTGGGGCCTCCTTCAGACCTTCGCATGGGCCATCTTCATGCTTCAAGGGGACGCGCAAAGTCTTGATACCGTGCTCAATCAACAGAGGTTGGAGGATGAGGCGTGAAGGATATTGATTGGGACGAGCTGACCTTTTCCCTGACCCCAACCGATTGGATGTACGTAACTGAGGTCAACGCGGGCGAACCATGGATGCCCGGCACCCTCACGCCCTACGCTGACTTTTCGATTTCACCTGCCGCGGGTGTGCTCAATTACGGGCAAGGGTTGTTTGAAGGCATGAAGGCCTACCGCACGGAGGCGAATCGCATCGTCTTCTTCCGCCCTGAGGAAAATGCGCGTCGCATGCAGGCCGGTGCCGATCGACTTCGCATGCCGCCTGTACCGGAATCCCTCTTTGTGGACGCCGTCGAACAGGTGGTTCACGCCAACCGAGACTGGGTGCCTCCATGCGGAAAAGGTGCCCTCTACGTGCGACCCATCCTGTTCGGATCGGGTCCAGTTTTGGGCGTTGCACCCGCACCGTCGTTCACCTTCATGATTTACTGCACCCCGGTTGGACCGTACTTCAAGGGAGGCATGAACGCGATTTCGCTGATTATCTCCGACGAACACCACCGCGCTGCTCCCGGAGGCTCGGGTGGCGTGAAGGCCATCGGGAACTACGCGCCGGGCATGATGCCCTCTTACGCGGCCAAAGCCGCCGGGTACGCAGAGGTCATTTACTTGGATGCAGAAACCCACAGCTGCATCGAAGAGGTGGGCGCTGCAAACTTTTTCTGCGTCAAGGACGGCGTGCTCAGCACGCCTTCGCTCACAGGAACAATCCTGCCTGGCATCACGCGTGCCTCCATCATCGAGCTCGCGCGTCATCGCGGGCTCGAGGTCCGCGAGGAGCGGGTCACCGCCGAGGCCGCAATGGCCGCGGACGAGGCCTTCTGCTGCGGTACGGCAGCGGTCATTTCACCCATCGGCTCCATCACCCATGGCGACAAGAGCGTCACCTACGGTGACGGCACACCCGGCTCCATCACCATGGACCTGTACGCGCACCTTACAGGACTGCAAGCAGAACGGGAGGAGGACATGTTCGGATGGCTGCACGAAGTGCCGGACTTGGGCTGAGTCACGCCATCATTGGCTTGCCCAAGGTCAAATCGTTCATGATTTGGGCGAATTCCGTGCGGATGGCGGCGATGTCATCACTGAGTTTCGCAATCGCATCCTCCAACTCTTGACGTCGAGCGGCTTGGCGCTCCTTGCGAGCGCCATGGCGCTCCACAAGCAACTTGTCCAGCGCTCTGCTTTGCCTCTTGAAGTTGGAGCGAGCGTTCTTCATGCGCTCTTGGATTCCGGTCAGGTCACGGGTTTCATCGGTACCGGCCGCGATTGCTGCGGACTCAAAGCTCGCTTGGCGTCGCTTGTCTTCGATGTGCCAATCTGGCGTGGACTTTAGGCCCTTCTTGAGCCCAATCAGAGAGAAAGCCTTGATCCACCACTTCGATGGGTCGAAGTGGTACCAGCGGTGACCGTTTCGGTAGTCAGACTGGAAAGTGTGGTGGAAGTTGTGGTAGCCCTCCCCAAAGGTCAGGAAAGCGAGGATGGGCGAATCCTTGCTGCTGTTGGCATCTCCATACGGTTGTGTCCCCCAAATGTGCGCTGCAGAGTTGATGAGGAAGGTCCCGTGGTGGGTGAAGACCGTGCGGGCCAAACCGGCCCACACGAAGCCACCAACGGCACCGGGCACGCCAGCGATCAGACCGCCGATGAGGGCGGGGAGGAACATCCCAACGCCCACGGCGATGACCAGGTAGAAGCGGTGCTGGAAGCGAAGGATAGGGTCCTGCTGGAGGTCCTTAACCTGCGAAAGGTCGTGAACACGTTCTCCGCCTTCGTCGATCATGACCCACAAGATGTGGGACCACCAAAACCCTCGGCTTGCGGAATACGGGTCTTCAGGCGTGTCGGTATGACGGTGGTGAAGGCGATGGTCAGCGCACCAATTGAGTGCACTGTTTTCGAATGCACCCGCTCCGAAAAGGGCGTAAAACAGACGCAGCGGCCATGAGGCTTCGTGGCTGCGGTGACTGAACAAGCGGTGGTAACCGACCGTGATGCTCAGTCCACAAGCAAAGTACCAGATGACAAACAAAACAGGTTCGACCCAGGTCACGCCATACGCCGTCGCATGCCACCACAAACCGAGAATGGAAGCGATGGGTGTGAGCACGAGGAAGAGTGTGTTGACGACGTTGATTTTGTCGCTCCCGTTGTCTGACATGGTGTTGTGGCACACACCGTAATTCAAAGCCGTTCCCATTCGAGCAGGATCGAGGAAGGGGGTCCTTCACCGCTTGAATGAGCGGCGCCGAGAGGTGTTTCCTCGCGTTTTTCCTTGTTTTCTGGGTCGTTGACCTCCTTGCGTGCGGGTCGTCGCCGGTCTGGTCGCATTCTCGTGTTCCTTCTTGCGCTGTTCACGCCATGTGGTCCCAATGATTTGCATGATTTCCTCTTTCGAAGAGGCGCCCGCATCGGCCTCTGCGCCTGACCGACTCACGATGAGCCGTCCCTCACGGGCGTGAGGGTCGCTCGGGCGAGCGGCGTTCACTTCCCGCTTGATTTTGCGCAGACCAACCGCGCGTGCGGCGGTGTACAAGCCTTCGAGATCGGGTTTCTTGACCGCGGCATCTTTGGACACGCGACGGCCTGAACGTCGCGAGCGCCGAACGTCGAAGTACGACGGCCAAAGGGTCAGGCGGTCCGGGTCGTGGTCCATGTGCCCGCCTCATGCTCCTGTTTTTCAGGTCCGTTTGGACCCGGTTCAGGGGCCTCACTCGACGAGCACGCCGTTGATGACCCCGTCCTTACCGGGTCGGGAGGTGATGCGCACACGACCCTTGTCGGTCTCAATGATGGCGCCCTTCACGAGGATGTTCCGACGAACGTAGTTGGGGTCAGATTCGTTTTCCACGACACTCATGATGGTCCCCATCTTGGTCGTGCCCTTTGCAGGGTCAGCGATGGCCACTCGGTTTTCGGCCATCACGCGAACCATGGTGTTGCCCCCGGCCTTGCGGTAGATCTTGCGCTTGGGTTCACCGACGAGCGCGAATTGCTTCTCGCTCGAGATTTCCGTTTTGCGCTTACCGCGGGCTTGAACACGGCGACCGCCGCTGGTCTTGCGTCGAGAAATGCCGTGCCACTGCGCCATGAAAGGTTCACCTCGCAGGCTGCCGACCGACACGGCGTATATGAAGCCCTCCCTCAGACACAACGTAGTTCCAAACGCGACAAGACGGCTTGGTCCGCGTCCCGCAAGACGGCTTGGACCGCCTGGCCCGACTGCAAGCACCCAACACCGGGTGGGGTCCCGGTGAACACGACGTCACCGTCGGCAAGAGGCGCCCACGTCTGCAAATCGGTCAGCAAGTCCACCAAAGGGATGGACATCGCCCCAACAGGCGACGATTGCCGGACGTCCCCATCAATGCGCAACTCGAGGTGCAGGCCAGACCTGCTCAAAGCCGCGACATCCTTCGACCATGGGACGAGGGGGCCTATGCGTGCCGCCCCCCGGAAGGCTTTGCTACGGGCCCAAGGCAGACCTTCCGGGCGAGCTTCGAGCTGTGCAGCGCGATCGGTCAAGTCCAGACCAACAGCGATGTGAGAGACTTCACCTGCTTCGTCAAGGCGCAGAACAAGCTCCACTTCGTGGTGGAGATCCCCGGGATGCCCACTCACGTCAATGGTGTCATCCATGGACAAACACCCGTCAGGTTTGGTGAAAAAAATCGGTCGGGTCTGGCGGGGGTTCCCAAGCTCATCCGCATGTGCCGCGTAGGTCCTGATGGCGCACCACATGGTCATGGACAAACCACATGCTGCCGATTCTTGGACCCTCGCATGACAACGGTCATAGCACCCTGCGGGCAGGAGTTGGCATGGTCAAGGATTGGAGCATCCGGAAACGGCGCCCAATTCGACGCAAAGCCATCGCTCCGTTGTTGAAGGATCTTGAAGCAGCGCTGGGCATCGACCTCCAAGTGGATGGAGCCTTCCTCGAAGCCGCAGAATTCGGTCCGTGGAACCTCGTCTTTGTGGACAAGATACCGAAGGCCGTTGACGTTGAGCACCCCGACGGCCATCGCGTGGTGGCTTTGACGCTCCGTGGGCTCATGGACCATACCAATGCAGGCCACTGGGTGGAGGTGGACCACGGAGCCATTCGCTTTTTGATGAACGGAGCAGATTGTATGGCTGCGGGCATTTCAGGGGCAGACGAGGCGATCGAGTCTGGTGATTTGGTATGGATTCGTGATGAAGTGCACCAGCGCCCGCTGGCTTTGGGCTGGGCGCTTGACACCGGGCCGGAAATGGTTGACGCCACCGGCGGCAAGGCCGTCAAGACCATCCACTGGGTTGGCGACGAACTCTGGGACATGGAATGAGCCTCAGCCCCACAGCGCCAAATAGGAACAGCACGTCGCTTCCTCCATGCGCAACGCGTTCTTGGTTGCCCTCATGCTCATGTTCGTTAGCGTGGCCACAGCCGGGGGGACCGGTGGACAAGACGAAGGCCCGAACACCGCTGAAACACCGTTTTCAGCCTACGAAGCCACCTCACCATCCGTGGACGGCGAGACGTGGACGATGAGCCTGACTCTGGATCAGAGCGCGGTGGACAACGGCACCACCATGCAGCTCACCACACAAATCTGCACCAACGATGGCGTCTGTGATCCTCCCGTGACGCAAGAAGCAACGGTGTCCGAAGACGGTGCCGTGTACACGATTTCGGTGACGCCTCCTGAAGATCACACCTACGTCAACTGGCGAGCGAAGGTGTCGTACACCGACGGTGACGACGAGTTCCATCCCTTCGGTGATTGGTACAGGACGTGGTCGAGCTGTTACTACAACGACGGCAGCTGGGGTGGAAGCGCCTCCACCGACGACGGTTGCGTTGAGGAAGAGGAAAGTCCCGGAGCGGGATTCGCGCTGAGCTTGGTCGCCCTGACCGTCGCCGCGGCCATTGGCGGCCGCTCACGCCGAACGTGAGTGATGCTCGACCACCCGCTTTAGGCAACGCCGGACCTCATGGGTCCAATCCACGAGAAGCACCTCGGCGCTCTCACGTGCGGGTGAGAGGACCCCCTCGCGCATACCAGGGAGCTGAAGGTCACTGTCCACAAGCGGCAAGTGTTGCCCGGTCCACGTGAGACGGGACCCTTCTGCCTCCCGTACAAGCTTGACACCATTGGCTTCGTAGGACGCTTTGGAACGGACGCCTTCGAGTACGCTCAGAACAAGGCATGCTGCATCGTGCAGTTCTCCGAGGACTTCTTCTGGAGCCGGCCCATATGCGTCGAGGAAACCCAATTCGGTCGCGTTCTGTTCGATCAGGTGATCAAGACCACGGCCAAGGCCACGTTCTCTCACGCCCTCGGCCCCCGAATCAGTCCCCAGCGGGACGCAAGGGCTTGAGCCACGGCTTGATGGTCCTGTCCACCGTTCGATTTGGGGGCGTGAACGTGGATGGGTTCGCCGCGGCTGGTCGCCTCAGCCAATCGGATGTTGCGGCGAATGGGTGGTTCAACGACCACATCGCCCAAATGCTCGCGGAGCAAGCTGGCTACCTGCTGATTCAGCAAGGTTGGAGCGTGCATCGTCATCAGCACACCATCCACCCCAAGCCCGGGATTCA
>Ga0160423_10002937_pt1 | contig 14180 bp, 14 predicted proteins | sample CRUFie14St8metaG_FD_108191 | JGI IMG/M metagenome (GOLD analysis project Ga0160423, IMG submission 108191) | Marine microbial communities from the Costa Rica Dome - CRUD Field 142mm St8 metaG | ecosystem: Environmental > Aquatic > Marine > Oceanic > Photic zone | place: Costa Rica: the Eastern...
CCTGAAACTATTCCCGATATTGGGCTTGGCTTCGTTTATGGGTCTCTCCATCGGATGCGGTGGGGGTGCCGCGGACGTGGTTGATGATACTCCGCCTCCGGCGGATGAGCCGTATGATGGTGGCGGGGCCGATGAAGGTGGCGAAACCACTGAAGGCGGGTCGGGCGAATAAACCTGATCCACTTGAGAAAACCACACGGCCCCTCTCGAGGCCTTTTTTGTGTCCATCCATCATAAGATTTGACAAAAAATGCCCGCAATTGCGGGCATTCTGTGAATTCTCTGTGTTCCAATTTGGTCTATCAAAAGCCCAGACGTGAAATCACGTCGTGCACTTCGGCTTTCCCGCCGGTTTGCTCGCTGTGTGTTTTCAACTCCGTCAGCGTGATGTTCCGATACCACGCTTCGGTGGGCGGGCCGCTATGGATTTGGAGAGCGATTACGCCAGTCAAGGGAATCTTGGAATCCGCTTCGGTGAAGTCTATGGTTTGGGTACCGTTGATGTATAGCCGGGTGCGCGGACCTTCGCAGCGAATTTCATATTGGTTCCAGTCGTTGGGCTTGAGGATTTTCTCGATCACTCCGGCCTTGGGCTGGGCGAGCACACGGCGGCGGCGTGATTCATCGTACAGCGCCCCCCACCAGCCCGGGCCCATATCGGCCTGGTACCCGATCACTTCATGGTGGTTGGGAATACGCTTGGTGCGAATCTGAATGCCGGCATTGGCCTTGGGGCCGCCAACGAGTTTAACCTCCAATTTGAGGATGAAATTTTTGTACGTCTTCTTCGTGCAAAGAAATTCGTTTTGGGGAATCTTGGTCTTGAGGTTGCCGGCCACCACGGCGCCTTCCTCGATCCGGAAGTATTTCAGATTTCCTTCCCAGCCATTGAAGGTTTTGCCGTCAAAAATTCGGGCGGGTTTCTGGGCGTGCACCACCAGCACGGTGACGGCCAACATGATTGCAAAAAGGAATCGCTGCATACTTACGGTTATACCAACGGCGGTGCGGAGTCGCGAAAAAAATGTTTTCTAGACAAATCACTTTTTAGGGAGCGCTTCATATATAATTGCCGTCTAACAAGAAAACCCTGTGAAAAAAACCGTTTCGCTCCGGATAAACCAAAAAAACTTGAACCATCATCTATGGAACAATCACGGGACATGGTGGCTGCACTACACACTGCACCTACCCGACTATACCAAGCGCCGCGTGCGAAAGAGTTTGGCCACGCACAATGTGGAGGAAGCCAGACAGCGACGGGATGAGATTCTCGCCACCACGATGCACTAAATCATGGTAAAGCAATGCTGTTGCTGATGTGACGACAGTAGCAGGTGTGTAGCTGCGCGAAAAAAGCAGTGACTTCAAATCTTGCTGTAGCACATTGATCATTGAAAAACAATCGCCCGCCCGCGATAGTGACCGCCCATGTACCTCCCCATGATGCGTCGGGTGATTTTGGAGACAGACAAACGTCTGCTCTGGAAGTTTGCCTACAACTTCGGTTGGCGCGGCATGCGGAGTGTGCAGCGGTTTAAGTCCGGGCTGAAGCGCGGCGAATATTTCCCGCCGTTCCTCTACATATCAGTTTTAAATTCCTGCAACCTCCGCTGTAAGGGCTGCTGGGTGGATGTGGCGGCGAAACAGGAGAAGATCGAGGCGGATCATTTGCACCGGCTCATCCGCGAGGCCAGCGAGGCCGGCAACAGCTTTTTCGGCATCCTCGGTGGCGAACCCTTCATGTACAAGGGCTTGCTCGACATCCTCGCCGAGCATCCGGATTGTTATTTCCAAGTCTTCACCAATGGCCAACTCATTACGCCAGAGCACGCCGCACGCATGCGCGAGATGGGTAATGTGACACCGCTCATTTCGATTGAAGGCACTGAGATCGTCAGTGACCAGCGGCGTGGCCGAAATAATGTTTACACCAAAAGCATGCAGGGCATCCTTAATTGTGTAGATGCAAAACTACTCACCGGCGTTGCTACTAGTCTGTGCCAGACTAACATCGACGATCTTCTGCGTGAGGAATGGCTCGATAAACTCATCGATCTCGGGGTGATGTACGCATGGTATCACACCTACCGCCCTGTCGGCCCCGAGCCCAATGATCAGCTCTGCCTCACGCCCGAGCAGCAGCTTAAGATCCGCAAATTTGTCGTGGAAATGCGCGCCAAAAAACCGATCGCCATGATCGATGCGTATTACATGCACGACGGCCAAGCACTTTGCCCGGCCGCCACTGGCATCAGTCACCACATCAGTCCGTGGGGAGCCATTGAGCCGTGCCCGATCATTCAGTTCGCCAAAGAAAACATCCGCGACAAACGCCACATCCGCGATGTGTTTGTCCAAAGCGAGTACCTGAAAGATTTTCGAGAAATGAGCGCCGAAACCACACGTGGATGCATCATGCTCGAGCGGCCAGACAAGGTGAAGGCGTTCGTTGAGAAACACGACGCGCCCGACGGTACCGCCCGAGGCACCGCATTGCCCGAGCTGGAGGCCATGAACAACCGCCCCAGCCAGTGGAACCACGCGGAAAAGGTGCCGGAAAAAAACTGGATCTACAAATTCGCCAAAAAACACTTCTTCAGCGACTTCGGGGCATATGAGCATCTAAAGGAAGACTAGGCCATGCCGGCCATCTCCATCGTCATCCCGACGCTCAATGAGGCGAAGGAACTGCCAGAGACCCTCCGTCGCGCTAAATCACTTGATGGCCTTCAAGAAATCATTATCGTGGATGCCGGCAGCACCGACTCCACACAAGATATTGCGCGCGAAGCAGGCTGCATAACTCTCAAGTGCAAACCAAATCGCGGCCGCCAGCTCCGGCTTGGCGCTGAACTAGCCAAAGGGGAAATCGTCCTGCTTTTACATGCCGACACTTGGTTGCCGGAAAACGCTGCATCCATCATCACAAAAACCCTAGCCAAACCAGACGTCGTCGCCGGCGCCTTCCAAAAACGCTTCCGCGATCGTGGCGCTCTGCCAGGATCACGCATCCGCTGCTGGATCTTATGGAAATGGTTCAACAAATTCTTTGGGGACCAAGCCATCTTCGTAAAACGCCACGCCCTCGAACAAGCCGGCGGTGTGCCCGCGATCCCTTTGATGGAGGAATACGAACTCTGCAAAGCCTTGGAACCCCACGGCCGCCTTATGCTTGCACACACAGCCGTGACCACCACAGCGCGGAAGTTTCGCAAAGAAGGCACATTCCAAAACTATTATCGCATGGTACGCTGTCACGCCCAACTCCTCCTCGGCACATCACCGCAACAGTTGAAAAAGTTTTATTACCCCGATAAAACGGTTCTTCAGGATGCTCAAGATGATAAAATAATTCCCTGAATACCGATCCCATCCGTGTTAACTTCCGCGCGCCATGTTTCAAATGGGCAAATTGAAATTGAGGTCGAACCTCTTCCTCTCGCCGCTGGCGGGATACACGAACCTCCCGTTCCGGCTGGTCATCCGAGAAGTCGGCGGGGTGGATTTGTGCACCACGGATTTGGTGAATGCCCGCTCGCTCATTGAACGCAATCCCAAGGCACTCAAGCTCATCGAGACCAATGACGCCGATCGCCCGGTCGCGGTGCAACTCTTCGGCGCGGTGCCGGAAGAAATGCGCGATGCCGCCCTCTACCTCGAGTCCCTTGGCGTCTCCGCCATTGATATCAACATGGGTTGCCCCGTACGCAAGGTGGTGAAAACCGGCGGCGGATCCGCGATGATGACCGAGCTGCCCAAAACGCAGGCGCTCGTGCGCGGCATGGTGGATGCCCTGAATATCCCCGTCACCGCCAAGATGCGGCTCGGCTGGGATGACGACAACATTACCGCGCCCGACCTCGCGCGCGCTTTGGCTGATGCCGGATGTGCCACCATTTTCGTCCACGGCCGCACACGTGCCCAGGGTTTTGAAGGCACCGTGAAGCTCGACGGTATCCGCCGCGTAGTGGAGGCCGTGCCCAACCTGCCCGTGGTGGGCAATGGCGATGTGACCTCCGCCGTAGCCGCCGCACACATGTTCGAAGCCACCGGCTGCGCCGGGGTGTCCATCGGCCGCGGCGCGTTTTATAATCCGTGGATTTTCAAACACACCCTCCACTATATTGAAACCGGAGAACTCCTTCCCGAGCCATCCTTTGACGAACGCATCTGCGTCCTGCGCCGTCATTATAACCTAATGGTAGAGGTTTTCGGCGAAGATCGCGGCAGCGTGATGTTCCGCAAAGTCGCCCCGTGGTACGCCAAACGCTTCGGCCCGGCCAAGCCCTTCAACAAAGCCATTGTCCAAATCAGCACTCGCGATGAGTTCGAAACAGTGCTCGCTAATTACCTAGACTGGCGAAATCAGTTCACCGACTCTGAAGGCAAACTACGCTCCCAGTATGAGATCGAGCCGTTAATGGCATCTTTTTTGAGGGGAAACACTTCCGTTAAAAAAAGTCGAGAAACTATTCCTGTCCCCAAAGGTCCGATAGATAAATGGTGAAACCTCTAGTTTTTGGCGACCAATGCATAATAATGTGTATTATCCCATGGATTTAGCTCTCGCGGGTATATATCACGAATCTCTATTTGATCGAATCCTGCTGATTCTAGCAAAGAAACTTCCTTCTTTAAGGTGCGATAATTAGCGAAGTAATGTGCTTTTAAATTATCTGACCACCCGTTGACAGTTCTTTCATCGGGTGTTCCAAACTGATTTTTAACTATTAACTCTCCTTGCGATCGCAACACTCGGAAAGCATTATTATATATTTGGAGAGCCTCTTTAGCATTAAAGTAATGCATAATCCCGAAACACGTTACTAGGTCATATTCATTTTTGGATACATATGATTTTATGTCCGAATTCTTTACGGTAACCTTAGGTGAATTAATTATCGAAGAAGAAAACTCTGGAAATATCTCAACACATGTTACTACACTTAGGTGAGATATAATTTTATTTATGATTTCTCCTGTTCCTGACCCCAAGTCCAGCACCTCGGCCGCCTTAAAACCTTTCAGGCGGTTTTGTATAAACCTGACATCAAATTCTAATTGTTGGGGTTTGTTTGCGTATACATCTTTTTCTTTACGCTCTCCCCGAGCCAATTTTTTATGGAACTCTAATGTTTGAGTATTAGATAGTTGCATTTTTTACGAGATGTTTTGCCAGTTCGCTACTGGAATCAATAATTGGGAAGCTTGCCCGGCTCAATACGCCATCGAATGGAATACATAGTTCGGTGCATGCTAGAACTAATGCGGCTATCCCTGGGAACGTACCCTCTATTAATGCTAAGAGATCTGAAGCTAAATTTTTCGCCACATTTAAATCATTATCCTTTGTCGAGTATATGATGCTTTCATTTATATTCTGTATTTCTTCTGTCGGTTCTAGATATTTATGTCCATGGTGATTTAAGTGCGGCTTGTAGGGAGCCTTATCCTTAACCATAAAAGTTCCTAAAACTAATACTTCTCCTGCTGGAATCCGTTTTCCGACCACACCAGATACTACCTCTATAGTGTCGACCACATCGATGTTCATTCGGCTCTTAATTTCGGGGATAAAGCAGGAAGCTGTATTGCAGGGTATATAGATTCGGTCGACAGGATAATTCTTTAATCGCTCCAAAGAGTCTATCATTTCTGGCACTGGAGACGTTTCGCCGTAAATGTAATGTCGGTTTCGGCTAGGGATGTGTGGGTTGTTGTCTAAAATAACCCTAATATGACCGGCTTCAGTCAAAGGACTAGTATAGTCCAAAACTTTTTTATAAAATTCTAAGCTGGCATAGGATCCCATTCCGCCTAGAATTCCTATCTTTTTCATTTAATCTTCCTTTTGATCTCGGATGTAGAAACCCCTTTGAGTCGTGGTATCCGTTTAATCGAAATATTGTTATTATAACAGAACTCAAAAGCCTTTCCATGTTGAGTTAACCCTTGTTTCCCGTAATCTTCACCTATTGCAAAAATTGATGGCCTCAATGTGGTGAGTTGATCAATTTGGTCGACGTTTGAATATATAATAACTTTATTTACATACCTTATGCTTGTAATTAAAGCTGCCCTTGCATTCTGGCAAATAGCCGGAAGACTTCCTTTTGTCTCTTTTACTGTCTGGTCAGCACAAACCCCAACAATCAGGTTTTCTCCTAGCTGGCTGGCTTTTTTTATGACATTCAGATGGCCAATATGAAACAAATCCCATACGCCTGGTATGTAAACAGTTGTTTCGAAGAGGGGCTGAGGCCTGTCCGGATAATTGACAGGCTTTCCTTTATGCTGATGCTCTAATTGAATACTATCAGCACTACTATTAATTTTAAGAGTCGCTCTCATAGAACATTAAGTTTCGCTTTTAATTCATCTGAGTGAGGCGGATATTTCTGATAAAAATTTGGGTCCGGCGTCATCCAATCATCCCCGAACCTCTGTGAGAGAAAGCTCTCTGGATCAGACGGTGTTAAAATTTTTTTCCCGCGCCATTTAAGATATTCTAAATTTAGAATGTTCTCTTCCTTTATGTCAAAAGTGAAGGATCCAATCCTTCCTATGCCAAATTTTCCGGGTAAAGTTCTGTAATATGGGTAGATATCGGCGTACAAATGATTGGTTGCGCTGTAATATATGCGCGGGATTTGGGCAGGCCTATCACCATAATCCCTCCCCCAATTTGGCACGTAAAATAAACCAGATTGAAGAACGAACCCTATATCACCTTGCGGGGAACGATGCGGTTTTCCTTCCGAGGATAAAGCTTCGAAGATTCGATGCTCGTCTTGCGCATGGAATCCAAAATCTATGTCCCTGTCCCACGCTAACAAACCTCCTTCTCTTACTATTCCTAATAAGGATCCCCCGTCTAACCAATATGGGATTTCGTATCGCGAAAAGAGCTGTGCTATTTCAATTAACATCGTGCTCAGATTAGCAATACAACATTTAGGCGTAAGGGCTTCTGTTCTGAATGTGTTTTGATCCTTTGTCTCTAGACAGACTTCACTTGAACGAGAACAACCCTTGAGTTTTTCTAGATTTTTCAGGGCGCGCCTCAAATTAGATATTTGAGAACCTTGGGAAATTTTCCTAGAAGAGGCATTCTTCTTATCTTCCGATTTAGTCGGAACAGTATTCATTATTTGAAAAGCAGCATTATGTGTGCCAAACTAGTAGATTAACGTTCTTTCCCTTGACTTGGCCGCGCGGCTTACCTCCAATGCGCGCGAACCCGATTTATTCCATGGCTGAATTTTTCCCGGACGTTAAGACAATTGAATACGAGGGCGCAGATTCCAAAAATCCGCTGGCCTTCAAGCATTACAACGCCGACGAGGTAATCGAGGGCAAATCCATGAAGGACCATTTGCGCTTCGGTATCGCCTATTGGCACACCATGCGCGGCACGGGCAATGATCCCTTCGGTCCCGGCACCGCGGTGCGCCCGTGGGAGGCGGCCAATGATGATGTGGCCAATGCGCAAACCCGCGCACGAGTGTTCATCGAGTTCATGGAAAAACTCGGTGCGCCCTTCTATTGTTTCCACGATCGGGACATCGCGCCCGAGGGCGCCACGCTGCAGGAGAGCCACGATAACCTCGACGCCGTGGTTTCTCTTCTTAAGGAGGAACAGGAACGTACCGGCATCCAGTTGCTGTGGGGCACAGCCAATCTCTTCAGCAACCCGCGCTTCATGCACGGCGCAGCGACCAGCTGCAACGCCGATGTCTTTGCCTACGCGGCGAGTCAGGTGAAGAAAATGCTCGAGGTCACCAAGGAACTGGGTGGCGAAAACTACGTGTTCTGGGGCGGCCGCGAAGGCTACCAGTGCTGGCTCAACACCGACATGCAACGCGAACTCGATCACCTCGCCAAGTTCATGCACATGGCCGTGGATTATGCGAAGAAGATCGGCTTCACCGGCCAGTTTCTCTTTGAACCCAAGCCCAAGGAGCCAACCAAACACCAGTACGACTTCGATGCTGCTGCGTGCCTGAATTTTATCCGCGCCAACGGTCTGGAAGATTACGTGAAGCTCAACATTGAGACCAACCACGCCACGTTGGCAGGCCACACCATGGAGCACGAGCTAGACTACGCCGGTGGCCAGGGCTTCCTAGGCTCCATCGACGCCAACACCGGTGACCTCCTGCTGGGCTGGGACACCGACCAGTTCCCAACCGACATTTATCTCACTACCAAGAGCATGCTCGCAATCCTCAAGCATGGCGGCATTGCGCCGGGCGGAGTAAACTTTGACGCCAAAGTGCGGCGCGAAAGCCACGAGCCGATCGATCTTTTCCACGCGCACATCGGCGGAATGGACGCCTTTGCCCGCGGCCTGAAGATCGCCGCCGCCATCCGTGCCGACGGGCGCCTTGAGGAGGCCGTGAATGATCGTTACGACAGTTGGAATCACGGCGTCGGCAAAGACATCGAGAACGGCACCGCGAACTTTGAGAGCCTCGAGAGCTACATGCTCACGAAGGGCGAAATCTCAGACAACAAGAGCGGTCGCCAAGAATACTTGGAAAACCTGATCAACGAGTACGTCTAGGGGTCTTCCAAGCCCACGAATTCAAGCGGCCGCCGGGCCGCTTTTTTGTTTTATGCATGTAGCCGCAGGATGATACGTGTCCCCTCGCCGGGAGCGGACTCGACTTCCACGCAGCCACCATGTGCTTCGGCCACCTTGGCCACGATTGCCAATCCCAAACCGCCGCCTTTATCCTTGGTGGAGCTTAACATGCCGGAGAAAGCGTATTCGCGTTGTTTTTCCGTCATGCCCGGGCCTGAATCAGTAAAAGTAACTGTCACTCCCTGTTCGACCGCCGTGGTGGCTATCTTCAATTTCCCCCCCTGTTGCATCGCCTCAGTAGCGTTCAGGATGAGGTTTAAAAATGCCTGGGATAATTGCGTGGCATCACCTTTCACCAGCGGCAAATCCGACGCGTCCTCGCGCACAAGGGTAATCTGCTGATGCTGCAGCTTATGCCGTGTGAGCAGGCTTAGGTCGTCCAGTAAGCCAGGTATATCCACTGGGCCCATTTGGGGTTCAGCGTTTCGAGCAAACTTCACGATGTTGTCCACAATCTGGTCGAGGTGATTCATCTTTTCACTCAGCACACGCGCATCCTCAGCCCGCGGATCGCCCTCGGCAAAATCCAGTTCCATGGAGTGGTACAACATCTTCATCACCGTGAGCGGGTTCCGGATTTCATGGGCCACTTCCGCCGCCAACAAGCCCAACGCACTGAGCTGTTCGTTGCGGCGCAATTGCTCTTCAACATCCACCGTACGCTCGTAAAGCCGCGCTTTTTCAATCGCCACGGCCGACAATTCTGCCAAAGCACTCAGCGTCCGCACTTCTTCATTGGAAAAAACATGAGGTGCCTCTGTATACACACTCAAGGTCCCTAGGCTTTGATCGCCGAAAACCAATGGAGCGCAGAGCAATGAAACAAGCCCTTCGCGTCGGGCGGTTTCCGGATGTTGGTACTGCGCTGATGTTTGCACGTTGAGCACCTGCATAGGCTTACGGCGGCGCACCACTGAGCCCATCAGGCTCTCCACCACACTGAGAGGTGGACGCTGTCGATAATCGATTCCGGCTCCAAACTGAGCACGCATTTCGAGCCATTCCCCGGAAGGGTCGAGCAACTGCAACGAACACATCTTCACTCGGCCCAATCCAGCCGCTTCACGCGTAATGGATTCCAGCACCTCATCCAGATGCAGGTTGCTGTTAATCGTCTGTCCTACGGACACCAGCGACCGAAGCAGTTCTGCTCGCTGTCGGTGTTGCTCGTACTGCCAAGTATTCACAATTACCTGCATGGCATGCCGCGCGAGTTCCTCTAACAATTTTTGATCAGTTTCAGAAAAAGCATCCACCGACTCGGCGTCAACGTTTAATACCGCCCGAACATCTTTCTCAATAAACAACGGCACGGCCAATTCGCTACGGACTTCCGGGCGCGCCGAAATATAACGTTCATCCACACTCACGTCGCCTATGCGCAGAGGCTCGCCATGGTGCGCCACCCAACCGGTAATGCCTTCGTTGGGCCGCAGGGACATCGTGCTTGCGTCTTCAGGCAGCCCTTCGGAGGCTGCAATATCTAGTAGGCCCGTGGTCGGATTCACTAAAGCCAGCGAGCCGCTGCTCGCCCCCATCAACGACACGGCCTCCCTGACAATCAACCGGAGCGCTTCAGTCGATTCCAATGTGGAATGAATAGCCCGCGATACTTCGTATAATCGCTGCAGTTGTTCAGACGTGAACGACCCGGTCATGGTACCCTCCGTAACAACACAACGCCCGTGCCAGCGAACACGAGGTTCGGTAACCACGCCGCCAATACCGGGGGCATATGCCCCGCCGTGCCCAGCGCCAAGCCCCAGCGCATTAAAATGAAATAGATAAAACAAATCCCCACACTGCCCGCCACCCCCACAAAAACATTGCGCCGCCCGCTCGCAGCTCCAAACGGCAGCGCCACCAACACCACCACCAGACAGGTAAACGGCTGCGCAATACGCCCGTGAAATTGGGTGAGGATCAGCGTCGCCTTATCGGTCTGCATTTCCGGATGCAGCTTGCGATACTCCAAAATCTCAATCAATGAGAGCTGCAATTGCTTGGCGGCTTTCAATTGATCCAGTTGCGCGATCTTGATCTCAGCCTGTAATTGCTCCGGCGATCCGCCGAGATTCAAACCGGCCAGCACGTTGGTGGCGATCACTTGGTTAGGAAGATCGTTGGTTGGCGGGGAATAGAGTTTTTTCTCTGCCGAATAAAACACCCAGTTGCCATTGGTCCATACCCCACGTGTTGCATCCACCACTGTGCGCACCTCATCGCGGGTCCAGTCCACCGAGGGATTTTCCATCTCGCCGGTGGCTAGGTTATACCGATGGATATGCCAAAATTGCCCCAGCGCGTCATCACGGAAATCCAAATTAGTGAGCCATTTATCCGCATCAGTGCGGCCCGATTCAAGCAGCCGCGAGGATTTCGCCGAGGCATTGGGCGCAACGAATTCTGTCACGGCAAACAACATGCCACCGATGAACAGGGCCACCGCAAAATACGGCACGCTGATCCGCGCCAAACTAATCCCCGCCGCGCGCATCGCCACCAACTCGTTACTCCGCGCCAGGTTGGTAAGTGTATAGAGGAGTGCCAACAACAACGCAATCGGCAGCACCGTGCTCATCAGCTCAGGCGTGCGCAGGATGTAGATCTCGCCGATCTGACTCCATTCCAGCTCGCGATCCTGATAGTCTTTTAGGTTGCCAAATAGATCGAACGCCGTCCAAAAAATCTGGAAGCCCACCAGACAATACAGCAGTGGCACGAGCAATTCGCGCAAAAGATACCGGTCCAGCAATCGCATCCCCCGACAGGCTAGCCAGTGACCCGCCCGGATTCGAGGCAAAAGGCTCGCCGCCGCCCGTGTGCCCAGCGTAGCCTACCGCGTGCGTGTCACCAACCTCAACCCCGCCGATACCATTGGCGCCAGTGCGTGGCTAGTGGAATCCGGCGGCCACCGCATCCTGCTCGATGCTGGCACCTGCCCCGGCGTGGAAGGCCGCCCCGGCCTGCCGTTGTATTCGCAGGTGGCCGATCAGGAGGTGGATGCCATCGCGATTTCGCATTGCCATCAGGATCACTGCGGCTCCCTACCGGTGGCGCTCCGTCACTTCCCGCGGGCGCGGGTGTTAATGACCGAGCCGAGCTATTTTCTCATCGAACGCGTCCTGCACAACTCGGTGAACGTAATGAAACGGCAGCGCACCGAACGAAACATTCCCGATTATCCGCTGTTTCACCATAACGAGGTGGACGAGTTTTCTTATTTATTCCAAGGATTTAAGTATGGAACTGCGGAGCCATGGATCCCCGTGCGCCCGGGCGCGGCCGACAAGCCGACACCCACGGTGTGCTTTCATCCCGCCGGCCATGTACTAGGCTCCGCCGGGCTAAGGGTGGCCCATGGGCGGAAATCACTTTTTTATACCGGCGATGTCTGCTTTCACGATCAAACGCTCTCGCCGAAGGCGGATTTTTCAAGCACGCAATCCGACGTGTTGATCCTGGAAACTACGCGCGGCGCCACCGAAACTCCCGCCGGGTTTACGCGGGAAGCCGAGCTGCAACGATTCATCACAGCCATCCGCGAGGGCCTGCAGTCGGGCGGGGTGTTGGTGCCGGTGTTTGCCTTGGGCCGGACGCAGGAAATGCTGGCGGCCATTGCTTTGGCAATGAAGTCTGGGGAATTAAACCGGCAGCCGGTATATATAGGTGGCTTGGGACGAGTATTTACTGAGATTTATGACTTGGTCTCGTCGCGCGCGCCCAATCGGCGACCGGATCTCAATCTCCATGAGGCGCTGGATTTGCAAGTGCTAGAGCAGCGCGATTTTCGCAAACTGAAAGTGGATGGCCAACTCTTCGTGATCACCGCCGGCATGCTCAGCGAGAACACCGCCGCGCATCACCTCGCGCAACACATGATGCCCGAAAAACGTCATTCCATTTTATTTGTCGGCTATTCCGCACCGGACACACCCGGAGGCGCCCTGCGCGCGGCCGAGCGGGGCGAGCCTTTTCATTTCAGCGATAGCGCCGGCGAACTCACGCGCCAGTGCCGGCTGGAGAGCTTCGATCTTTCCGCCCATGCGAATCGAGAAGAGCTGGTGGATTTTGCGGTGCAAATGGCCCCACGGACCGTGATCCTCGGCCACGGCGAGCCCGATGCCCGCGATTGGATTGAGGCGGAGCTGCGCGACCGCCTGCCCAAGCTCAATATCATTCAGCCCGCTCCCGGTGAAGCACTGGAGGTGTGACATCGCGGCTTGTTTTCCACGATTTTTTCCGCTACTAAACACAATCTCTCCATGAGGCCCTCACCACACAGCGCCGGCTTCACTCTGCTGGAAGTGATGACCACGGTGGCCATCGTGTCGCTGTTATTGGTGATGGTGTATTCGTCCTGGAGATCAGTGTTAGACGCCTCGGAAAACAGCCAGCTCGCTGCGCAAAATACCCATCGCGAACGCATGACGTTGCAGGCGTTGAACGAGGTGTTTTCCGGTGTGGCCTGGTATGAACACCATGCCAGCGGCCCAGTTCACTTGGATTCCACCGGTACTTTCAGCCAGCTCTCGATTATTAGTCGTGTGCCGCCGGATTTCTGGGGCGCCCGTCACTTGGGCGCGTATCCCTTGCGGCGCATTGAGTTTCTCACTGAAACCACAGCCGATGACGCCCATCAACTGGTGATGATCCAGCAACCTCTACTTTCGGTCACCAATGGTTCCCCAAAAATCCATCGCACGGTGCTTCTGCCCCGCGTGGAAACCTTTGCACTCGAAGTGCGCGAAGACACCCGGTCCATAACACCTTGGGAGCCCCATTGGAATGGTGCTAACGGCCTGCCCGCGGATGCCCGTGTTTCTCTCGGCATATCTGCAAAGTTCACTCGCCAGAAATCCTGGCCCTTGCTGGCCCATCTAGCCCAACACGCTAAGCTGCCGCCGGGTATTGGCACTGTCACCAACCTTTCTGGCAACACCTTTGCCGATGACGGGTTCGACACCGGTAAACAGGACAGCGGCGCCCGGCTGGTTTTCATCATCGATAAATCCGGCAGCATGTGGGGCGGCCAGTTGGAAATGGCTAAGAATGCCTTGTTGAAATCGCTCAATTCCATGGATGGTGCCGGCAAGTTTTATGTTTATTTTTTCAACCATCGTGATGACGCCATGCGGATTAACGACATTAGGTCCCCTGTCATGTTGGAAAGTAACCTAGCTAATATCAGTAAGGTTTCCGAATGGATTGATTCACGCCGCGCCCGCGGAGGAACGGATCCCTCCGATTCCCTAAGGTCCGCCTTTACTCACAAACCCACTGAATTATTCCTACTAACAGACGGAGAATTCCGAGTTAGAAAAGACGAGCCATCCGTACAAGTGTTAATCAAATCGCTTAATGCGAACAAGGCCACTAAAATCAATACGCTCGCCATTGGCGACCCCCTCCGAGGAACCACGACTGAAGCAACATTAATGATTATCGCCAAGGAAAATGGCGGCACCTATACTTTTATCGACCCGGCTACATCCACTTCACCTATAGGTTCCGCCAATCCATAAAATCA
>Ga0160423_10002938_pt1 | contig 14177 bp, 13 predicted proteins | sample CRUFie14St8metaG_FD_108191 | JGI IMG/M metagenome (GOLD analysis project Ga0160423, IMG submission 108191) | Marine microbial communities from the Costa Rica Dome - CRUD Field 142mm St8 metaG | ecosystem: Environmental > Aquatic > Marine > Oceanic > Photic zone | place: Costa Rica: the Eastern...
ATGATGTCCTTGATTAAAATTGGCATGGATGATTCTGAAAGTTTTGCTGATTTGGTAAATTACATAAACACAGAAAAGGCGCTTCAAATTATTTCAGGGATATTGCTGTCAGTAGTAATTGCCTTTACTGCTGGGACAATTATACAATGGATTTCAAGAATTATTTTTACTTTTCAATACGAAAAGAAAATGAAAAACTTTGGTTTTTTATTTGCATCTGTATGTTTGACCTCTATCGGATATTTCATTTTTTTTAAAGGATTAAAAGGCACCCCATATTACGCAGAAATTTCTGAGGTTTTAAAAAGTAACTTCTTTTTTGTCATTTTTTGCATGCTTGCTTTTTGGACTCTTATCACACTATTTGTAGATAAAATTTTAAAAAAGAATGTGTTAATTCTTGTTATCGGGGTTGGTACTTTTGGTTTGGCACTCGCCTTTGCAGGTAACGATCTTGTAAACTTTATTGGCGTTCCCATGGCTGCTTACCATTCTTTTGAAGCATGGTCTGTTTCAGGAACTCCATCTAATGAATTTTCCATGGAAGTCTTATCAAAAAAAGTACCTGCTGAACCGTTTTTGCTTATTATTTCAGGGTTGATTATGGTTTTGACACTGTGGTTTTCCAAAAAGGCAAAGTTGGTAACTGAAACGGAAATTGGATTGTCGAGACAAAATGATGGGGATGAAAAGTTTAAGCCTAATTTACTTTCAAAAATTATTGTAAAGGCTTCAAGTAATATTTCTTCTTCTATTCAAGCCGTTCTTCCAAAATCGGTGAATAATCGTATTGAAAATAGCTACAAGTTTCCGTTAGCTAATCTTTCATACAGTAAAGCCAAAGAGCTTCCTGCTTTTGATTTAATCCGTGCATCTGTAAATCTAACTGTTGCTGGAATCCTTATTTCAATTGCAACTTCAATGAAGCTGCCTCTATCAACAACCTATGTCACCTTTATGGTCGCAATGGGAACCTCGCTTGCAGACCGTGCTTGGGGAAGAGAATCAGCTGTTTACAGAGTCGCTGGTGTGATCAATGTAATTGGAGGTTGGTTTTCAACCGCGATTGTCGCTTTCCTTTTGCTGGATTTATAACTTACATTTTATATATTGGTAAAGGAGTTTCTGTTGCAATTCTTTTGCTTTTTGCTGCTGTATTACTTGTTCGTAATTATCTATTTTATAAGAAAAATGCATTGGAAAGACGTTTTCCAACTGGACTAAAAAAGTCACAAAGTAAAACCGTTCAAGGAATTATAAAAGAAAGTTCAGATAATGTTTCTGAGGTGATAAATAGAACATCGAAAATATACTCATCTCTAATAAATGGTCTTTCAAAACAAGAAGCAGATAAACTCAAAAAATGTAAAAAGAAGATTAATAAACTCGATAATGAGGTTGAAGGCTTACGAAACCACTTGTTTTATTTCATAAAAAACCTTGATGAAACCAGTATTATTGGGAGTTCCTTTTACATTAGCATTTTAGCATACTTAACAGACATTACTCAATCGCTAGAATATATGGCCAAGAAATCTTTCAAACACGTGGAAAACCATCATAAGCCATTGAAGTACAACCAAATTAAAGATTTGACGGAAATTCAGGGATCTATCTCTAATATTCTTTCAAAAATTCAAGTTGCCTTTTCTAATGACAGCTACAAGGAATTAGGAATTATTATTGAAGAAAAAGAAAGTTTATTGGCTCTGATATCAGAAAAAATCGATAATCAAATCAAACGCACACGTAGTGAGGGATCGTCTCCCAAAAATACGGCATTGTATTTTAATCTAATGTTGGAGTCGAAAGACTTGGTAAAGTCTATTTTTAGTGTGAGTGAGGAGTATTATAATAGTGCGAAATAAAGGATCTGATTTTCTAATTGTTTATATGGAAGGGAGAAATTAATTACTCCCTTTTTTAATTTTGGTTTACAATTTTTCATATTGTGTACCTTTGTACATCGTTTTCCCCTCAACATAGGGCCTAAGCAAATTACTATGCAAAGTTTTCGATCTAAAATCAATCCAAAGAGCGATCGCTTCCTAAGAAATAAGGAAGAGATGCAAGTATTGGTTGACGAGCTTCAGGCGCACCTGACTGTTGCCAAGACAGAGGGCAGCAAAGCATCGATTGATCGTGCTAGGAAACGAAAAAAGTTTTTAGCTAGAGAACGCATTCAACTTTTACTCGACAAAGACAGTCCTTTTATCGAGCTGATGCCCTTGGCGGGCTTGCTCCACGAGGGTGGTTTTGGCCCTGGCGGAACCACTGTTGCAGGGGTTGGGTATGTCAACAAACGCCTTTGCATTGTCAATGCCAATCTCAGCACACGCAAGGCAGGAACAGTCGATTATGCCACGAGCTTAAAAATTCGTCGATTGGGTGAAATCGCTTTAGAAAACAAGATTCCAACCATCAACTTGGTGGAGAGTGGTGGCGCAAATCTTCCCGATCAAGATCGAGTGTTTAACAACTACGGTTCCACTTTCAGGGATATGTCTTTGCGATCCAAGCAAGGGATTCCCACCATATCGGTTGTCTTTGGCAATGCCACAGCTGGTGGGGCTTATGTACCAGGCATGTCGGACTACACAATTATGCAAAAGGATGCTGCCAAGGTATTTTTGGCGGGTCCCCCACTGGTAAAAATGGCAACCAATGAAGATACCAATGCCGAAGAACTTGGGGGTGCAACCATGCATAGTAACATTTCGGGTGTTGCCGATTTTTTGGCAGATGACGAAATGGATGCCATCAATATTGCACGTCATGTGGTGAAAACCCTCAAGCCACACAAACCACATTTCGAACCCTCAACACCCATAGTGCCGCCACGATACAAGCAAGAGGAACTCTTGGGGATTCTTCCAGCAAACCTCAAAAAACAAGTGGATGTTCGTGAGGTCATTGCGCGAATTGTGGATGGATCTGAATTTACAGAATTCAAAGAAAACTATGGTAAAACCATGATTTGTTGCTGGGCTAAAATCGGAGGGTATCCCATCGGAATTATCGCCAGCAATGGGGTAATCTTTGCCGAGTCTGCCCAAAAAGCTACACAGTTTATCCAACTCGCCAACAAGTCCAATCTACCCCTTTTGTTTATGCACAACACCACTGGCTTTATGGTTGGTAAATCCTATGAACAGAAGGGAATGATCAACAGTGGTTCACAATTGATCCACGCAGTGGCAGGCAGCACTGTGCCCCACATCACACTGTTGATTGGCAACTCCTATGGCGCCGGAAATTATGCCATGTGTGGTCGTTCATTTTCCCCTCGTTTTTTGTTCTCATATCCCAATGTCAAGGCAGGAGTGATGGGTGCTGAGCAATTGGCTGGCGTAATGGAAATCATCAAACGACAGTCGGCTGCTTCCACAAATCAAAAAGTGGATGAAAAGCAACTCAAAAAGGAAAAGGACGCCATCAAAAAAGATGCACAAGCCAAGGCGAGTGTATGGCATGCCACTTCAGAACTTTGGGATGATGGGGTGATTGATCCGCGCCAGACAAGAGAGCACTTGACCATTGCATTGGCAACTGTCTATCAATACCCTATTGAAGGGACAGACGCTTTTGGTGTGTTTCGGATGTAGTTTATTTCAAAAAAACCAGACTGCTCATCAGACTGCTGTGAGGGTTATGACCCACACATCAGGCAATCATCGTCTTCATTTTCTTTCGACTTGGCAATCATCTCTTTCAGCTCACTGGGTGTGAGTGGTTCAACCGCCACTGGCTTTTCAGCAGCTTTGGGCGCCGCTTTGCCAGCCGAAGCAGTTGCAACAGCTGGTGCTGTTTCAGGAACTTTCTCTTCTTTTTTCTTATCGAGTGTAAACTTGATTGCATCCACAGCCGACTTGGTTCGGAGATAGTACATTCCTGTTTTGAGCCCTGACTTCCACGCATAGAAGTGCATCGAGGTCAGCTTGGCCATGGTAGCACCCTCCATAAACAAGTTGAGCGATTGTGACTGATCGATAAAATAACCACGCTGGCGAGACATGTCGATGATGTCTTTCATGCTCAATTCCCATGCGGTTTTATACAGCTCTTTGATATCGTCAGGGATATTGTCGAGTTGCTGAACCGAGCCATTGGCACGCATCAATTCTTGCTTGAGATCTTCATCCCAGAGACCCAAATTGACGAGGTCTTCCAACAAGTGTTTGTTCACGACTATAAACTCACCGGACAACACTCGTCGAGTATAGATATTGGATGTATAGGGTTCAAAGCATTCGTTATTTCCGAGGATTTGGGAGGTTGAAGCAGTTGGCATTGGTGCCACGAGCAGGGAGTTGCGAACACCATGCTTTTTGACCTCTTTTCGAAGCGCAACCCAATCCCATCGGCCACTGAGCTCACTGTCTTTGATTCCCCAAAGGTTGTGTTGGAACTCCCCTTTTGAAATGGGTGATCCTTTATAACTTTCATAGGCTCCTTCGTCTTTTGCCATGTCTTTGGAGGCGGTCACAGCTGCGAAATAAAGCGTTTCAAAAATCTCTTGGTTGAGTGTTTTGGCCTCGTCTGACGTAAAGGGCATACGCAACTTGATAAAGGTATCGGCTAGCCCTTGCACACCCAATCCAATTGGGCGATGTCTAAAGTTACTGTTCTCCGCTTCTTTGACTGGGTAGTAATTTCGGTCAATCACCTTGTTGAGGTTTTTGGTTGCACGCACTGTTACGTCATACAATTCTTGGTGGTCAAAAGCACCATCTTTAACAAACATCGGCAAGGCGATGGAGGCGAGGTTACAAACCGCCACTTCGTCTGGAGAGGTATATTCCAAAATCTCTGTACACAAGTTTGACGAGCGAATGGTTCCTAGGTTTTTCTGATTCGACTTGCGATTTGCCGCGTCTTTGTACAGCATATAAGGTGTTCCTGTTTCGATTTGTGATTCGAGGATTTTTTCCCACAATTCACGTGCCTGTATGGTTTTTCGGCCCTTGTTATTTTTTTCGTAGTCGAGGTATTTTTTCTCAAACTCATCGCCATGAGAATCATACAATCCGGGGCACTCATTGGGACACATCAAAGTCCATGTAGAGTCTTCCTCCACCCGACGCATAAACAAGTCAGGAATCCACATGGCGTAGAACAAATCGCGGGCACGCATTTCTTCCTTTCCGTGGTTTTTCTTCAAGTTGAGGAAGTCAAAAATATCGGCATGCCATGGTTCGACATAGATTGCAAATGATCCTTTTCGTTTGCCACCTCCTTGGTCGACATAGCGTGCAGTGTCGTTGAATACACGCAGCATGGGGACAACGCCATTGGAGGTGCCATTGGTTCCTGCGATATAGGATCCCGTCGCGCGGATGTTGTGAATTGATAGACCAATTCCTCCAGCCGATTGAGATATTTTTGCTGTTTGTTTTAGGGTGTCATAAATACCGTCGATGCTGTCATCTTTCATGGCAAGCAAAAAGCAAGACGACATTTGAGGCTTGGGTGTTCCTGAGTTGAAAAGAGTTGGTGTGGCGTGGGTGAAATACCTTTTGGACATCAAGTGATAGGTCTCAATTGCTGCGTCGAGATCGTTGAGGTGAATGCCGACAGAAACACGCATCAGCATATGTTGTGGACGCTCAACGATTTGACCATTGATTTTGAGAAGATAGGTCCGCTCTAAAGTTTTGAACCCAAAATAATCGTAGCCAAAATCGCGATTGTAGATGATGGTGGAGTCGAGAAGTTCTTCATTATCTTTGATAATTTTGTATACATTATCAGCGAGTAAAGGTGCTTTTTTTGCAGTGCGAGGGTTGATGTAGGTGTACAAATCAGTCATTGTTTCGACAAATGATTTTTTCGTGTTTTTGTGGAGATTTGATACAGAGATTCGCGCAGCGAGTTGAGCATAATCAGGGTGTGTTGTCGTCATTGTTGCTGCGGTTTCGGCAGCAAGGTTATCTAACTCGGAGGTTGTCACTCCGTCATACAAACCCTCGATGACTCTCATGGCAACTTTGACTGGATCAACTAGGTCATTTAGCCCATAACACAGCTTTCGTACACGTGCTGTAATCTTATCAAATATGATGGGCTCTTTGCGACCATCTCTTTTTAATACATACATCTATTCTCCTTTTTTGACAAAAAAACATTAGCCCATTCATAGGGACAACTACTCTACTAAATATGTGAAAAAGGACCTTAGAAATCGTCGTCAAACGAGTACTTTTCTTTCTCTTCGGTCTCTTGTTTCAGTACCCCTGCTTTCTGATATTCTGAAACTCGCTTTTCGAAGAAGTTTGTTTTTCCTTGTAGCGAAATCATATCCATGAAATCAAATGGGTTAGTTACGTTATATTCTTTTTTTAACTCTAGTTCCACCAACAATCGGTCAGTGACAAACTCTAAGTACTGCGTCATGAGTTTGGCGTTCATGCCGATCAAACTCACAGGGAGTGATTCGGTAATAAATTCGCGTTCGATGGACAATGCGTCCAAGATAATTTCGCGAATGCGTTGGGGTGGTACTTTGTTGATCAGGTGTTTGTTGTGTAGGTGAACAGCAAAGTCACAGTGCATGCCTTCGTCACGTGAGATCAACTCATTGGAGAAGGTTAAGCCTGGCATTAAGCCACGCTTTTTCAACCAAAAGATTGAACAAAATGCACCTGAGAAGAAGATTCCTTCTACAGCTGCAAAGGCAATAAGTCGCTCAGCAAAAGACTCGGACTCTACCCAACGCAGAGCCCACTCAGCTTTGCGCTTGATCGCGGGGAAAATTTCTATGGCGCGAAACAGTTTATCTTTTTCTACCTCATCTTTCACATAAGTATCGATCAGTAATGAGTAAGTCTCCGAGTGGATGTTCTCCATCATGATTTGAAAACCATAGAAAAACTTAACCTCGCTATATTGCACTTCATTTACAAAATTCTCAGCCAAGTTCTCATTCACAATCCCGTCCGATGCAGCAAAAAATGCCAAAATGTGTTTGATGAAATAGCGCTCATCGTCATTAAGCTTGTCTTGCCAATCCGTCAAATCTTGGTGCAAATCGATCTCCTCTGCTGTCCAAAAACACGCTTCTTGTTTTTTATACCATTCCCAAATATCGTGGTGTTCAATTGGAAATATTACGAATCGGTTTTTGTTTTCTTCTAGAATGGGTTCGACTGCTGCCATAATTATTTTTTTTTGTTATTGTGTTTTATGTGCTGAGAAATCAACCTTACAAATCTTCTCTTTTTTTGTGAAAATTAAAAGCCATAGTTTTTCACAATGCTGTCGTTTTTTTAACATTCGTTCAGTTTTTTCCTACGAAAATAAAACCCCTCTATTTTTTAAAATCCTGTCAATCAATATGTTGCGTTGGTGTATATGGTATAACGTCAGACAGGAATCATTTTTGGTGTTTATTGATTTTTATTTTGCTTGCTTGCCACACGCTCTAATTCAGCAAACCAATCTGTACCAAATTTTTTCTGTAATGCCTCCGCCACAAAGCGATACAAAGGCATCTGCATTTGCTTTCCATTGGCACAGCCAGCACTGCAAATTTGCCAGCGATGATAGTTGACTGCAGTAAACACAGAATAGTTTTTGACACGCACGGGATACAAGCGGCATGAGATCGGTTTTTTCCAATCCACTGCACCTGCTTGGTAGGCTTGTTCGATGCCACAATGTGCCCAGCCACGCTCATCAAAAGTGGCGTATGCACAAGCTGCGCCATCCACCAAAGGGGTTTCCAAATTCTTGTCTTTGGCCACGATAGATGTGCCTTGTGCGGCAATAGCTTTGCGACCTGCTTCGTTTAAAAAAGGAGCGATAGCATCATAGTCCTTTACCAACTTCTGGACCTCCTCTGAGCTCAGTGGTGCACCTGCTTCGCCCTCAACACAGCATGCCCCTTTGCACTGCGACAAGTCACAAGCAAATTGTTCCTTCAACAAGTCTTCCGATACCAAAGTATCTCCCAACTGAAACATCTCACAAAGCTACAATAATCAATGGCAAGATTGTATCTTTGTCGCATGTTTAATGTCAAAGAAATTTTTACTGCTGGGATGATTCTATTTGCTGTCATTGATATTATTGGCAGCACGCCTTTCATCATTGGTCTCCGTCAAAAGGTCGGTCATATCCAGTCGGAAAAAGCATCTTTGGTTGCCTTAGTGATTATGATTGGGTTTTTGTTTGTGGGGGAAGAAATCCTCAACCTCATCGGCATAGACGTCAATTCTTTTGCAGTGGCGGGGTCGATTATCATTTTCTTTTTGGCACTCGAAATGATTTTGGGGATACAGTTTTATAAAGAAGAATCGCCCGAAACGGCATCGATTGTTCCCATTGCTTTTCCAATCATTGCAGGGGCAGGAACCTTGACCACCTTGCTCTCTTTGCGTGCCGAGTTTGCTGCTGCAAACATCATTGCTGCTATCGTCATCAACATCCTTGTGGTATATATTGTATTGAAGTCTTCCAAAAGCATTGAACGTGTTTTGGGAAGCTCTGGTATCAGTGTTATTCAAAAGGTATTTGGTGTGATTCTACTTGCCATTGCTGTGAAACTATTTGCCAACAACGCACAACAACTCTTTTAAATCTATCGGATGAAAAAACTCATTATTGCTCTTGCATGTATCGCTTTAGGACTGGTTATCTTCAATCTCTTATATGTGGACTTTGCTGCGCCTTTGCAAGGCGACAGTTTGGTGGCTCTTGTCGGCATTGTTGCTGGTTTGTGCGCCATTGTTTTGCTCTCCCTATTGTGGGTTGCCAAAGCCATACAGGATAAAGTCAAATAGGTTGTTAGAGTTTCACTTCGAGCAGCTCAAGTGCTACCCCTGCTTTTTCTAAAAATTCTATGCCAGAAGTATCTTTATAGGTTTCGCCATAGACTACTCGTACGATACCAGCTTGGTGGATCAACTTGCTGCATTGCTGGCAGGGCGATAGGGTGATGTAGAGTGTTGCCCCTGCGCAGGATTGGGTGGATGCAGCCACTTTCATGATTGCATTTGCCTCAGCGTGGAGCACATACCAATGGGTGAGATAGTCATCGTCTTCACAGCAATTGTCAAACCCTGAGGGTGTGCCATTGTACCCATCCGAAATGATCATGCGATCTTTGACAATCAGCGAGCCAACTTGCTTGCGTTTGCAGTGCGATAGTTTTGCCCATTCGAGTGCCATGCGCATATAGGCAGTGTCGTAGCGAAGTTGTTTTGATTTGTTCATGGCCAACGTTCGAAAATTATAGGTAGCAATATACCAATTATGACACTAGACACCACAAGGATAAAATCACGTCGGCTTCGGCCCCAGACGTTGAGCACCAAAAAGGCAAGCAGCAACATCAACACGCCCAATGCGATTTGTGCTGCTTCGATCCCCAAAGCGAAAAACAACAAGGAGCTCCACAGGGGCTGTTCCAAGTCGCGAATCAAGTCGAAATAGCCCGCAAAGCCAAAGCCATGTATCAACCCAAAAAAAAGGGTGACCCACATTACAGTTTTGCTACTATTGAGCCATCTGCGTTGGGCAAAGATCATGTTGTGCAAGGCTGTGGCTGCGATACTCAGTGGGATCAAAAACTCGATCCAAGTGGGAGAAAAAGTCATCGAGTTGAGGGAGGCGATGACCAAAGACAGACTGTGTCCAATGGTAAAACAGGTGATGAGCCACAGGAGCTGTTTCCATTCTAACATCGAAAAGGGCAAGCAGAGTGCCATCAGAAATAGCAGATGGTCGTAGCCTTGCCAATCCCACACATGGGAAAAGCCCAATTCGACCAACAGCCAAGAATCATCCATATCACATCAAAATTAAAAAAAACTTAGAACCCACGCTCACTTTTGATTTGTTCGTATGCCTTTTGGATGTTTTGAAATTTTTCGCGTGCTGCCTTGACATATGCCTCCCCTAGGTGCTGCACCTTGTCGGGGTGGTGTCTTTTGGCGAGGTCGCGATAGGCCTTTTTGATTTCGGCGTCGGAGGCTGATTTGTCCACTTCTAAAATTTTGTAGGCCCCATCGACTTGTTTGATAAACATCGCCTTGATGCTTTCAAAGTCGATTGGGCGCACGCGCAAATAGCGTGAGAAAGATTCGATTTTGAGCCATTCAGCTTCGGAAACAGACCCATCGGCACCCGCAATGCCAAACAAAAAATGGATCAGCTGGAGCCGACTTTCATAACGCGCAAAAGTGGCAAAGTGGTTGCAGATTTGTGCAGCAGAGACATCTGTTTTTTTGAGTTCGGAGTTGAAGATACGAAACACTTCATTGGCACGTGCCTTGCCATAGGCCGACACAAAATAGCGCCGTACATAGTCCAACTCTTTTTGGGTGACCTTGCCATCGGCTTTGATGACCAAACTGGCAAGGGTGAGCAGTTTGACCTCAAAGTCACGGGTGTTGATGCGTGTGCTGCCCATGTTGACATAGACACGAGTGCTGGACACCAAGCTCCCCAAAAAATAGCCAATGATGGCACCCGGCAAACGGAACAACAAAAAGCCGATGAAGGCAAACAACAAAGCCATGACACAAAAGTACAAAGAACCGATGCGATTCTAAGTGTTATATAAGCACAAGTTTTTGTAGCGTTCTAGAACTATGGTATTCAAAAAAACTATTCTTTCATAAAGCGGTAGTATTTGAACTGCGTGTCATTTTTGGCTTCGAGTAAATAGGTGCCACTTGCCAAGTGCGACACCTCAAGTTGGTGTTCTTTTTCTGTATGGGTTTGGTTGGAGAGTTGCTTGCCTGTACTGTCATATAATGTATATGTAACAGTTGTTGTTGAGATATAGCTTATGTGAAGCACATTGGTCATGGGATTTGGATGGAGGGCTATTGATTGTGGAAGCACCATCTGCATATTAAGGGGCTCTTTGTTGTTATCGTACCAACGGATTTCGCCTTTATTATAGATGCCTGCAACAACATCCATATTGCCATCATTATTTATATCGCCTGTATCAAGATATGAAAAAGAAAGAGCATTACCTTCGAAGTCATAGAGTTCATGTCGCGTAAAGGTTTCATCTGCATTTTGCTCAAACCAATAAATCTTTCTTTCACTTGCTCCCCCGGAAGTTGTAGACGCCGTGACAACATCTATGCGGCCATCTCCGTTGAAATCGGCTGCAGAAACGCTATACGAGGCATCAAATCCAGTATCAGAATTCCCCATAACCCCAACGACACGTGGAGTAAAAACTACCAATCCATCTGCTCCTCTTCCTTCATTCTCAAACCAATGGACATCAACGTCCCTAGATCCAACCGACAAAACATCTAGGTCATCATCCCCGTCTATATCAATTACTTCTATTCCTAGAGGACCTTGCCAAAGGGGGCTATCAACGTAATCATCAAAAATGATGTGTGAAGTATAGGTTCCATCTTTATTGTTTTCAAGCCAAACCACGTTACGATCTCCGCCGCCTGCTACCACAACAACATCTAGGTAGCCATCCCCATCAATATCTGCTATCTCCATCTTATCAGGAACACTCAAAAGACTATCGATCTCAATTGTAATAAAAGTAGGTGTGTAGTCCTGCGCCTGTGTAAAACCAAAGGCTAGAAACAGTAAAACAAAAGAAAAAAAACGGGTGGAATTGTAGAGAAAATTCATAATTAAGTAAGATTTGTTGGGACAAAATAAAGGGATTTGAATTAAAAAAACAAAGTGCCCAAAAACCATGTTTTAAAGATTTTTGGTGTTTTGGCTGTTTTGCCTACAGATTTTTATTTAAAGGGGGTTTTGAAATAAAATTGATGTTAAAAAGGGATTTTTGTTTAAAAAATTTTTTTTAAAATTTATTTTTTCACAAAGCGAAAGTGCTAAAATGTGCAGCTGTTCAGTATAAAATACAACGATTAACGATTCGCGCCCTTTGGCTGCTCTTGTTTGGTGACAAGATAAACACCAACGAGCACCAAACTCATGGCAATCCACTTGATCGGGGTCATAAAGTCTGCCCCAACCAACACAGCATAAACAATGCCGATAATGGGTTGTAAATAGGTAAATACCGACAGTGAAGTGGCACGCAAATGCCGAATGGCATACACCATCAGCAAATAGGTCATAAAGGTTGTGCCAAGCACCACAAAGCCAATGCGCCACCAAATGGAGAGAGGCATTTGTTGAAAATCCACTGCCAACAGCTCGGGTAGGGTGAAGGGTATGGTCATCACAAGCCCAATGAGAAACAACCACTTGAGCAAGTGAATGGTGTTGTACTTTTCGCTCAAGGGTTTTACATAAATCATATAAAGCCCATAAGTACTGGCATTGACAATAAACAAAAAGTTGCCCAGACTGATGTTGGGGGCATTGGCAGAGGCTTGCTGGCTAAACAAGACCAGCGACAGTGCGCCCAAAAAGCCAATCAGTACGCCAATGGCTCGTTTGGGGCGTATGTTTTCTTTGAGGAGTATGACAGAAAACAAAAAAACCATGATGGGTGTGGTGGTGATAATTACAGTGCTATTGATGGGTGTTGAGTATTCCAGCCCCTTAAAAAACGCCAACATATTGATTGCCATTCCAAAAAATGCAGCACGCAGAAAGGCCCAGCGATCTGCCTTGTCGATCGGCTGTTTGGGTACCAACAGTCCAAGCAGCCAAAAGACGATGGTCGCCCCAATGAGTCGAATCCCAATAAAGCCAAACCCCTGTAGATAGGTGGGCATCACATCTTTGGCAATCGTATGGTTGAGGGCATAAATGAGCGTTGCGCCCAAAGCAGCAAAGATGGCAAGTGTTCGTTTATCCATGAACGACCTGTTGCATCGCTGCTACAGTCTTTTTGGCATTACCCAAATAAAAGGTATTGTTCCAATGAAGAATGGGTCTTTTGAGACAACTGTATTCGGTTTGCAATAGGTGTTGAAAATCCTTTTCACCCAATGTTTTTCCAGCTTTATTGAATGCTTGGATCACCCTTGAACGTTTGTTGATCAACTGCTCATACGACTGGGTGACATGGTAAAGTGCCTCCAACTGCGCAGCGCTGATGGGTTGTTGCTTGACGTCTTGTAACTTAGTCCCCTCAGGCAGGTCGAGTTCCTTTAGAATTCGCATACAAGTATTGCACGTCGATAAATAGATATAAGTATTCATAAATAACCCCTTATATATCCAAGCAAAGATGATGATTTTTTTAGGAAAAAGATGTGGATTTGGGTAGATAGCAATACATTTGTTCTTAAATTTTTTTATAGATGGGAAAAGAGAAGCTTCATTTCAATTCAAAAACCATCCATGGCGGTCAACAGCCCGACAAGGGCTATGGCGCTGTGATGCCACCTGTATATCTGACGTCGACCTATGCGCAAAGCAGTCCAGGCGATCATCAGGGCTATGAATACAGTCGCACCCACAACCCCACGCGCACAGCGCTCGAGGCGTCGTTGGCAAGCATCGAAAATGGCACAGATGGATTTTGTTTTGGATCAGGTATGGCAGCAATCGATGCAGTCATCAAGTTGCTATCCCCAGGTGATGAGGTCATTTCGACCAACGATCTATATGGGGGGAGTTATCGCATTTTTACCAAAATTTTTCAAGACCTCGGCATCGTGTTTCACTTTGTCGATATGCAAGACCCTGCCAATGTCGCAGCAAAAATCAATGCCAAAACCAAGTTGATCTGGGTCGAAACACCCACCAATCCAATGATGAATGTGGTGGATATCACAGCCATGTCTCAACTGGTTGCAGACAAGGACATCTACCTTGCTGTTGACAACACTTTTGCGTCGCCCTATTTGCAGCAACCCCTGTCATTTGGTGCAGATATCGTGATGCACTCCGCGACCAAATACCTCGGCGGTCATTCGGATGTGATCTTGGGTGCTTTGGTGGTGCGAGACGCTGCCTTGGCAGAGCGACTGTCGTTTATCCAAAATGCCAGTGGTGCAGTCTGTGGTCCCCTCGATGCTTTTTTGGTGTTGCGTGGTATCAAAACCTTACATGTGCGTATGCAACGACATTGTGAAAATGGCGAAAAAATCGCTCGATTCCTCTCCGATCACCCTGCTATTGACAGGGTCTATTGGCCGGGATTTGAAAGCCATCCCAACCACGAGGTCGCCAAACGACAAATGAATGGTTTTGGAGGTATGATATCATTTGTACAACAAGACGATTCGCTGGAAAAAGCAACGCAAACCATCGAAAAATTA